>Ga0207705_10003653_pt1 | contig 11713 bp, 11 predicted proteins | sample KBSC13metaG_FD_184314 | JGI IMG/M metagenome (GOLD analysis project Ga0207705, IMG submission 184314) | Corn rhizosphere microbial communities from Kellogg Biological Station, Michigan, USA - KBS C1-3 metaG (SPAdes) (version 2) | ecosystem: Host-associated > Plants > Roots > Rhizosphere > Soil ...
GCGCGCTTCGCGCAGCTGCCCGACTGCCTACATCAGCAAGCCGAGCTGGCAGTCGGGCAGCTGCGCGAAGCGCGCCGTTGCCGACGTCTCCGCCATCGCCGATCCGAACACGGGCGTGGCCGTATACGACTCCTACGCGTATCGCGGTGCGTCAGGCTGGATGGTCTTCGGCGGAACGAGCGTCGCCTCACCGATCATCGCCGCCGTGTACGCACTCTCGGGCAATGCAGGCTCCGTCAACTACGGCTCGTACTCGTACAGCCACCTGTCGTCGCTCTTCGACGTGACGTCGGGCAGCAACGGCAGCTGCGGGGGCTCGTACCTGTGCACCGCGATCGCCGGCTACGACGGCCCCACCGGCAACGGCACGCCGAACGGCACCGGCGCGTTCTAGCCTCGCGAGCTTCGGCAGTAGTCATGCAGACCAGATACGGGCTCGGCCACCTGGCCGAGCCCGTATTTCGTTTCTCACCGAACGCCGGCCCGATTCCGATGTCACCTTCTGCCACGCTGGTCGTTCTCTGCGCGCTCGCCATCGCCGCTTGCGATCGCGATGCCCGGGGCACGCGCGCATCGACGTATGTGCCCCGAACGCGCACCATCACCGTCACCACCGTCCCGCTGCTCGTGAAGGAGCAGAAGCAGCTCTTTCCCTTCCTCGATTCCGCCTTCGCGAAGGGCGGCGTGCTCGACGGCAAGGAGGTGTACGCCTTCTCGCCGAGCAGCATCACCGTGATGGAGGGCGACACGATTCATTTCACCTTCATCAATCCCGAGGACGACGTGCACTCGTTCGTGCTGCCGGACTTCGTCGTCCCGCTCCCCGGCAACCGTAAGGTCGACACGACGTACGTCGCGCGACGCGCCGGCATCTATCCGTTCGTCTGCGCCGTGCAGGCACACCTGCCGATGATGTCGGGGCAGCTCGTCGTGCTCTCCCCGCCGCGGTAGCCGTCCGAACCGGCGGTTTTCGGTATTTGCCGCTCAGTCCGGCGACGGCCAATGCTCCGCAGCATATCGAGGCATCCCTGCGGGGGCGCGGCTCGTGCATGAGCGTGGTCGTCCGTCAACCGAGAGCCGCTCATGCCCGACAAGGAATGCCTGCCGCTGCACGTGCTCGTCGTCGGTGCGTCGCTGCGCCGAGATTCGCTCAACAACCAGCTCGCCGGGCTCGCCGCCTCGGCGGTGAAGAGCGACGGCGCCACCGTCGACCTCACCACCATCGCCGATTTCGACTGCCCGTTCTACGACGGTGACGTCGAAGCCGAGTCGGGCATTCCCGACGGCGCCAAGGAGTTCTGCCGACGACTGAAGAAGTCGGACGCGCTGATGATCTCGTCGCCGGAATACAACGCGTCCTTCTCCGGCGCGCTCAAGAACCTGATCGACTGGGTATCGCGCTTCCGGCCGCAGCCGTTCAATGGCAAGCAGGTACTGCTCATGTCGGCGTCGCCGGCGATGGCCGGCGGAAACCGCGGCGTCTGGTCGCTCCGCGTTCCCCTCGAGCACCTTGGCGCGCGCGTCTATCCGGACATGTTCTCCCTCGCCCAGGCGCACGAGGCGTTCGCCGCCGACGGGCGCATCGCGAACGACATGCTCCGCAAGCGGTTCGACGACACCGTGGATTGCTTCCTCGACCTCGTCGAGGCGGCGAAGCGCTACCCGACGCTCAAGAAGCAGTGGGTGGAGTTCCTCGGCGAGCGGCCGGACGCCGCCATCGATCGCGTGGAGTCGAGCGAGGTGACGGCGGCGTAGCGGCCGATCGCGATCACGCTGCCCGCGCCTGCTCCATCCGTGGCGCGGGCTTGCGCATCGCACCCGCGCCGGTGAGCACGATCCCGAGGGCGATGACGCCGAGTGCGATCGTCAAGCTCGTCGGCTTGGTGACCATGTCGAACACCACGGCGAGCGCGATCCCCGTGTTGACCGCCGGCAGCGTGGAGACGAGACGCGGCGGCACGAGCGTCGGCGCCGGACGATCGGCGCCGTGGAGTGCCATCTCGGTGAGCACGTCCCGGAACGCGCGCGCCTTTGCGCCGAGGTACACGCCGCTCGCCAGCAGCAGGACGACGCCGGTGAGCCCCGCCACCACGTAGGCCGACGTCCACACCGACCCCTGTGCCACGCGGAGCATGTACGCACCGCTGGCGACGAAGAACGCGAGGCAGATGGGGAACAGGCGCGCCGCGGACATCAGGACACCGTGCCACTCCTGGAGCTCGCCCACCGTGCGTGCGCGCATCCGGCGCGCTGCGGCGAGCTTGGTCACGGCGGTCACGCTCGCGGCGACGATGAGCGTCAGGAGGTGAACGAAGAGAGCGATATGGTAGCTGTCCATGGGTCGATCGGTCGAGGGTTGGATTCTGCCGCGCCGATCACAACGAATGGACAGCCAATGGGGTTTCGCCACCCCCCATTTCCGGGGACATGCCCGCGCCAAGCCCGGTACCCTGCGGGCCCGCCGCGCCGCGGCCTAGGTGTGCCGATCTACCGCCCGCGCGCCGCGCTTGATGAGTCCCCACACCAGCAGGATGATGCCGACGATGATCAGGAGGTGGATGATCCAGCCGACGATATGGAAGCCGAGCCAGAGGACGGCCCACAATACGATGAGCAGTATGCCAAGCGAGACGATCGGACCCATGAGGATCTCCATTCCGGGTGGACGGTGGGGCGACGTTGCCGATTGACGACGGCCTCGTTGCCGGACCGCACAGGTACAAGTTCCATTCCGGCGTGACCGGTGCGGCAGACGTATCCCGCGCTAGCTTAGGGCGTGCACCGCGCGCTTCGCTTCATCTCCGCCGCTGTCGTCGTCCTCTCCCCGCTCGGCACGCCGGCCGTGGCGCAGGGGCGTTGTCCCGCGCCCTTCGCTTCGCCGGACACCACACCGCTCACGCTCGTGCTCTCCGGTGGCGGCGCGCGCGGACTGGCGCACATCGGCGTGCTGCGCGTCCTGGACAGTCTCGGCATCCGGCCGCGCACGGTCGTCGGCACGAGCATGGGCGCCCTCATCGGCGCGATGTACGCGAGCGGTCGCTCCGGCGCCGAGATCGACTCGCTCGTGCGCGGCCTGCATTTCTCCACGCTCTTTCATCGGTATACCCCCGTCACGCTGCTCACGGCCGGTGACTTCACGTCGCCGGTGACCGCGCTCGCGCCGACGTTCGTCGTGGAGTTCAAGGGCGGTTCGCTCAGTCTCCAGAGTCCGGTGGCGCGCGAGCCGGAGATCAACGCGCTGCTCAACCAGATCCTGCTGCGCGGGAACCTCACCGCCGCCGGGGACTTCGATCGCCTTCCGCGTCGCTTTCGTGCCGTGGCGACGGACATGAAGAAGCGCGAGCCCGTGGTGCTCCGCGATGGCGATCTCGCCGAAGCGGTGCGCGCGAGCATCGCCATTCCGGTGGTGTTCACGCCGGTGGAACGTGAGGGACGCCTGCTCCTCGACGGCGGCCTCGAGGCCAACGTGCCGGTCGACGCGGCACGTGCCGGTGGCGCGGCGACCGTGCTCGTGTCCGACGTCGGTGTCAGCGTCGCCGATTCCACCGACGACATCTCCACTGCGGCGATGGTGACGTACCTGATCGACGAGCTGTTCCGGCAGCGCGGCGATTCCCTGGGACCGAACGACGTCCGCATCCGGCCCGACGTCCAGAAATACAACCCGATCGAGTTCACCGACGCGCTGGTGGGTCCGCTCATCGACTCGGGCTACGTGGCCGCGACGCGAGCGCTCGCGGGCTGCGCCCCGTCGTCGTCCCCGGTGCTCACCATCTCGACGTCCGCACGCACGGCGGACGCCGGCCGCATCGCCGATCGTCTGGCGCGCCTCGCCGACGAGCGCGCGTACGAGTCGGTGTGGCTGCGCCCGAGTCTCGCTGGCGACTCGCTCGCCTTTGCGCCGACCGCCGTGCCGGCTTCGCCGCGCGTCGTGTCCGTCGGACTGTCGTACGACGCGCAGCAGGGCGCGCGCGGCTGGCTGTCGGCGACGAGCGTGTCGTCGCCCGGCGGACGGATGCTGTTTCGCGGAACGGTGTGGGCCGGCCAGTGGCGGCAGCAGTTCATGCTCTCGGCCACCGGCGTGCGGAGGCGCTCGCTGCTCGACGCCGTTGCCGATTCGGCCGGTGGCCCGATTCATCACATGCCCCTGCCCGACCCGCGCTCCGACCGTCCGCCCTGGTCGATGCTCACGCGTAACCTGCTGCACAGCGAGTTTTCCGTCACCGGTTCGCGCGAGATCGTGCGGCTCTACGACGATCGTGGCCACGAGCGCGACCGGCCGGCAACACGCGACCTCATCCTGTTCGGAGGCATCGGCGTCACGCCGACCGCGGGGCAGCGCATCGTGCTCGGCCCCGTCGCGCATCTCTGGAACGTGCGAAGCGGCGCCGCCCCGACGGTGGACGAGGCACATGCGCTCGGCGGGATGGTGCGCGCAGCGCGATGGTTTGCCGTGCCCGCCGTAGGACCGGACGTCAGCGCCGTCCCGACCATCTCCAGCGAGGTCCTCTGGCTCGACCGCTATCGCCGGGCAGATGCGATGGCCGACCTGCGCGTGCAGCGTGGCGAGTTCGTGCTGCGCCCGCGCGCCGCCGTCGGCTGGGGGCGCGACCTGCCGCTCGACGCGCAGTTCGTGCTCGGCGGTTCGCGCGGCTTCGCCGGGCTCCGCACCGGCGAGCGTCGCGGTGATCGCGTGGCATCGGTGTCGCTCGCCGCGCTGCGGAGTGTCTACGGCCCCTTCTACCTCCGCGCCGAAGCGGGTGCGGGCTATACCGCGCTCGAGCACTCGCGTCCGTTCGAGGGATTGGAGCAGATGGGACACGGCTGGGTGCAGGGCGTGGAGCTGGGAATCGCCAGCGACACCCCGTTCGGATCCTTTTCCATCGGCGTCGGCGTGGCGACGACCGACCGCCCCGTGTTCAAGGTCAGCCTGGGATCATGACGAAAGACCAACTGCTCGCGCGACTCGACGACGCGTGGAAGGACTTCGAGGCATCGTACGCCGGTCTCACCGAGCGGCAATTGCTCATTCCCGGAGTCACGGGCGCGTGGTCGGTGCGCGACATCATCGCGCACGTCACGTGGTGGGAGGAGGAAGCGCTCGAGCACCTGCCGCTCATCCGTGAAGGCGGCCGCCCGCCGCGCTACTCGGTGAAGTACGGCGGCATCAACGCCTTCAATGCGCTGATGACCGAGAAGCGGCGCGGGTTGTCGCTCGCCGAGGTGCTACGCCAGCACGACGACGTGCATGCGCGGCTCGTGGCGTACATCCGTGCCGCGCCGGAAGATCTCATCCGCACGGAGACCCGCTTCCGGCGCCGGCTCAAGCTCGATGCGCTCGGCCACTACCCGATTCACGCGAAGGCAGTCCGCGCGTGGCGCGAGCGGAACGCGTAGAGGCCTCACTCGCCGGGCCACGATGCGGAAGACGCTGGGCATCCGGCTCGCGTGTCGGTTACCGGCAGTCACGACCATGTGGTTGGTGTGAGCGGCGTGCATCGGTCACGAGGGTGCGTCGCTCAACGAAGCCATCCGCGCCAGGAGCAGCTCGCGCTCGCGCTCGTTGCGGGTGAGTGCAGCGGCACGCTCCAGCTCCCGGCGCGCTTCGTCCTTCCTGCCGAGCTTCGCCAGGAAGTCGGCACGGACGGCGGGAAGCAGGTGATAGCCGGCGAGCGACTTCTCGCCGGCGAGGGCGTCCACCACCTCCAGCCCCACTGCCGGCCCGAACGCCATCGACAGCGCGACGGCTCGGTTGAGCTCCACCACCGGCGACGGCGCGAGCTGCGCCAGCGCATCGTACAGCGCCGCGATGCGCTTCCAGTCGGTCTCGTCGGCCGTGCGCGCCCGCGCATGGCAGGCGGCGATCGCGGCCTGCAGTGCGTACGGACCGAGCGCACCGCCGAGCGACTCGGCGCGCTCGAGAGCGGCGAGGCCGCGCGTGATGAGCAGTCGGTCCCACAGCGCACGGTTCTGGTCGAGCAGCAGCACCGGTTCGCCGGACGGGCCGACGCGTGCGTGCAGCCGCGACGCCTGGATCTCCATGAGCGCGACGAGCCCGTGGACTTCGGCTTCCTCCGGCATCAGCGTAGCGAGCACGCGCCCCATGCGCAGCGCATCCTCGCACAGGTCGGTGCGCACCCAGTCGTCGCCGGCCGTTGCGGAATAGCCCTCGTTGAACACGAGGTAGATCACCTCGAGCACCGAGGCGATCCGCTCGTACAATTCGTCCGCTCGGGGTACCTCGAACGGCACCCGCGCTTCGGCGAGCGTGCGCTTGGCGCGCACGATCCGCTGCGCCACCGTCGCCTCCGGCGCGAGAAAGGCGCGCGCGACCTCCGGCGTCGTGAGTCCGCCGAGCAGCCGCAGCGTGAGTGCGACGCGCGCCTCGGTGGAGAGCACGGGATGACAGCAGGTGAAGATCAGCCGCAGCGTCTCGTCACCGATCGCGTCGTCGAGCTCCGCGTCGAGGTCGGGAACGGCGCGCTCGAGCTGCGCCTCGATCTCGTAGCCGAGCTGCGCCTGCTTGCGCTCGAGCAGGGTCCGGCGACGGAGCGTATCGATGCCGCGACGCTTGGCCGCAGTCATGAGCCAGGCGCCCGGATTGTCCGGCACGCCCGACTCCGGCCACTGCTCCAGGGCAGCGAGCAACGCATCCTGCGCGAGATCCTCGGCGAGTCCCACGTCGCCCACCATGCGCGCGAGTCCCGCAATCAGTCGCGTGGATTCCATTCGCCAGACCGCGTCGATCGTGCGCTGGACGTCAGGCACTAGTGCTTCGCGCCCGCCTTGCCGAGCTGCCCGGACTGCGCGCGAAGCCGCTCCTCCTTGGCCCGTAGCTCCGGCGTCAGCGCTTCACCAAAGTCGGGCGCCTCGAAGATCTGCCGGATCTCGAGCTGCACGCCGGCGGGGAACGGCGCGCGCTTCGCCCACTCGATCGCCTCCGCGAGCGACTTCACCTGCCAGATCCAGAAACCCGCGATGAGCTCCTTGGATTCGGTGAACGGACCATCGACCACCGTCTTCTTTCCCCCGTCGCCGAAACGGATCCGCGCACCTTTCGAGGTGGGCTGCAGTCCGTCGCCGGCGAGCATGATACCTGCCTTCACCAGTTGTTCGTTGTATTGCATCATCTCGCTGAGCTGCTGCTCGGTGGGCATCACGCCCGCTTCGCTGTCCTTGTCCGCGGGAACCATGACCATGAAACGCATCGCCTGTCTCCTCTTCGGGATCGGAAGCCGTGCTTCAGCCGGCCGGTTGGCCGGAAATCTGTCTCGGCTCTACCCATTCGTCGAACGGTCGGGTCGGAATTCGACATGATCCCGCTGTCGATTCTCGATCTCGCCTCCATCGTCCAGGGAGGCAACGCCTCCGCCGCGCTCGCCAACACGCTCGACCTGGCCCGCAACGCCGAGCGCCTTGGCTATCACCGCTTCTGGCTCGCCGAACATCATAGCATGACCGGCATCGCCAGCGCAGCGACGTCGGTGGTGATCGCGCATGTGGCCGCCGGCACGTCCACCATCCGCGTCGGTGCCGGCGGTGTGATGCTGCCCAACCACGCGCCGCTTCTCATCGCCGAGCAGTTCGGCACGCTCGCCGCGCTGCACCCGGGACGCATCGACCTCGGGCTCGGCCGCGCGCCGGGCTCCGATCCGGCGACGTCGCGCGCGCTGCGTCGCGACCCTGCAGCCGCGGACACCTTCCCGCAGGACGTGCTCGAGCTCATGCACTGGTTCGAGCCGGCGTCGCCCGGGCAAACCGTGCTGGCCGTTCCCGGTGCCGGCCTCGACGTCCCGATCTGGATCCTCGGCTCCAGCCTCTTCGGCGCACAGCTCGCCGCGGCGCTCGGCTTGCCATACGCCTTTGCGTCGCACTTCGCGCCGCGGCAGATGTACGACGCCGTGGCGCTCTACCGCGAGCGGTTCACGCCGTCCGGCCGACCCGGTGCGCTGCAGAAGCCGTACGTGATGCTCGGCGTCAACGTGATCGCGGCGGACACGGACGAGGAAGCGCGCTGGCTGTTCAGCTCTCCGCAACAAATGTTCGTCAACGTGCGGCGCGGCCATCCCGGACCGCTCCCGCCACCGCGCGACGGCGTGCTGAACGAGCTCGCGCCATGGGAACGCGCCGGGATGGAAGAGATGCTCGCGGCCGCGATCGTCGGAGGGCCGCAGACGGTGCGGCGCGGCGTGGAGTCGTTCGTCGAACGGACGGGAGCGGACGAGCTGATGGTGGTGGCCGCCATCTACGACCACGCCAAGCGGGTGCGGTCGTTCGAGGTATTGATGGAGGCCACGAGGTAGAGCGGGTAGATCCCGACCCTCGCTCCGCTCGTGCGGGATGACACGACGGCGGCGAGTGCGCGGTGACCGCTACGCGCGAAAACCGGCGGGACGCTCGGGCGGCGCGTCGGCGAGGGCGCGCTTCACGCCCGCGGCGTCGAGGTCGGTACCGTAGACGGGAGTGCCGGGCTGCTGGCGCCACGACTCGTCGAGCAGGCCGGCGTCGACCGGATCGAAGCCGAGTTCGTCGACGAGCTTCATCACCAGCGCCTTCGCCTTTACGTCGTCGCCGGCAATGGGGAGCGCGATACGGTTCGGCGTGCCGCGCGGGCGACCGTTCTCCATCAGGTGCTGGGCGTGAATGTTGTTGAACGCCTTGATCACCGGATGTCCGAGCTGCTGCGACACCCACCGGCTCTCCGTGGTGCCGTCCTCGATGGCGGCGATGCGGCCATCGCGCCGCGGATAATAGTTGCCGGTGTCCACCACCGCCGTGTCACGCTCGGCCGGGCCGAACAGCCCCTTCGGCAGTGCGGGGATGTTCTTCTCCGGGATCGTCACGATCACGAGATCCTTCCCCTTTGCCGCATCGGTGACGGTGACCGCGTGTGCGCCCGTCTCGTTCGCCAGCGCGGTCAGAGTTTGCGGCCCTCGCGAGTTGGCGATGGAGACGTCGTGGCCGAGCGCGCGAAGGCGCCGGGTGAGCGTACCGCCGATGTGTCCGGCGCCGATGATCCCGATCTTCATTGCCGTTCCCGGAGTGGACTCCGACGTCTGCTTCATTCCTCGTGCCCCGGGCGCGGGCGGGCGGTATGATACCGCGCATGAGCAATGAAGCAGACGCCGTCATCATCGGCGCCGGTCTCGCCGGCCTCGTCGCCGCCTGCGAGCTCGTCGAGGCACGGAAGCGCGTGATCGTGCTGGATCAGGAGCCCGAACAGAGCCTCGGCGGACAGGCGTTCTGGTCGTTCGGCGGGCTGTTCCTCGTCGATTCACCCGAGCAGCGCCGCATGCGCATTCGCGATTCGCGCGAGCTGGCATGGCAGGACTGGGTGGGCACGGCAGGCTTCGACCGCGCGGAGGACGACTGGCCGCGCCGCTGGGCGGAAGCGTACGTGGACTTTGCCGCCGGCGAAAAACGCGCGTGGCTGCACGAACGCGGGGTGCGATTCTTCCCCGTGGTCGGCTGGGCGGAGCGCGGCGGCTATCTCGCAACGGGTCCCGGCAACTCGGTGCCACGCTTTCACATCACATGGGGCACGGGCCCGGGGCTGCTCGAGCCGTTCGTCCGGCGCGTTCGTGCCGCCGTGGACGCCGGCCTCGTCACGCTGCGCTTCCGGCACCGCGTGAGTGAACTGATCGTCGAGCGAGGCGCCGTGGTCGGCGTGCGCGGCGACATCCTCGCGCCGAGCGACGTGCCGCGCGGCGTGGCGTCATCTCGCGACGTCATCGACGACTTCGAGCTTCGCGCGGCCGCGGTGATCGTGACGTCGGGGGGCATCGGCGGCAATCACGACCTCGTGCGGGCCAACTGGCCCCCGCGCCTCGGCAAGCCACCGAAGCAGATGCTCTCGGGCGTACCCGCTCACGTGGACGGACGCATGCTCGTCGTCGCACGCACCGCCGGCGCGCGCACGGTGAACGAGGATCGCATGTGGCACTACACCGAGGGCATCGAGAACTTCGCGCCCATCTGGCCGATGCACGGGATCCGCATCCTGCCGGGCCCGTCGTCGCTCTGGCTCGATGCGCGCGGGAACCGGCTGCCGGTGCCCCTCTTTCCCGGATTCGATACGCTCGGCACGCTCGAGCACATCATGCGCACCGGCCACGATCACACGTGGTTCATCCTCAGCCGGAAGATCATCGAGAAGGAGTTCGCTCTTTCCGGTTCGGAGCAGAACCCGGACCTCACGGGCAGGAGCGTGCGCGGAGTGCTCGGCCGGGTCGGCAAGGGCGCGCCGGCGCCGGTGAAGGCGTTCATGGAGCGCGGCGCGGACTTCATCGTCGAGCGCGACCTTGCTGCACTCGTGCGGCGCATGAACGCGCTCACGCCGGACGCAGTGCTCGACTTCAGCGTCGTCGAACGCGAAGTGCTGGCGCGCGACCGCGAGATCGACAATGCGTTCACCAAGGATCTCCAGATCACCGCCCTGCGCGGCGCGCGCAACTATCTCGGCGACAAGCTCATTCGCGTCGCGAAGCCGCATCGCCTGCTGGATCCCGACGCCGGCCCACTCATCGCCGTGCGGCTGCACATCCTCACGCGCAAGTCACTCGGCGGGCTGCAGACCGATCTCTCGTCGCGCGTACTGGGTACGGACGGCACGCCCGTGCCCGGACTGTACGCCGCCGGCGAGGTGGCCGGCTTCGGCGGCGGGGGGATGCACGGGTATCGATCGCTGGAGGGGACGTTCCTCGGGGGATGCATCTTTTCGGGGAGGGCGGCGGGGAGGGGGGCTCTTTGATACTGCAACTGCGAGTACTGGGTACTGAAGTACTTCGTACCCAGACCCAGCGGGATGCCCCAGCAATGTGCCGACGCATTGTCTCGGCGCATCGGTCAGCCGCACCGGGACCGGTACGGGACATTCTTGGGGTCTGGATGTCGGTCTCGGTACGAAGTACTCGAGTACGAAGTACTCGGTGTTGCCGTTCAATCGAGCAAGTACGCCACCTTCACCAGCACCGTATTGCTCGGATGCAGCGCAAACAACCCATCGTACTCATCCCGCCACGGTCGATCGACGAACTGGCCGTCGTATCCGTCCCGCCCGTGCGTCCACACCGCGAACAGCGTCGAGCCGGGCCGGAACTCCCAGCGCAGCACGCTGTTCGAGCGCAGCTGCAGCACGTCGAATCCCATCGACGTGCCCGTCGGCGGCGTGTAGGCTGCGTAGCGGTCCGCGTATTCCGGCGCACGCGGGGTCACGCTCAGCTCGCGCGGGTTCGTGTACGCGCCGCGGCTGACGAACGGTGCGGCGTAGAGCTGAAAGGTCAGCGCCGGGGTCATCGCGTAGCTCACCCGCACCCCCACGGAGCGCGTCTCCTGCTCCAGTCGCGCAAAGGTGTAGTGCGTGGTGCCTCCCGCGTCGGTGAAGTTGCCCAGCCACTGGACGTCGTCGTGATTCTGGTTCCATTCCGCCGTGAGGTCGAGCTGGAGCTGCGGCAGCGGAAGGAGCTGAAGCTCCGGACTCACGTCGATCGTGTGCGAGCGGCCATCGTCCGCGCGCGTCAGGTTGGTGAAGACCGACGGTACCACTCGCCCGCGATCGTCACCTTGCCACCCGACGTTGTAGTTCGTCGCCGGTGAGACGCGGAACGCCGGCCCGCCGCGCGCGCAGTTGTCGCAGTACACGCCACCGAGCTGCGCCACGGTGACGCCGGTATGCACCCACGTGTTGTTCTGCAGGTTGACGTGCCAGTTGGTG
>Ga0207705_10003657_pt1 | contig 11703 bp, 8 predicted proteins | sample KBSC13metaG_FD_184314 | JGI IMG/M metagenome (GOLD analysis project Ga0207705, IMG submission 184314) | Corn rhizosphere microbial communities from Kellogg Biological Station, Michigan, USA - KBS C1-3 metaG (SPAdes) (version 2) | ecosystem: Host-associated > Plants > Roots > Rhizosphere > Soil ...
GCGTCGTCGTCGAGCGGGTGGCGGTCCCTGTTCGACGGACGCACGCTCGCCGGCTGGCACGTCTATCACGAGAGCGGCACGCCGAAGAACTGGGCCGTGGTGGATGGCACCATCCAGCGGATGGCCGACGGCGGCGACCTCGTGACCGACGACCTGTACGGGAACTTCGAGCTGACGCTGGACTGGAAGATCGCGCCCGGCGGAAACAGCGGCATTCTATATAGAGTGGCCGACACCGGTGAGGAGACGTACTTCACCGGCCCCGAGATGCAGGTGCTCGACGACGCTCGGCATCCGGATGGCAAGAGTCCCCTCACGTCGGCCGGCAGCGACTACGGGTTGTATCCCGCGCCGCGCGGCGTGGTGAAGCCGGCCGGCGAGTGGAACAGCGTGCGGCTCGTGGTGAACGGCAACCACGTGGAGCACTGGCTCAACGGAGTGAAGGTCGTCGAGTACGAGCTCCACAGCCCCGACTGGGACGCGCGGGTGAAGGCGAGCAAGTTCGCGGCGTGGCCCGGCTACGGGATGTCGCCCACCGGGCGGATCGCGCTGCAGCAGCATGGCGCGCAGGTGAACTACCGCAACATCCGCATCCGGGTGCTGCCATGAGCAACATCCGCGTGCGGCTCTCCGTGATGATGTTCGTGCAGTACTTCATCTACGGCGCCTGGCTCGTCACGCTCGGCACCTTCCTCGGCACGTCGCTCGGCGCAACGGGCGCGCAGGTCGGGCTCGCGTACATGGCGCCGGCGATCGCGGCGATCCTGAGCCCGTTCATCGTCGGGATGATCGCCGACCGGTTCTTCGCCACGGAGCGGGTGCTCGCCGCGCTGCACCTGATCGGCGCCGTCCTTCTATATGTAGCGACGACCCAGCACAGCTTCACCGCATTCCTGTGGCTGTTCTTCATCTACACGCTGTGCTACCTGCCGACGCTCGCGCTCACCAACTCCATCTCGTTCGACAACATGCGGGAGCCGGCGCGCGACTTCCCGCGCATCCGCGTGCTGGGGACGATCGGCTTCATCGCCATCCAGCTCACCATCGGCTGGCTGCACGCCGATGCGACGGCGCTGCCGCTGCGGATCGGCGCGGTGACGTCGGTGCTGATGGCAGTCTATTGCCTCACCCTTCCCCACACGCCGCCGCACAACGCCGGCAAGCCGCTGAGTGTGCGCGACGTGCTCGGCCTCGACGCGCTGGTGCTGCTGAAGGACCGGTCCTTTGCCGTGTTCATCCTCGGCTCCTTCCTGCTCTGCATCCCGCTGCAGTTCTACTACGCGTTCGCCAATCCCTTCCTGAACGAGATCGGCGTGCCGGCGGCGGCGGGGAAGATGAGCCTGGGCCAGATGTCGGAGATCGGGTTCATGCTGCTGATGCCGTGGTTCCTCATCAGACTCGGCGTGAAGAAGATGCTCCTGCTCGGCATGGCGGCGTGGACGGTACGGTACCTGTTCTTCGCGTACGGCAACGCCGGGCCGGGGATGTGGATGCTGTACCTGGGCATCCTGCTCCACGGTGTGTGCTACGACTTCTTCTTCGTGACGGGGCAGATCTACGTGGACCAGCAGGCGCCGGTGCAGATCCGCGCCGCGGCGCAGGGGTTCATCGCGCTGGTGACGCTCGGCGCGGGCCAGGCGATCGGGTCGTGGCTGTCGGGGCTCGTCGTGGACGCGCATCGCATCGCGGGGACGACGGCGGGGGTAGCGTCGCAGCACGACTGGCGCGCGATCTGGGTGGTGCCGGCGATCGGGGCGTTTGCCGTACTGCTGATCTTTGCGGCCTTGTTCAGGGCGCGGACGACGAACGACGTCGAGCCGATTGGGCCGGTGGACTCGGCGGGGCCGGTGGTCGCGTGAAGACGACACGCGCTGTCGTCGCGGCGACGTTCGTCGTCGCCGGTGTTGCTGGTGTCTCGCTTCGCGCTGATGCTCAGGCGACGCCGAGCAAGGCACAGGTGGCGCGCGTGGTGGATTCGCTGGCGAAGGAGTTCATCACCGACAAGGAGCACGGCTCGCCTGGCGTGTCGGTGTCCATCGTGCGCGGCAGCGACACGCTGGTGATGAAGGGCTGGGGTATGGCCGACCTCGAGAACGACGTGCCGGCCACGGCGCAGACCGTCTACCGCATCGGTTCCATCACCAAGCAGTTCACGAGCAGCGCGGTGATGCAGCTCGTACAGGACGGCAGGGTGAAGCTCGACGAGCCGATCGGCACGTACCTGCCGACGCTGCCGGAAGCGTGGCGCGCCGCGACGGTGCGCCAGTATCTCAACCACACGAGCGGCGTGCCGAGCTACACCAACGTCGGCCAGCGATGGGTGCGGCGGTGGGGCGAGGAGATGCCGCCCGACACGCTGATCGCGCTGACGGCGAACGACACGCTGTGGTTCAAGCCCGGCACGAGCTGGCGCTACGACAACAGCGGCTACGTGGTGCTCGGCATGCTAATGGAGAAGGTGACCGGGCGGCCGTGGGGCACCGACATGTACGAGCGATTCTTCAAGCCGCTCGGCCTGACGAACACGGAGAACTGCTTATCAAGGCCGTTGATCAAGCATCGCGCGCAGGGCTACGAGCTGGTGAGAGGCGAGTGGACGAACGCACAGTACCTGGCGATGACGCAGCCGTATGCGGCGGGGGCGTTGTGCTCGACGGTGGGCGACCTGGCGAAGTGGGATCACGCGCTGGGAACAGGCCGCGTCGTGAGTCCGCAGTCGTACGCGATGATGACGACGCCGGAAGGTGCGGCGGCGCCTCGGCACTATGGATTCGGGCTGGGGACCGACACGCTGGCTGGTCAGCAGGTGATCCGGCACAACGGCGGGATCAACGGTTTCATCAGTGACAACGCATGGTTCCCCGACGTGCAGATGTCGGTGACCGTGCTGACGAACTCCGGTTCGGCGCGGGCGGGCGACCTGTTGAATCAGGTGGCACGTGAGGCGCTCGGCGTGCCGCTCGTCCGGCCGCCGAAGCGGGTGGCGTTGTCAGCCGCGGAGCTCGAGAAGTACGCGGGGACGTACGTGATGACGTTCGGCGGGCAGTCGCGCGACTTCACGTTCACCGTGAAGGACGGACAGCTGATCAGCCAGATGGAAGGTCAGGGTCCGGTGCCGGTGATCCCGTACGGCAACAACACGTTCGGGGTGAGCTTCGATCCGAACGCGCGCCTAGTGTTCACGATGTCGGGGGATCGGGCGACGAAAGTGGAGCTGCGACAGGGTGGCAACACCGTCGTCGGCGACCGCAAGTAATCCGGATCTCAGCCCCACCACATCAACGACGACATCCGGAAGGTCGGCACCGTCCGGCGCGCGTAATCGCGTGCCCAAGCCGGTGTGTGTCGGGAGATGCGCTATCCTGAGACTTTTCACATTGGCGGGAATTCCGGGATGACGGCGCGGGAGCTACACTCGCCCGCCGGCTCGCGAAGCGATCACGCGGCTATCAGCCGTAAGCATAGGCAGAGGGCTTGATGGGAACAGGCTTTCGATCCTGGAACAAGTTCCAGCGAGAGGTCAGACTAACAAAGCAACTGTATGACTACACCTCACACCTTTACGCCGAGGAGCATACCCGTCTGAAGGTGGAAGCACCGTCACTTCCGCCACAGTTTGAGACGTCAACCCGCGCTGTGACGCACAATCTCGATCGTACCCTCGAATACACCGCGCATCACTACCCAGAGCGGCTCAGACAGCTCCTGCTGATCGCCTCCGTCTCATTTCTGGAGACCTTTTTGAGCGAACTTATCGAGGAGATCGGTGAACGCACCGTCACCCCCTTTCTTACCGATACCCGAGTCGAAGTTCAGAGGAGTCAGTTATTGTCGTACCCTTCACTCGAGGCGCTACGGGATGACTTAATAGCTCGTGATATCCGACAGCTAACAAACGGGGGACTGAAGGAGTTCGCTAAGTACTACAAAACACGGCTTCAGATCGACTTTAGCAGCTTCCAACCTGCTTATGCACGGTTGTTAGAAGCACATGAACGAAGGCATCTGCACGTGCATAGCGGTGGTATCTGCGACCAGCAGTATGCTCACAGATATTCCGCAATGGGCTTCTCGCCAGGGCAAGCTGTGCCAGTCGATCAAGCCTACTTCCTTGGCGTGCTTACAGTATTCATTGACTTCGGGGGAGCGCTCCGCAATGCTGCCCTCGCACTCTATCCCAATCATCTCTTGAGGAAGAAGCAGAGCTTTGGCAAAGTAAGGGTGCCCACCCTCAAGTATGCACCTCTAATTATTCGTGGCGAGCTACGCGACCGCAAATACGACGCTGTTAGTCAGCTACCCACACTACCTCTCGTATATCGTGGCGCCGTCATTAAGCGCACGCTTAATGACTTTATGTTTAGCATCGTCGTGGAAGACAGCCACTTTCACTTAGTAGTCAGCGGCGCGCCACGAGAGATCAGGCGGATAATGCACGCATTGCGCTCGTGCGCGAGTATACATGTTCGCTCCGCTTCGCCGGTCTGGTAGGGGTCAACCGTCTATGCCGCGTTGTACGGTGCATTGGAGAGGCAGGCCCAGCGCTGTTCACTAATCATCTCCATCCACTCCACGAACTCCTCCCCGTAGATCCGGATCCAGTCATCTTGGGTCAGTTGGCTCGCGAGGAGATCGAGAATGGGTTCGCCGGGCGCGATCCTATGAAGCGGCATTCTCCAATCTCGTCCGCGCCAGTTGCACTCGCGAGTCGCGCTGGGCGCAGAGTAGGGCGACCAACGAGCGACACTTCGGCGTGTCGGTTTGCCGGCAGTGTCTAGCAGCGCTAGGCTCTCCTCACGGCGCCGGTCCTATCCTTCGGGGCACTGCCCTCACATGTACGAGGAGTATCGCGGAGCGATTCGCTCCTCTGGGTCGACGTACTTGAGAATCTCTCCGACCTTTCGTGCAGCTACGACAGTGATAGGCTCACTCCCATCGAACTGCGTATGGTTCCAATTCAACTTGGAGAGCGCCAGGAGCTCCCGAGCAATCTGTCGTGGTGTCGCCGCTACGTCGTCGCAGCGGAAGAGAAGCGGCTGCGGGATGTAGAGGCCAGGATAGGTCGCGTAGAAATCGACGCTGCCTCGTGTATAGAGGAGATGCTCGCGAGCATCGAGCGCGAGCCAAGTCCCACGCAGTGGGGGGTAGGCACCGTAGCGCAGTAGCCTGGTCGGATCGTTCTCAGACACGCTGATCGCGTCTAATCGACTAATTCGTTCCGATGACGCGGCTGAATTGAAGCCCTCGAGCTCAGCCTCATCGAATGGCGAAGTCTTGTGAATCACTACTCGAGCGGGCAGCGTTTCGTGCGTCACTCGATACTTTGCCAACGCATCGCGAAGCAGCGCTTCGGCATCGCTCACACTCAGGTGGGGTGTTCGATCTTCCTTCGAGAGCTGAACAGGACCGCCGCGCACCACCACACCGTCCCCACGCTCATCAAACACTTGGGCCATGCTCGTGAGCACGGTTGCTCGCGCCAGATCGTAGTAGAAACTCACGCCAACGAAACAAGTTGTGAGCTCCTTCACGTCGCGAGGTATTCGCCACGGTCGGCCCTGCGCTTTGTAGTAAAGTGCGGTATGGAGATTCCAAGCCCTCGTGGCATCGTCTTGTATCTTGCGCGTCGCCTTCTTGATTTTTGACTTTCGTGCTCGTGAGGGATCGGAGGTGCTCGGTAACATCAGCTGCACTGGTTTGCCCCCGGTGAGGGCCATTGCCTTGGCTTTGAGATAGTGATGGAAGTCTAGGCGGGACTCGCCCTTGGGGACCGCGGGCCGTAAGGCGGGGTCGCGGAGAGTCTCGAGACGCTCCGGCACCGCACAGACCAAGACGTCCACTGACGTGTGCTCAAGCAAGTGCTCGAACTGCGCGAGGAACGCCGATGCAGCTTCGCGCACGATGTGATTGGCATCATCGGAACGCGATAAGTCCTCGAAGAGCTTTGCGGGGATCGTGCGGCGAAGCGCCTCATCTAAGATGAGGGTTGAACCAAATGCCGTCTCGATGCGAAATCCGGGGAATGGAGGCCGGAGATTGCCTTGGCGGCTCTTGGCCCCGGCGATCTCTGTGCGACAGCGCTCGAAGAAATCAGTTGCGCGTTCGACGTCCTCGGGGGTGCCAACAATGCCGACCCGAATACGACGGGGAGCGAGGTCGCTCTCAAAATCGAGCGGCCCGAAATTCATGATGCCAAAGCGAATGTCGACGTGGCGGCCGCTTCCGAACTCCAGTTCTGGCTCCTCGAGATAATCGATCTTCACGCGGCGCTCCCTGCACCCGGTCCTTCGTCTTCCTCGTCGGTGTCGTCACCTTCGTCGGCATAGGGGTTCACTTCCTCGAACAAGGGAAGATCGTCCGCTGTTTCGACGACAGACTTCGCCACGGCCTTCTCCTCGTTAGGCAGCCAGGTCCGGTCGTCGATGCCGACCGACAGCTCAAATGTCGCAAGCTGGCCGAATCGCAGGTGCGGGTAGGGAGGGGTGAAGAACAGGTCATCGGCATCCTCGTCGCGGCCGCGAAGCAGTGACGCCCACATTACAACGTGACCGAGCACCGTCCCGTTTTTCTCTATCGCCTTAATGCCCTTCAACTTGGACTCGTAAAAGGGATGCTGGCGTCGACCGTCGCTGGTGAAATGGTAGGTCGGGGTGATCGAGAGATACCAAGCCCCGTCGTACCGTCGGAACTGGCCGTAGAAACCAGCGTGACGATAGTAGGCGATCTCCCCCTTGTTCTCCCCCTTCTTATACGGGTAACCGTGGAACACCGTGCGACGAGTGTTCTCCTTCACGCTCCGATAGGGGATAATGCGAGATGTCAGGTCCTCGCTCGGCGCGAAGTAGTACATCCCGTCGTCCTTGCGCCGCTCGCACCCTATCTGGCGGCAGCGCACCGAAAGGCAGAAGTTCAGCAACTCAACAAATCTCGTCGTGAGATCCCGGTCGTCGGACAGTGCCCAGTGCTCGGGGTCAAAATCTTCTACGGTGCCGCGGTCAACGAACGATGACCACGGCTTCTCCGTGAGATCGTACGGAGCAAGAATGCGTCTATCGCGGAGCACAAACTCGGGTGCCTCGGCGCCAGCCTCTCGCAGTTGCGCGTACACATCTCCGGGCCGACGTAGATCTGTGTCACCAATCCAAAGGCGCTTGGGAAAGCCGCTAACTGCGAGCAGATTGGAAAAGAGCCGTTCCTCCCGCGGGCGTGGAGCGAAGTAGATCCCAGAGTCCCGCGGTACGGCGAGCGCAAAGAGGGCCTCGCGTGCGTCGGCCGAGAAGCGCATGCGATTCTTATCGAATCGCACGCGCTTCGCCTTCCGACGCGATGGTGTGGCGAAGTAGTCCTTGATGGCGACCCAGTAGGCCTCTCCCATGAGGGGGCGGGAGACCACCAAGACGACCGGGGCATTGCCGCTCATCCAGTAGTCGAGATCACGCTCATTCACAGGCCACTCGAATGAGTCTGATGTCTCCCCGGGAAACGCACCCGCCGTGGCTTTACTCTGAACGCGAATAATCGCGTTGGTCGCCACGTGGTAATCCGGGTCCACGAGCTCGATTTCTCCGTCGATGCCAGCGTCTAGCGAGGCATTCGATGGATGCCACGCTGACCCCATTCGCAGCACGACTTGCTCGATGAGGTTCACGCCTTGTTGACCGATGCTCGCCTGGCGGGATACCTGTTTCCCGCCCCTTCCTTTTGACGTTGACGCCATAGGTGAAATCAAACGGAGCAGCCCCGAGCAGTCGAGGCGAATCACAACACGCGAGGGCCCCAACGAGGATGCACAAACAGGTTGCGCCGTGCCACCCTCGTACACAGCCCCCAACCAGACAACGGGCGCCCATGTCAGCGCCTCAACCGCACAATGTCCGTGTCCGGTCACCGCCGGCGGCGGCGTTTAGGGTGGCGGAAGGGTTATATCCACGGTCGGGGGAATCCTGGCGACATCGGCGTCTAGCTAGCTCAGGTGCCTTTCGGCTCAGGATCCGACGCGTCGTTGGTCTCGAATAGATCCTCGTCCTCATCCCCTTGCGAGAAGACTGAGGTACCCGCCTCGGCAAGGGCGCGCAAGCGAGCGAGTACTTGGAGTCGTGCTTCGCGAGGTTCAACGATGCTGCTTTCTCCGTCTATCCAGCGGAAGCGGCCTCTCAGGTCACGGCCGAGGACCACCCATCCGTAGTCTTTGTCCTGTCGATCCTCGAACACAACGCCCAAGAGATTCCTCGCCCTAGTGGAAAACCACGTGACCTCTCGGATCATGGCGAGCGCCCCAGGAGCTCGCCGTGGCTCAAGGTCCTCGAACTCCGCCTCCAGGATCGTTCCCACGCCTGACGACGCGTTATCGACCGGGATGAACGTCTCGTCGTCGTATGTGAGGACGATGGTGCGCGATACAAATGGACTCCATGCAGAGCCATCTGCGAGGATATCGTCTGCTCGGCGGTATACCTGGTTCGCCCCTTGAAAGAAATCGAGCGGCACCGGGTGCTTGGCGTTCGGGTTATGGAACACAGTTACTCCCTCTCCCCACCACTCCGGGTACGGGGGCTCGTCGAGGGTGTAAGAGCCAGCGAGCGGATTCGGGGAATTCGGGTCGGGGTCCGGCCAATAGCCTGCACGCGCGACCATCATGTTTCCCCGATGGAGCCCTGCTTGGTAACCCATCCTAGTGAACTTCGCGGTGGTGCCGCCGTTCGTGAACAGGATAGCGCTGACGTACTCCGTGTCCGGCTGTGCAAAGAAGTTCGAGGGGATCGTCTTCTCGCCCATCTGATGCGTTGCACGGGGTACGTTGGTAACAACGAGCTTGCCCTCCGCAGTGTGCTCCCACGTCTGGTCAATCCCGTACAGGTAGTGCGAGATCCCTGCGGAGCTAAAGAAGAGCGAGTCATCTGCATGAAACGCCTCGATGGCGATCACGAAGGGACGACCCTGCACGACCGGTAGATCCCAGTAGCGCTTTTTCAGCTTCGAGTACAGCGCGCTGCCGATCTTGATCGGCAACTCATGCTCAACGCGCGCGCGATGGTCCGCTATCTCCTCGTCCGTCGGCGAGGCTGGTGTCGCCTCCGTCGGGTGGGGCCGGTCGGCTACCTCGCGCTGCTCGGCGTCTGTGGAACTCGGATCTGACGCCGTCTCGGCGGTACTTCTCGCCGGTTCGGTCTCCCCTTTCGTTTCGAGAGCCTTTACCGCTTTCGCCTTGGTCGGATTCGAAGTAGTCGCCTCCACGGCCACCACCAAGCCCTTGCGTTCCAACAGGAAATCTGGTCTGTCTTTCGGTCGGCTGACCGTGAACTCGGCGTCCGTGAAGTAGGCGAACAGGAACAACTCAAAGGTACGGGCGTCGAACCCTGTGGTCTGGAACTGTTCAACGAAATTCCCGTCAGCATCCACGAACTCAGCGAACACGGCATCCATCGCTAGGCGCGTGGGCTCGTTGCCTGGAAAGGTACGGACGGTTGCGAACGCCGGGTGAAATTTCTCCGGCGGAACCACAGGCTCAAAGATCGAGGCGATCACAGGCGAGGAGGGCGGCACGGAGGAGGGTAAGACGGGTGCTCAGAAGGAATAACTAGATTGACCTACGCGTCAGGCTGAGCCGGCGTTGCTCCGATGATAGTCGCGCGAACACGGTCAGTAAGCTTTCGACGAAGATCGGCAGGCGTCTCCCAGACAACGTGGTTGTATTGGCGAGTGTCGAAGTGCGCATTTGCGATGTCGTCGTTCCGACATGTGTAGATGACATCGAGGCCGAGTCCAAATCCAAAACCTGCCTCGAAATAAACGCCTTGGCGATGCATCGTGACGTCAGCAACAACGAATCGTGCACGACGAATCTGTGAGACGATATGGTCGTCTATCTTGTCGTTGTAGTTCTCGCGGTCAACGCGAATCGCGTGGAACCCGCAGTCCGTTTCAAGCGACGGCAAGATTCCGTCATCGTACGCGGAGGACAGAATCGGTTCGAAGGACATGGCAACAAAGACATCACGTCCCTCGCCACGCCGCGTGAGAAGTTCTTGCACGCGCTGCCAGCCGCTCGTTGTGAGGTGGGGGTAGAAGTCGCTCGGCCCCCCGCTCGGGAGTTCGACGAAACCCATATCCTTCACCATTCGCAACAAGCTGCTGAGCCCTTCCCTATCGGGTTGCCTGAACTTGGCCCAATCACTCCATTGAATTCTGACCGGAGCGAGGTACCTAGGAGATTGCTGTGCGATGAAGAGCAGAAGATCATCGACCATCTCCAGGGGAGACTTCGGCTCTCGGGCCTCCTGATAGATCTTGGCGAGCAAGTGGCTCGTCAGCGTGAGCGGCCGTCCGGCATCCGACGCCCGCCTGCAAGCGGCTGCCAGGAGGGGGAGCTTGTGGCGTGAGCCATCACCTTGAAGTACGGCTTTGACTGTCCCCGACAAGCCGTATTCTCCGCACACGGGACAGCGATAAACCAGTAGGTCGCCACGTTCCTCGCAAGGAACACTGTTCGTCGAACAAATCAGACAAGTCTGAGTGCTGGTCATCGCTGGCATTTTAGTTTTTGCATACTGCTGAGCACCTGCGACTCTTCCTTCGCGCTGTCTCGACCGGAGAGGAAGCGGAGGAATAGAGATATCGGATTGCCCGTGAAGGGGCGAAAAGATTCGAGCACTGGGCGTGAATCTGGCCGATCCTGTATCAAGGAATTCGTTTGCCGGCCTCGATAGTCATCTGCCGAGCAAGTGGCGAGGTGCCATCGTTCACCACCCCACCGCCTCCCCATCCTTCCGCGGATCCGACCCCGCCGCATAACCCCGCTTGAGCCGGATGATCGCCTGCGATCCCCCCATCTGCGATCGCTGCGCCTCCGACACCACATGTCCCATGCGTGTAAGTGCAGCGCGCACGCTATCAGGAACCGCCGCCTCGATCGCCACGTTCTGACCCGAGAAGTGCCGGAAGCGCGCCGCGTCCATCGCCTCCTGCACGTCCATCCCGAACACGAGCAGGTTGAGCAGGAACTGCGCATGCCCCTGTGCCTGCATGGCGCCGCCCATCAGGCCGAAGCTCATATAAGGAGTGTCCGTGCTTCCACCGGGCGACATCGATGAACCAGGAATCGACACGAAGCCGGGGATCAGCGTGTGGAACGGCCGCTTCCCCGGCGCCACCGTGTTCGGCAGCCCTGGATCCATCGTGAATCCCGCGCCGCGATCGTGCAGCGCGAAGCCGGTGCCCGGCACGACGATCCCCGACCCGAACTCGTCGTACAGGCTGTTGATGAAACTCACCATGTTCCCCGCGCTGTCCGCCGCGGTGAGATAGACGGTCTCGCTCGACGTCAGCGCCGGCCCCGGGTCCACCCGCTCCTGCGCCTTCGCTTCATCCATATGAGAGCGACGCTCGGCAATGAACTCGTCCGACAACATGCGAGCCACCGGCATCACGAGGTGATCGGCGTCGCCCACGTACCGGGCGAGATCCGCGTACGCGAGCTTCTTCGCCTCGATCAGGTGGTGCAGGTACGCTGTCGAGTTGTGCCCCATCGCCTTCAGGTCGTACGGCTCGAGGATCTTCAGCATCTCCAGCGTCGCGACGCCCTGGTTGTTCGGCGGCAGCTCCCACACGCGGTAGCCCTTGAACACCACGGAGATCGGCGTCACCCACGTCGGCTGGTTCGCCTTCAGGTCCGCCAGCGTGATGAAGCCGCCGAGCTTGTGCACG
>Ga0207705_10003659_pt1 | contig 11702 bp, 7 predicted proteins | sample KBSC13metaG_FD_184314 | JGI IMG/M metagenome (GOLD analysis project Ga0207705, IMG submission 184314) | Corn rhizosphere microbial communities from Kellogg Biological Station, Michigan, USA - KBS C1-3 metaG (SPAdes) (version 2) | ecosystem: Host-associated > Plants > Roots > Rhizosphere > Soil ...
AGGTAATCAACGGCGCCTGCGGCATAACCGCGGAAGGCCTGGTGCGCTTCGCCGTCAATGGCGGTCAGGAAGAGAATCGGGATGTCACGCGTGCGTTCACGAGCCTTGATGTGCGACGCCGTCTCGAACCCGTCCATGCCAGGCATCTGCACGTCGAGCAGGATGAGGGCGAAATCCTCTGTCAACAAGTGTTTCAGCGCTTCTTCGCCTGAGCTGGCCTTGACCAGTTCATGGCCCAGCCCATGCAGGATTGCCTCCAGCGCAAGGAGATTCTCTGGCCGATCGTCGACCATCAAAATCTTGGCCGGCCGCGCATCGAGCTGCACTAGTTCGACTCCCCGCCCTCGCGCGTGCCTGCGACCAGCCACGAACGCATCACCGTGAGCAACCGATCGAGGTCGACTGGTTTGGTGATGTAGTCGCTCGCACCGGCCGCGACGCTCTTGTCGCGGTCGCCTTGCATTGCTTTGGCGGTAAGGAAAAGCACCGGCAAATCCCGCAACGAAGGGGTGGCCCGGATCTCTGCGGTCGTCTCGTTGCCGTCCATGTCGGGCATCATGACGTCCATCAGGACCAGGTCTACTTCGGGGTGCTCGTGCAGTAGCGAGATGCCACCACGACCGTTGTCGGAATACAAAACCGTCATGCCGTGCAACTCGAGCGCGCTCGTCAACGCGAAGACGTTGCGCACGTCGTCATCGACCACCAAAACAGTGGCGCCGTGTAGCGGGTCGGGCCCGTTGAGCGGCACGGGATCGCTGAGCGCCTCACTCAACATCGGCACCTGCTTGGGAATCCGGCGGGTGGGCGACGCGCTCGCGATGCTCGGCGACTCTCGTTCGTCGAACGGATAGACCGCCGGCACGTAAAGGGTGAATGTGCTGCCCTTGCCGACCTCGCTCGTCACGGTGATCGCACCACCGAGCAACCGGGCGATCTCGCGGGAAATCGACAAACCGAGACCGGTGCCGCCGTACTTGCGGCTCGTCGTACCGTCAGCCTGCTGGAATGCCTCGAAAATGAACTTGAGCTTCTCGGGCGGCACTCCGATGCCAGTGTCGGTGACGCTGAATTCGATGACCGTCTGCTCGTTCAGCGTCGCGGTTGAGAAAAGCATGTCGGGGGCCGCCTGCCGCACTGACAACCGCACGCTGCCCCGATCGGTGAACTTCAACGCGTTCGACAGCAGGTTTTTTAGGATTTGGTGAAGCCGCTGCTCATCGGTGACCACGGCCGAGGGCAAGCCATCGGCGATCTCGACGACGAGGTCGAGCCCTTTTTCTTCTGTGAGCGGCCGGAAGGTGTTGTCGACGGCGTTGCACACCTTCTCGAGCAAGACCGGCGCCGGATGCACGTCCATCTTCCCCGCCTCGACTTTCGACAGGTCGAGGATGTCGTTGATCAAAACGAGCAGATCGCTGCCTGCGCTGTAAATGGTTCGTGCGAACTCGATCTGCTTCTCGGTGAGGTTCGACTGCGGGTTGTCGGCAAGCAGTTTGGCCAAAATCAGCAAGCTGTTGAGGGGAGTGCGCAGTTCGTGGCTCATGTTCGCCAAGAACTCCGACTTGTACTGCGACGACAGCGCGAGTTGCTCGGCCTTTTCCTCCAGCCCGAGGCGGGCCATCTCGATCTCGCGGTTCTGGATCTCGATGTTGTGGTTCTGCTCGCTCAGCAGGGCGGCCTTTTCTTCGAGTTCGGCGTTGGTGCGCTGCAGTTCCATCGACTGCACACGAAGTTCCTGCGCGAGTCGCTGCGATTGTTCGAGCAGTTCCTCCGTGCGCACGTTCGCGATGATGGTGTTCAGGACGACGCCGATCGTCTCGACGATTTGTTCGAGGAATCGCACGTGCACGTCGCTGAAGTGCTGGAACGACGCGAGTTCGATGACGCCGAGAACCTGTTCCTCGAACAGCACCGGGATGACGAACACATCGACGGGTGCGCCTTCGCCAAGACCGCTGCGGATCGTGAGGTAGTTGGGCGGAACGTTAGTTGCGCGAACAGCGCGTTTGTCGAGGCTGGCCTGGCCGACGAGGCCTTCGCCGACACGGAAAACCGCATTGCCGGCACCGCGCGCGCGTCCGTAGCTGGCCGCGCGTCGGAGTTCGGTGACCTCGCCGTTGTGTTCGGCGAGGAAGAACGCACCTTGGACTGCCTCGACGACCGGAGTCACTTCGCTCATGATCATCTGAGTGACTTCTTGGAGGTCGCGTTGGCCCTGCAGGCGGCCGCCGATGCGGGCCAAGTTCGACTTCAACCAGTCCTGCTGGGCATTGATCGCCGTGGTGGTGCGCAGGTTGGCGATCATCTGGTTGATGTTGTCCTTGAGCTCGGCGACCTCGCCCTGGGCGTCGACGTCGATCGAGCGGGTGAGGTCACCGCGCGTGACGGCGGTGGAGACCTCGGCGATCGCACGTACCTGGGTCGTGAGGTTTCCGGCCAGCTGGTTGACGTTTTCGGTCAGGTGCCGCCAGGTGCCCGAGACACCGGCCACCTCAGCCTGACCGCCGAGCCGGCCTTCGGTGCCCACTTCGCGGGCGACGCGGGTGACTTCGTCGGCGAATGAGGAGAGCTGGTCGACCATGGTGTTGACGGTCGATTTGAGTTCGAGGATTTCACCCTGGGCGTCGACGGTGATCTTCTGCGACAGGTCGCCTTGAGCCACTGCCGTCGTGACGAGCGCGATGTTGCGGACCTGGCTGGTCAGGTTGCTGGCCATGAAGTTCACCGAGTCGGTGAGGTCGCGCCAGGTACCCGAGACGCCTTTCACCTGCGCCTGCCCGCCGAGTTTTCCTTCGGTGCCCACTTCGCGGGCGACGCGGGTGACTTCGTCGGCGAACGAGGACAGCTGGTCGACCATGGTGTTGATCGTCGATTTGAGTTCAAGGGTCTCGCCGCGCACGTCTACCGAGACCTTCTGGGAAAGGTCGCCTTGGGCCACCGCCGTGGTCACCTGTGCAATGTCGCGCACCTGAGCGGTGAGGTTGGCCGCCATGCCGTTGACGTTGTCAGTCAGGTCTTTCCAGGTGCCTGCGACGCCGGGCACCTCGGCCTGACCGCCGAGTTTTCCTTCGGTGCCCACCTCGCGAGCCACCGTGGTGACCTGTTCGGCAAACAGCTGCAGGGTGTCGGTCAAGCTGTTGATCGTGTCGGCGAGTGCCGCGACCTCACCGGCCGCGTTGATCGTGATCTTCTGGGTGAGGTCGCCGCGCGCCACAGCACTGGTGACCTGTGCGATGTTGCGCACCTGAGCGGTGAGGTTGGCCGCCATGCCGTTGACGTTGTCGGTGAGGTTCTTCCAGGTGCCGCCCACACCGGGCACGTCGGCTTGGCCGCCGAGTTTTCCTTCGGTGCCGACCTCGCGGGCGACGCGGGTGACTTCGTCGGCGAACGACGAGAGCTGGTCGACCATGGTGTTGACGGTCGATTTGAGTTCCAAAATCTCGCCCTCGGCGTCGACGGTGATCTTCTGCGAGAGGTCGCCCTTGGCGACCGCGGTCGCGACCTGGGCGATGTTTCGCACCTGCGCGGTGAGGTTGCCGGCCATGAAGTTCACCGATTCGGTGAGGTCGCGCCAGGTGCCTGAGACGCCCATGACTTGCGCTTGGCCGCCGAGCTTTCCTTCGGTGCCGACCTCGCGGGCGACGCGGGTGACTTCGTCGGCGAACGATGACAGCTGGTCGACCATGGTGTTGACGGTCGATTTGAGTTCGAGGATTTCGCCTTGAGCATCGACGGTGATCTTCTGGGAAAGGTCGCCCTGCGCCACGGCGGTGGTGACCTGGGCGATGTTGCGCACCTGGCTCGTCAGGTTGCCGGCCATTGAGTTGACCGACTCGGTGAGGTCGCGCCAGACGCCCGAAACGCCGCGCACCTGTGCCTGGCCGCCGAGCTTTCCTTCGGTGCCGACCTCGCGGGCGACGCGGGTGACTTCGTCGGCGAACGACGATAGCTGGTCGACCATCGTGTTCACGGTGGTGCCGATCCGCAGGAACTCGCCCTTCACCGGCTGGCCGGCGATTTCCATGGCCATCTGTTGTGAAAGGTCGCCCTCGGCGACGGCCGCGATCACGCGTGCGACCTCTGTCGTCGGCCGTACCAGGTCGTCGATCAAGGAGTTGATGGCAGCAGCGCCGGTACCCCAACCACCGTCGGCGCCGACCTCGTCGAGCCGCTCTGTCATGCGGCCCTCGCGGCCGATCACGCGGCTCGCCTGCACGAGTTCACGGGTGCGGCGTTCATTCAGCCCGGCGAGCGTGTTGAGTCGGGCAACCACCTGGTCGAGTAGTCCATCGCGTGGCGGGAGACGCACCGAGAAGTCGCCGGCACACAGCGCGTCGAGTGCCGCTAGTAATTCGGCGACTTGCGGCTCGAAGGCATCGGGTACGTCTGCTCCCGCGTCGGAGGCGGCTTGATCGGCGGCATCGACCGGCATCACGAGATCTCCCTGATGTTCGTGCTGACTCCCGCGGGGCACCACAGCTTTGTCACCGGCTGGTGCCGCGCAGCGATCAGCGCGACACACGTTCCGGCGACCTACCCGGAAAGTCAGACGTTTATACCCGCGCGGTGAGGTTGAGTTTCACCGAAGGTGCCGCCTCACTCGGACGGGTGAACGGTTCCAGCTTTCGGCTCACTCTTCCTTGTGCTCAGCGATCACTTTTGCAGCGAGTTGGCTGGGCATCGGTTCGTATCGAAGGTTATGCCTTGTGAACAGGCCGGTGCCGTGCGAAAGCGAACGAAGGTCGATGGCGTAACGGGTGATTTCGACGGCGGGCACCTCGGCCTTGACGAGGGTGCGGCCCGTGCTGGCGAGCGGTTCAGTGCCGGTGACCCTGCCTCGACGTCCGGAAAGATCGCTCATGACGGCGCCGACGTAATCGTCGGCAACGATCACGCTTACCTCGTCGACCGGCTCGAGTAGCAACATCTGGGTGGTCTTCGCGCCTTCCTTCAGCGCCAGCGAACCGGCCATCTGAAAGGCCATGTCGGAAGAGTCGACCGAATGCGCTTTGCCGTCGACCAGAGTGACCCTGATGTCGACCACCGGATAACCGGCTGCGACCCCGCGTTCCATCTGTGCCCGCACGCCTTTTTCGACAGAAGGTATGAATTGTCGGGGGACCGACCCGCCGAACACCTTGTCGACGAATTCGAATCCGCTTCCTTGCGGCAACGGCTCGATTTCGATGTCGCACACGCCGAACTGGCCGTGGCCGCCGGATTGTTTGACGTGCCGTCCGTGCGCGGTGACCTTCGAGCCGAACGTCTCGCGCATCGGCACGCGTAGCGGCACCGTCTCGACCTCGACGCCGTACTTGGTCTTCAACCGGTCGAGCAGGACGTCGGAGTGCGCCTCGCCCATGCACCACAACACCAGCTGGTGCGTCTCGGAATTCATTTCAAGTCGCAGCGTCGGGTCTTCAGCGGCAAGCCGTGCGAGTCCCTGCGACAGCTTGTCTTCATCGGCTTTCGATTTGGCTTGGACGGCGACCGGCAGCAGTGGCTCGGGCATCTCCCATGAACTCATGAGGAGCGGATTTTCCTTATCAGACAGGGTGTCTGACGTTTCGGCTCGCACCAGTTTCGCGATCGCGACGATATCTCCGGCAATGCCTTGCGACACCGTGCGCTGGGTCTTGCCCAGCGGCGAGCTCAGCGTGCCGACCCGCTCGTCGACGTCGTGGTCTTCGTGCCCGCGCTCGACCATGCCGTGGCCGGATACATGGACCACGGAGTCGGGCCGCAACGTGCCGGAAAACACCCGCACCAAAGAAAGGCGGCCGACGTAGGGGTCGGTCGTGGTCTTGACTACCTCGGCCGCGAGCGGGCCGGCGGGATCGCAGGTCAATTCGATCCGGCCGCTGCCGTCGGGCCGGGTGACGGCGGGCATTGGGTGTTCGAGAGGTGATGGGAACGCGTTCGCCAACAGTTCGAGCAGTTCGAGCGTGCCGAGCGCAGTGCTCGAGCACGCACCGAGAACGGGATAGAAAGACCCTCTGGCTACTGCCTTTTCAAGGTCGTCGATGACGACCTTGTTGTCGATCTGCTCGCCGGCCAGATATCGATCCATCAGCGTCTCGTCTTCGCTCTCGGCGATGATGCCTTCGAGCAATGCGTTGCGCGCCTGGTCGGCGGCAGCGATCTCGGCCGGCGTCGCGTCGCGTACGCGGCGGGTGCCGTCGGCGTAGTCGCCGACTTGTTGGCTGACGAGGCCGAGTAGTGCGGTGCACGGCTGGTCTGCCTCGGCGCGCACAGGCAGGTAGACGGGCAGGACGCCCTGCCCGAATGCCAACTGGCACTGTGCGACCGTTGCATCGAAATCGGCTCGTGGGGAGTCGAGTTTGGTCACGACCACAGCGCGCGGCATTCCGACGCGGGCGCATTCTTCCCACAGCATGCGGGTTGCGCCGTCGATGCCGTCGACCGCCGACGTGACGAATAACGCTGCGTCGGCGGCGCGGAGTCCGGCCCGCAGATCTCCGACGAAGTCGGGATAGCCGGGAGCATCGAGTAGGTTGATCTTGACGCCGTCGTGCTCGAGCGGCGCCAGTGCGAGCGAGACCGAGCGCTGGTGGGCGATCTCGGCGTCCTCGAAATCGGTGGTGGTCGTGCCGTCCTCGACGCGTCCCGCGCGGGGGATCGTGCCGCTGGCGACGAGCAGGGCTTCGACGAGGGTGGTCTTTCCTGATCCTGAGTGGCCGACCAGCACCACATTACGAATCTTGGTTGGCTGATCGGCCGTCGGTGCTCTGCCGGCGGCGCCGGAACCTGTTGCTCCTGCGGATTTGTCTGCCACGGGTATCGCTCCCCTTCGCATCGCGTCGAAGCTGTGGTTCACCCGACTCTCCACCTCCGGAGTCGCGCCGACAAGGGGCTGGCGGGGCTTGAAGGCATCGGTTCTCGATACCCTGCTCGAATAGCTGGCCGGCACCTCCTCAACGCACCTCTCGACACGTTTACGACACCTTCTCGGGTACTCACGTTGGCCCGGCGACCGAACGGACGGGATCGACATGCTCAAGCGCGTGCGGGTTCCCCTGCAGCGCGTGCTGGGGCCGCTGGGCGCAGCTCTTGCCCGGCGCGGAGTGAATCCCAACGTGGTCACGCTCGTCGGCACGATCGGGGTCTGCGCGTCGGCGCTCGTGCTCTACCCGCGTGGCGACCTGTTCTGGGGCTCGTTCGCGATCACGGTCTTCGTGTTGACCGACATGATCGACGGCGCGCTCGCCCGCGCTCGCGGCATCACCGGGCCGTGGGGAGCGTTCCTCGATTCGAACCTCGACCGAATGTCAGACGCCGCGGTCTTCGCCGGCTTGATCTGGTGGTTCGCCGGCCGTGGCGACCAGCCGGTGCTCGCCGGCCTCGCTGTTTTCTGCCTGGTTGCAGGCAATCTGGTCTCTTACGCGCGCGCCCGCGCCGAAGGCCTCGGCCTTCGCGGTGACGTCGGAATTGCCGAGCGCACCGAACGGCTGATCGTCGTCCTCGTTGCCACCGGTGTCTCGGGTCTCGGGGTGCCGTTCATCCAGGCGATCGGGCTTTGGCTGCTTGCCGCTGCCTGTGCCGTCACCATCGGGCAGCGGTTCTGGTCGGTCTACCGGCAAGCGCACGCGATCTCGGCCGCTGTCGTCACGTCCGGCGGCGCATCCAACACCTTGTCGCGGTCGTGACGGTCGCACCCGGCAGACCAGGGCGGCGCGGGTTCCGCGCTGCGCAGGCCGCGGCGATCGGTTACGGCATCGCCGCGACGCTTGCGAAGGTGTTGCCCGAGTTCATCGTTGCGCCGGTCTTCCGCCTCGGAGCCGATTTCGCGTGGCGCAAACGTGGCCGGGGCGTCCGCCAACTCGAACGCAACCTTCGCCGAGTGGTCGGGCCACAGTTGCCGGACGACGAATTGCGGGCGCTTTCCCGCAAGGCGATGCGGTCGTACGCGCGGTACTGGTTGGAGTTTTTCCGGTTGCCGGTTCTAGGGGCCGACCGCATCGTGAACCGCATGGTGGTCGACGGCGAGCCGCTGCTCGAGCAGGCGATGCGCGAGCGCCGCGGCGCCGTGTTGGCGTTGCCGCACAGCGGCAACTGGGATCACGCCGGCGCATGGGTAAGTGCCCGTGGTTATTCGCTGACGACGGTGGCCGAGCGGCTCAAGCCCGAATCGCTGTTCGACCGCTTCGTGCTGGTGCGCGAGCGACTCGGCATGGAAGTGCTGCCGTTGTCGGCCGACGCCGGTGCGTTCGCCACCATGCTGAAGCGACTGCGGGCCGGCGGCCTGGTGTGCCTGGTGTGCGAGCGCGATCTCGACGGCAACGGAGTCGACGTGTCGTTCTTCGGCGAACCCACCACGATGCCGGCAGGCCCGGCAGCGCTGGCGCTGGCGACCGGTGCGGCGCTGCTGCCGACCGTTTTGTGGTTTACCGGGAAAGACAGCGAGGACGGCGAGGGCGATCGCGGCAGCCGGGGCGGCGGTTGGGCGGCGCGCATTTATCCCGAAATCGTGCCACCCGCCGATGGCGACCGGCGTGCCAAAGTGGCCGCAATGACACAGCAACTCGCAGACGTGTTCGCCGAGGCGATCGCCGAACATCCGCGCGACTGGCACATGCTGCAGCCGCTGTGGCTCGCCGACCGGAACCCGTCTCGCGCAGCTGGTGCCGCTCAAGGCGCCCGCGTTGCCGAGGAGGTGGGCGGTCAGTGAAAGTCGGCCTGGTCTGTCCTTACACGTGGGACGTCCCCGGTGGTGTCCAGGTGCACATTCACGATCTGGCCCTCGAGCTGATCGACCTCGGTCACCAGGTTTCGGTCATCACTCCGGCCGACGACGAGACGGTGCTGCCGCCTTACGTGACCTCTGCCGGTCGTGCGGTGCCGGTGCCGTACAACGGCTCGGTGGCCCGATTGTGTTTCGGGCCGTTGTCCGCGCGCCGGGTGCGCCGCTGGCTGCGCGAGGGCGAGTTCGACGTCGTGCACGTGCATGAACCGAGCACGCCGAGCCTTTCGCTGCTGGCGACGTGGACGTTTGACGGCCCGATGGTCGCCACGTTCCACACCTCGATCGAACGCTCGCGCGCGATGGCCGTCGCCTACTCGATTTTGCAGACTGCGCTGGAGAAAATCAGTGGCCGTATCGCGGTCTCTGAGGCGGCCCGGCGCACGCTCGTCGAGCATCTCGGCGGCGACGCGGTGCTGATTCCCAACGGGGTGCGGGTCTCGCGATTTGCGCATGCAACGCCGTTGCCTGGTTGGCCTCGCGAGGGCGGCACGCTCGGCTTTTTGGGCCGGCTCGACGAGCCGCGTAAGGGTTTTTCCGTGCTGCTGCAGGCTTTCGAGCTGATGGCGGCACAGCGACCCGACCTCGAGTTGTTGGTCGCGGGCCCGGGAGACGCCGACGACGTGGCGCGCCAGCTGCCCGAATCACTCGCCAAGCGCATCACATTCCTTGGTCTCGTCAGCGACGACGACAAGGCGCGCATGTTGCGGTCGGTCGATCTGTACATTGCTCCCAACATCGGCGGTGAGAGTTTCGGCATCGTGTTGCTCGAGGCGATGGCGGCCGGAATCGCCGTCCTGGCAAGCGATCTCGGCGCCTTTCAGATGGTGCTCGACAACGGGCACACCGGTGCGATGTTTCCCGTCGGCGACGCCGAGGCGCTGGCCCTGAGGGCGGGCGAGTTGCTCGACGATCCTGCGGCCCGCGCGCGCCTCGTTGCGGCCGGCCGTGAACGGGTTCGCGGGTACGACTGGTCGACCGTGGCGCGTGACGTCGTCCGGGTGTACGAAACGGTGGCCCTTGACTCCGGTACGTCGGTAACGCACAGCCGGGCAGGTGGGCGCGGACTTCCGCTCACCAATCTGCGGTTGCCGCGGCAGTCGCCTCCACAGGGACGGTGACCTGCAATGCCATGGTGGTTTTGGGTACTGGTCGCGGTCATCGTGCTCGGCGCGTACATCGCCTCGACGAGCAATCGGCTCGACCGGCTCCATGCCCGCCTTGATGCGACGCGGGCCGCACTCGACGCCCAATTGCTGCGGCGGTCGGCGGTCACCCTCGAAATCGCGGCGTCGGGGTTTCTCGATCCGGCGACGAGTGTGTTGCTCGCAGGGGCGGCGCACGAGGCACGCGCTGTCGGCGCCGATGCCCGCGAGGTCGACGAGAGCGAACTCAGTGCCGCGCTTCGGGCTGCGTTCGACGAACCCGACGCTGCAGCCACCCTGGCCGCCGATATGGCCGGTGCCGAATTGCTCGAAGAACTCGAAGCCGCCGCCACGAAGGTGCCGCTCGGGCGCCGGTTCTACAACGACGCCGTGCGCGCCAACCTCGCATTACGCAAACACCGCGTCGTGCGCTGGCTGCACCTCGCCGGACGCGTGCCGACCCCGACGTTTTTTGAGATGGACGACGAACCTCCCGCCCACCTGGTCGCCGATCGCACGGCCGCCGATAACGCGGCAGCGGGTTCGCGGCCGCCCGACGTAGACTGAAGCCGTCATTCGAGGTCGTACCGCCCGCGATCCGCTACCACCGGCCGCCGGGTCGCCGTCCACCAAGTTGAGCGAGGTTGCAGTGTCGAGCCAGACCAGCGAGTCCAGCCAATTCGAGGGCCGGACCGGCACGACAAAAGTGAAGCGCGGCATGGCCGAGATGCTCAAGGGCGGCGTGATCATGGACGTCGTCACCGCCGACCAGGCCAAGATCGCCGAAGACGCCGGCGCCGTCGCCGTGATGGCGCTCGAGCGGGTACCGGCCGACATCAGGGCGCAGGGCGGCGTGGCCCGCATGAGCGACCCTGATCTGATCGACGGCATCATCGCGGCCGTCTCGATCCCGGTCATGGCGAAGGCGCGCATCGGCCACTTCGTCGAGGCGCAGGTGCTGCAGAGCCTCGGCGTCGACTACATCGACGAGTCCGAGGTTTTGACCCCGGCCGATTACAGCCATCACATCGACAAATGGGCGTTCACCGTTCCGTTCGTCTGCGGGGCCACCAACCTCGGCGAAGCGTTGCGGCGCATCACCGAAGGCGCGGCGATGATCCGGTCGAAGGGCGAGGCCGGCACCGGCGACGTCTCCAACGCCACCACGCACATGCGCCAGCTGCGCGACGAGATCCGCCGGCTAGCGAACTTGCCAGAAGACGAGCTTTACGTTGCGGCCAAAGAACTCCAGGCGCCGTTCGATCTCGTCCGTGAGGTCGCGGCGGCCGGCAAGCTGCCCGTCGTCCTCTTCACCGCCGGAGGCATCGCCACCCCGGCCGACGCAGCGATGATGATGCAGCTCGGCGCCGAGGGTGTATTCGTCGGCTCGGGCATCTTCAAATCGGGTAACCCGGCGCAGCGCGCCGAGGCGATCGTCAAGGCCACCACGTTCTACGACGACCCCGACGTCATCGCCAAGGTGTCGCGCGGGCTCGGCGAGGCGATGGTCGGCATCAACGTCGACGACGTGCCAGTTGCGCACCGGCTGGCCACCCGCGGCTGGTGAGCTGCATCCTCAGCGCGGAAAATTCTCGCGCTATAGCAACGAATTCTTTCCGCGATCATGGCTGACCGAGGTAAGCCGCGGATCGGCGTCCTCGCGCTTCAAGGTGATGTGCGCGAACACCTGCACGCGCTTGAAGCGGCCGGCGCGGTCGCGACCGCGGTTCGCCGTCCGGCCGAACTCGATGAGGTTGACGCACTGGTGATTCCTGGTGGCGAGTCGACCACGA
>Ga0207705_10003660_pt1 | contig 11701 bp, 9 predicted proteins | sample KBSC13metaG_FD_184314 | JGI IMG/M metagenome (GOLD analysis project Ga0207705, IMG submission 184314) | Corn rhizosphere microbial communities from Kellogg Biological Station, Michigan, USA - KBS C1-3 metaG (SPAdes) (version 2) | ecosystem: Host-associated > Plants > Roots > Rhizosphere > Soil ...
CGGTGTACTTGTTCCCATCGATCTCAACTCGCCCGCGGCCTGCCTCAAAGCGTAGAAACTGGTCGTTCTCGGGGTGAACCTCTTCGCCAATATCTTCCCGCGGCGCAATGCTCATGAGGACGAGCTGGCTGTGAACGCCGGTGTATAGGACCTTCCTAAAATTTTTGTTCTTGAGAGTGTCTTTTTCGATATTTGATTTGAAGCCTTTCATTTGGATACAAACCTCCTCTTTTACACTATTCCGACCAGGCGAGTTTGCTCGTGAGACGCGTCACAGTCCGCTCAAGGCCGAGCAGCTCAAAAACCGTCAGCATGGATGGGCCGACGGCTACGCCCGTCAGCAGGGTGCGGGCACCGTTCATGATGACGCCCAGCTTCGTGGCTTTCTCTTCGGTGAAAGCCTTTACCACCGCCTCGATATTTGCTTCTGAAAAGCGCCGACCGTCGCCAAACTCGAGCGCGAAGCGTTGAGCAAGCTCCGGCATCCAGTGCTCGAGGTCAGGGAACCTCTTGAGATTCTTCTCTACTGCGGCGGGATCAAAGTCGTAGTCCTCACTAAAATACGCGCGGCCTTGCCCGGAAAAGTCCTTTAGCGTAAAGAATCGTGCCCGTATAGCCTCGATCGTTCTGATCAGCCAGTCGCGTGAGCCGATCTCCGCAGGATCAAGGGCGATCGCCTCCGGGTGATCGTCCATGCCTGCGACAGCCTCAAAGGCCTGAGATTCAGTGGACGATATCGACGCGGGAATGGCCGCCAGCTCGTCATCATATTCGTCGCGCCAGAGCTTGGCGGAACGCAGCTCGTGCTTGACCATCGGCAGGAGCTTAGCAAGAGGCATCGTGCGGATGTACTCGGCGTTCATCCAGATGAGCTTGTCATCGGTCCAGCGCTTCGGGTTGCCGGGCTCGTAGTTAAAGATCGCTGAGGAGCGGTGCACTCCGGCGAGCGAGAACTTGTGGACCAGCTCCTGAAGGGTATAGATCTCTTTTTCCTCACTGGCCGACCAGCCCATCAGAGCCAGGAAGTTGCGAAACGCATCGGGGATGAACCCGGCATCGCGGTAGGTCGTCAGTGAGACGATCTCGCCATGTATGCGCTTGCTGAGCTTTTTGCCGCCCGGGGCGAGGATGAGCGGGAGGTGAGCGAACTTTGGCTTCGCTGCCCCGAGAGCCTCATAAATGAGGATCTGCTTGTGAGTGTTTGTAAGGTGGTCCTGACCCCGGATGACGTCGGTGATCGCCATCTCGATATCGTCGCAGACGACCGCGAGGTTGTAGAGGGGATGCCCGTCAGACCGCAGCAACACAAGGTCCTCGATCTCCGAGTATTCTCGCTCCTGCAGGCCAAACACCCCGTCCTCAAAGGACGTCCGCCCCTGCTCAGGTACTTTTAGCCTGATCGCGAAGGGCTCCCCCGCGGCGGCCCGTGAGTCCGACTCTTCTTTAGACAGAGAGCGATACGGGTTATCCCGCATATCCTTCTCCCCGCCCTGTGCTCGTGCTCGCTCCTTGATCGTCTCCTTTACGCCGGCGTCGTTGGGATCTGCCTTGGGCGTGAAGTCCCTGTACGCCTTGCCCCCCTCAAGCAAACGCAGAGCGGTGGCACGGTGCTTGTCAGCATTCGCTGACTGGAACACCGTCTCCTCGTCCGGATGCAGCCCGATCCAGGCGAGGCCCTCGAGGATCGATCGCGTGGATTCGTCCGTCGAGCGTGCAAGGTCGGTGTCCTCGATCCTCAGCAGAAACTTGCCGCCGTGTTTGCGTGCGAAAAGGTAGTTGAAGAAGGCAGCCCGCGTCGCGCCCACGTGCAGGTAGCCCGTGGGGGAGGGGGCGAATCTGACTCGTACGGTCATAAACGATTAGTTTCGTGTATAGACCGGAATGAGGCAAGAGCGGCTATCCGGCGGCCTCGGAGCCCTTTGGCTCCCACAGCTCTACCTTGTTGCCGTCGGGATCCATCACCCAAGCGAACTTCCCATTGTCATCCTCGTCTGGACCAGCCACCAGCTCAATGCCCGACGCCTTAAGCTGAGCAATGAGACCGGTCAGGTCGTCAACCCGATAGTTGATCATGAACGGCGCCTCGCTCGGTCCAAACCACTTACTCGCGGAGTCGGCGAGCATCCAGGTAGTCTGCCCGCCCTCGTCCTTTCGAGCGTCGTCGTTCCAGTTGAGGATCGCACCACCCCATGGCTGGAGTTCTAATCCGAGATTGTCTCGATACCATTCAGCAAGTTTCTTGTGGTCTGTCGTGCTCTTGAAGAATACGCCACCGATCCCGGTTATCTTTGCCATATTTAGTCCTTACGCAGTGTGTAGTGGGAGTACGTCACGCCTCCGCAGGAGTGCCGCACTAATGAGGGTCACGATGATGCCGACCGGCACGATCTCCATCAGGGTCATTCCAAACCGCACGAAGAAATTCTTGTAAAGCTCGGCCATGCCATCCATTTGCTGCCGCATTGTCTCAAGCTCCGCCTGTGACGCACCGGAAGCACGCATCTTCTCGGCATAGCTCGCGATGTACTCCGCCATGAAGTTGCCGCCAAGCGTCTGATAGTAAAGCTCCCAGCTAAGTGCATAACACACCGCTGAAATCAGGCTGATCAGGATACCGATCTGCAAGCCCTTGAAAAAAGTGATCTTGCCGCCCTGGTTGTCCCGATAAGATCTGATACCAAAAAAGACCATCGACAGGGCGATGATCATCGTCGAGTAGCCCCAGATCTCGCCGTCGTGAGACTTGATCACGCCGGAGCTCATCGCCCAGAGCATGAGCCACATCAAGGCACCGGCGACCGCTCCGGAGATCAGCCCAAAAGTAAGTACGACTCTTTTCATCTGTTTCCTCCTATTTGTCGGGAGGAATGTACGACAAAACTGATGCTGGACACATCCGCCGAAAGGATGATTTGGTGCGATGCCGGCCTTTTTCAGTCAAAAGTACGAGCGTCTTAGCTCGAATGGTCCACTACGATGCGCCAGCCTTCCTTGAATCGGCGCCAGAGCAGTGTCGATTTACCTCGAGGTGAGTCCTTAGCGGTGCCGAGCTGCCAGGTCATGACAATGTATGCGGCGTCCTTGGATATTTGTGTGAACTCTACGTCTGAGAATGAGAGGGTACCCATCTTTTCGCGCGTGTTGTAGTTCTTTTTGTAACGGTCCAGCGTTGCCTGCCAGCCGCGGGTGACCTCCGTGCGTCCGACGAACTCCAGCTTGTCCGATCGCCAGTAGCCAGCCATGAATCCGTCGATATCGCCCCGATTCCACGCGGCAGTCTGGTCGTCCATCACCTTCCTGATCGCCAGTTCATCCTTGGATTGGGCGGCGGTTGTGAGGGCGAGTGCCAGGAGGAATGCGATGGCGAGTGTTTTTTTCATGGAAACTGAAAAGAGCCGGTCATTAGTTACCGGCTCTTGAGCTTAGCCGACCTCTGCCGGACTAGTTCTTTTTGGCAGCGTCGTAGGCGGCCTGCGCGGCGACCTGCTCCTTCTGCTTAGCTGTCAGGGCGATGCCCATCTTGTTGAGGGTGGCGGCATTGAGAGTACCGGTCACTGAAAGGCTGTTTGCCTGCTGGTATTTCTTCAATCCGTCGCGAGTGCCGTCGTCGAGCTTGCCGTCCTCGCCGCCGGTCAGCATCTTGCCCTCACGGAGGATCTTTTGGGCAGCGTTGATCTGGTCCTTCTCGGCCCGGAAGGGTGCCGGGCGCTTGGGACCGTCGGCCGAGGTGCTCTTCGCGGTCGTCGACTTGCTGCTCTTGCGGGTCTTATCATCTGCTCCCGCAAAGGAGTTGGGGTCGACCGCGATCGCCTTTTGTGAGTCGGTAAGAGCAACGCCGAATTTCTCCAGAGTGGCACGGTTCAGAGTACCGGTCTGCTTGAGGCCGTTGTCCTTCTGAAAGCTCTTGATGCCCGTACGAGTGTCGTCGTCGTACTTGCCCGAGGGCTCGCCTGCGTAGAGCTTCTTGTCCTTGAGCATCTGCTGGACCTGTTTGATCTGGTCCTTGGTCGGGCGGAACACGGGCCCGCGCTTCTTTTCGGCGGTCGAGGAAGCATTAGCGGCCGAGGCAGTAGAGGTCGAGCTTGCACCCTGGGCTGCAGCGGTCAAGGTTGAGATCGCAAGCAGAGCAATAAATAGAATTAGTTTCTTCATTGTGAAAGTACTCCTGACTCGCGTGCCGCAAGCGACACTTCAACGCAGGAAGGAGGCTACGGGAGCGAGAGACTTGTTTTTAATCGAAACTCGCAAAGTATCGTGTGAAATGCTGCAACATGTCAAGGGCATTCTCCTATCCAAATGAGGTCATGTTGTCTCCCATTCAAGTTCAGGATCTGATCCGCGAGGCCATCGAGCGGGGTGAGTTTACAGGACTCAAAGGTGAGGGCAAGCCGATCGACCTTGACGCGTATTTTGCCACGCCCGCGGACATACGGCTGGCATACTCAGTACTCAAGAGCAATGACTATGTGCCCGAGGAAGTATCGATGCTGAACGAGGTAGCGGAGCTGCGGGCACGTGTCGCTGCCGAGCCGGACGACACCACAGCCGCAACGCTGAAACAACGTCTGCAGGAGAGAGAATTAGCCCTGCGACTGGCTATCGAGCGAAACAAACGGCGGGCCTGATGATCACTTGCACCACTGGTCCGCGATGACCGCGTCGACCTTGATCGGAACTCTCTTGACGTATTCCTGCCCGGCCCGGAGCATTGCGGACTCGAGCTTCGCTCCCGTCTCCACCGCATCGGCTGCATCGCACTCGACCACGATCTCATCGTGAACGATGTTCACGAGTTTCGCAGTCGTCCCTCGCAAATCGTCATGCAGCAGGCGAAGTGCACGCTTCAGGATATCGGCTGATGTGCCCTGTATCGGCATGTTCTTGGCATACCTTTGGGCGGCACCGATCGATGATCGGTCGTTAGGGTCAAAGTTGATGCGGGCGAGGCGGCCGCTAGCAGTTTTTGCGAGTCGCTCCGTCAGGACATTCTTGGACTGCGCCCGCAGCCAATCGTCCATCTTCGGGTACGTCGCAAAGTACCGACGCAGCGTGTCCTCTGCCTGACGCTCCGTCAGTCCTGTCATCATCGCGAAGCGCTGTGCCCCGATCCCATAAACCACACCAAAATTCAGGCGTTTGGCGAATGAGCGTTGATCAGGATCGACATCCTCCGGCTTTACACTGAAGATCTGAGCGGCCGTTGCCCGGTGAAAATCCTGCCCTGAGACGAACGCGTTGATGAAATTCTCGTCCTCACTGAAGTCGGCGAGGATCCGCAGCTCAATTTGCGAATAGTCCGCTATGACGAGCTTTCGCCCCTCGGGAGAACGGAAACAGCTCCGGTATTCCTCGTCGTGCGGGATCTGCTGCAGGTTAGGGTTTGAGCACGAAAACCGCCCCGTCGGTGCCCCGATCTGGCGAAAGTCAGCGTGAATGCGACCCGTCTTCGGCTCGATAAAGCCGAGAATGTTCTCTCCAAAACTGGATGTGGCTTTTGCGTGAGCGCGATACTCGAGCAGCTTAGCCACCTGCGGATACTGCTCTGCGAGCGGCTGCAGCTCCCACGCACGCGTTGTGTTTGGCATCGGTATCCCAAGATTCACAAGTGCGTCTGTGACCTGAGCCTGTGAGTCGAGGTTTATCTCCGGGCGGCCGAAAAGGGAGGCCTGCGCGACGCCGGCGGCAAGCATATCCTGCAGTTCGCCTGCGGTCTGGGCCTGTGCGGCCGATACTTTGTTGAGCTGTGCACGCCAGCGAGGCTCGTCAAGGTAAAAGCCGTTCAGCTCCATCTCAGCGATGGGCATCACGCATTCGTTCTCAAGCTGCAGGACGCCGTCGAGGCTGTCAGAGGTGATCCGGGCGGCCAGCTTTTCACGAACTTCGTTCATGATCGCGGCGTCACGGGCGGCATATTCGATCTGCGAATGCGAGAGTTCGTTGGCACCCCAGTCGCTGACCTGTTCGGTCTTGTCGAGCGTTCGCTGCAGGAAGAATTGCACAACGTCGGCAAGGCCGTGCCGCCGCTCTCCCTCACCCGCAGCGATCAGAATGCTTGCAAGATAGGTATCGTAAACCGCGCCGACCTCGACACCGAGGTGGTGGCGCGTCCATTTCGTATCGAACTTTGCGTTGTGAGCGATCTTGACCTGCTTCTTAGACGCGAGCAGATCCCGGAGCGGCGCAAGAGCCGGATCGCCGCGGAGATCGGTGCCGTCACGGCCAAATCCACGGAGATCGATCACCTTTGTATTGCGCCCATTCGAAAGCTGGACGAGACGCAGCTCGCCGCGATACGGCTCCAGGTCGGTCGTTTCGACGTCAAAACCGAGAAACGGTTCGTTCTCGAGCTCCTCGGCGGCCTTTTTGAGCCCTGCGGCGTCGTTAACTAACTGAAAATAGATCTCCATGGGCGGGTAAATCTCATTTTATCTCGAATCTGAGCTTCGACAGAAACGATGGCATCGTCGAACCCGCCGCGTGATATATTTCCACGCATGCGAACTGCGACACTGGTCGTTATCATACTTCTCACGGGAGCGGTGCCGAGAGCGTTTACTTGCGAGTGCATCGCCGATAAAGGGGGTACGTTCGAGGAACGGGTCCGAGCACGTGTAGAGCGATCTGACGCTATTTTTACCGGCAAAGTAGTTAGGATCGAACAGGCAACTGTAAACGGCAGTCTCGTGAAGCGGGTCACCGTCGAAGTGGATCGTATTTGGAAGGGAGTGGTGCAGAGTACCCTCCCCATTGTGACAGGGTCAGGCGGGGCGGACTGCGGTTTTCCTTTTGAGCTCGACGCTTCTTACTTGGTTTACGCGTACTCATACAAGGCCGACGTGAAGAGTTTTCATCAGCGGAGCAACACTCCTGATCTTGAGCGGTTAGCGACCGATCGGTGTCAGCGGACTAAGAAAGTCTCGGAGCAGGAGCCCGGAGAGCTGAACGCCTTGGATTCAGGTACTAGTTTACTTCTCTCAACAGATTCGCTTATACTCTTCGCAGGTTTGCCGCGTGGGTGCTAAGGCTCTCACGTAAGGAGGAGCAAACGTCAGAAAGTTTTGTCCCGTTCGTACGGGACCTGAGCATCAAGAGATACACGGGTCTGCAGCACCCCCGGTCAAACGGGGAAAAGGTGCTCCCCGAGACAGCCGCCGGGCGGCTAATAAAGAGTTTCCTGCGTGAATCAACCGCGTCACTTGTTCGTTTTCGGATCCAAGGGTCCGCAAGTCCAAGCTACAGGTCTACCCGCTCGATCCTCTCATCTCGCGAGATAATTCCATCCTTCTGACCTGAGCCTTACCTCGTCGGCAAGATCCTTTTTTGCAAGGACCTTCGTATGTCAAAAGAAATGATCGTTAGCGTCAATGGACGCGAGAAGAAGATCGCCATCGTCGAAAACGGCCGCGTAAGCGAGTTTTATATCGAGCGCGGCGAAGAAAATTCCGGCGTCGCCGGCAACGTTTACAAGGGCCGCGTCATGCGTGTACTTCCCGGTATGCAGTCTGCCTTTGTCGACATCGGCCTGGAGCGCGATGCATTCCTGTATGTGTCGGACTTTTTCGATGAGGAAGAGGAGCTCGAACGTATCGTTCTTGAAAAGGCCAAGAAAGGCTCGCAAGAGGACGCTAAGCGCGAGGCTCAGGACCAGATCGAGCGCCGGCGCCTCGAACGTGAGAAACAGATGGACGGCGCTCAGGAGATCGCCGAGCCTATTGCTGAGTCCGGCTTGACGCTCGACGTTGAGCCCGCACTTGTCGAGGGTGTCGACGCACGCGATGAGGAGCAGCCAAGAGAGGAGCGAGGCCGGGGTCGAGGCCGGGGCCGCGGCAGAAAGGACCGTGAGGAAAGCACCGGAGGCGAAAGCGCCGAGGCGCGTCCTGAGCGTCAGGCACGGGCGCAGCGCGACGAGCAGCCGAGTGAGCGGCCGCAGCGTACGCGGCCCGCGCAAAGAGATGAGGATGTCGAGCTGACCTCCGTCGTTGAGGCACCTGTCTTTGAGATCGACACTTCAGGTTTTGAGCGCATCGGGGATGACGAGGACACCGGGGAGATGTTTAAGGACGCATTCATGCAGGAGGCGATAGTGGATCGCGTCCGCGCTGCGGAATTCGACATCGAGACGACGGCAGAGGCTCCTGTCGGATCGCTTCTGGCGGAGGTAGCGAATACGGATTCGGGATTCGAGCGGATCGCCGATGAGGACGAGGAAACCGCTCCGCCGGCTCCAAAGAAGGGCCGCGGCCGTACAAAAGCAGAGCCCAAGCCTAAGGCCGAAAAGAAAGCAGCAGCACCCAAAAAGTCGTCGTCCCGCTCAAAGAAGAAATCGGAAGATGAGGCTGCTGGCGATGATGCTCCCCTGGCCGATGCCCAGGCGAGCGTCTCCGATACCGGCGATATCTCGGAGATGGCGGTACGTAGGGGCGGACGAGGTCGTCGGCGTGGCGGCAAAGGGAAAGGAAGATCGGAGGACGGCACCAATGGCGACGAGCATACGAGCGAGACCCCGGACGGCTCGGATGAGCCAGCGGAAGTTGAGGCCGTAGAGCAGGACGTTGATGAGTCTCCGGAGCCGGCAGCAGAAGCTCCTGCTGAGGCCCCGATAGACCAACCGCAAGAGTCGGCACCGCAGCAGGAAGCCGAGAACCGCGGCGGAGAGCGTGGCCGCGGGCGCGGGCGCGAGCGTGGCGGCAGGGACCGCAACGACCGCAATGACCGCTCTGGCGGCAGCGGTAGCCGCGACGGCCGACGCGAGCGTCCGCCGCAGCCGGCTATTTCCGACCTTCTCCGTGAGGGTCAGGAGATCCTTGTTCAGATCGCAAAAGAGCCGATCGCTAAGAAAGGTGCACGGATCACGTCGCATATCGCATTGCCGGGCCGATACCTGGTCTACATGCCGACGATCGAGCATCTCGGCGTCTCAAGGAAGATCGAGTCATCCAATGAGCGTTCGCGCCTCCGCACCATGCTCCAAAAGATCCGTCAGGATCCGGAGATCCCGTCAGGGGGATTTATCGTCAGGACAGCGGGCATCGGTATCGCTGAGGAGGACCTCAGAAACGACGCGAAGTTTTTGGCGAGGTCGTGGGCAGATGCTAAGAAGGGCTCAGAGAAGAAGAAGGCCCCGGCGATGATCCATCAGGATCTCGACCTCGTGCAGCGGCTGCTCCGTGACCAGCTATCGGACGAGTTCACCGCGATTCGCGTGGACAGCGAGGAGGAATATCTCGCCACGGTCGAGTTCATGAACCGCATGGCTCCAAAGATGGTGAATCGCGTCAAGCTTTATACGCGCGACGAGCCGATCCTCGACTACTACGGTGTGCAGGAGGAGATCGAGAAAGCACTCAAACCACGCGTGTGGCTCAAGAGCGGCGGCTACCTTGTCATTAATCAGACCGAGGCACTCGTTGCGATCGACGTTAATACGGGCAAGTTCGTCGGGAAGGGAAATGCCCGGCTCGAGGATACGATCACGCGCACCAACATGGAGGCGGTGGACGAGATCGCACGTCAGATCCGGCTTCGCGATCTCGGCGGCATCATCGTGCTCGACCTCATCGACATGGAGGACCGCCGCAACCGTCACAAGGTCTCGCAGGCGCTCCAGGAAGCGCTGCAGCATGACAAGTCACCTACCAAGGTGCTGTCATTCAATGACTTCGGGCTGATCATCATGACCCGTAAGCGCGTCAAGCAGTCGCTCGAACGGACGATGTGCGCGCCATGCGACAACTGCGAGGGAGCGGGCTGGGTTAAATCACCGATCACGGTCTGCTACGAAATACTGGCCGAATCGCGGCGCGTATCCAAGCAGCTGGACGATGTACGCCATACAACGCTCCGGGTTCACCCCGATGTGGCCCAGGCACTCCGCAACAGTGAACGCGAGGTGATGGACGAGATCGAAGCGTACCTGGGCAACGTGGACATATCGGCCGATAAGTCCATCCATCAGGGACAATTCGACTTTGCCTTTATTTAGAACAGCAGTAAACAAAAGAGAAAAGGCGCCGCAAGCGGCGCCTTTTTTGCGGGGATCGGACCGTCATGCAGTAACGGCCCTTCCTCGGCGAAATGATCTTACGGTCAGGAACAGTCCTGCGAAGGCGAAAACCACTCCGATGACCGCGGCCACAATAGAGGCAATTCCGTACATCTTGTAGCGTTCCCTCATCTCGACGCATCCCTTTTCGGCTATCCGCTCTGCCGCGAGTGCGTCGTCAGCCTTCTTGCGGGCCTCAGATTCGTTAGCGGTTCCGCGCGCGGCTTCCCACCTTTTGACCTCAGCATCAGCATTAGCGAATGCTCTGTCTGCACTGCTGCAGGCACCGAATGGGTCGTTTACGCTGCCAAATTGACCACCGCGCCAACTGCTCCCCCGATCGTGAGAAACAGCCCGAACAAAAGCACAAGTATTGCGGGGATCTTCATAGTTAAGTCCTCAGTTAGGTCTCGCGATGACCTCGAAGCCGGCCATCGCATCAACCACTGAAATCGTGCGCGGGCTAAAGGTATATCCTTTCGCCTGGGTGCTCACGATGTAAGTCGAGCCGACCTCAATGTCCGGCAGAGTGAAGTAGCCGAAGCTGTTAGTTGTGGTCATGCGGGTAACGCCGTCGGGACTTCTAAATGTGACTCTGGCTTTGCCGATCGGCATACGATCCGCGGCTGTCAACACCCACCCGCTGACCACCACATGAGCGGCGGTCGGAGCACATTGCGCCGCGTAGCGTACAACGGCGAAGTCGTAATTGTTCTTAGCAGTGTCCGATGCGATCCCGGCCGCAACGATCTTTCCGTCTGGCTGGATCGCGGCCGAGTAAGCGCTGCTTTGGGTTCCAAGCGGCGTGACGACAATTCCCGACGTGCCAAAGTTGCTGTCGAGTGAGCCGCTGAGGTTGTAACGCGCGGCCGCAAATCCCGAGGTACCGCTGCTCGCGTAACCCGCGGCCACGATCTTGCCGTCGGTTTGGACAGCAAGAGCCCTCACAGCGTCACCCTCGGGGCCAACCGCCGTTCGCACCATCCCGTCGCTGTCGAAAGAAGTGTCGAGCGTCCCATCAGCGTTATACCGAGCCAATGCGAAATCGACGTTTAAGATATTGTCGCTTCCGTAACCCGCCGCGACGATGCGGCCATCCGGCTGTATGGCGACGGCAAAGGCTATGTCATCGCCTGTACCGATAGCCGTAACGACTTTCCCGGTGCCGCCGAAGGAAGTATCTAGCGATCCGTTCACGTTGTACCGCACTACCGCGAAGTCCTTGTTGGACCCGGCCGAGTTGTAGGTGTCGCCAGCTGCGACGATCTTGCCATCAGCTTGGATAGCGACCGAGTTTGCGATATCCTCCGCCGCGCCGATCGCCGTGGTCGTTTTGCCATCCCCGTCAAACGTCGTGTCGAGGGATCCGTCAGGGTTATATCGGGCAACGCCAAAATCCCAATTGGCACCGTTGTAGGTCAATCCAGCCGCGACGATCTTGCCACCTAGCGACATCGCGACCCCGGTCGCCGTATCACCATTGCCGAGCTGCGTCGTGACGATACCGTCACCATCGAAGCTTGTGTCGAGCGAGCCGTTTGCGTTGTAGCGGATCAGCAGGAACTTATTCGAGACGCTTCCGGCGATGACGATCTTTTGGTCAGCGGGTTGTATCGCGACCGAGTACGCGATGCTGCCGGTGCCAAAGGTAGTTATCAC
>Ga0207705_10003661_pt1 | contig 11701 bp, 8 predicted proteins | sample KBSC13metaG_FD_184314 | JGI IMG/M metagenome (GOLD analysis project Ga0207705, IMG submission 184314) | Corn rhizosphere microbial communities from Kellogg Biological Station, Michigan, USA - KBS C1-3 metaG (SPAdes) (version 2) | ecosystem: Host-associated > Plants > Roots > Rhizosphere > Soil ...
ATGGAGCTGGGTCGCTCCTTTTGGAAAGACACGGGACGAGCGTTTCCGTTTTCGTGAGGCCCTTTGCCGCGCTGCTATCGCCGGTGTTAAGGCCATCCGCGAGGTAGATCCGGAAGCTCGTATGATCCATATGGATCCGCTCGTGAATGTGGTAGCCCCCCGTGACCGCCCGGACCTGAATGAGGCGGCGTGGCAGGAGACGTACGTCGACACATACCTCGCGTGGGACATCATAGCGGGGAAAAAGCATCCGGAATTTGGCGGCTCGCTCGACGTGCTCGACATAGTTGGGGCAAACAACTACTCATTTGGCCAGATGGAGTACCGTGAACACGGCCCGCATCAGGCGCTCGCGCCGGGCGACGACCGTATCAAGTCGCTGTGCGACCTGCTTCAGATCGTCTGGCAGCGTTATGGCCGGCCAATGATCATCAGTGAGACGAGCGGAATGGGTGACGGCCGGGCCTCGTGGCTAAAGGATGTGATGGAAGAGTCGCTAGCCGCGGTTAACGAGGGGATGGACCTGCACGGGATATGTCTCTTTCCTGCCGTTGATATGCCGGACTGGCATACGGGGAAATGGGTCCACAATGGTATCTGCGACCTCGTCGAGGACGGTAGCGATCTCCGGCGCGAGCCTGATCAGAAGTACGTGGACGAGCTCCGGCGCTGGCAAAAAGAACTGAACCGCGTAACGGTACTCGATGAGGACCCCTTCAGCGATCCGGTCGAGCTGCAGGACGTGATCGACGCCGCCCACCGCCTCAAAGAAAAGCCCGACAAGGATTGGAGCTGATCAATACGCCTTTGTCAGCTCTACGCCCGTGTAGTAGTGCTTGATGATCTCGTCGTACTTGATGCCCATCTTGGCCATGCCAAAGGCACCGTACTGACACATGCCGACGCCGTGGCCCCAGCCGCGGCCCGTAAAGGTGTAGCTTGTCGCGGTCGCACCGGAGTACTTTTTGTTCATCACAAAGAGCTGCTCCGGCAGGCGAAGTGCGGATCGGATCTTGCCGCCCGTGAGTGTCTTGATGCCGTTAGAGCCGATGATCTCGAGCTCGATGGGCCGGCGGGAATAGCCGACCTTCTTCACATTGACATCGATGAGGGTGCCGATCCCGCGGACGTAACGCGACAAACGCGACTGCACCTCACCGGCGGAGAGCGACTTGTTCCAGTATTCCCACGGCGACATCCGCTCGGCGGTCGTCGGCTGGTCCGTAGGTTTGATCTCGAGATACTTGACCGCTCCGGTCGGGTCTAGTTGGTAGCTGACCTGTTCGCCGCCCACAAGAGCCGCCTCCCTCACGGGATACATCGTCGTCCCGAACTGCCGGAATAAGAACACGTCGGGCCGTACAACAAGCTGTCGCTCACTCTTGCCGCTCTTGATCACGAGTTTGCCGTCAACGCTCGCCTTTGCTTCACCCGTTTCCATTACGGGCATCCACTTCTTTTTGTCGTAGATCTGGCGGATGAGCCGCAGCATCTCGGCACGGCTGAATGGCTTATTCGGTTTGAGCGTCAGATCTGGATGGAGAGCGAAGTACCCGTCCCGCAGCAATGCCGCGATCTCCGCGCGCCGGTCCGACGGCACTTCAGATGCGTCGTCAAAGGTGAGGACGTAATTCACGTCCGAATTCGTCAGCAGGGTGTCAGCGTAGTTCGGCGGATAGATCCAGCCGGCCAGCAGGTGAGCAAGCTCGGCCGGCTTGACGGTGTTCCTGTCCGTATTGGGGAACGTCTTGCCGAATCGGGCAGCTAGCTGGTTGAGCCAGTTAGAGATCTCACTGACATTCGGCGACTCTTCGAACCAGTCGTCCGTGATCGAAGCCGTGGAGAGGTAAAACCCATTAGATGCCAGCACCGACACAAGCCTGACAAGCTCGAGATTGGACGCGTCGCGGAGCTTTGCGGGCGTTCGCTGCGTCTTGATGGTGAAAGGATCAAAGTGGCGGTGCCCTTCGATCGAGCACTCCACGCCTTTGAGATACGGAGCCCCTTTGTCAAAAATGTTGCCGCCGTCTTCAGTGCGGCCGCCGCAGGTCGACGTGAAGTACGCCATGATCGGCTTGCCGTCGTAGGTCGCTACGATGCCGCGGGTCTCGTTTACCGCACGAGTGCCCATCGCCGTCTCGATAGAGACGCCGCTGTAAACCTGCGACCAGATGGTCGGCACCAAGTCGAAGCCCTGCTTACCGTAAGTGCCGATATTCGCCACCGCATAGGTGCGGGCCGCCACAGCCTGGGCTTTTTCCGCCTCGATCTGGGGCAAACCAAGTTCTGCCGGCACGACGCCCAGCAGGTAATCCTCTAGTGGAACGACATTGACGACCGACAGGGTGCCTTTGGAATTTACAAATACCTCCAGCTTGCCCCGATAGGCCTTGCCGTTGAGCTTTACCGGATTGGTGCGCTCGTTGAGCGAGCCAAAGGCTACGGCCTTGAGCGATGAGAAGCTTGCCGCCGCAGCCGGAGCGTTGACGATGACTTCACGTAAATTCGGATCGATCGCGGCAGTTGTGGGCGCTGGTCCGGTCACACCGGTGGTCTTCACAAGACTCCGCACCTCGCTCGCACCCTGCGTCTTCAATTGCTGCGACAATGCCGCGGCGTCTGCGGAGACGACCGCCTTCTTTTCCGCGACGGCGACGGCATCGTCAAATCCTTTCTCGGCAAGCTTCTGCTTCAGCTCGTTCGCCTCGTCCTCGGTGGGCTTTACCGACCCGACCCAGACCCGCCACGTGTTGCTCGCAGGATCGATACTGACGATCGCGGTCTCCCCCGTCGCTTCCCGAATGTCCTTTGCCACACCCGCAGCGTCGTTTTGTGAAGGAAAGTTTTGAAATTCGATCCTGTACTGCTCGATCTCAGGTGCTTTGTATGCGCGTGCGGAGACCACCACCCGTGCCGTGGCGAGATTCCGCATCGGCTCATCAGGACTGACGGCCACCAGCGACGAGTCTCCCGTGGTGATAGTTACTGAGCTCGAGTTGGTGGCAAGGCCGATCCGGATCAGCGGCTCCGACGACAGCCGGAACAGCCCCTCCGCAAAACACATTGTCGAAAGCGTGACTATCGCCGCTGGCAAAAACAGCAGAGAGCGGAATGTCATTCGTCTATATTACTTCTCCAGGGCGTTGAAGATGAATGGAAATGTTCCCCAGGTCTGGCCCCGGTGTTGAGGGCGAAATCCAAACAGCACGATCTTTCCTTTGCCGTACGTGACCTCGACGAGTGCCGCCTTGCCGTCTCGGTACTTCTCGCCGAGCGTCCAGCCCGAGAGCAGCGGGCCGTAGCGAGCGTCAACGGTCACGCCTTTAGCATCCTTGTCCACGTCGAACGCAGAACTGCTCGTGAAATAAGCCGCTGTATCCGGTCCGAGGCCGCGGGCAAGCGGCTGCTTTGTGTCCACGTCCAATTGGACTATCGAACCGGGATCGTAGAATTCGCTTCTCTTGATCCCTGCGAGAGCTTCCTTGACAGGTAATCCAAAACGCTTGATCACCATCGCGCAGGACTGGTCAAAGCAGATCAGCTTCCCGCCATTCTGGACGAAGCTCTTGAGGTTCTCGACTCCGGCATCGCCGATCCCGCCGGCAAACTCAGCGGGGTAGCGCTCCGCGGAGAGACCGTTGAGGATCTGGTTCTCACTGTCGGACGGGAGCACGAGGGAGTCGTAATCGAGCTTGCCTGACCGGATATCCGCATCGCTGACAGATGAGTACGGCACCTGAAAGGTGTCGAATACGAGTCGGGTCCAGCCTTCGTCCATAGAGCCCGTAAAGCCCTTATAAAGTCCGACTCGCGGACTTGTTTTCAGAGGATTCGGCTCCTTTCCGAAAGGACCCGCTTGTCCGGGCAGGTTCAGGACGCTGCGCGCTTGATTGATGTCATTTAGCGGCTTCAGCGAGGAGGCCTCAGCACCGTCGACTTGCCAGATCGGCACTGACTCGACGCCCATCTGCAGCGGCAGTGTCCATCCGGCGACATCGTAAGGGGCCTCGGCATCCCCATTCGGCAACAGTCGCTTTGGATAGACCTGCTTCTCAAAAAGGCTCAGGACATTTGGTCGCTGGGGTTGGTTTGTGAACACTACGAAGCTGCCAAGCGGCATCTCGGTGCGGCTCGGCACTGACTTTGCGGTAGATACATGCAGTTCCTTCACCAGCTGATGAACCTCAATTCCCTGTGCCATGAGGATCTCCAGGAAGCGCGACACGTTACCTGCATTCGGCTGGCCCGCCGGCACGACAAACGCCACTGGGTCGTCCGCAGACGGCTTCACGTTCGCGGCGCCGTACTCATAGAACTGCCGCAGGTACTTCGGACGGAATTTCGCGGCCATCTGCAGCAGCGAGCGGCAGGCGATCATCTCGATATTCGCGATATCCGACGCATGCCAGACACCGCCCTTCCACGGGTCCGGATAATTGGTCGAGGACTCCAGCAGGTTCGGCAGGCCGCGGGTATTGCGGTTACGGGCGAGGTCCTCAGGCTTGATAGTGGCCGGAGACATCAGATTGGCACTTCCCGCTTCGGACAAGATCCCGATCGAATTGTGGTAGTACGGAGCTGAGCGAAAGCCGCCGTGCCACCAGGTGTCGTAGGTTGAGTTGGTGGCAACGCCTTGAACACCTTTCGCCTGCAGGTCCGCCGCCATCTTGTAGCCGATCAGCCCGACCTCTCGCAGGATCGACGGATCAACACGAGGATTCACCGGATCATAGAAGGGAGGGAGGATAAACCGTGACGCGTTCGACCCCTGCTGGTGAACGTCGTAAACGATCTGCGGAAACCACTCCTTCCAAAAAAATTTAGTGATCGCCTGCGTCTCGGCGAGGTCCAGCATAAACCAGTCGCGATTATCGTCGTGGCCGGCGTAGTGATGATAAAGCTCGGGCGGAGCTGTGCCCTCGCTTTTGGTCCCCAGCGTCTTCTTATACCAGTTGGCAACGATATCCACGCCATCGGGATTCGACGAGGGGATGAGCAGGAGAATGGTGTTGTCGAGTATCTCCTTTGTATCCGTGTCATTTGCGGTGGCGAGCTCGTAGGCGAGATTCATCGACATCTGAGCTGCCACGAGCTCTGTCGAGTGGATCGAGCATGCGATCGAGACGATGGTCTTGCCATTCTTGATCAGGTCGTCGCGTTCCGCATCCGAAACTATCGTACGTGGGTCGGCCAGGCGGGCGGAGATTCGACGGTACTTCTCGAGATCTTTAATATTCGCGGGAGAAGAGATAAAGGCGACGATCAGCGGATTGCCGTTGGTGGTCTTGCCGATCTCCTTGACCGCCACGCGACTGCTGGCCTTGTCGAGCTTGGCAAAGTAATCGGTGATCTGATGCCAGTCCGCGACGACCTTGTCGTCCGTCGGGTGAAACCCGACAACGCTCTGCGGCGACGCGACCTGCCCGAGAGCGGCCGCCGCAAGAGCAAGGACCAGCAGAGCAAGAGGTGTGAGCCTTGAGCGAAGTTTCTGCATAACAATGGGAATTGCCGCGGTCGAGTCTAGCAGATCGATCTAGGAACTGGTGTCCAGCATGCCGATAGCTTGCAGGATACTCTCGGGATGCGTCTGCGGGATCTCGTGACCGGTGTCGCGGAGCTCAAGTAAGACCGACCCGGGGATCGTACTGTGCAGCCTGTGCGCGTTGGTTGCCGGATTGACTATCTGGTCGTGATCACCGGTGACTATCACCGTCGGCACCGTCAATCCGCTGTAGCGAGGACTCATCGCCGTGAGCGAATTCTTTAGCTGCGCTTCATCCGCAAAGTATGCCTTTAGCTGCCGCCTGCCGAGCCACGACTTAAGGACGGTCCGGAAGTAACTGTCCGGCAGTTTCTGCGGGTAGAAGGCCTTTTCGAGGCCGCCCCGGAGGACTCGCCTGCTCAAAAATGATCCGCCGAGCATTGCTCCGATCTCGCCTATCAACGGCACTTTGCCGGCGAGCCGCAGCAAAAAAGGATCGTTCTGATCTGGGTACGCCGCCGGCGCAAGAAGGACCATCCCGGCGAGGTCCTTTGGGTAGAGCAGCGCGTATGCCAGGGCCAGCGAACCGCCCCATGAATGTCCGACGAGTATGGGATGCTCGACACCGAGCTTTGCCAGCTCGTCGTGGAGGACCTTTGCCTGCTCCTCAACGGTGTCCGCTTTGCTCGAGCGTTCACTTGCTCCGTGTCCCGGGCGATCGATGGCGATCACACGATAGTGATCATCCAACGCCTCGATAGCCCCGAGGTCAAAATCGAGGGCGTTGCCGGCGTTGCCGTGGATCAGGACGACCGTCTGCCCTGCACCACTCTCGAGGTAGTGCAGTTTTAGGTCATCGACTTCTATGGTGCGGTCGACCGCACCCGAGCTATAAGCCATCGCAGGAGGAAGCGCGCATCCAAGCGTGAGCCATATTATGGCAAAGATCACGTGGTGAAGTGCCGCTCTCCTCATAGGCTCGGACGTGTGGAGGTAAGTATATTACCGTCGAATACAGAAGCGCGACATTGTTTGCATCACGAGTACTGGTTTGGGTCTCGGCGCTTGTCGATTAGACTCAAGTACCGTGTCCGCCTCCGACTCTAATCAGAAGCTGACCTTCGCCCGTCCCGAGCCGCCTGCTGCGGGACTCGACGGGAAACTCCGCTACTGGTGGTGCTGGGCCGCGGCGTCGGCGATGCTTCTCCTGGTAGGAATTCCGTCGCTCCTGTTTTTGTGGCTCATCAAAAGGCGTCGAGCACTGTACCCGATCGCCCACTGGGGAGCCCGCACGTGGCTCTCGGCATGCGGGGCAACACTTCGGGTCAGTGGGCTCGAGAATCTCGATCCGGACCGGCAATACGTTTTCGCCGCGAATCACCGCTCTTATCTAGATACCGCAGCACTGTTTGTAGCGACCGGTAAGCTTATAGGCCTCGTGGCCAAGCGAGAGCTGTTAAAGGTGCCGGTGCTCGGTCAGGGAATGGGCTTTGTGAACATCATCGCCGTTGACCGCAGCAACCCCGAGCGGGCATTGCGCTCGATGGACAAGGCGCGGTCGGTCGTGGCCGACGGCTATTCCTTCGGCGTCTTTGTCGAGGGCACGCGTGCGATGCCCGGCGAGCTGCTGCCATTTAAAAAAGGAGCCTTTCACCTCGCTCTACAAACGCAAGTTCCGATCATCCCGGTCGCCATCCGCAACACCGATCAGATGATGCCCAAGAAAGGCGGCTTCTCCCGCCCGGGCGAGATCCACGTGACATTGCTGCCGCCGATCTCAACTGAAGGCAAAACGACTGACGACGTAATGGAACTCCTCCTCGCCACCCGCCAGGCCATCTATGCCGAACTCAGCTCGGAGCCAAACGCGAACGGGGATCGTTAACCACTCAGTGGTACGGGCCCGTTGTAGCAGCCACAACCCGTAAAAAAAGGGAGCACGCGTGCTCCCTCTCAGCTCTAGCTCTCGCAAGCCTTAATCGATGATCTTCACGTCGCTGCGGCCTTGTTTGAAGTTGGTGTATTTGACCTTCATGCGGATGTGGGCGACCTGGCCGTTGTTGAAGACAAGCTCGTCATCCGCGTAGACGTAGGTCGGGAACCAGTACTTCCCGTCAATGTTCTCACGGTAGCTCTCGACCACGGGAAACTTGTTCTCCTTGGTTTCGGGGACGGCCTTGCCCTTGGTCTTGACGATCATCTCGTCCTCGATGTCTACCCAGACGCGGCCTTTAAAAAGGCGAAGCTTGGTCTTCTTTGGGTCGGGCATCACCTTGGGTGCGACGTCAAAGACGAAGGTATTTAACTCGTCGACCCTCTCGGTGCCGAGATAAGTGAAGTTGTACTTGTCCACGTTCTCGGGCTCGAGGGCAAAAGGGTTTACGCCGCCGAGGTCCTCAAGGTCCTCAGGCGTGATGTTTATCTCCTGAAGCGTCGATTGAGGAGCAAAGAGGATCTTTTCGAATCTGGACCCGTCCTCATTGATGGTCATGAAGGAATCACGCCGAAACTGCCCGGTGATCTGCCCGCCCATTCCGATCGTCTGCACGGTCGCAAACCGGTTGAAGACGTAGTTCTTTAAGGCTTCGCGAAACTGAGATTCCTTGGCGGTGAAATGCTTGATGATCTCGTTGATCCGCTCAGGGGTACGCTTGTCGTTGAGGATGCCGCTGTTGTCGACCTTGGAGGTCAGCACCTGCGAGAATGACATGCTCGATGTCATGAGCAGGATCGCGGCGAGTGTCAGAAGCCGATATTTCATACAAAAATACCTGTCGAAAAGACCTAATGATAGATGCTCCCCGACAGGTATTAGTTGACCTGAGTGTTGCGTCAGCCTACGAAATCAACCTCAACCTTGTGCGGGATGATCCCTGCGTCGTAGCCCTCCTGGAGAAGGCGTTTGACGGCCTCGCGGCCGCGGTCGCCATAGTCCAGGGTGAGATCGTTGACCCACATCGCTACAAAGCGATCAGCGAGAGCAGGCTCCATATCGCGTGCGAACTGCATCGCATACGATAATGCGTCCTCACGGTTGTCCATCGAGTACTGGATGGAGGCGTGGAGGTGCTTTGAGACCTCGCGCATCAGGTCCGGCCCGAGGTCGCGTTTGATCGCGTTGCCGCCCATCGGCAGCGGAAGTCCCGTCTTCTCATGCCACCATTCGCCGAGGTCGAGCACCTTGTGCAGGCCCATCTGGTTGTAGAAGAGCTGTCCCTCGTGGATCAGAAGGCCCGCATCGGCGTCACCTGCCTTTACGGCGTCGATGATCTTGTCAAAGGGCACGACCACATGCTCAAAATCCTTGTTGTAGATCCTCAATGCCAGATACGCGCTCGTGAGCTCACCGGGAACCGCGATCTTCATACCGCTGATCTCGTCCGCCGAGCGCGGCTCACGAGTAACGACGATCGGGCCGTATTTGTCACCAATGGACGCACCGTGCGGCAGGAGGGCGTACTTGTCCGATATGTAGGCGTACGCGTGGAATGAGACGGCCGTCACGTCGTAGACCCCATTCTTAGCGTCCTCGTTGAGGGTCTGGATATCCTTTAGGGTGTGCTCAAATTTGAGCCCCTCGGTCTCGAGCTTGTGCGTAGCGAGACCATAAAACATGAATGCATCGTCCGAATCGGGCGAGTGGGCGACCGTGATCGTGCGGGCGCCGGGGGTCTGTTCAGCCTTTACTGCCATACTTCAGGTGTGAGAGGTGTAGACGATAGTGTCGTACAGTATTTCTATTCTATCGGCCACAGCGTGTTTGGCAAACAGTTCGCGTAAGGCGATCGACATGGGGCCGAACGCATCGCTACCCTCCGGCGGCATATAGGACGAGGACGAGATCCTCCCCAGGACCCCGTCAAAGTCGAGCACCTGCTTATTCTCAAAGACAGCTTTCGTACACCCCGTACCGAGAAACGCCTCCACCTCGTCATCGCCGATATTATTGTGCTTGACCACGTGGTAATCGCTTGACCAACGCTGGATAAAGGCCTCGTACTCAAAGAGGAAAGGCGTTGATGTCTCCTGCCGCAGATTCCACATCAGCATGATGGGTGCTCCGGGCTTTCGGATCCGGTCGAATTCGCTTCTGGTACTCACCGGATCGAACCAGTGAAATGCCTGCGCCGCCATCACCATGTCGAGAGAGCGGTCGGGAAGGCCGGTGCTATCTGACCTGCCGTTGACGAGTTCGAATTGGTCGAATTCCGACAGATACTCACGCGCCGCCTCTCGCATCGCGTCATTCGGCTCGACACCGGTCACGCGATTACCATTCTCGAGAAATATCGTTGATGAGATACCGGGCCCGCAACCCACATCCGCAATGAGCCATTCCGGCGTCAACCCGACCGTTTCAGCCAGGTAGGGCACGATCTCACGAGGGTATGTCGGACGGTACTTTACATACGCATCGACCCGGTCGGAGAAACGAGAGACCGCATCAACCATCCTGTTTCACTTCCTCGCCGGTCCACGCCGTCGCTCCCGAATGCGGTATGTCGAACTGGTCCAGGATTCGATAGCAAAGATGCTGCACGAGATCGTCGATCGTCTGGGGCCGGTGGTAAAATCCGGGACTCGCCGGCAGGATCGTCGCACCGGCCCGCGAGAGCCGGAGCATATTCTCCAGATGAATGTCGTTGTACGGCGTCTCGCGTGGGACGATCACTAGCTTTCGCCGTTCCTTTAGGCAGACGTCCGCGGCGCGGTGGATAAGATTCGTGCCCGCGCCGGACGCGACGGAGCCGATCGTGGCCATCGAGCATGGAATTATGATCATGCCGCCTTGCTTGTATGATCCGGAGGACGGCCGTGCGGCGAGATTATCAAGGCGCCAATGGCGGATCAGCTTTGAGGAGGGGTCTAACCCCAGCCACTCGTTGATCCTCTTTGTGTCCGCGCCGCGGAGGTTTACCCCCAGCTCGACCTGGGCGACCGTGAGCGCAGTGTCCGAGAGGATCAGGTTGATCGTCTCCACAGCCCCGCTCTCCCCAAGCAATTTCAACGTCCGCTCAGCGTATATCGTGCCTGAAGCCCCCGTGACGGCTACCGTTAAGTCCATACGAATACCCTGATTCTAACGTCTGCAAGCAAACTCATGTAAATTGACGCCGGCGCTATAGTTACAACCCAGGGCTGAGGTTACCCCTCCAAAACGATATGCAGCTAGCAAGGTGGGCCATTCTCATCACAATATTCGTTGTCGGTCTGTCGGTGGATGCCGCGGCACAGACGGGCAAGAACCCTGTGATCGTCATTCCGGGTCTGGAAGGCACGGAGATCCTGCAGAAGGACGGCTCGCATGCGTGGTTTAGCATCCACCGCGGCAGCGGTGACGATCTGCGGCTACCGGTCCAATCCCCGGTCCTCTCGCGAAACCGCGACAGCCTGCGGCCGGGCGACATCATTCGCAAGGTGGACGTAAAGTTGCTGCCGGATATCGAGGTCTATCAAGGCGTCGTGGACGCACTCGAGTCGAAGGGCTATACCGAGGCGAGCTGGTCAAATCCGAAGGCCTATGACTCCTTTTACGTGTTCCCGTATGACTGGCGCAGAGACAACGTGGAGAACGCCCAGCTGCTGATGCAGCGGATACTCGCTGTGAAGTCTCGCCTCCGCCGGCCGCAGCTCAAGTTTGACATCATTGCCCACTCGATGGGCGGGCTGATAGCCCGCTACGCCGCGATGTACGGCTCAGCCGACCTGGGAGCCGGCGACCCGGTGCCCACGTGGGCCGGAGCGGCACACATCAATAAACTGATGATGTTTGGCACGCCGAATCAGGGTGCCTTCGCCGCGTTCAACGCTCTGCTGAATGGCGAACCGATAATTGCGAGCCGCAAACTGCCGTTCATTGATGATTTTCGCGCCGAGGACGTTTTTACGGAGCCTTCTGTTTATCAGTTGCTGCCGCACCAGTCTACGGCGCGATTCCTCGACGATGAGCTCAAGCCGATGAGCGTGGACATCTACGACCCGAACACCTGGTACAAGTACAAATGGGGAGCGATCTCGGATCCGAAGTTCCTCTCGAAACTCAAGGACGCACCCGCACTGGCACGCACCGACCCGGACATAAAGCCGAAACCCTTTACCAAGGGCAACGCTGATGACCGGCTGATATCGCAGACCACCTCGTCGCAAGCGAAGGCATACTTTACAGCCGCATTGCTGCGGGCAAAGCGCTTTGCGGCAGCTCTCGACGCAGTCTCCAGG
>Ga0207705_10003663_pt1 | contig 11700 bp, 7 predicted proteins | sample KBSC13metaG_FD_184314 | JGI IMG/M metagenome (GOLD analysis project Ga0207705, IMG submission 184314) | Corn rhizosphere microbial communities from Kellogg Biological Station, Michigan, USA - KBS C1-3 metaG (SPAdes) (version 2) | ecosystem: Host-associated > Plants > Roots > Rhizosphere > Soil ...
CGCATCCTGCGCGTTGCCCAGGCCACCGGCTATCTCCGCGATTTCCCGCCGCCGGTTAGCTTTGACGAAGCGATGCGGCTGCCCAAAAGCGAGGTCCTGATCATCGCCACGGGCGGGCAGGGCGAGCCGCGCGCCGCCCTCGGGCGGATCGCCGCCGGCAATCACGAGCTCAAGTTGACAAATGGCGACACCGTTATCTTTTCGTCGCGGATCATCCCCGGCAACGAGATCGCAATCGGGCGGATCATGAACCAGCTGTCCGACCTCGACGTGCAGATCGTCACCGAAAAGCAGGCCCACGTCCACGTCTCCGGTCATCCGGGCCGCCCGGAGCTGATCGAGATGTACAATTGGGTGCGGCCGCGGATCGTCGTGCCCGTGCATGGCGAGGCGCGGCACATGGCCGAGCAGGCCCGGCTCGCGCTGGGCCACGGCGTGCCGCACGCGGTCGTGCAGAAGAATGGCGACGTGATCCGGCTTGCGCCGGGTGAGCCCAAGAAAATCGACGAGGTGCGGGTCGGGCGTCTCGTGCTCGACGGTGACGTCATTCTTCCCGCCGACGGCTCGACCATCACCGAACGGCGGCGGATGGGTTTCAGCGGGCTGATCACGGTCGCGGTGCCGGTGGGGAGCGACGGAAAGCTCGCCGGCAAGCCGCTCATCCGGCCATTCGGAGTGCCGGTCGAGGAGGATCGCGAGGACTTCATCGCCGACGCGACGGACGCTGCAACCCGGGCCTTCAGCCCAGACGGCGACGAGGAGCGCGTTCGCGAGGCGGTGCGGCTGGCGGTGCGCCGCTGCGCGACATTGTGGACGGGCAAGAAGCCGCTGGTTGAGGTGATGCTGCTTCAAGTCGCCGCATGAAATTCACCTCGATCATCGCGATCTATTTCCTGTTCTTCGCCTTCAGCGCGTTCGTGCTGCTGCCCTTTGGCGTGAGGACCGACGAAGAAGCCGGCACTCCGAAGGTTGCCGGACAGGCCGACAGCGCGCCGCACCGGTTCGACCTCAAGCGCCATTTGCTCAAGGCGGCGCTGGTCGGCGCGATCTTCTTCGCCATCTATTACCTAAACTGGACCTTCGGCTGGGTGACGCCGCAGGACCTGGATTTCTACGACTAGCGGCGCTTGTCGATCGCCTGCGCGAGCGCGGCGTAGAGCTTGCCCATGTCCGACGACATCAAGGTCACCGCGATCATGCCGCCGTCGCGCTCGGCCAGCACCCGGCGCAGCATCGCCTCGAAATCGTGGACATAGCGGTTGACTGAGTTCTGGAACTCCGCGTCGGCTTCGTAATGCGCACCGATCGCCCGACTTTCGGTTCCGCCGATCAGCCGGACGGCGCGGCGGGTGAACACGCCGCGGTTGCCCTTGAGGTAGGCCCCCCAGGCTTTCTCATCGACCTCGTCCGAAAGAATCTTGCCGACGTCGATCGCGGCCGAGTGCATCGAATCCATGAGCAGGGAGACCCGGCGCGCGAAAGCCTCGCTGTCGCGCTCGCGCTGCTCCTGGCCGGTGCGGTTGATGTGCTGTTCCAGCGCCGCGGCGCTCTGCCCGATATTGAGCATTTGCTGCGATAGCCGGTCCGATGCGGAGCGCGCGGAATCCACGGCTCTCGCCGCAACTCCTTCGAGGCCGCGCAGCCGCTCCTCGATACTTTCGCGAATGACTTTTTCGAGCGCGTCGCGGGAGGCGGCCGAGAGTTTCGCGGCGCTTTCGGGAATTGCGGCCTCGATCGCCTCGCGCGCACGGTCGGCGGCGTGCGCCGCGGCTTCCTTGACCTGGACCAGCGCGGCGACCAGCGCGGGCGCCGTCTCCGCACTGAGGTTCGAGGCTTCCGCCTGAGCCTGAGCAATCGCGGTGCTCAACGCCGTCAGCTGCGCCTGCGAACTGGTGACGCCCTCGTCGACTCCGGCCAACAGAGCGGCAAGCCGGTCCTGATGCTCGGCGATCTGGCCCCCGGTCGCCGCCATGCGCTCGCCGGCCTCCACGGCCGCATCGCGCACCCAGCCGATCTCCGGCTTCACGCTCGACGTCGATTCGATCAGGCGATCCGCGGAGCCTTGCGCTTCGCCGAGCGCGGTTCCGACCTGCTCGCGCACTTCGTCCGCCAACCGGTCGATGCTCTCGCGCAAGCTCGCCGTCCGCTCGGCCAGCGAGCCGAGCGCCATGTCCTGCGATCCGGCCTGCGCGGAAATCGCGTCGAGCTCGCCGCGAGCCCGCGTCAGCGAGCTCAGGAAATGATTGGCACGCTCGTCGCCGTTGGTCGCAAGCTCCGTGAAGCGCTCGTCGATCATGGTCAGGCCGCGGTCGATCTCGGCAATCATGCGTTGCGACGCGCGTTCCTGCTCGGCGACGTTGCTCGACAGAGTGGCGAGCGCCGAATTGGCGTGGTCGACGTTGAGTGCCAGTGCCTCGGAGGCGTCGGCTCCGGTCTTGCCCATTCCGGCCGACGCCTGCTCGACCAGCGCCGCGACAGCGGCGGCCTGGGCGTCGATGCCCGAGCGGATGCTGTCGAGCGTCGTCGAGGTGCGTTCGAGAAGGGTTTCGAGGGAACCGTTGAACCGGGCTTCCGCTTCACCGACCTTCTGCGCCGCCGATTCGCCGGCGCTGTCGATTTCCGCCAGCCGCGCCGCCAGCCGATCGGTCGCTTCGGAAATGATCCGGTCGGCTTCGGCCGTGCGCTCGGCGATGGCATTGGCCTTCTCGCCGAATTCGCTCGTCCGTGCCGCGGATTCGCCGCCGATCGTGCGCAGCTGCGCCGCAACGCCCTGCGCGCTTTGCTCGGCCCGTGGCAGGTCCTCGAGCAGGACGGCGACGTCGTTCCGCGCGGATTCTGCTGCGCGATCCAGCGCCGCCCCGTGACGCGCCAGCCGTTCCGCGCTGGAATCGAATTCGCGGGTAATGCCGCCGAGCCTCCCGGTCGCATCGTCGCCAAGCTGCATCAGATGCTGGGTGATCACCGTCAGCTCGGTCTTGCTCTCGATGATCCGCTGCGACAGCACTTCGAGCAGCGCCTCGAGCGACCGGGCTTCACTGCGCATGGTGACGACCGACTGGGTAAACCGCTCGGCCTCCTTGCGCCGGGTGCGGCCGAACATCAGCCACGCGAGCCCCAGCAGGGCCAGCGGTCCTGCCGCAACGGCCACCCATTGCGCGATCAGCGGCGAAGACAGGGACTGCCCCGCCAGCGACCGGCCGGCCGACCAGGCGGTGAACGCGATCCACAGCGCGGCGAGAAGACTGAGCGCAGTTGCCAGGACCTGCCGCCCGCCCGAGCCATGCGGCTTGACCGGAACTTCGGCGCCCCACTGCGCGGGGTCGAACGCGTCTTCGCTGATTGCTGCATCCCTGCCGAGCTCGAGGATCGAGCGCTCCTCCTGGTTTGGAGACAGGGGCTCGGCGCGTTGCGGGCTGGGTGTCATGGCCAGGCAGTTTATCATCTTTGACGGGCCGCGAAAGCGATTACAGAGACCCGAAGAACAGCAGGGAGGGGCGATGACCGTCGGCGCGCTGCTCGGCGCATATCAGGAAGATGATTCGGGCGGCTTGCGGGCGCTTCTTCCGCTCGCCGGGCGGACCTTGCTCGAATATCAGGTGCGGTGCGTATCGGCGGCCGGCGCCGCGCCGATCGTGGTGATGGTCGAGCGCGTGCCCCAGGCGCTCCAGGATGTGTTCGAGCGCTTGCGGCTCGACGGTGTGGTGGTGATCCCCGTCAGTGACGTGCAGGACGCGGTCAGCCGCTTCGAGGCGGGTTCGATGATCCTGATGATCGGCGATGGAGTGGCGCCTCCCGCCGAACTCGTCGCCGCGCTGGCCGAGGAACCCGAGCCCGCGGTGGCGACGGTTCCGGACAAGGAGCCGAACGCCGCGTTCGAACGGATTGACGGTGAGTCGCGTTGGGCCGGAGTCGCGCTCGTCGACACGCGCAACCTCGGCTCGACCGCGGCGATCCTCGGCGACTGGGATCTCCAGTCGACCTTGCTGCGTAAGACGATCCAGGAAGGAGCGCTGCGGGTGCCCGTCAGCGAGGGCGGTGCGCCACTGCTGGTCGAGCGCGCCGAGCAGCTTGCGGATTTTCAGCGAACCATGGTGGCCGCGTCGCGCGGCGCGCGGACCGACTGGGCCAGCCGCTACATCCTTCCTTTGGTGGAGGAGGTAGTGACCGAGCGGCTCATGGAGACCGCGGTTCGCCCGGCCTGGCTGATCTGGCTCGCATTGCTCTTTACGCTTGCCGGCGCGGTGTGCTTTGCGCGCGGCCTGCTGGGCGCCGGCCTGGCATTCCTCATTCTCTCGACGCCGCTCGATATCGTTGCATCGCGTCTCGCCGCGTTGCGGCTGAGGCCCTTGCCCTCGCGCATGCTGAGCCGGCTCGCCCTATGGCCCGCCGCCGGCATCGCGCTGCTTGCGCTGGCATGGTGGGAAGCGCGCCACGTCCCCGGCTGGGGCGCGATCGTCACGGCCGTTTCGACCCTCGCCTTCGCCGAGGCGGGGCGGATCGAAAAGGCGCTCTTTCCTGCGGACAGCGAGCTTTGGCTGCTGTCGCGCCGCAACGCGATTTTCGCGGCGATCCCGTTCGCTATCGCCGGAACCTGGACCGCTTATCTGATCGCGCTGCTGGTCTATGCCGCGGTATCTTTCTTCATCGTTCAGCACGTTCGGCATTTCGCGGCCGAGTTGACGCGAAGTTAACGGAAACCCGATAAGCCGCGCAGAATGATGCCAGAGGAATGGCCGATCGCTGCACCGGCAGCCGACCATGACGCGCCCACGCGCGCCGCGGGCCGCGACCGGCTGTCCACGGTCCGCGCGGATTTCTTCCTCGATTCCGCGACCCGCCTGACCGAGCAGGAGCGGGCGCTGATGACCGCGATGCTTCATTGCCTGGTCGGCGATGTCGCGGACGAGATTCGGGCTGCTCTGCCAAAGGGGTGGTCGGCGGCGAACGACGAAAGCAATCTCGACCTGATCGAGACTTTGACGGTCTCGCGGTTGCTCGACGAGCCGGCGCTGATGGCTCTGCTGCTCCGGCGCGCCGACGAGGAGCGGATTGCCAACGCGGCCAAGGCCCGAAGCGGACGCCACGACGCACGCATTCTCCAGGGGCTGGTGAGCCACGACAATGGCGCGATTTCGGCGGGAGCCATGGCGCTGATCCTGGCGCGCGGCCGTCGCCGCGACCGCTTCGGCCAGTGCCTGGTGGCGTTCGACGATCTTTCAACGACTTCGGCGCGCGCCCTTGTCCATGCCATCGCCGCGGTCCTGCGCAAGGACCTTTCGGCAGTTCGCGGGGCGGCCGTGACCGACGCCGCGCTGGTCAAGGCGTGCCGCAAGGTCCTTGCCGCGCAGGAGCAGTCGCGCGGCATCGACGCTTTGGCCGCCGAGCTGGCGCGGCTGCTCGAGGAGAATGCGCGCCTCGACGATGAACTGATTCTCGCCGCGGCGCACGAGGGCGAGACTGCCTTCGTCGCCGAAGCGCTGGCGCGCCGGGCCGATCTCGACGGCGCGACCGCCGCGGGTGAGCTCCTGTCGGGCAATCCGGAGCGCGTCATGATGCTGTTCCGGCTCGCAGGCTCGCCGCGCGAGCTCGTCGCGGGACTGCTCGCAAGCATCGGCGACCTGCTCAATATTCCCGACGCGGGGCATGCCATCGGCCTGTTCGACGCCGTGACCGAGGACCAGGTCGCCGCCGCGCGGACCTGGCTGACGGTCGATCCCGCATATCGCCGCGCTCTTGCGGCCCTGGACAGCGACGATGGCCAGCGCACCGTCTGAACCGCGCGCAGTGCTCGGCCGGGTCGACAAGGCCGGGCGCCTGGTCGCCGCCGACCCCGAGCTCGAAGCGCTGCAGCGCGAGGCTGGGTCGGCGATCGGCCAGACGCTCGCTCTTCCGCAGGTTGCCGCGGTGGCGCAGCTCGCGCGGAAATTGCGCATCGCGGTCGTCCGTCCGGCGCTCGCGGCCTCGACCGATCACGATATCGAGCTGTCGGTTCGCGCGGTGCCGGACGGGGACGAGATTGCCCTGACTCTCGAAGGCTGGACCATGCGCAGCCCCTCGGGTCCGCGGCTCGCATCGCTCCTCGGCGGCGCCAGCGAGTCCGATGCCGAGACCGCCGGCAGCGAGTGGGCCGCCGACGAAGAGCTCAAGATCATCTCCTTGTCCGCCGACCTTGCCGAGACGCTCGGCGTGGACGTCAACGAGGCCGCCGGCACGGCCCTGACCCGGCTCCTGCGCCTCGAGGAAGACGAGAATGGGGAGATGCCGCTGATCAGCGCGCTGGCCGCGCGGCGCGGATTCTCCGGTCAACGGGCCCGTGGCCGCAACAATGAGGGTCGCGCGGTTATCCTTAGCGGCGAGGTCGTGACCGGCGCGGATGGCGGCTTCGCTGGATTTCGCGGGACGGTGCGCGCCGAGCGCACGGATGCGCCCGACTCGTCCAGCCTGGCCGCGTTCGATCATGCACTCGACGAGGTCCTGCGCTCTCCGCTCGACCGGATCATCGAAAGCGCCGAGCGGATCGTCGAGCGCGCGGACGGGCCACTGCGCAGCGAATATGCAAGCTACGGCAATGACATCGCGACCGCCGCGCGGCACCTCCTGTCGGTCGTGCGCGCGATGAGCGAAGACCCGACGCAGGGGCAGCGCGCGGTCGATCTCACCGCGCTAGCCGCGGAAGCGGTGGTCATGGTCGAGCCGGTCGCCGAGGAGCGTGACGTTGCCATAGAGCTCGGGGCGGCCGATCGCCTCGCCGCCAGCGGGCAGGAGCGCGGCGTCATCCAGATCCTCGTCAACCTCATCGGCAATGCGGTCCGTCACTCGCCGGATGGCGGAAAGGTGCGTCTGGTTTTCGCCGGAACTCCCGGAACGGCCTCGGTGACGGTTATCGACGAAGGCGCCGGCATCGAGCCGGCCGATCAGCAGCGAATTTTCGAGCGGTTCGAGCGGGCCGACGCCAAGCAGGGCGGGACCGGGCTCGGCCTCGCCATCTCGCGGCGGCTTGCCCGCTCCATGGGGGGCGATGTGACGGTCGACAGCGAGCCGGGCGCGGGCGCCCGCTTCACGCTGACCCTGCCGAGCCCCTGATCTAGCGCTTGTCGACCGGCACGTAGTCGCGCTGCGTCGCGCCGACGTAGAGCTGGCGCGGACGGCCGATCTTCTGCTCGGGATCCGAGATCATCTCGTTCCATTGCGCCACCCAGCCGACCGTTCGGGCGAGCGCGAACAGCGCGGTGAACATCTCCGTCGGGAAGCCGATCGCGTTGAGGATCACGCCCGAATAGAAGTCGACGTTCGGATAGAGCTTCTTCTCGATGAAATAGTCGTCGCTGAGCGCGATCCGTTCGAGCTCCTTGGCCACGTCGAGGACGGGGTCGGAGATGTTGAGCTCCTTCAGCACCTCGTCGGCGGTCGCCTTCATAACCTTCGCCCGCGGGTCGAAGTTCTTGTAGACGCGGTGGCCGAAGCCCATCAGCCGGAACGGGTCGTCCTTGTCCTTGGCGCGGGCGATATACTTCGGGATATTTTCGACCCGCCCGATCTCGCGCAGCATGTTGAGCGCCGCTTCGTTGGCACCGCCATGGGCCGGCCCCCACAGGCAGGCGATGCCGGCCGCGATGCACGCGAACGGGTTGGCGCCCGATGAGCCGGCCAGGCGCACCGTTGAGGTCGAAGCATTCTGCTCATGATCCGCGTGGAGGATGAAGATGCGTCGCATCGCCCGCTCGATGATCGGATTCACGACATAGGGCTCGGCCGGAACGCCGAACGTCATCCTCAGGAAGTTGCCCGTGTAGCTGAGCTTGTTGTCGGGATAGAGGAACGGCTGTCCGACCGAATATTTGTGGGCCATCGCCGCGATCGTCGGCATCTTGGCGATCAGCCGGTGCGAGGCGATCATCCGCTGCTCGGGATCGGTGATGTCGGTGCTGTCATGGTAGAAGGCGCTGAGCGCACCGACCACGCCGCACATGATGGCCATCGGGTGGGCGTCGCGCCGGAAGCCCCGATAGAAGGTCATCAGCTGCTCGTGCAGCATGGTGTGGCGGCTGATCGTCCAGGTAAAATCGTCGAGCTCGGCTTTCTTCGGCAATTCGCCGTGGATCAGCAGGTAGGCGACCTCCATGAAGGTCGAATTTTCGGCCAGCTGGTCGATCGGGTAGCCGCGGTGAAGCAGGATGCCCTGCTCGCCGTCGATGTACGTGATGGCGCTCTGGCAGCTGGCGGTCGAGGTGTAGCCGGGGTCGAAGGTGAACATCCCGGTCTCGTTGTAGAGCTTGCGGATGTCGAACACCTCGGGCCCGACCGAGCCTTCGAGCACGGGACAGGCGTGATTGGTGCCGTCGATCCCCAGGGTCACACTCTTGTCGGTCATTCGTTCGGCTCCAGCATTACATCACTTTGGCATCTGGTCGGCGATCCGGGCCAGGCTTTCGTCCTTCCCGAGCAACGCAAGCACATCAAAAATCCCGGGAGACGTGGTTCGCCCGGTCAGGGCGGCGCGGAGCGGCTGTGCGAGCTTGCCGAGCTTGACGCCTTCCGCTTCCGCCACCTCGCGGATGGCTGCCTCTACCGACGCCGCATCCCACTCGGCAATACCGCCCAATTTCGCATGCGCGGAGGACAATGACGACCGGGCCTCCGGAACCAGCAACGCCGCCGCGGCCTCGTCGGGTGCAATCGGCCTTTTGGCGAAGAGAAATCGAGCGCCGTCGGCAAGCTGGTGAAGCGTGTGCGCGCGCGCCTTGAGCTCGGGCATGGCTTTCACCAGCAGCGGCGTTTGGTCTTTCGGGATACCGAGGCGCGGCGCGATGAGCTCGGCGAGCCGGCTGTCGTCGGCTTCGCGGATGTAGTGGCCGTTGAGGTTCTCGAGCTTCTTGAAGTCGAAGCGCGACGGCGATTTGCCGACATGGTCGAGGTCGAACCACTGGGTCGCCTGTTCGCGGCTGATGATTTCGTCGTCGCCATGGCCCCAGCCGAGGCGCAGGAGATAGTTGCCGACCGCCTCGGGCAGATAGCCGAGCTCGTCGCGGTAGGCGTCGACCCCAAGCGCTCCGTGGCGCTTCGACAGCTTGGCACCGTCGGGTCCGTGGATCAGCGGCACGTGGGCATAGGTCGGCTCGGGAAAGCCCATCGCGCGGATGATCGCCAGCTGGCGAAACGCATTGTTGAGGTGATCGTCGCCGCGGATGACGTGGGTGACGCCCATGTCATGATCGTCGACCACCACCGCCAGCATGTAGGTGGGCGTGCCGTCGGAGCGCAGCAGCACGAAATCGTCGAGCTCCGCGTTCTGGACCGTCACCCGGCCCTGGACTCGATCCTCGATCACGGTTTCGCCGTCGCGCGGGGCCTTGAGGCGGATCACGAACGGCTTGTCGCCCTGCTCCTCGGTGACTTCGCGCCACGGACTGGCGATGCGGAACGGCTTGCGCTCGACCTGCGCGGTCTCGCGCTGCGCGGCCAACTCCTCCTTCGTCATGTAGCAGCGGTAGGCGTGACCGCGGTCGAGCATCTTGTGCGCGACTTCCGCGTGCCGTGCCCAGAATTGCGACTGGTAATATTCGTGGCCATCCCAATCGAGCCCGAGCCAGTGCATCCCGTCGAGGATCGCGTCGATCGCCTCCCTGGTGGAGCGCGCCTTGTCGGTATCCTCGATCCGCAACAGGAACTTGCCGCCGTGGTGGCGCGCGAACAGCCAGTTGAACAGCGCGGTGCGGGCGCCGCCGATGTGCAGGAATCCGGTGGGGGACGGGGCAAATCGGGTCACCACCGGCTGATCACTTGCGCTGGTCAATTTTTCTCCGCTTGCGCTTCGGCGCGCTTTCCACTCAAACTTATGCTGCAATGCAATGGACGAGCGCCCCTAGCATGGGGGAAGCGCCTCTTCCACAGCGTGCTCGGAGCTATTGGAAGACGCGGCTTTCCGCGCTTCACGAGGGGCTGGAGAAGCTCCTCGAGGCCGAACGCGCGCAGCTTCCGCCGTGGGTCGTCGTCGGTTTCGGCAGCGGTATCGCCGCCTGGTTCGCGCTCGACCTGCGGGTTGAGTGGGCCGCGTTCCTGTGTGTGATGGCCGGCTTCGCCGTGGCCGGGTTCGTGCTCCTGGGCGGGCGGTCAGGGCGGGCGCTGGGCGGGTTCGCGCTTGCGGCGACGCTCGGCTGTGGCCTGGTTTGGATGCGCTCGACGTGGGTCGAGCAGCCGCGTCTGGCCCGGCCCGTCGTCACGGACCTCTCCGCAAGAGTAGATGGAGTCGACTATCTTGCCGCCAGGGATGCGGTGCGGTTGACCCTTGCGCCCCGCGATCCGGCGCTTCCGCCGCACGTGCGGGTCTCGATCGACGAGGACCAGTTTCCCGCAGGGATCGCCGCGGGCGCCGAAATCCGGGTCAAGGCCCGGCTCGCGCCGCCGCCGCCGATGGCGCTTCCCGGCACGTACGATTTTGCGCGCGACGCCTGGTTCCGGGGTTTGGGCGCGGTCGGCAAGGCGATGGGGCCGGTGACCGTGGTCGCGCCCGCCCAGCCCAAGGGACTCGACCGAGCCCGGACTGGCCTTCGCCAACATATTGCGTCGAGGCTTCCGGGCGGCGCGGCCGGCATCGCCATCGCGCTGGCGACGGGGGACCAGAATGCTGTGGATGCCGACGACGCCGACGCCATGCGCCGAAGCGGTCTCACGCACCTGCTGTCGGTCAGCGGCCTGCACATCGCCGCGGTCGTCGCATTCGCAATGTTCCTCACCCTGAAGCTGCTCGCGCTCAGCGAACGCCTGGCGCTGCGCTTCAACCTCGTCCTGGTTTCCGCCGGCGTCGCAGCCGCGGCGGGTGTCGGCTACACGCTGTTGACCGGAGCGCAGGTGCCGACGGTGCGAAGCTGCGTCGCCGCGCTGCTGATCCTCGCCGGCATCGCGCTCGGCCGGGACGCGATCAGCATCCGGCTGATCGCGGTCGGTGCGCTCGCCGTACTGCTGTTCCGGCCCGAAGCGCTCGCTGGCGCCAGCTTCCAGATGAGCTTCGCGGCGGTGACCGCCATCGTCGCGCTCCATTCGACCGCCTGGTCGCGGCGCTGGTTCCAGCGGCGGGAGGAGGGGATGCCGCTCCGGCTCGGGCGAGCGCTCGCCGGGATGATCGCCACCGGCCTCGTCGTCGAGCTCGCGCTGGTGCCGCTGGCGTTGTTCCATTTCCACCGCTCGGGACTCTACGGCGTCGGCGCCAACATCGTCGCCATTCCGCTGACGACATTCGTCATCATGCCGCTCGAGGCCGGCGCTCTGCTCCTCGACGTCTTCGGCTGGGGCAAGCCCTTGTGGCTGCTGTGCGGCGCGGCCATCGACGGGCTGCTCCGGCTGGCGCATGGCGTGGCCTCGGCGAGCGGCGCGGTCGTGCTCATGCCTTCCCTCCCGAGCTGGACATTTGGCCTGATGGTTGCCGGCGGCCTGTGGCTGTGCCTGTGGAACACGCGGCTGCGGCTGCTCGGCATTCTTCCGGTGGCCGTCGGCGCCGCAGGCGCGCTGTTTGCGCCCTCGCCTGACCTCCTCGTGACCGGCGACGGCAAGCATCTGGCGCTGGTTCGCGAAGGAACGCCGCTACTTTTGCGCGACCGCGCCGGCGATTTCGTCCGCCAGCTGTTCGCCGAGGCGTCGGGTTTCGACGGCGATCCCGGCGCACTGGGTGCGCGGCCCTACAGCGACTGCACCCGCGACGCCTGC
>Ga0207705_10003664_pt1 | contig 11693 bp, 5 predicted proteins | sample KBSC13metaG_FD_184314 | JGI IMG/M metagenome (GOLD analysis project Ga0207705, IMG submission 184314) | Corn rhizosphere microbial communities from Kellogg Biological Station, Michigan, USA - KBS C1-3 metaG (SPAdes) (version 2) | ecosystem: Host-associated > Plants > Roots > Rhizosphere > Soil ...
AGTGTGTTGTCGCGCAGGACCAGCTTCTCGATATCGCCCGTCATCTCGGTCAGCAGGCGGTTGCGTTCGCCCTCGTCCAGCTGGCCCGCGTTGACTTCCGTATCGAGCCAGATCTTGACGTTCACTTCGTGGTCGGAGCAGTCCACGCCGGCCGAGTTGTCGATCGCATCCGTGAAGATGCGGCCGCCGGCCAGCGCGAATTCGATGCGGCCGGCCTGCGTGGCGCCCAGGTTGCCGCCTTCCGCCACGACTTTTACACGCAACTCGTTGCCGTTGACGCGGATGTTGTCGTTGGCGCGGTCCTTCACCTGCGCATGGCTCTCCGTCGAGGCCTTGATGTAGGTGCCGATGCCGCCGTTGTAGAACAGGTCGACCGGCGCCAGCAGGATGCGGTGCATCAGTTCTTCCGGCGTCAACGACGTCTCTTCGATGGCAAGCGCTTCGCGCACCTGCGACGACAGGTCGATGTGGCGCGCGGTACGCGGGAACACGCCGCCGCCTTCCGAGATCAGTTCCTTGTTGTAGTCATCCCAGGACGAACGCGGCAGCGCGAACATGCGCTTGCGCTCGTTGTACGACACGACGACATCCGGATTCGGATCGAGGAAGATATGGCGGTGGTCGAACGCGGCGACGAGCTTCAGCTGGCGCGACAGCAGCACGCCGTTGCCGAACACGTCGCCCGACATGTCGCCCACGCCGACCATCGTCACCGGGGTCGTGTTCATGTCGTGGCCCATCTCGTAGAAGTGGCGTTTTACCGCTTCGAACGCGCCTTTCGCCGTGATGCCCATCTTCTTGTGGTCGTAGCCGTTCGAGCCGCCGGACGCGAACGCGTCGCCCAGCCAGAAGCCGCGCGAGACGGCGATGCTGTTGGCGATGTCGGAGAACGTCGCGGTGCCCTTGTCGGCGGCCACCACGAGGTAAGGGTCGTCCTGGTCGTAGCGCACGGTGTCCGCAGGCGGGACGATCTCGCCGCGCACGCGGTTGTCCGTCACTTCCAGCAGGCTGGCGATGAACAGGCGGTAGACGGCCTCGCCCTCGGCCGCCACGACGTCGCGTGCCGCATCCTTCGGCATTTGCTTGCACACGAAGCCGCCCTTCGAGCCGGCCGGCACGATGACGGCATTCTTGACCATCTGCGCCTTCACGAGGCCCAGCACTTCGGTGCGGTAGTCTTCCATGCGATCGGACCAGCGCAGGCCACCGCGCGCGACCGGGCCGCCGCGCAGGTGCACGCCCTCGAAGCGGCGCGAGAACACGTAGATCTCGCGGAACGGACGCGGTTCCGGCACGAGCGCCAGGTGGCTCGTGTCGAACTTGAAGATGATCTTTTCGCCCGCGTTCTGGTAGTAATTGGTGCGCACGGTGGCCAGCACGAGGTCGACCAGCGCGGCCATGATTTCCTCGGTGTCGGCGTGGTTGACCTTGGCCAGGCCCGCCTTCAGCGCGACCAGTTTCGCGTCGCCCGATGCGCGTTCCTCGGCCGAGAGATTCGGGTCGAAGCGCAGCGCGAAGCCGTCCACGAGTTCCTTCACGAGACCGGCGCGCAGGCGCAGCGTCTCGGCCATGTAGCGCGTGGAGAACTTGCTGCCGGCCTGGCGCCAGTAGCTGATGTAGGCACGCACCAGCTGCACCTCGCGCATCGACAGGCCGCCTTCGATCGTGAGGCCGTTCAGGCGGCCGTCCTCGGCGTCGCCGTTGAACAGCGCGGCGAACAGCTCCTCGGCCACGTCGGCGACGCCCGGCCGCGTCAGCCTGGCGGCGGAATCCGCGTCGACGATCAGGCTCGTGATGTAACGACGCGTGCCTTCGGCCGAGTCGATCCAGAAGCTCTGTTCGCGGTCGATGGCGACGCCGGCGTTCTGCAGCGCCGGCAGGATGCGCGACAGCGACGGCATCGTATTCGTCGAGTACAGGCGCAACGACGTGATGCCCGCTTCATCCGTCTCGATACGCACGGACACGTGGTCCTGCTGGCCGTTCGCGAGGATAGCCTGCACGTCGCGGAACGCGACTTCCGGCGCGGTCGCGGCCACGTAGTTCACGGGCAGTGTGGGCAGGAGCTTGCGCAGCGCGTTGCGGGCCGGGACGTCTTCCACGGTGTCGGTCAGCGCCGTGTAGCGGTCATGCCAGCCGTCCAGCACGGACAGCAGCGGTTTCTGGATGTCGGTCTCGAGGTCGAGCGGATAGCGCGCGGCCTGGGCGATCAGGTAGACGCGGGCCAGCGGGCCGTCCGCGACGAGGGTCTGCGAGCGCACGTCGATGGCGCCCGAGCTGTCCTTCAGCGCCTGCGCCAGCGCGGCGACGACGGCGGCGCTGTAGCGTTCGCGCGGCAGGTAGACCAGGACGTTCAGGTGGCGTTGATAGACGTCGCGGCGGGCGAAGACCTTCGCGCGCGGCTGCTTGTACAGCGAGACGACGGAGCTGCACACCTGGGCGAGCCAGTCCGGGTCCGCTTCCAGCGCCTCGGTGCGCGGCAGCGATTCGAGGATCTCGAGGAATTTCTCGGCACGGAAGCCTTCCTGGCGCACGCCGGCAATGGACAGCACTTGCGCCACGCGGCCGCGCGCGAACGGCAGGCGCGCCAGCGGGGTCGACGTCGCGGCGCGGGTAAACAGGCCGACGAAGCAGTGCTCGCCGATCGTGTTGCCCTGGGTGTCGGTGTCGCGCACGCCGATGAAGTCCAGCGGCTGGTCGCGGTGCAGGGTGCCGGCCACGTCGGCCTTCACGATCGACAGCGTCTCGTCGCGCTTGGACAGGATCTCGAAGTCGCCCGGGATGTTCTTCAGGCAGGTGCCGTAGACTGGATGCGTGGTGTCCTGCAGCACGCCGATGCGGCTCGGGATGTCGCGCTCCAGTTCGCGCACGCCCGGCTTGACGAAGTAATAGGCATAGCCGAACGGTTCGAAGCCTTCGTTCTTGGCCCAGTCGAGGAAGGCGGCGACCTCCTGGCCGCTCGGTGTTCCCTGGGCCGCAGCCGCTGCGGCGACGGCCGTCATGCGGTCGGCCATGGCGACGGCGTCGCGGTGCACGATGGCGGCGTCGCGCGCGACCATCTGGATGCGGGAAACGAGTTCGGACAGTTCGTCCTGCGGCAGGTCTTCCGCCAGCAGGCACAGGACATACGATTCCAGCGGGGCGCCCGCTTCGCCGACGGCGACCACGCGGCCCGCTTCATCGCGGCGCACGGGCAGCACGGTGTTCATCACGCCCGACGCGACGACGCGCTGGCGGCGCAGCGCCATCACGAACGAATCGACGAGGTAGGGCATGTCCTCGTTCAGGATCAGCAGGGCGGTCGACATGCCGCAGCGCCCGTCCGTGTAGCGCATCTGTGCGATCTGGCAGCCGTCGGTCGTGCGCTGCGCCACCTGGGCGAAGGCGTCCCACAGGATGGCGGCGAGGTTGCGCGGGTCGATGCCGACGAGGTCGTCCTCGTCGAGGGCGCCGATCCAGGCGCCGATCAGTGCGCCCACCTGTTCGGAGGCGTCGGCTGGCTTGTTCTCATTGACCAGCGCAAGGGTTTGGGTGCGCAGATCCTGAGGCATGTCTTTGTTCATTTGCTTCTCCAAGCTGATAGTTGCGCCGGGTTCGTCACGGCTTGTGGCCACGTGTTCCCGGCTGATGCGGACGGGGTTGTCCCGTCCAGATTCGTGCTTCCTGTTACCGGAAACTATTCTTTACGTAGGGTGGGCCCCCCTGTGCCCACGCGGACGTTTGCGACATGTTAGCGTTACGCGTGGGCACGGAGTGCCCACCCTACGAATCATGCCAGATCATACAGGCCTGGCAAGCCAAGGATGCGCTCCAGCTCTTCCAGCGCGGCTGCGCACTCGATGGCCAGTTGCGGATCGGCCAGGTCCTTCGGTTCCACCCGGTCGCGGTAATGGCGCTCGACCCAGGCGACGAGGCGCGCGTACAGGTCTTCCGTCATCAGCACACCCTGGTGCATGGCGGCCACTTCCTCGTCCGTGAGCACGACGCGCAGGCGCAGGCACGCGGGGCCGCCGCCATTGCGCATGCTCTGGCGCAGGTCGAATTCGATCAACTCGTCGATCGGGCCACCGGATGCGACCAGCTGCTCGAGGTAGCGCGCCACGGTCGGCGTCTCGCGGCACTCGTGCGGAACGACGAGGGCCATGCCGCCGTCCGGCTTCGACAGCAGCTGGCTGTTGAACAGATAGCTGGCCACGGCATCGGCGACGGGCACGAAGCCCGTGTCCACGCGCACGGCGCGCAGGTCGGTGCCCGTCGTGCCCAGCGCGCGGCGCAGCAGTTCCAAGGTGGCGGCTTCGTTGGCGAATGCCTGCTCGTGGTAGAACAGCACGTCGCCATTGCCGACGGCGATCACGTCGTTGTGGAATACGCCCTGGTCGATCACGTCCGGGTTCTGCGCCGCGAACACGGTGCGCGCCGCGTCCAGGCCGTGCAGGCGTGCGACCGCCTGCGAAGCTTCCAGTGTCTGGCGCGCCGGGTATCTGGTCGGCGCGGGCGCGGACGGGTCGAACTCGACACGGCCGTAGACGAAGAACTCGACGCCGGCCGCGCCGTGGGCGCTGGCAAAGCGCGTGTGGTTGGCGGCCCCCTCGTCGCCGAACGCCGGCGTCGACGGCAGCGGATCGTGCACGACGAAGCGCTCCGGGTTCGCGAACAGGGCGCGCAGGGTGCGCGTGGCCTGCACGTGTTCTTCCGCGCGGTGCAGCTTGTTGTTCAGGTTCGCGGCCGTGAAGTGCACGCGGCCGTCGGGCGTGTCCGCCGAGGGGCTGACGGTGGCGGCGTTCGCGGTCCACATCGGCGACGCCGAGTACGCGCAGGCCAGGATCACGGGCGATTCGCGGTACGCCTGCGCCAGCACGTCGGCGTCCGTGCCGGAAAAGCCGAGGCGGCGCAGCAGGCGGAAGTTCGGACGCGCCTGCGGCGGCAGCAGGCCTTGCGCGAAGCCGCGCGCGGCCAGCGCGCGCATCTTGGCAAGGCCCTGTAGCGCGGCCTGGCGCGGATTCGACGCGCTCTTCACATTGTTGAACGAGGCCACGTTGCCGAACGAAAGGCCGGCGTAGTTGTGCGACGGGCCCACGAGGCCGTCGAAATTGAATTCGCGTGCGTTGCGCATGGCGTTCAGAAGGTCAGGCCGGGGGACAGTTTGGCCGGCATCTCCAGCTCGGCCGTTTCGATCGAGGCAACCGGGTACGCGCAGTAATCGGCCGCGTAGTAGGCGCTCGGGCGGTGGTTACCCGATTTGCCGACGCCGCCGAACGGCGCCGAGCTGGCGGCGCCCGTCGTCGGGCGGTTCCAGTTGACGACACCCGCGCGCGCCTTGATCGCGAAGCGCTTCCACAGGTCTTCCGACGGCGACAGCAGCGCGGCGGCGAGACCGTATTCCGTGGCATTGGCGGCGGCGATGGCGCGGTCGAAATCGGCCACGCGGATCACCTGCAGCAGCGGGCCGAACCACTCCTCGTCCGGGATGCCCGTCGCATCGGTGACGTCGACGATGCCCGCGGTGACGAAGCCCGCGTTCGGGTCGAGCTGGCGCATCCGCAGCAGCACCTTGCCGCCCTGCGCTTCCATCATTTCCTGCGCCTGCACGAGGCGTTTCGCGACGGCGGCGGAAACCACGGGGCCCATGAACGGTTGCGGATCCGCGTTCGACGGACCGACTGCGAGCTTGCCGGCGACGTCGACGAGGCGATCGATGAATGCCTGTCCCTGCGGCCCGTCCTGCACGATCAGGCGGCGTGCGCACGTGCAGCGCTGGCCGGCCGAGATGAAGGCGGACATGACGGCGTGGTGCACGGCTGCGTCAACGTTGGTGACGTCCCATACGACGAGCGGGTTGTTGCCACCCATTTCCAGCGCCAGCATCTTGCCCGGCTGGCCGCCGAACTGTTTATGCAGAGCGACGCCCGTCTGGCTGCTGCCGGTGAACAGGATGCCGTCCACGTCCGGATACTGCGACAGCGCGACGCCGGTCGCGCGACCGCCGTTCACGAGGTTCAGCACGCCCTGCGGCAGGCCCGCCTGTTCCCACAGCTGCACCGTGCGCACGGCCGTGCGCGGCGCGTATTCGCTCGGCTTGAACACGAGCGTGTTCCCGGCGATCAGCGCGGGCACGATGTGGCCGTTCGGCAGGTGGCCGGGGAAGTTGTACGGACCGAACACGCCGAACACGCCGTGCGGACGGTGGCGCAGCACGGCATTGCCGTCGGCGACCTTCGCCGCCGTCTCACCCGTGCGCGCGGCGTGCGACTGCACGGAGATGTCGACCTTGTTCGCCATCGTCGTCACTTCGGTGCGGGCTTCCCACAACGGCTTGCCGACTTCCTCGGCGATGATGGCAGCGAGTTCTTCGTTGTGCTCCTTGAGCAGGTCGCGGAAGCGCTGGCAGATCGCGATGCGCTCCTCCAGCGGCGTCATGGCCCAGCCCTCGAACGCGGTGCGCGCGGCTTTCACGGCGCGGTCCACATCTTCCGCCGTGGATTCGTTGCTGGTCCAGGTCTGGCGGCCGGTGGACGGGTCGATCGTCGCGAGCAGCGGGCCGCTGCCGGCCACCCAGGCGCCGCCGATAAAATTGGAAACGTTAGCCATTGTTCTTCCTTACGTTGAGAGCCAAAGAACGGACGGGATCGCCCGGCTGGCAATGCAGCAGTTGAAGTTCGCGCACGGATAGCGCGACCTTGCGGCCGCCATCGCAGGCCTGGGTAAGGACCATGCGAAAGTCGTCGAGTTTCGTGTTGGAGACGAGCGTGACTTCGCACTCGCCTTCCGGCTGGCCTTCCGTGGCCGTCGTCAGCACGCTGTCGCGCACGGCGCGCAATTCGGCCACGCGGCCCTGCAGCACGGGGCCGGCGTCGAAGATGTCGACGTAGCCCTCGTAGTGCATGCCTTCCTGCTCCAGCAGTTTGCGCGCGGGGAGCGTGGAGCGGTGCACCTGGCCGATCACGGCCTGCGCGTCTTCCGGCAGGTAGGCCACGTACAGCGGCTGGCGCGGCATCAGTTCGGCGATGAACGATTTCTTGCCGAGCGCCGTGAGGCCGTCGACGTGGTTGAAATCCATCTTGAAGAAATGCCGGCCCAGGCCTTCGTAGAACGGCGACGTGCCGTCCTCGGCCTGGTAGCCGCGCATCTCGGCGATGATCTTTTCCGTGAACAGGTGCTGGAACTGGGCCATGAACAGGAAACGGCTCTTCGACAGCCATTTGCCGTTATGGCCCGTGCGGTATTCCGGCATCAAAAACAGCGAGCACAGTTCCGTCGAGCCGGTGAGGTCGTTCGACAGGTACAGCGTGTCCATGCGCGTGAACACGCCCAGCTCGCGACTGGAGTGCACGAGCGTGCCGATGCGGTAGTTATAAAACGGTTCGGTCAGGCCGACGGCGGCCTTGATGGCACACACGCCGGCCAGGCGGCCGTTCGACGTGTCTTCCATCACGAACATGTAGTCGCGTTCCTCCGGCGGGATCGTCTGCGCGAACGATGCCACCGCGGTCTCGACGCGTTCGCCCAGCATGACGCGGTCCGGCTTCAGCGTGGTCATGCCGCTGCCGACCTGGCGCGCCATCTCGATCAGCGGATCGATGTCGTTCAGGGTGATTGCGCGGATTACGAGCATGGATTCCTCATGGTTGTTCTGCGCGTCAGACACGCACGCAAATGACGCTGTCGCCGGTCGACACACCCAGCGCCTCGCGCGCCGCCGGCGGCAGGCAGATGGCGTCCGAGCTTTCGGCCGGGTCGCACGGCAGCACGATCGCGCGGAACTTGCGTTCGCTGCTGGCCACGGCATAGCTGACCATGCCGGCCTTGCCGCCGCGCGTGGGCGGCTGCAGTTCCGCGTTCGCGATCCTTCGCACCATCGAGCCGGAGAACGAGCGCAGCGCGTGCTTGTGCGCCTGCAGGATCGGTCCGCCGTCGAAGATGTCGATGTATTCGTCGGCCTCGAAGCCCTCTTCCGTCAACAGGTCGAACGCGAGCTGGCCGCTCGGGTGGATCTGGCCCATCACCGCCTGCGCGGGGCCCGGCAGCAGCGGCACGTACACCGGATAGTGCGGCATCAGTTCGACGATCAGGGTGCGGTTGCGGGCGCCGCCGATCGTGCGCTCGGCATCGAGGAAGTCCATCTTGAAAAACTTGCGGCCCAGCGCATCCCAGAACGGCGACTGGCCGCGGTCGTCGGTGACGCCGGCCAGCGGCACGAAGAAGCGGTCGCCGAAGCGGTGCGGCGCCAGCACGGCATACAGCAGGCGGGCACGCGACAGCAACGCGGCTTCGCGCCCGGCCGTGTCGTGGTGGCGGAGGTAGAAGCCGGACAGCTGCGAATACGCCGTCAGCTCCGAGCACAGCGTGAGCGCATGCACGCTGTGGCTGATGTTCAGGTCGCGCGAGACCTGCTGGATCACGTCGTTGCGGAACGCGAAATAGGTGCCGTTCGAGCCGGCCGACGCGTGGATCGCGGCGGTGCCGACCAGCTCGCGGGACTCGACGTCTTCGAGCACGAACAGGTAGGACTCTTCGCTGGGGATGTCGACGTGGGCGGCGAACGACGCCACCGAACGCTCCACGAACGCGGCGATTTTTTCGCGCGTGCGCGGCAGGGTGTGCACTCCCGGCGTGGACGCGGCGAGCAGCGTCTCGAGGGCGCCGACATCCGCTGGTTCTACCGGACGAACTACGTACATGGATACTCCCGACAAGGACATCGAACGAACGGAGCCGGCCGGGCTGGGGTGGCCCCCTTCCGGCCGGGTGATGCGGAGGTCAGCCGGCGAGGAACGCGTCGGCGGCCTGGCGCATGATGCTGTCCGCCTGCGCGATCTGCTCGTCCGACACGACCAGCGCCGGCGCGAGGCGCACGACGTCCGGGCCGGCGATCAGCAGCATCAGGCCGAGCTTTTCCGCGACCTTCGTGTAGTCCTTCGATTTGCCCTTGTAACCCTCGGCCATCGGCAGGCCGATCAGGAGGCCCTTGCCGCGCGGCTTGGCGAACAGCTGCGGGTAGTCGGCCGCCAGCCTTTCCAGGTTCGCGATCACCTTGCCGGACGCTTCGCGCACGCGCGCCAGGAAGGCCGGCTGGTTGATCTGCTCGATCACGGCCAGCGCCACCGACGTCGCCAGCGGATTGCCGCCGTACGTGGTGCCGTGGGTGCCGACGCCCAGGTATTGCGCGACCTCGTTCGTCGTCAGCATGGCGCCGATCGGGTAGCCGTTGCCCAGCGCCTTGGCCGAGGTCAGGACGTCCGGGGTGACGCCCACGTTCATGTAATCGAACAGCGCGCCGGTACGGCCCACGCCCGACTGCACTTCGTCGAACACCAGCAGGGCGCCGGTCTTGTCGCACAGTTCGCGCAGCGTCTTGAGGAATTCGATATCGCCCGGGATCACGCCGCCCTCGCCCTGGATCGGCTCCACGATCACGGCCGCCACGTCATCGCCGATCGCGGCGCGCGCGGACTCGATGTCGTTGTAGTCGATGTGGTTGATTTCCGGCGGCAGCGGCTCGAAGCCTTCGGTATATTTCGACTGGCCGCCGACCGACACGGTGAACAGCGTGCGGCCGTGGAACGAGGAATAGCACGACACGATGCGCGACTTGTGCGGACCGAACTTGCCGTGCGCGTACTTGCGGGCCAGCTTCAGCGCGGCTTCGTTGGCTTCCGCGCCCGAGTTGGCGAAGAAGCAGCGCTCGGCGAACGTGGCGTCGATCAGCGCGGAGGCCAGGCGCAGCACCGGCTCGTTCGTGTAGCCATTGCCGACGTGCCACAGGGTATTGGCCTGGCGGGTCAGCGCCTCGACGACGACCGGGTTGCAGTGACCCAGGCTGCTGACGGCGATGCCGGAGGTGAAATCGAGGTAATGCTTGCCGTCCTGATCCCAGACGTCGAGGCCCGAAGCGCGCACGGGGACCATCGCGGCGGGTGCATAGGTCGGGACGAGCACCTCGTCGTAAGTCTGGCGTGTGACAGGCCGCGTGGTGACACCCGAGTCGAGCTTAGCATTCATGACGTTTTCCTCATCCAAATAAAAGATTGCGCGGACTCCAGCAGCCGCGCCGAGCGACTCATTATAGAGAAGGCTATCCTTGTCGTTCTTTCCAATCTGCGACAGGCATTTTCATTTTTGGACGAACGACAACTTTTTAGAACTCTTATTGGCTGAGCTTGCGCTGTCGTTCTTCGCGCGGGGTATTGCCGAACAGGGCGCCGAAGGCGGTGGAAAAGTGGGAACCGGACGAGAAACCGCACATCAGGCCCACCTGCACGATGGAGTGATTGGTGTCGCGCAGCAGCTGGCGCGCGCGTTGCAGGCGCAGTTCGAGGTAGTAGCGCGACGGCAGGCTGCCCAGGTATTGCTTGAACAGCCGCTCCAGCTGGCGCCGCGACACGCCCGCCAGCTGGGCGATCTCGTCGGTCGACAGCGGTTCCTCGATGTTCGCTTCCATCAGGGTGACGGCTTCCGTCAGCTTGGGCTGCAGCACGCCGAAGCGGGCCTGCAGCGCCACGCGCTGGCGCTCGTCCGGGCCGCGCACGCGGTCCACGCACAGGATCTCCTTGACCTGCGCCTGGGCCGTCGCGCCGAACAGCAGGTCGACGAGGGTGAGGGAAAAGTCGATGCTGGCCGCGCCGCCGCAGCACGTCAGGCGTGCGCCGTCGATCTCGTACAGGTGCGGGCTGAGCAGGGCCTCGTCGGCACGCATGTCGACGTCCGGATACAGCGACCACGGCAAGGCCGCGCGCACGCCGTTCAGCGCGCCCGCCTCCGCCAGCCACAACACGCCGGCGCCGACCCCGCCCCAGCAGGGTGCCGCGCGGCAGCGCGCGACGAGGGCGCGCGGGTTGGCGGGGCGCAGGCCGGCCTCGGCTTCATCCGCGACGAGCAGCACGAGGTGCCAGTGGCGCTGGTCGGCCGTGAACTTGTCGGGGCTGCGCACGTCCACGTGCAGGCGGTCCGGTCCCAGCAGCTTGGCCGCCAGGCGCAGCGGCTGCACGAGTCCGGACCACGTCAAGGAATCCGGCTCGCCCGCATGCACGAGCAGCACGCGCAGCGGTGCCTCCCGCGCGAGGCTGGACAGTTCAGCGTGCTGCATCAGGACGAACAGTGGTCATCACTCGGGGGCAAGCGCGGCGGCCGGCCGGCTTTCGGCATTCCATTGGCTGACAATCATACCGGAGATCAACAATGCCGCGCCGAGCCACCCACGCCCGCCCATCGCCTCGCCGAGCCAGAAATAAGCGAAGAACGCCGCGCCGCCGGGCTCGAACGCATAGATGACGGCCGCCTCGTTGGCGCTCGTGCGCGCCTGCCCCCACGTCTGCAGCGAGATGATGCCGGCCGTACACAGCACGCCGAGATAGGCGAAATTCGGCGCGTAATGCTGCAGTCCGTGACCGATGTACGCCCAGTAATTCGCGGCTTCCCCGATGCCTTCGCCGCGTGGCACCTCGCGCACGAGCAGCCACAGCCCGGCGCACACGGCAACGGTGGCGATCTGCGCGGCCGTCACGGTCATCAGGCGCACCGCGCGCCGCGTATGAACCTCCATGACCTTGATGTAGGCGCCGAATGTCAGGGCGGCCAGCAGCGCGAGCGTGTCGCCGCGGCCCCAGCCGCCATCGCCATCCCAGCACAGCGAGACGAGCCCGGCCACCGCAAGCGCCAACGCGACGACGATGCGGCGCTCCGGCAGGCGTCCGCCC
>Ga0207705_10003666_pt1 | contig 11690 bp, 18 predicted proteins | sample KBSC13metaG_FD_184314 | JGI IMG/M metagenome (GOLD analysis project Ga0207705, IMG submission 184314) | Corn rhizosphere microbial communities from Kellogg Biological Station, Michigan, USA - KBS C1-3 metaG (SPAdes) (version 2) | ecosystem: Host-associated > Plants > Roots > Rhizosphere > Soil ...
CGACGCTTTCGGGCGGCGAGCAGCAGCGCGTAGCCATCGCCCGGGCGGTGATCGCGAGGCCCGAAATCCTCGTCGCCGACGAACCGACCGGCAACGTCGACGCCGACATGGCGCTGAAGCTGCTGCGGCTGTTCGAAGCGCTCAACCGGCTCGGGACGACGGTCGTCGTCGCCACCCACGATGTGCACTTGCTGAAGAAGGTGCCCGAATCGCTGATCATGCGGCTGGACAAGGGGCGCCTGAGCGATCCCACCGGCGCGCTGCGGTATCCGCCCCGCCGCCAGGGGCAATTCGGCGAGGCGCGCGGCTGATGGTGCTCGACCGGGTCATCCGCCGCAACCAGCCGCGCTTCGGGACCGAGCGTAGTGGCCTGTTGCAGCAGGCGCGGCTCGGCGGGCCGATGCCATGGGTCATCGCGATCATGGTCGCGCTGACGGTGATGGCGGCCGCCGCGGGCCTCGGGCTCAGCAACCTCGCCCGTAACGCCACCGCGGAGATTTCCGGCGGTCTGACGGTGCAGATCGTCGAAGCCGCTCCGGCCGAACGCGACCGCCAGGCCGAAGTTGCCGTGGCTCTGCTGCGCAACCGCGACGACGTCGCCGAAGTCCGCCGCGTCCCCGACGCCGAGCTCGAGCAACTGATCGAGCCCTGGCTCGGCGAGGAGGCCGGGCCGGCTGACGAAGCGATTCCGATCCCGGCCCTGATCGACGCCCGGCTGCGCGGCCCAGTGACCGGGCGACGGCTGGAGGCGCTGCGCGCGGCGCTGACCGCTTCGGCTCCATCGGCCAAGGTCGACGCGCAGGCGGGATGGCTTGCGCCGGTGTTCCATGCGATTTCTTCGCTGCAATGGCTTGCCGTTGGCCTGATCGTGCTGCTCGGGGCCACCAGTGCCGCGGCGGTGTGGCTCGCCGCCCGCAGCGCGCTCGGCTCCAATCGCGACACGATCGAGATCGTCCATTTGCTGGGCGGCACGGACGGACAGATCGCGCGCATCTTTCAACTTTCGATCGCGATCGATGCGCTTGTCGGCGGGATGGTTGGCCTGCTGCTCGGCCTGATCGCGATCCTGTTTCTCGGACGGCAGTTCGCCGCGCTCGGTTCGGGCATGGTCGCGGGCGGGGGCTTGGGCGTGCCTGACTGGATCGCGATCGGGGCGATTCCCGTGACCGGCATCGTCATAGCGATGTTCACCGCGCGGATCACGGTGCTCGCCGCGCTGAGGAGAATCCTGTGATCCGCCGGCTGGTCGCCACGCTGGCGCTGATCTGGCTGCTCGGCTTCGCGTGGTTCGCCGCGACATTGCCCGGACCGGCGCCGCTCAAAGCCAGGACCGACGCGATCGTGGTGCCGACCGGCGGGCCCGGGCGGATCGAGCGCGGGCTCGTCGCGCTTCGCGCCGGGGCCGGGCGCAAGCTGTTCGTCAGCGGCGTCGATCGCCAGGTGCGCCCGCGCGAGTTTGCCGCCGAATACAAGGTTACGCCGGCGGAGATGGCCTGCTGCGTCGCGCTCGGCTTCAGCGCGCTGGACACGCGCGGCAACGCCCGTGAGACGGCGAACTGGATCAAGGATGGCCATTATCGCTCGTTGCGCCTCGTCACGAGCGACTGGCACATGCGGCGCAGCATCGGTGAAATCGACCAGGTGCTGCCAGCGAATGTCCGCATCGTCAGGGACGCGGTCCCTTCGCAGCCTTCGCTAAAGACGCTGTTCCTCGAATATCACAAGCTGCTGGCAAGCTGGCTCGGCCGCTTGTGAGAGTCCTGCGAAGTCTGCTGTTCTACGCGGTGTTCTATGGCGCCACCGTCGGCTTTGTCGCGGCGTCGCTGGGCGCCTTGCGTTTGCTTCCGGCGGAGCGCTTCCGCGCCGTGCCGAACGCCTGGTCGCGGTTCCACCGCTGGTGCGTCAAAACGATCCTGGGCATCGCCGTGCGGGAAGAAGGGGCCCGGATTGCCGGCCCGGCGCTCTACGCCCTGAAGCACGAGAGCTTCTTCGAAGCGATCGACCTGGGGGCCCTGCTCAAGGATCCGGTGCCGTTCGGCAAGGAAGAGCTGTATAGCATTCCCGGATGGGGCCGGGCCGCGCGCGCCTACGGATCCGTTCCGGTGATGCGCGGCGCGGGAGCCAAGGGACTGCGCGCGATGCTCGCCCAGGCACAAGGCTTCGTCGGCGGCGGCCGGCCGCTGGCGATCTTTCCTGAAGGCACGCGCATTCCCCATGGCCAGCAACCTCCGCTACGCTCGGGCTTCGCCGGGTTGTACAAGCTGCTCGGCTTGCCGGTGGTCCCGGTGGCGGTGGACAGCGGGCCGACTTATCACCGCTGGTGGAAGCGCCGCGGGACAATCACCATTCGCTTTGGCGAGGCCATTCCACCGGGCCTGCCGCGCGACGAGATAGAAGCGCGGGTGCACGCGGCGATCAACGCTTTGAACGGTTGATCGCGTCCCCGTTGTGGTCGGCCCGCCCGAAGTCCGGCCGGGCGTCATCCTGGCCCAGTTCGATGATCCCGCGGCGGATGGCGCGGGTGCGGGCGAACAAGTCGAACATCGTCTCGCCGTCGCCCACCTCGATGGCTTCGCGCATCTGGGCCAGATCGGTCAGGAAGCGGTCGAGCATCTCGAGCACCGCGTCGCGGTTGTTGAGGAACACGTCGCGCCACATCGTCGGGTCGCTCGCGGCGATGCGGGTGAAGTCGCGGAAGCCGCCGGCCGAATACTTGATCACCTCGCTGCGGGTCACCTGCTCGAGATCGGAAGCGGTGCCGACGATCGTATAGGCGATCAGATGCGGAATGTGGCTGGTGACAGCGAGCACGAGATCGTGGTGCTCGGCATCCATGACTTCGACCGTCGCGCCGAGCGCGCGCCAGAATTCCACCACGCTGGCGGTCGCCTTCGGGTCGGCGCCCGCCCGCGGGGTGACGATGCACCAGCGATGCTGGAACAGCGTGGCGAAACCTGCGTCGGGCCCGCAATGCTCGGTACCCGCGACGGGGTGGGCGGGGACGATGGTGTGGCCTGGCAATGCCTTGGCGAGCGCTTCGCTGACGGCCTTCTTCGATCCGCCGACATCGCTGACGATCACCTCGGGAGACAAGCCCGGAGCTGCTTCGCGCGCGGCTTCTCCCATCGCTCCGACGGGCACGCAGAAGATCACCAGATCGGCCCCCCGCACAGCCTCCGGCGCGGTTTCGCAGATCGTCCCGACGAGTCCTCGTTCGGCGGCGCGGCGGCGGACGGCCGGGTCGGCGTCGTAGGCGGAGGTGACGACTCCCGGAAGATGCTCGGCAATAGCCAGGCCGATCGACCCGCCGATCAGGCCCAACCCCACGATCGCGACATGGCGGACCATCAGGCGGTGGCCTCGGTCATCTGCCGCAACCCTTCGGCAATGGCGTCCATCTGTTCGGCCGTGCCGATGGTGATGCGCAACGCCTGCGGGAGCCCTTGGCCCGGCAAATGACGCACGGCGAACCCGCGCTCCGCCAGGCCCGCGAGCGCGGACTCGGCGCTCAGCGCGCCCTCGAACAGCACCAGCACGAAGTTCGCCTCGCTCGGCAGCGGACGGACACCGTGGTTGCCGAGCGCTTCGAGCGTGGCGACGAAGCGGGTGCGAACGGCCAGGTTATGCTCGCGCGAGGCTTCGACGAACGCCTGGTCGCCCAGCGCGGCGATGGCGGCCGACTGCCCGCTGACGGTCACGTTGAACGGCCCGCGGATGCGGTTCAGCGCGCCCACCAAAGCCGGCGCGCCGGTCCCCCAGCCAATACGCTCGCCGGCGAGGCCGTAGATTTTGGAGAACGTCCGGGTGACGAGCACGTTGGCGTGCGCCGCCGCGAGGGCGAAGCCGCCGTCTTCGTCGGCGGGGGCCACGTATTCGGCGTAAGCCTGGTCGATCACCAGCAAGACGTGGGCAGGCAAACCATCATGCAATCGCGCCAGCTCCGACCGCGGAAGGTAGCTTGCGGTCGGATTGTTGGGATTGGCGACGAACACGACCCGCGTCCGTTCGCTGACCAGGGCAAGCAGGGCATCGATATCGGCCGCGTAGTCCTTGTCGGGCGCTTCCACCGGCGTCGCGCCGCAGCGGCGCGCGGCGATGTCGTAGACCGCGAAGCTGTAGCGCGGGAACAGCACCTCGTCGCCCGGCCCAGCGAAAGCTTGCGCGGACAAGTTGAGCAGTTCATCCGAGCCTGTCCCGCAGACGATCAGCGCCGGATCGATGCCGTGCAACCGGCCGATCGCCTCTCGCAGCGCGAGGCTGTCGGGGTCGGGATAGCGCGCGGGCGTCCCGGCGGCGGCCCGCGCTTCCATCGCCTTCGGGCTGGCGCCGAGCGGGTTCTCGTTGGCCGAGAGCTTGATCAAGGGCTTACCATCCGCGCCGGCGCTTTTGCCCGGCACATAGGCGTGAATCGCCTCGATCCACGGCTTCAACTGAGGTCCCGTCTCCGTCACGGCGCGCCGCATAGCGGGATCAGGCGGCAATTGACAGCGTTTGCGCCAGCCCTCAATCCGCTGCCGACCATGGCGACCGCTACCGCCCTCGACGCCAGGAGCCTGGTGCTCCCCGATGCCCTGCCGCTCGACAGCGGACAGCGGCTGGCGAGCGTGCGCGTGGCATACGAGACTTACGGGGAGTTGGCGGCCGACAAGCGTAACGCCATCCTGATCTTCCACGCGCTGTCGGGCGATCAGCACGTCGCCAGCGTCCATCCGATCACCGGCAAGCCCGGCTGGTGGGACCGTATGGTCGGACCGGGCAAGCCGATCGACACCAACCGCTTCCACGTCATTTGCGCCAACGTCATCGGCGGCTGCATGGGCTCGACCGGCCCGGCGAGCGATGGGTCCGATGGGCGCCCGTGGGGCATGCGCTTTCCGGTCATCACCATCCGCGACATGGTTCGCGCGCAAGTCGCGCTGCTCGACGAGCTCGGGGTCGGCAAGCTCCATGCCGTGGTCGGCGGCTCGATGGGCGGGATGCTCGCGCTGAGCCTCGCGGCCAACTGGCCGGACCGGGCCGAGCGGGTGCTGGTGATCGCCTCGACCGCGCGCCATTCCGCTCAGAACATCGCTTTTCACGAAGTCGGCCGCCAGGCGGTGATGGCCGACCCCAATTGGCGGGCGGGCGACTATTACGGGCCCAATCGAACAAGTGGGGGCAAAGGGCCGGAAAAGGGTCTCGCCGTCGCGCGGATGGCGGCGCACATCACTTACCTGTCGGAAGCCGGCCTGACCGACAAGTTCGGGCGGCGCCTGCAGGACCGGACGGCCAAGAGCTTCGGCTTCGATGCCGACTTCCAGATCGAAAGCTACTTGCGGCACCAGGGGATCGCCTTCTCCGACCGGTTCGACGCCAATGCCTATCTCTACATCACCCGGGCGATGGATTATTTCGACCTCGCGGAAGAGCATGGCGGGCGCCTGGCAGATGCCTTCACCGGGGCGACGGCGCGCTTCTGCCTGGTCAGCTTCGACACCGACTGGCTTTATCCGACCGCGCAATCGCGCCACGTCGTCCACGCGCTCAACGCCGCCGCGGCGCGTGTCAGCTTCGTCGAGCTGTCGGCGCCTTACGGGCACGACAGCTTCCTGCTCGAATGCCCGCCGCTCGACCGGGTAATCAAGGGCTTCCTCGAATGAGCGCTGAAAACACGCACCTGCTGGCGGGCTACGCGCTAAGCAGCGATCCGGCGCGGATCGATCCGGTTGCAGCGCACGCTTACCTGGCGCGCAGCTACTGGTCGCCGGGCATCCCGCCGGAGATCGTTCGGCGGGCGATCGCCAACAGCCTGTGCGTCGCGGTGCATTATCGCAATCATCAGGTGGCGATGGCGCGCCTGGTGACCGACTACGCGACGATGGCCTATCTCGCGGATGTTTACGTGCTCGAAGAGCATCGCGGCCAGGGACTCTCGAAGGCGATGCTGGCCCATCTGCACGAGCGGCCCGAGTTGCAGGGGCTCAGGCGCTGGATCCTGTTCACCCGCGACGCGCACGAGCTTTACGGGGAGTTCGGCTGGGAGCGCACCGCCCATCCCGAGCGACTGATGCTGCGCGACAATCCCGCGGTTTACGCATGAGCCTGCGCGCCGATCTTGCGGTGATCGCCGCCAACGTGGCGCAGCGCGCCCGCGTGCTCGACGTCGGCTGCGGCGAAGGCGAGCTCATGGAAGTGCTCGAACGCGAGAAAGGGTGCGATGCGCGGGGGATGGAAATCGACGCCGAGGCGGTCGAACGCTGCGTCGCCCGCGGCTTGTCGGTCGTCCAGGGCGATGCCGACCGCGACCTGGCCGATTATCCCGACGGCGCGTTCGATTATGCGATCCTGAGCCAGACGTTGCAGACCGCGGCGCGGCCCGACGCGATGCTCGATCAGCTGCTCAGGATCGGCCGCCGCGCGTTCGTCAGCTTTCCCAACTTCGCTTACTGGCGGATGCGCTTCGCGCTCCTGGCGAGCGGGCGCATGCCGGTGACCCGGCACTTGCCGGTGAGCTGGTACGAGACGCAGAACATCCATCACGTCACCGTCGAGGATTTCCGCGAGCTGCTTGGCGCCCAGGGGGTCACCGTCGAGAAAAGCTGGTTCTTCACCCGCGAGCGGCAAATCGGCGGCGCGCGCGCGAACTGGCGGGCCGAGCACGCGGTCTTCCTCTTGAGCCGCTGATCGCCGGGGAAGGCACTCGGAAAATAGGTAAGACGCTCTCCTTTCGCGGCGAGCCGTGGAACCGATTAACCCAGAGATTCATCCGCCCGTCATCCCCCTGCTATATATCGACCCGATCGGAGCACCGTCATGGGTGACGCCGATCGTGGGATCGCAATCGGGTGAACAGATGAATCTGCGGAACTACCGGCCGGCGGGCCGTTACGCTCTGGCGTTCGGGCAAGGGACGGTCACTATCGAGCTTGAGGTGAGCGACCGCGCGGATGCGTTCGCGCAAGCGCAGAAACTGGTCAAGGAAGGGCGGCCGGCAACGCTTTACGAGGATGGCGTCTCGCTCGGCCAGATCAGCTATTCGGCAGCGGGCTTCTGGACCGTGTCGGGGGAAGGCGCGTTGATCGCCTGAGCCGCACTGGCGAGCAGGCCGTGCTCGTCCGCCGAGGCCGGGTCACCCGCGAGGATGAAGCGGGCCACCTCGATTGCCTGTTTTGCGCCATCGAACGGGTTGTTCTGCAAATCCGCCACGGCGTCGCGCGCGGCTGCCGGATCGGTGCTCTTTTTCTCGCCCAAGGTCCCTACTCACATTCGGGGACGCCTTGCGTCCACCTGCTTCCCGTTAGGACCTCGTTTCCCGCCCAAAGCCCCGTTTCAAGTTGCCGCGCGGCGAGGATTTTGGGAGGCCGTCGCCGCTGCGGTAAACGGGAAATTCACCGTTCAAGGGTCCGTTCCAACGGCTCGTCGCAAAAATTCAACTTATGTGAGAAATGCGCGCCTCACCGGCCGATGAACATGAATCCCACCGCGGCCATGATGCAGCCGAACGCGGCGAGGTAGCGCCAGGTCATCGGCTCGCCGAGCACCACGACCATGAAAACCCCGAACACCGTAAGCGCGATCGCCTCTTGCGCGATCTTGAGCTGCGCCGGGGACCAACCGCTTTCGTATCCAAGGCGATTGGCCGGCACCGCCAGCGTGTACTCGACGCCGGCCAGCAGCCAGCTGATCAGGATCACCCAGCCGAGCGGGCGCGCCTCGGCTGCCGCCGGGCCTCCCTTGAGATGCCAGTACCACGCGGTGGTCATGAAGATGTTGGAGAACGTCAGCAGGATCAGCGTGGGCATGGGGCTGCTTCCTGCTCCGCGCGGGCCCGCGGAGCAAGCGCCGGAACGCACCTGCGGGTGCGTGGTTGAACGGCGATGACGCGCGTTGCCGCCTTTGTCCCGCTTGTTGCCGCGATGCTGGCGTTACCCGCGCCCTTGCGCGCCGAGCAGGCGACGTTCTTCGTCATCGACGCGATCAAGCAGGACAACGGCGAAATCGCCATCGGCACGCTGGTTCGGCAGCGCGCGGCCTCGCCCCGGGTGCGCGACCTGGGGGCGACCCTGGTGGGCGACCACACCGCAAGCAAGGCACAGGCCGTTGAAACCGGCCGCGCGGTCGGCGTCGGGGTCCCCACGGAGATGACAGCCGAGGCGCGGCACACCCTGCGCAAACTGGCGAGCCTGTCGGGCGCCGCATTCGACACTGCGTTCCTGACCGCGACGATCAAGGACTATCGCAAGACGATCGACAAGTTCGACGATCAGGCACACAGCGGCGATCCGATTACCGGCAAGCTGGCCGAGGATCTGTTGCCGCGCTTGCGCGATCACTTGCGGATCGCGCTTTCGCTACGCTGACGGCGATTGGCGCAACCGGTCAGCACCAATTGCCGCGATAGCCCTTCCATTCCTCGGCGAGGCCTTCGCGCACCAGTTCCTCGCCGACGCTCGAGCCATCGCGGGTGACCGTGCGCAGCAGGCGGCCGTAGCGGTCGCGGTCGCGCCCGGTTCCGTCACCGTTCGGCCTCAAGGTGAAGCGCCCCCGGTTGAGCAGCGACTCCAGGCGCTCGGTGGCTTCGGCCCCGAGTTCCGCCTCGCGGGCGCATCCGGGGTTGCTCACTTCCGGCGCGTTGATATCGGCGATGCGAATCTTGTTCCCTTGATACCAGAAAGTGTCGCCATCGACGACGCACGTGACCCGGTGGAAGCCGACGCAGCGCGCGAACTGCGCCACCTCGCGGTCGGCGGGCCGGTGAGGTGCGGCCGCCAGGACGAGCGGTATGAGAACGACAAGGGGAAGAGCGCGAAGAGAGCGGCGGAGCATGCCGAAGCTGTGCCCGTGGCGCTGCGCTCGATGGATTCAGGGTGAGCGCCTAAGCGTTATGCCCCGGTGCGCCACGAAAGAGGGCGAGGGTTTCCCGTCGCCCTCCTTGTGCGTGACGGCGCGCATTCAGCCGTTGTGCTTCTTGTGCTTCGCGGTCTTCGTGGCCGTTGTGGCCTTGGCGTCAGTGCTTCCAGCCCCGGTCGCGGCACTGGTGTCGGTGCCGGTCGTGGCGATGGGCGAATGAGCATCGGCGTGCGCCGCCCCGTTTGCCGAAGCGTCGCCGGCCTGGCCGGGCGCGTTCTCCACCGCCTGGACCGCGTTCTGGGTGCTCTGCTCGACTTGCGTCTGAGCCCCCTCGCTGGCCTCGGGCGAGGTCGCCTGAACGCGGTCGGCGACGCTGGGCAGGCTGCCGCCCACGCCGCTGCCGCCGGCCTGTACCGACGCTCCGGCGCCGACGCCGACCGGCGGCCCGTGCTGAGCGCTGGCGAGACTGGCCGACGCGCCAAGCAGGGCGGCGAAAGTGAGAGTTGCAAAAGTTTTCATGATGTCGATCTCCAAGCAATGACCCCTGCTTCGAGAGCCAAAGGGCAGCGGGACGCCCGGTTCCGGTGTTTGCGGCGGGCCGGGGCGTCAGCCCGGCGATGCGAAGCCGAGCCGCGGCGATGACCCAACGCCAACGTCCTGCGTTGGAAGAGCATGCCCTCGAGCGTTATCCGCCATTTCGCATACGACCCCAAGCGCCGCTCGCTCGATGTCGAATTCGTCAGCGGGCGCCTTTACCGCTACACGGGCGTGCCAGCGGATCTGGCCGAAGCGTTCCGCGCGGCGTTCTCGAAAGGGCGGTTCTTCAACGCCCGGATTCGCGACGCCTACCCTTGTCTCGAGCTTGAGCCGCAAGAGGCCGACGACCCATGGGCGCTCTAGGGTGGTCTGCTTGGATGCCCGGCGGATACGCGATCTTAACCGCGCCCGGCTATGCCACGATCATGCTGAGGAAATATCAGGCCGTCTTCACCAGCCGCTGGAAAGCGCTGTGGTGGGCGGCGGGCGTATGCCTCACCGCCTATTGCACAGTTCCGTCGGCGGAGAAGGCGGATCAACCTGTGACCAGGCACGAAGCGCCCACGCACCATCTCAATCCCTGGTCCATCCAGCCAAAAGGCTGAAGCACAGGTTCAGCGGCGACTGGCGCGCCGGTCACGCGCGGCGCGGCGCTCGGCGGCGCGGCGGTCCTGCCCCTCGAAAGCCAGGTTGCGCTTGCGGCGTTCGGCCAGGCGGCGATCGTCGTCGTTGCCGTCGCCGGTTGTGATCATCGTGGTCATGGTCCGGCTTCTCCCCGCCGGCGAGTATAGCTCGACCGTCTTCCCGAAAGGTTAACTGGACGGGGGCCGGATATTAACCATGAAAATAAGGGCGGCAGGCGACTGCCGCCCCTTGCGATCCTGATGCCGGCCCAGGGGGAGGGATCGGAGGTCCGGCCGGCATCAGGGCTCTGTCGTGTCCCCATGCAGACCCACGGGACGGCGGTTGGCTCCCCGCGATGCGACGGATCGCACCCGCGCGGCGGCGGGTGGAGCGAACGTCCCGAGGCTAGGAATTGCCGGGCCGAACCGCTAGAGCGCCCCGGGGCAAACAGCGGGCCAATAAGCGGGCCGACAACAGGAGCGCGGCATTGAGCCTGAGCGACGACAAGCAGATGCTCTCCAAGGCGGAAACGCTGATCGAGGCGCTGCCCTATTTCCAGCGCTATGCCGGATGCACGTTTGTGGTGAAGTACGGCGGCCACGCGATGGGCGATCCGGAGGCGGCGCAGGATTTCGCGCAGGACATCGTCTTGCTGAAGGCGGTCGGGATCAACCCCATCGTGGTCCACGGCGGCGGCCCGCAGATCGGCGCGATGCTCAAGAAGCTCGGGGTCGAAAGCACCTTCGTCGACGGCTTGCGGGTGACCGACAAGGCGACCGCCGAAGTGGCGGAAATGGTCCTTTCTGGCGCGATCAACAAGGAACTGGTCGGCTGGATCGCCGCTGCCGGCGGCAAGGCGATCGGCATTTCCGGCAAGGACGGCGGGCTCGTCACCGCCCGCAAGGTGACGCGTACGGTGAAAGACCCCGACAGCAACATCGAGCAGGCGATCGATCTCGGCTTCGTTGGCGAGCCGGCCCGAATCGACACGACGATCCTCGAAACCGCCAGCAAAGCCGGGATGATCCCGGTCGTCGCGCCGATCGCCGCCGGCGAGGACGGCCACACCTACAACATCAACGCCGACACCATGGCCGGCGCCATCGCCGCCGCGCTGAAGGCGGCGCGGCTGCTGCTCCTGACCGACGTCGCCGGGGTGTTAGACAAGCAGAAGAACCTGCTGACCGACCTTGTGCCGGCCGACATCGCGAAACTGAAAGCCGACGGGACCGTTGCCGGTGGCATGATCCCCAAGCTCGATACATGTGTCCAGGCGGTCGAGGCCGGCTGCGAGGCGGCGGTGGTGCTCGACGGGCGCGTCGGCCACGCGATGCTGCTCGAATTCTTCACCAGCCGCGGCGCGGGTACGCTGATCCGCAAGGGCGCGTGATGCGCCGGGGCGCTCTCCTTGGCCTCGCGTTGCTGGCGGGTTGCGGCGCGCCCGATCGCGCGCCCGCGCCGCAGGCGAGCGAAGCGGCGGCACCCGCTGCTTCCGCGCCCACCGCGATCGCGCCTTCGCCCGCGCCCGCACCGGCGCCGTCCCCCACTGTGACGCTCCCAGCGCCACCGGCGGCCCCGTCTCCGAAGGCCGATCTGTCCGCGCTCGACAGCCGCGATTGCCGCACGGTCGCGCAAGCCTATTTCGATGCCCTGGCGCGCGGCGATTACGGCTTAGCCGCACGGGTGTGGAGCGATCCCGC
>Ga0207705_10003668_pt1 | contig 11682 bp, 7 predicted proteins | sample KBSC13metaG_FD_184314 | JGI IMG/M metagenome (GOLD analysis project Ga0207705, IMG submission 184314) | Corn rhizosphere microbial communities from Kellogg Biological Station, Michigan, USA - KBS C1-3 metaG (SPAdes) (version 2) | ecosystem: Host-associated > Plants > Roots > Rhizosphere > Soil ...
CGCAGGAATGCGCCGAAATAGGCGGTGCTGCGCGCGAAGCGGAAGCCGGCGGCGTCGACGAACCCCGCGTCGCGCGCCGCTTCGATGGATGCGCGCAACGTGGGCGTGACGCGTTCGTCGGCGTCGAGGCAGAGCACCCATGCATGGCGCGCCTGCCCCACCGCGAAATCCTTTTGCGCACGAAACCCCTCGAACGCGTGCTCGATGACGCGCGCGCCACGGGCGGCGGCAATCTCGCGGGTGCCGTCAGTGGAACCCGAGTCGACCACCACCACTTCATCGCAGAACGCCAGCGACTCGATGCACGCCGGGATGCGATCGGCTTCGTTGAAGGTGATCACGCAGGCGCTGAGCCGCGGCGCGTTGGTGGGCGGCATGGGACGTGCGAGCCTCGAAGACGACGGTACCAGCGCAAGAGGGTAGCCGAGCGCCGCGATCCGCGTCTTCGCGGCCGCTCCGAACGGAACAACGCAATCGGAACTGCAGCCAACATTCAGACCCGCGGACGGCAATGCCGATATCATGGTTCCTCTGCCCACGGGACGCCGGCGTGGCTCGGCCACTGTGCACGCGTACATGGAACAACGCGCATGACCACCGTCAACCTTGTTTTCTGGGACAACGGCTTCGGGTTGTCCCGCGATTCCCGGCTGCTCGCCGAGGCGTTGCGACTCAATGACTGCGAGGTCACGTTGACGGCACTGGGTTGGGAACAGGAACACAGGCGCCGCCGCAGATGGATGCGCCCGTACGTGCGTGCGCAGCAGGTGTGGTCCGGGCTGCGCCGCCAATGGCGCCCGCCGCGGATATTCGACCTCAACATCATGTTCGAGCATCTGTGGCCGGGCGAGCTGGTGCGCTCGCGTTGCAACGTCGCGCTTCCGAATCCGGAATGGTTCGATCGCCGGGACCAGCGTTTCGTGGGCTCGATCGATCGCATCTGGGCCAAGACGCACAATGCCGCCTTGATATTCACCCGGCTCGGCCGTCCGACCAGCTGGGTCGGTTTCCACAGCGACGATCGTTACGACCCCGCCGTTCCCCGCGAGCGCAAGTTCTTCCATCTTGCCGGCGGCAGCCGCATCAAGGGCACCGACCGGCTGATGGCGCTCTGGCGGCGGCACCCCGAGTGGCCCACGTTGACCGTCCTGCAGCACCCGCGCGAGGCGCACCCCGGCCCGTCCGCGCCGAACATCGTGCATCGACTGGGCTACCTCGACGCGTCCAACCCCGCGCACTACGCCGAGTTGAAACGGCTGCAGAACAGCCACGCCTTCCATCTGTGCCTGTCGGAGACCGATGGCTGGGGGCATTATCTCGTTGAGGCGCTGGGCGTTGGCGCGGTCACGGTGACGGTGGATGCGCCGCCCATGAACGAACTGGTCGCGCCGGAGCGCGGCATCCTGGTGCCGTACGCGGATACCGGCAACATGGCACTGGCCAAGACCTTCTATTTCGACGAACACGCGCTGGAACAAACCATCGAGCACGCGCTGAGCCTCGGTGACGACGAGCTGCGCGGATTGGGTGAGCGTGCCCGCGCCTGGTTCATTCAGAACCGCAACACGTTTGTGCGGCGGGTGGGCGAGGCGCTGGACGCGACGTTGCATTGAGCGACATCGCGACATCCCGTGAACCGTGGCTGGTGCGGCTGGCCTGGGCGGCGCTGGCCTTCCAGGCGTTCTTCGCGATGACCCATTTCGGGAAGTGGTTGCGGCCGGAATACGGCGGTGCTGCAGCGCTGCTGATACTGGTGGTGGCAGGCGGAAAACGTTGGCGCGAGCTGGCCCGGCATCCACTGCCGTGGCTGGTGCTGGCCTTCGTCGTCTACGCCGTGTTGCAAGCCGCACACGTCGCCCGACTGACGCCGGGGTTGTCCTTCGGCAAGCACCTGTCCTACAACGCCGAACCGATCCGGGTCGGCGTGCTGGCGTGCGCGATCGGCGCGTGGCTGGCGGAGCAGCCGCGCCGAATACCGCTGTTGCTGGGCTTGATGGTGGCGGGCTTCGTCGTTGCCGCGCTGGTGTGTACGCCGTGGCCCCGCATCGATGCGATCGTCACCGGCGCGCTGCGCTTGCGCCTCGGCTATGCCGAGAACATCGTGGGGGAATACGCGGCGATGGGCCTGCTGCTGCTGTCCCTGTACATGCTGTCACGACCACCGCGCCCTCGCGGCCGCGCGCGGGCCGGCTTCGCAATCATGCTGGTGCTGGCGGGCGTGCCGTTGTTGGCTTGCCTGCTGTATGCGCAGTCGCGCGGAGCCTGGTTGGCGGCGGCGGCGGTAGTGCCCCTCGCCTCGTTCGCTTGCCTGCGCGATGTCCATCGCGAGTGGCGCCGACCGGCGGTCATCGTGCTGGGCCTGGCACTGCTCGCGGTGATCGCCGCACTGGTCGCCGGCTACGCGTTGGTGGCGCACCGACTGGCCGGCAGCGAAGCGATTGCGGCGGCGCTGGCGAACGGCGAATTGGCCGACCTGCCATCCAGTTCCGTCACCGTGCGTGTGCAATTGGCTGCACTCGGCTGGCACGCGTGGCTGACGCATCCGTTGTGGGGCATCGGCCTGCGCAGTATCCAACCCATGATCGCCGCCAGCGGCATCCATATGGGCAGCTATGTGCCTCCGCACCTGCACGACGGCTATCTGCAGGCGGTCGTCGGCTTGGGACTCGTGGGTGCGGGGCTGTTGCTGGCCACCTTCGCGATGCTGGTGCGCGAACCGTGGCTGGCGCGGCGTGCAGGGAACGCCGGCTGCGTGCTGTATTGGGCGTTGCTCGGGTGCCTGGGAATCATGTTGATCGTCAATCTTTTCGATTACCTGACTTGGCGCTTCGACTATTTGCGCGCGCCACTGGAACTGTTGCTCGGCTGCTGCTTTGCCCTGTGGCTGCGTCGCCGCCGGGACGGTGCAGTGACGACGGCGACACCGCGATAATGGCGTCTTTTTCCTGCAATGCGTGAGTCGAAAGCACCCGCTGACGACTGCACGTCACTCGTCTGCGCCCCAGGCATGCCGCCCATCCTCGCCCCGCCTCTCGTGATCCGCTTCGGCGCTTTTGGTGACATGGTGTTGCTGACGCCGCTGTTGCGGCTGCTGCATCGCAGGTACGGACAGCCCTGTCGCGTGCTGGGTTCGGGCGGCTGGCTGGAGCCTTTGTTCGCGGGCCATCCGGATGCGGGTGCAACGCTCAAGCTTGCCAGCCGCAAGCGTCCCTACTGGCTGGATCCGGGGCAGCGCGAACTGGTCGCACTGTTGCGCGCGCAACCGCCCGGCCCGGTGTACGCATGCGACGACTGGTCGATCGACAAGATCCGCTGGTTGCTGCAGCGCGCGCGTATTTCCGACGACCATTGCGTGTTCGCCAATCCGGACTGCATGTTGCGCGAAGGCGAACACTGGATCGACCGTTGGCAACGTTTCGGTGCGATGACGCCGGCCGCCTTCGCCGATGCGCCGCAGGCCGACGCGCCCGACGCACCTTGCCTGCCGGTCTACCCCGCCGATCACGCCGACCTCCAGCAATGGCTGCAGGCGCGCAGCTTCGACAATGCACCGCTGGTGCTGCTGCAACCGGGCAACAAGCGCACCTTGAAGCGCGGGCGCGCCGGACAACTCGGTGACGACAAGCAATGGCCGCTGGCCAACTGGGTGGCCGTGATCCGTGCCGTATTCACGCGGCGTCCGCATGCGAAGATCATCCTGTGTGGCGCGCCGCCCGAAGCTGCGTTGCTGCGCCAGATTGCCGGCGCCGCGAATTCCGATCGCGTCTTGGCGGCCGGCGATGAATTGCCGCTGCGGCGCCTACTGGCGTTGTGCGAGTACGCCGCCGCGATGATTTCGATCGATACCGGTCCCGCGCAGGCCGCGGCTGCACTGGGCTGTCCAATGGTCGTGCTGTATGGTGCGCAACCGTCGTCGTTGTGGCTGCCGCGCAGCCCAACCGGCAGCGCCGTGGTCGCGCTCGGCGGATTGCCGCAACGCAACCGCGTGGACCAGATCACGCCGGACGAGGTGATCGCGGCGTGGCGCACCTTGCCTTTGCGCGAACCCGCGCACGCCTGATTCGTCGGGGCATCCATTACACTCGCGCGCACCACGGCGCATCCAAGGGCCTATCGACGCTATGCCAAGCGAGCCGCGTTGCTTCCGCAGCGGTTGCCAGACGAGGCGCGCACCTCAGCGCCAGAGGGGTTCTGCGGTCAAGGCGCGCACGCAACGATGGCGGCCGCTGCGGAGCAACCCTTCGGGCCGGGACCCTTTGCCCACATGGCTGCATCATCGCTCGCCCATGTATCGACATACATCTTTCCCTCTTCCTGGCCCTGCGGACAAATGGCCGATGGCGCGGCCGCTTGGCATAGCGTCAAAAGACCCTTCAAGTGACTGACGCTTCCTACGCCCTCACCGAACGCCTGCGCGCCCTCCTGTGGTGGCTGCCGTTGTACCTGCTGGTGGCGCTGATCACGATTTTCATGCAGCCGCCGATTCCGCTGCATTCCACCCGTGCGCTGGCGGTCGCGTGGGACATGTGGACGCACCACCAGTTCTGGGTGCCGCACATCAATGGAGCGCCGTATTCGGAAAAGGCACCGCTGCTGTTCTGGCTGATCCATGCCGGCTGGGCCGCGTTCGGCGTCAACGATGTCTGGCCGCGCGTGCTGATGGTGCTGATTGGCGCCTCGCAACTGATCCTGGCGCAGGAACTGGCGCGGCGCCTGTTTCCGGAGCGGGCATGGGTCGCGCGCTCCACGCCGTGGCTGTTGCTGGCGTTTCCGTATGGGCTCCTGTACGGCCTGCAGATCATGTACGACGGTCTGCTGGCGGTGTGGGTGCTGGGCGCGATGTTGTGCCTTGTCACGGGTCCGCGTCGCGCCAAGCCGCGCTGGATCGGATTCGCGATCTGCATCGGACTCGGACTTTTGACCAAGGGCCCGGTGATGCTGGTGCACACGCTGCCGGTGTGGCTGCTGGGTCCGTGGTGGAGCGCGTACGCGCGCGAGCATCGGGTGCGCTGGTACGGCGTCGGATTCGCCGCGGTGATCGGCGGCGGCCTCATGCTCGCTGCGTGGGTGGCGCCCGCCATCCAGTTGAGCGGTGGGAGCTACACGCACAACCTGCTCTACAAGCAGACCGGCGGACGCGTGGTGAATGCGTTCATCCACCAGCGGCCGTTCTGGTGGTATGTGCCGTGGCTGGCGGTGCTGCTGTTTCCGTTCGTGCTGTGGCCGCGCATGTGGGCCGCCTTCGCGACGTTGCGCAGGCCTTGGTCGCCCGGATTCCGGATGGCGCTGGCCTGGCTGGTTGGCGCATGCGTGATCTTCAGCGCCTTCAGCGGCAAACAGAGCTATTACCTGGTACCGGAACTGCCGGCCGCGGCGATCCTGATGGCAGCGGCGATCGCCATATTGCGGGCGCGCGAGGGCCGGCTCGCGCACAGCGCATGGCTGGGTGCGTGGCCGCTGGCCATCGGATCATTCGCGCTCGCGGCGTTGCTGTTTGCGCTGCCGCTGGTCGGGATGGCCCGGTTGCACGGCCACTGGGTGCGCGATCTCGCAACCGTCAGCGCGCCTTTCGGCGTGCTGTATCTGTTGATTGGGGTCTTCGTGCTGTTGCCGGGGCGCGGCAAGCTGCGCCGCATTGCCACCGCCAGCCTGATCGGCACCGCCGGCGCGTACGGATTGTTTGCGTTGGCGCTGTATCCCGCCTTCGACATGCGGCCGGCTTCGAAGCTGCTGGCGCACGCCGAAGCCGCGGGCCACGCGATCGGCAACCTTGGCGACTACGACGGCCAGTTCGAATTCATGGGCAGGATGACCAAGCCGGTCGACAGGCTGTACGAAGGCCAATTCCTGCAGGATTGGGCCGCGGCGCATCCGCACGGACTGGTGGTCGAGTATCCGGAACAGCTCGACGCCAACGACTTGCGCTATGCACGCCTGGTGCAACCGTACCGAGGCACCTGGATGGTGATCTGGGACGCGCCGACGCTGGCGGTGCTGCGGCGTGGTCAGCAACCGCCGGAACAAGCCGCGCCGACGGTGCTGTTGCCGACAGCGAACTACTGGCGATACGCGCAAGTGCATTGAAGTGCCGTTCCCGTTCGCCCCGGCACGAGGTGCCCCGGGAACGCCGCTTCGACTTCGCCCGCCGTGCTCGCTACGCTCGGCGCGAATGACAAACGGCCAGCCAGGTTGACACACACCGAGGCCAAACGCCGCATCGGAGCACTGCGCGCGCAACTCGGCGGTCCGCGTGACGGCGCACTGTTGCGCCATTCGCTTGGCGCGGCGTTGCTGGAGGCGGGCGACCCGACCGCCGCGATCGTGCAACTGCGCGCGGCCGTCGAATTCAATTCGGATTATTCGGCCGCGTGGAAGCTGCTGGGCAAGGCGTGCCTGCAATCGGGCGACACGGCGGCAGCCGCCGCCGCGTGGCAGCGGGGTCTCGCGGTTGCGCAAGCGCGCGGCGACGTGCAGGCCGCGAAGGAAATGCGGGTATTCCTGAAACGGATCGAACATTGAATCATCCGGCCCCGCCAGGGCGCCCTTGGTCAACCCCATCACCCGTCATCCCGGCCAAAGCCGGGACCCAGTGACCTTGCGCAACGCGTTGAAATTAAAAGTCGCTGGGCGACGCGCCGCATCCTGCGGCTTGCCCTTCGGGCCATCGGCTGCGCCGATGTTCCCGGGCTCCTGCCTGCGCAGTCCGGATATCGCTTCGCGACTGCGTTCGCAGGATCGCAAACGCGAACGCCGAAGCGACGCCTAGCGCGAGCGCCGTGGATGGCGCGAGTCTTCCGGATGACGAGCAGCAGCAGAACTTCAATCTGCGCAATGACTATTCCGCGGCGAACAGCGCGTCCAGATCGGTCTCGTCGAACCTCAGCTTGTCGCGGGTGCCGCCGCCTTCCAGCACCGCTTGCGCGAGTTCGGCCTTGCGTGCCTTCAGATCCTCGATCCGTTCCTCTACCGTGTCCGCGCAGATCAGGCGATACACGAACACCGGCTTGTCCTGGCCGATCCGGTGCGCGCGGTCAGCGGCCTGGGTTTCCGCGGCAGGGTTCCACCACGGGTCGTAGTGGATCACGGTGTCGGCCGCGGTGAGGTTCAGCCCCACGCCGCCGGCCTTCAGCGACAACAGGAACAGCGGCACCTCGCCGTCCTGGAACTTGCGCACGGGTTCGGCGCGATCGCGGGTGTCACCTGTCAACGTGACGTAGTGCAGATGGCGGCGGTTCAATTCGCGCGCGATCAGCGCCAGCATCTCGGTGAACTGCGAAAACAGCAGCACGCGCCGGCCTTCGCTCAAAAGGTCGGGCAGCATGTCCATCAGCAATTCCAGCTTGGCCGATTCGCGCACGCCGCGCGCGGATTCGAGTTTGACGAGGCGCGGATCGCAGCAGGTCTGGCGCAGCTTCAGCAGCGCATCCAGCACGATGATGCCGCTGTGTTCCAGGCCGCGCTGGCGAACCACTTCGCGCACTTCGTCGCCCAAGCTGACGCGCAGCGCGTCGTACAGTTCGCGCTGCTTGCCCGACAGCACCACGCGCCGCGCGATCTCGGTCTTTTCCGGCAGTTCCCTGGCGACCTGCGTCTTGGTGCGGCGCAGGATGAAGGGCGCGATCCGGTGGTTGAGGCGCGCCTGGCAATCGGCGTCGGCCTGGCGTTCGATGGGAATGCGGTAGTGGCGGCGGAATGAACCCTCGTCGCCCAGCAGGCCCGGCACCGCAAGGTCGACCTGCGACCATAGTTCGCCGAGGTGATTTTCCAACGGCGTGCCGGTCATGCACACGCGGCGCTTCGATGCGATCGACAGCAAGGCCCGCCGCGCCTGCGTGCGCGGGTTCTTCACCTGCTGCGCCTCGTCCAGCACCACCAGCGCGAACGGCTGCTCGCGCAGCACGGAAAGGTCGCGCGGCAGCAGCGCGTAACTCGTGAGGATCACGTCGTGGCCGGCGAGGCGATCAAAACTCTTGACGCGCTCGGGCCCGTGCAGCGTCAACACCTTCAGCGACGGTGCGAAGCGCGCGGTTTCGGCCTGCCAGTTCGGAATCAGGCTGGTCGGGGCGACGATCAACGCGGGCTGCGAGAGTGCCGAGTTTTGCTTGAGCGCCAGGACGTGCGCGAGCAGTTGCACGGTCTTGCCGAGCCCCATGTCATCGGCCAACACACCGCCCAACCCGGCAGCCGCCAAGGCATTCAACCAGCGCAGGCCTTCGCGCTGGTATGGACGCAACTCGCCCACCAGTCCTTCGGGCACGGCGTCGGAGGCGTGTTCGGCAGCCTCGCGCAAACGCGTGGTGAAGCCGGTCAAGTCGCTCGGCGCATCCAGTTTGCCGTTCCTGGGCAGCGCGTTTTCGAATTCTTCCAGCCGGCCGGCCTGCACCCGCGGCAGGCGCAACTTGTCACGCGGATGTGCCAGATATTCCGCGAGCGGCGCCAGCAATTCACGCAAGGTCGCGAGCGGCACCGCGACGCGGCGGCGGTCATCCACCGGCGCGTACCACACCGCATCCTCCGTTTCGTTTTCCGGCGCGGTCAAGGACAACGTGTGTTCCGACAACGCGCGCGCCACGGTCGGCAGCAGGTTGACCCGGTTGCCCTCGACTTCGATGCCCATCTCGAACTCGAAGGCCTCGCCGCCCTCGTCCGCATGCGCAACGCCGTACCAGCGCGGCGGACCTTCCAGCACTTCGAACGGGAAACTGGACGCGTACTCGACGACGAAATCGTCGTGTTCCAGCTTCTCGCGCAAACCAAGCCAGCGCGCCGGCGTGTTCACTTCCAGTGCGCCCGCGTAGCCCTTGCCGGGGAAGACCCAGGCATCCTCCGCCAGCGCATCGGCCATGTCCCACGGCAGGCCTTCGCAATCGACCGCGGGCGCGAGGCCGAAGGCTTCCAGCCGTTCCATGCGCGCCAGCTCCTCGGCGCGCTTGCGGATGATTTCCACCAATTTGCCGTTGCGCACGCGCCGTACCGTGGCTTCGCCGCCGCGTCCCGGCAGGCGCTCGCCACCGTAATCGAACGCCAGCCTCGCGTACGCGAGTGGCGGCGTGCCGGCGCCAATCCGCGCGTGCCGCGTCAGCGCCTGGAAAATCATCACCGGTTTGGGCGCGAAATCGGCGCGCTGCACCGCATCGAAGGCCTGCGGCGCGGGGATGCGTGCGGCCCACGGCGAGGCAGCCACCCGTTCCGACAAGGCCTCGGCATATTCGGGCGCGAGCGGCGGCGCCCCGATCAGCGCAACTTCGGCGGCATCGCCATCCAAGGGCCCCAGTTCGGCGCGTTCCGGGTCGAGATACCACAAACCGCCGACCCGGATCAGCCGCTGGTGCGCGGGCAATTTCGGCAGCAGCTTCTGGCGGCCGTCGCGCTCCAATTGCCAATCCCAATCCAGCGGACGCGGCTTGCCGAGCGACAGGCGCAAGCCGGCAACTCCGCCGAGCAGGCTGGGCGCGGCGTTCAGGATTTCGCCAAGCAGCGCGTCGCCGAACACACCTGAAAGTTGGGCGTAGGTGCGGCCCTTGCGCTGGGTTTGCGGCAAGCCCAGCACGCTCGCCGCGAGGCGGGTATCGGCGTCCGGCAAGCCGGCGCTCAGAAGCTGTTTCGGATCCAGCGGCACCGCGCGGCCGAGCCGTCCCTTGGCGACGGTCTCCAGCAACACCGGCGCGATCTCGATCCGCGACACCGCCGGCTCGTCCTGCAGCAGTTCCAGCAGAAAACCGAGCGTGGGCGCCTGACTCGCGCCCGCTTCGCCACCCGCTGCCGCGAACAGACGCGTCCATTCCGCGGGCAACGCTATCCCTCCCGCGGATTTGCCTGCAGCGCGCCCGACGGGCGCTTCACCCTGGTTGCTGCGGTGTTGCATGCGCGATGCTTCCGGCGCTCAAAAGGGTCAAGCATAGCGCATGTTTTTTGCGTTCATCCATGAATGCTGCTCCGTTCGATCCCGCCAAGCATCCGGCCGGCGATCTGAAAGTCCAGAACGGCCTTCCTCGGCCTGACTTTTACGTGTTTTTGCGTTCGTCCTTGAACGCTGCTCCGTTCAACGGCAAGCGAACTGCGCTGCTTCGCGGCCTGAAAGTCCAGAACAGCCTTCCATGGCCTGACTCCTCACCAAAAGCGGCTTCGAACGAGTTTGCTATTCCCGATTCAGTGAAACAGGTTTTCCGGATATTCGGGCTTGCGTTCGCGCGCCAGCAGCGAATGCAGGGCATCGGCGGGGGTCATCTCGCCACGCAGGACGGCTTGCACGTGCTGCGAGATCGGCAGATCGAGATCGTGCCGCGCGGCCAGCCGCATGACCTCGTCGGCGGTGACCGCGCCTTCGACCACTTGCCCGATGTCGGCCAGCGCCTGCTTGAGCGGCACGCCGCGACCGAGCGCGAAACCGAACCGGTGATTGCGGGAAAGGTCACCCGTGCAGGTGAGCACCAGGTCGCCCAAGCCGGCCAGTCCCATCAGTGTCTGGGCCTCGGCGCCCAGCGCGTGGCCGAGGCGCAGCATTTCGTTCATGCCGCGGGTGATCAGGCCCGCGCGCGCGTTCAAGCCAAGCTGCATGCCATCGGCGACGCCGGTGGCCACCGCCAGCACGTTCTTCATCGCACCGCCGAGTTCCGCACCCAACATGTCATTGCCGGTGTAGGCGCGGAAGCCATTGCCGTGCAGCATCTCCGCCACGCGGTGCGCGAACGCATCGTCGCCGGAATGCACGGTCACGGCGGTGGGCATGCCGGCGGCGACCTCGCGCGCGAACGACGGCCCGGTGACGACCGCGGCCGGCGTACCCGGCATGCGCTCGGTTACCAGTTCGTGCAGGAAACGCCCGGTGCCCGGCTCGAATCCCTTGGTCGCCCACGCGTAGCCGGCACCGGCGGGCAGCAACGGCGCGGCATCGAGCAGCATTTGCCGGAAAGCGTGGCTCGGCACCGCGACCAGCGCGACATCCACGCCGCGCAGCGCTTCCGCCAGATCCGGCACGCAGGCCAGCTCCGGCGGCAGTTCGAGATCCGGTAGATACTGCTGATTGCGGTGGCGGGCGGCGATGCGGGCCAAGGCGTCGGCATCGCGGCCCCACAGGCGGGTCGCGATGCCATTGCCGCACAGCAGTGCGGCCAGCGCAGTGCCCCACGAACCGGCGCCGAGAACGGCAACCGTCGCGCGAGACATGGCGTCAGGCGTTCAAGGCGGGCTTGGCGTCGCCCTGGCCGATTTGCCCTTGCTGCTGACGCTGCTGTTCGGCATACAGGGCGTCGAAGTTGATCGGCTGCAGCAACAGCGGCGGGAACCCGCCGTTCAGGACCAGATCGGATATGACCTGACGCGCGAACGGGAACAGCACGTTCGGGCAATACGTGGCCAGCACCACCGACAGGTTCTGCTGATCGAAGCCCGTGAACGAGAACACGCCGGCCTGGTGCACTTCCGCGAGGTACGCGGTGCGCTCGTTCAGGGTGCAGGTGACCGTGAGGGTCAGCACCACTTCGTAGCTGTCGCCTTCCAGCGGCGTGGCCTTGTGGCTCAGGTTCAACTGGACCTGCGGCTGGCCCTCTTCCTGAAACACCTTGGGCGCATTCGGAACCTCGAACGAGACGTCGCGCGCGTAGATCTTCTGCAGCGCCATCTGCATCTGGGGGGCGGCTTGGCCGTTGCTCGCGGCCGGGGTCTCTTCTGCCATGTTCTTGC
>Ga0207705_10003671_pt1 | contig 11676 bp, 5 predicted proteins | sample KBSC13metaG_FD_184314 | JGI IMG/M metagenome (GOLD analysis project Ga0207705, IMG submission 184314) | Corn rhizosphere microbial communities from Kellogg Biological Station, Michigan, USA - KBS C1-3 metaG (SPAdes) (version 2) | ecosystem: Host-associated > Plants > Roots > Rhizosphere > Soil ...
CCCAGTCTGCGCTTGCCGGCAGTGAAGCGCAGGATTTTCGGGTCGGCCAACGGCTTGCCGTCGAGCCGTTCGAGCAGCAGTCGTGCAGCCTCGTCTTCGGAGAGATAGGAATCGCAGAAGACATAGCCGTTGCCGGTGCGGTGTTGCAGCGGAATGCGCCACTGCCAGCCCGCCTCGCGCGCGGTCGAGCGGGTGAAGGGCGTCGGATCCTCGACGCGTTCGCACGGAACGGCGATGGCGCGATTGTTCGGAAGCCAGTGACTCCAGTCATCGAAGCCGGCCTTGAACACGCCTTGGATCAGCAATCCGCGAAAGCCGGAACAATCGATAAAGAAGTCGCCGGACACACGTGTGCCATCCGCCAACCTGACCGCCTCGATATAGCCAGTCTCGGGATTCTGCTCGACGCCGACCACCTTACCCTCACGGCGGATGGCGCCACGACGTTCGCTGTAACGGCGCAAATAAGCGGCATAGGTGGCTGCGTCGAACTGATAGGCATAATTGAGACGCGGCAATTGCCCATCGGTGGAGGCCGGAACGCGCGCGAACCTTCCCTCGCGGGCCGCCTCACCCTCCGCGATGAAGTGCGTGTAATCCGGATCGCCACCGGATTGCACCCATCGCAGCCAGTAATTCATGAAGCCGACGCCGCCTTTGATATTGGCACCGAACACGCCGAACGGGTGGAAGTAGCTGCTGCCCCGCTTGCGCCAGTCGATGAATTCGATGCCGAGCTTGAAGGTGGCGTTCGTCTCGCGGACGAACTCGTCCTCGTCGATACCGAGCAGCGCATTATATTGCATGATCGGCGGGATGGTGGCTTCGCCCACCCCGACCGTGCCGATTTCCTCGGACTCCACCAAGGTGATCGTATGGGCCTGGGTGCCCAACACCTTGGCGAACGCAGCCGCGGCCATCCAGCCGGCCGTGCCGCCGCCAACCACGACAATGTCTTTCACCTGCTGCATCAATCTGCACCCAAATCTTCGGTCACGGATCGTGTCGGGAGACGGCGGACATCCTCATCCGACCGCTTTCGCCTCTGCAGCCTGCCGGGGGTTCACGCCGGCGATGAAATCGTCGACCGGAGCCATGCCTTCGACAAGACCGACAATGTCGTTCATCCGCGCCTGCACCTGCGCTATATGCTCCTGCTCGGGAATGGCGTCGACACGCGGGTCGTAGCTTTGCGGCATGAGGCCGTGGCCGATGAACAGGCTTTCCCAATCCAGCTCCTGGAACGTCTCGTCATCGTAGAGCGGAACGCGGCCTCGCGCCGTGAAGACGTCGAGCTTGCGCTGCAGGGTTTCCGGCACGGACGCGTCGCGGCGCCCATCCCAGAACGGCATGTCGAAACGGCGATTGAGTTTGTAATGGGCGAGCTGGAAATCGCGGAGATTGCCCCCCAATCGGCGGAGGATGCGATCGTACAGGTCTGCCTCGGGAAAGAGGCCGGTTTTGACCGGGAAGAGCGTCATCAGCTGCGAAATGCAATAATGAACGATGTGCAGTTGAGCCCCGTCGAGCGGTTCCAGCGAAAAGGCGGATTCGCCGATTGCGACGCAATTGCCGACCCATGCGCGCCGACGGATGCCCTGGTTCAGATCGGACACGACCGCATCGCCGCCGATCGGCATATTGGCAAGCGCCGGGAGGTCCGCGAGCAACGCCTGGTCCGATGTCTCGCTTCCGTCATAAGCGGCGACCACCGCAGTCCTGTCCTGAAGCGGGAAGAGGCCGATCCAGCCATGGCGGAAAGCCGATATCTGGCTGAAGGCGGGGAGCGGCTTGAGCCCCTTGGCGGATGCAACCAGCATGCGATCGCACGGCAGCCAATCGCGCCAGGATTCGAAGTCCGCGCCGGGCATCCGGCCGATCAGCGCACCGCGCGGCCCCGACGCGTCGACGAACAGGTCCGCCTCCACCCGCTCGCCGTCATCGAGTATAACGGCTTTGATCTGGTCACCTTCGGTCTCTACGTGAGCAATCGTGGCCGCCTTCGATTCCACGCCGCCGCTCTTTGCGAACTGCCTGAGCAGGGCCGAATAGGCCCTCGCGTCCAGATTGTAGCCGAACGCGGCGTGCAACTCGGCATCTCCCGTGCCCGATGGAACGCGGCCGGCTTTGGCCGCGACCGATGCAAGGGAGAAATTCTCAAAGTCCGTCCGCAGGCCCTTTTGCCGGCCCTTGATCCACAATTGGGTGAAGCCGAGGCCGGCGGCCGGCGGCGGAGACCTGTCATAGCCGTGGATGAAGGGCGCCCCCGCGCCGGACCAGTTCGAAAAGCGCCGGCCGGCTACCGGCACCGCCTTGCACCGGCTGAAGAGCAAATCCTCGTCGAGCCCGATCCGGTGATGAAATCCGGCCAATTCGGGAAAGGCGGAATAAACGTCGGCGGGATGAAGCAAAGTCGGTAGCTCGATGACGCGAATCCTGGTTCCGGCGGCACTGACGGAACGTTGAAACGCAGCGGCGGCCATCCACGCCGGCGCATCGGCGCCGACGATCACCACTTGCTGGATACGACGAGTCACGGCCGCATTTCCGTGGCGGTAGGCGCGCCCGACAATTCCGCCCCGCAATAAAGATTGATGAGACGGTCGTGTCGCCGCATTTCCCCGACCCGATCCAGAAGGTCGGCATGAAACGCGTCGAGATGGAAGATGAGGCTTTCCCCCGGAATCGTATCGGCGAGCGGGCTGTAGCTTTCCGGGATCAGGCCTTGCCCAATGAAGACGCTGAGCCAGCTGGTTGGCGGGAACAATCCATCCCGGTAGCGCTCGATGATCGCGGAATGGCGAAACAGTTCGATCTTGCGGGTCAGGCTGTCCGGCACCTCCATCGCGGCGGCGTAACGCCAGATCTCGGCATCGTCGCGACGGTTGAGCTTATAGTGCAGGATCAGGAAATCGCGGATTCGTTCATATTGCAGGTCGATCAGCCGATTGAACTCGTCGCGTAGCCGCGGATCCACAATCTTGCCGGGAAGCAATGGCACGAGCTGCATGATCGCGGCCTGGATCAGATAGATGCTGGTCGATTCGAGCGGCTCGAGAAATCCGCCCGCCAGTCCCACCGCGACGCAATTCTTCTCCCAATTGACCAGACGCCGCCCGGCCTGGAATTTGAGCATGCGCGGGTCCGCCAGCGCCTTGGCCTCAAGGCCCCGCATGAGCGAGGCGGCCGCCTCATCTTCGTTGATGAAGCTCGTCGAAAAGACGTAGCCATTGCCGGTGCGGTGCTGCAGCGGGATCCGCCAGCGCCAGCCCGCCTCCATCGCGGTCGAGCGTGTATATGGCGAAAGCTCGTCGCGCTCGCTCGGCACGGCGAAAGCGCGGTCGCACGGAAGCCATTTCGACCAGTCCTCCCATCCGACCCCAAGCGTCTTGCCAAGCAGGAGCGACCTGAAGCCCGAACAGTCAATGAACAGGTCGCCGGAAATCGTTTCGCCGGATTCCAGCACGAGCGACCGGATGTCCCCCGTCTCAGGATCCTGAACCACATTCAGAACCTTGCCTTCGGTTCGAACCACACCGCGGCGCTCGGCAAGGTCGCGCAGATAGGCGGCATAGAGACCGGCATCGAAATGATAGGCATAGGTATAAGCGGACTCGATATCCGTGCCGCGCGTCTCTGGCAGATCGAAGCGGCAATCGCGCGCCGCCTGGGCGGCGAACGAATAGTCCTGAATGTCCCGTTTCGAGCCGAGGCCACGAGCACGCAACCACCGATGGTGGAAGATGTGGTCCATGCCGACCGGGCCATGGACGCCGAACGGATGGATGTAACGCGACCCCTTGAAACCCCAGTCGACGAACTGGATGCCGAGCTTGAATGCCGCTTTTGTTGCGCGCATCATCTCTGCCTCGTCGATACCGATTGCGTCGTTGAAGTTCCTGATTTCAGGGAAGGTTGCCTCGCCGACGCCGACGATTCCGATCTCTTCGGATTCGATCAGCCGAACCCGGCAGCGAGTGGGCGGAATCAGCGATGTGAGTGCGGTGGCCGCCATCCATCCGGCGGTGCCGCCGCCGAGGATCACGATGTCGAGCGGTTCGCTCACGCTTCAGGCTCCATCCACACGGCCGGCCCGGCCGATACGCGCGTGGTTAAATCAAGCTTACAAGGAAGGGGCGCCGCCGGGCAGCGGCGACGCCCCTTCCTTTTACAGCGCCTTAATTGGCTCACATCTTCCAGCGAAGACCGAACGTGACCCGGCGATCCTGCCTGAACCAGCTATTCGGCACCAGAATCGCCCGATGTTCTGGGCTGGTGTCATCTGTCAGCTGCTGCAGGGTCTTGGTCGGCGTGTTTAAGATGTTGCTGCCTTCCAGGCTCATTTCCATATGGCTGTTCACGCTATACCTGATCGACCCGTCCATATAGCCGGTCGGGGCCGACCAAACGGGAAGACCGACGCAGCAGTCCGAGGCCGTGATCAGATATCTCGATCGCCAATTATAGGCCAACCTGAAGGAGACCGGAAAGTCCGGCCTTTCATAAAGCGCGACCACGTTGAACGAATATTTGGACAGGCCCTCGAGCGATCCGGGATTGAGCGCAGGAACGTAAGCTCCTCCGGCAATCGGGAAGAACGTCGTGAGATTCGAGTTCGGAACCCCCTGATTCTTCAGCCACGTAAAGTTCGTCTGCATGCCGAGGCCGTCGAAGGGCTTCGGCAGGAAGTTGAAGAAGCGGTTGTACGCGAATTCGGCGCCGTAGATCTTCGCCCCCGCGCCATTGGCCGGGCCGCTGACCTGAACCGTTTTCGTCACGCCGTTGTTAACGAAGTTGGCGGCAAAGAGGCCGGACTGAATATAATTCTGGAACGTCTTGTAGAACACATCGGCGCTGAACATGCCGGCACTGCCGAAATAATGCTCAAGCGACGCGTCGAACTGCCAGGCTGTCGCAGACTTCAGATAGGGGTTGGTCGCGGTCGCCTGATATGTCGGCGTCACTCCGGTGATATTGCCTTGTGTATCCTTGATCCAGCCTGGATCGCTCGGATTGTTGCCGGGCAGAACCTGCGTGATCGACACATAATTCTTCAGAAGCCCGATGTCCGGGCGCGACATTGCCTTGGAGGCCGCAAGACGAAGCAGCCAAGTCCGCGAAAAATCGAAGCGTAGATTGAAGCTCGGCAAGAAGTTGTGATGCTTTGTGCTGGCCGACTGGGGAACAGCCGTGCCTGCGCCGGCGGCGAATTTCTGATCGTCGGGAGAGAGGTAGCAGATTGCCGGGAAGGCCACCTGGCCGGTCTGCGCCGTTGACGTACCTGTACCGGTCAGGCCGCCAGGCACAAGCGGGGTTGGCGGACAGATCGTCGCCGGATTCTGCGACGAGAAAATCGACGGAAAGACGAGGTAACCCTTGCTCTTGTCCGTTGTCTCCACGAAGCGCACGCCGATATTGCCGCTGATCTTGACGCTGCCGAGGTGCATATTGTCGTTGCCCCCAAACTTGGCCATCAGATAGACGGCCTTGGTTATCTCCGAGATGTTCGCGATCTCGTCCGGTGCGTAGCACGTACCGGGGACAACGACATGTGAGCCCGCGTTCATCCCTGGCTGGCCTAGGCGTTGGCAGATGGGCTCGAAGCCGGTGCCGATACTGCCGATGATTTTCCCGGTCGCGTCTTTGACCGTACCGAGGTTCTCCTGGGCGAATTGGTCGAGGCCGTGCCCGTTCAAGAAACTGAACGGCACGAACGGGAAGCTGCCGATCGATCCGCCGAAATAAGACTCGCCGAACTTTTCGACATTGTAGAAACCCTTAGGGTAGCCATTGAACGTCGTGACGTTCGTGACAGCCCCATTGCTGTCCGTTAGCGTGCACGTGCCGGGACCATGATCCAAATTATAGTAGATATATTGGCAACCACCACTCCAGTTGTTGCCGATATTGTTCCAGTTGTACGCGCTGCTTTCGGCCACCTGCTCGCGGTCGGAATAACGCGCGCCGAACTTGATCGTGTCGATCCAGCTGCCGCCTGGCACATCCCATTGGCCATCGGCACGGAATGCCCATTCGTGGCCCTTGTTGTCCTGATCCTGGTCGGCAAGGTAGTTGATCGTATAATTATCGGGATTGGCGTAGCCGCCCGGAGAAAGGAAAATATTGCTGCCGGGATTAAGGGCAACAATTCGCGGCTGCGATCCGAGTCCGCTCAGCTCAGGATTGGCATAGGATTGGAAGCCCATACCAGCATCGTAGAATCGCGCAGTCGAGTCGATATATTGGCCGTCGAAATTGAAATGCAGGACACTCGACGGATCCCACTTGACGTTCAGCGACATGTCCTGCGTCATGCTCGAGCTTTGCTGAATTCGGCTCTGGGTGCTGAAGCTGTCGCCATTATGATTGAAGCCAGCAGGGCAATATCCCGGCGTCTGATTCGCGGCGTTGCTGTTATAAATACCCCATCCCATGTTGGCGTTCGTGCAGCTGTGCAGCATGGGCTGGCCATCGGAGTTCAGCGCCGCCCCGGCGTCGCCGCCCCACCAGACACCGCCCACCGTATCGAACGTCCCGTGGTCCATGAAGCCGTTTTGGTCGAACGTGAAATCAGGGGTGCCCGCCGCCGGATTCGGATAGGCGTTGCCATCACCCGGCGCGAACCGGAACGTCGCGGCGGGAGTACCCGGAAATCCGAACAGCCCGACGCCGATGCCGTGCTCGTCCATGGAATTCTTGTAGTTTGACCGGATATATTGCGCGGTCGCGAGCCATTTTTGGTCATCGCTACGCCACTGCGCGGCGGCGGTGATCCCCGTCCGCTTGCGGTTGAAGCGGTCGTCCAGATAGGAGAGGCTGCTCGGAATGACCACGGTTCCCTTGCCGAACACGCTCTGGGCATCCGCACTGCCCGGGATCATGCCGCCGGTGAAGATGCCGGCCCGATAGGACTGCAGCCCCTCCGACCCGGTCTTGACGTCCGAGTAAGCGAGGTCACCCATGATTCCGAACTCGCCGATGCCGGTCTGCCAGCGGTTGCTGTAGAAGGCGTTGACGTCGGGGGTCACTTTCTTGCCGATGTCGCCGTAATTGGCTCGGGCGCCGATCAGGATCAGCTGCTGGTTCGAGTCGAACGGAAGGCGCGTGCGAAGGTTGACCGAGCCCGCGACTCCTCCTTCGATCAGGTCCGCCGTCTGGTTCTTGTAGACGTCGACGCCGCCCAGCAGTTCGACAGGGACGTCGCCCCAGGACAGGGCCCGGCCGCCGCTCGCGGAAAAGCTGTCGCGACCGTTGAACTCGCTGCGCACCTGCGGAAGACCACGAACGAGGACGCCCGAAGGCTCGGTCGTGAAGTGCGCCGTATCGGTGTTGATGGCGAACCGGCTCACGGAGATGCCCGGGACACGCTGAAGTGCCTCGGCCACGGACTTGTCCGGGAACGCGCCGATGTCGGTCGCGCTGATCGAATCGATAACCGTGTCGGCGTTGCGCTTACGCTCCCGGGCCGTTTCCAAGGCCTTGCGGACGCCGGTGACGACGATCTCCTTGGCGGTGGACTTTTCGTCCGGTGTCGCGGCCGCCTGCGCAACGGCCTGGCCAGCATTGTCAGTCGTCGATGCCGTCTGTGCGACGGCAGGCGCCGCGATGACGCAAAGCGCGGTGAGCGATACGCTGGCTCCCAGCATTCGACGCAAATGAATTGAAACTGCCATTTTTTTGACCTCCCCAGCCCTGAAAATCAATGGGTTTTTACCCATGCTTAGTATTTTCATGTCTGAAAAAATGCCAAAAAGCCCTTGATCGGCGGGCGTTCGACTCGACCCTTTGAGACAGCGCGTGATGAGTTACTCAACTCACCGATCCCGCCAATCCACTCTTCCGCCGCATATGGCTCAGAAGATTGGCAATTGGCCTTCAGCACCTTGTCTCTCGAGCACCCTCATCCGCCGATCAGGTTCAGTGCATTTATCAGACAATTAAAACAGGCCACAAATTTGAAGGGGCGTCTATGGCTAAGCCTATGGTAGCGTTATCGAAATCCCGAATATATGGCGCCAAATCGGTCCGATTAATCCGGCTCACAAATTGTGAGGCCGCTTCGCAAAACGTTCGTCCTTTTCGAAACATCTTTGCAAAGCTTCGCGCCGCCCCGGGTCAGTTAGACCTATTATTGATCGCGAAGAGCAAGCCGATCCGGATATCTCGTGCGAGCGAATCGCCGAAGAATATTTATCCTGCGATCGTCGCGGAGAGGGCGGGAAGATGACAATCGAACTGGGAGTCCCACGACGTGTTCCGGTAGCCTCGTCAGTAAGGTGTTCGAGGGCCGATTTGTTGTTGACCATATGATATACAGGAAGAAAAGTACGCCATCGGGTCACCGGAATTGGCACTTCTCATGAACCATGCCCGACACGATGCGGCCGCGTGGCTGGTTGATAGGCGTCGGCTGGATCAGCGTTCATTGCATCCGGACACAGCTGGAAAGGGGGTGTGGTGCGCTCGGCTTCAGCGCGCCGCCTTGGTTTTGCTGGCATGGACGGCGGTCGGCATTGTCCAATTCATTCCTGTCATGCTTGCCGGTTTTAACAGCGCAAACCTCGTCGACAAGATACTCGACGCCTGGGCGTGGGCGCTGCTTACGCCGGTCATCCTGCTGGTCGATCGGAAACTGGCTTCCATCAACCAGGGTGCGGCGCGCCTTGTCGCTTCATGGTTCCTTGCCGCGATACCATTCAGTGTCGGCCACGCTTATCTGTCCGGTCTGATTTCCTATCCGGTCAAGGCGATTTGGTGGAGCCCGCTACGCACCAAATCCTATCTGGTCTTTTATGTGCTTGGCAGCTGGCAGACCTTCTTCGCCATTGTGGGCGTTTTGCTGGCATCCCGATATTATAACCGCTTCCTCACCAGCGATCTGAAGCTGGAACGCGTCGAGAAGACGCTGATCGAAGCAAGGCTCAATGCGCTGCGGCTCCAGCTCGAGCCGCATTTTCTGTTCAATGCGATGAACGCCATCTCGTCTGAAGTCTCGGCCAATCCCAAGCTGGCGCGGGACATGATCGAGGATCTGAGCATCCTGTTGCGGCAATCGCTCGATTGCAAGGACCGGACGGAGATCGCGTTAGCGCAGGAACTGACGTTGCTGGAACATTATCTTTCGATCCAGCGGGTCCGCTTTGGGGAGCGGCTGGAGATAAGGTTGGAGATCGAGCCCGCAACGCTGAACACAATGGTTCCGCCGATGCTGCTGCAGCCCATGGTGGAGAATGCGATCCGCCATGGGATTGAGCGTCGCATGTCGGGGGGTGTTATCGTCGTCTCGGCTGCGGCGGCAGGCGAGCAGCTGCTTATCCATATACTCGATAATGGCGTGGGCATCCCGCGCAACTGGCGGATGGAAAATGCCTCGGGCCTTGGGGTTCGGGTGACGCGCGAGCGCCTTGAAGCGCTCTATCCGGAATGCCGCGAGGATTGCTTCAGCATCCGCCGGCGCGAGACCGGGGGGACGGACGTCGCAATCCGCATCCCACTGCACAGCGAGAGTGTTCGACTGTGACACCATCGGCAGAAACCCTTTGCGTGCTCGTCGTGGATGACGAGGCTCCCGCCCGCCGCCGCCTGACGGATTTGCTCCACAAGGACCGCGAGATCGGTCGCGTGATCGAAGCGAAAAATGGCATCGCTGCGGTAAGTATGATCCAGGACGAGAAGCCCGATATCGTTTTGCTGGACGTGCAAATGCCGGGACTGGACGGCTTTGGGGTGATCGACGCTCTCGGCGCCGAGAACATGCCGCTCACCGTATTTGTCACCGCTTACGATCAGTTCGCGCTTCAGGCGTTCGAGGCCGATGCAGTGGACTATCTACTGAAGCCCTTCGGTGATGCCCGCTACGAAAAGACGATGCAGCGCGCCAAGAGGCGGCTGGACGAAATCCGTTCAGGTGTCTCGAATGATGCGGGATCCATCGGGCCAGAGTTGCTCAAATTGGCGGCGCAGCGCGCCCAGCCCGGTGCGATCTGGGACTGGGTGGTGGTCAAAGCCCGCGCCGCAACGCGACTTCTGATGACGCAAGAGATCGACTGGATCGAGGCCGCCGGGGTCTATGTGACCATTCATGCCGGCGAGGAGGAATTCCTCTACCGGGCCAACCTCGGTGCGGTGGCCAGCCGGCTCGACCCTTTCCGTTTCGTGCGCATCCACAGATCTGCGGTCGTGAATCTTGGCTCGATTGCCCTGCTAGAGCGCCGATCACACGGGGAATTCGACATAGTGTTGAAGAACGGAACGCATTTGATGCTGAGCCGAAATTATCGCGCCAACGTTGAGGCGATGCTGGGCCAATCCTTGTGAATAAGCGCTACGGACGGGGCGCCGCCCGAAGAGGTTTGGCCGCGCTTGGAGCGACGATGCTCCTAGCGCATGTTGCGGGCGGAGCTCCCGTCACGGCCATGCCGCCGCTTGCAATTGGCAAGGCTGAGCGGATCCGCCTCAACTTCAATGCGGATTGGCTTTTCAAGCTTGGCACCGCGGATGGCGCGGAACGGGCGAAGTTCGATGATACCGGCTGGCAACCGATAGGTTTGCCGCACAGCTTCAGCATCCCATACTTCCGCGCGGCCAGCTTCTACACCGGTGACGGCTGGTATCGAAAATCGTTCACGCTTCCGACGCGACTAACGGATCGACGGCTGTCGCTGGAGTTCGAGGGTGCCTTTCAGGATGCCCACGTTTTCGTGAACGGCATCGAGGTGGCGCATCATCGCGGCGGCTATACCGGATTCCCGGTCGACATAACCGCCGCAGTCCACCCCGGCCGCAACATCGTCGCCGTACGGGTGAATAATGAATGGGATCCCGCCCTCGCGCCGCGTGCCGGCGAGCATGTCTTCAGCGGCGGCCTGTACCGCGACGTGTGGCTGGTCGCTACCGACCCGGTCCACGTTCCCTGGACAGGCACCCGAATAACGACCCCGGATTTGTCAGGCGCGTCAGGCAAGGTTGCGGCAGAGACCGAGGTCCGCAACGATTTGCCAGGCGCAGTGGACGCGCTCGTTCGGACGCGGATCGTCGATCAGCGAGGCGTGCAGGTCGCCGCATTGCGGGATGCACACCTCCATTTGGCACCGGGCGGCACCATCATTGCGAAGCAAATGTCGCGGCCTATTCCGCATCCGCGGCTTTGGAGTCCCGAGACCCCAAATCTCTATCGGGCCGTGACCACCCTGAGCGTGAATGGACGCGAGCGTGACAGGTTCGTAACCACCTTCGGATTCCGCTGGTTCAAATGGACCGCGGATCACGGCCTCTTCCTCAATGGCCATCATTATTACTTTCGCGGCGCGAACGTCCACCAGGACCAGGCAGGTTGGGGCGATGCAGTAACGAACGGTGCCATCGATCGCGATATCCGGATGATCAAGGAGGCCGGCTTCGACTTCATCCGAGGGTCGCATTATCCACACGATCCGCACTTTGCCGAAGAGACCGACAGGATTGGCCTGCTCTTCCTTCCGGAAGCGCCCTTCTGGGGTACCGGGGGTTTCAAGAATCCGTGGGGCGGTTCAGCCTATCCGGCCGACCCCGCTTACCGCGGGGCGTTCGACGCGAGCGTGAAACAGCAGCTCGCAGAACTGATCCGCATCAACCGGAACCATCCCTCAATCATCGCCTGGGGGATGGATAACGAGGTGTTCTTTTCGGACCAGACGA
>Ga0207705_10003673_pt1 | contig 11674 bp, 9 predicted proteins | sample KBSC13metaG_FD_184314 | JGI IMG/M metagenome (GOLD analysis project Ga0207705, IMG submission 184314) | Corn rhizosphere microbial communities from Kellogg Biological Station, Michigan, USA - KBS C1-3 metaG (SPAdes) (version 2) | ecosystem: Host-associated > Plants > Roots > Rhizosphere > Soil ...
GTAACCGGTGTCATTTGCCCTTGTATCGGTACACTAAATGAAATACTATCGCCCATTACTTTGCCATTGCTGATGTCAGAAACGGAGCCATCATAATGGGTATCTTTTCCGGTAAGAGAATCTCCCTGTGCTACAAAATCATAAGTTACATCATATTGATTCATTACTTTGCCTGTCCAATGGCCTGTAATTTCATTGGTCTGCGCAAACAAATAGGAGATTGATAAACTGAAGAAAGCTGATAATAGAAGTTTCTTTGTCATACAATTTTTATTTTACGATTATAAAACTGATTCTGCAGATTTTTTTAAATCTTAAAAAAACTGATTATAAAGGAAAGATTTTTTTCCTGATTTTTATGTATTGAAAAAAAGATTTACCGTTATTTCCGGCTTTGCTGTGAATACAAAAGCTATATTATCGGAACAATCTCCTCACGATTTTAATTTATAACTCAGCATCGGCACTCTTTCAAAAACCAGGTATCCCCATGCATTCAGCCATACCTGTTTACTCGTTTCAAAAGTAATATCATCCCCTCCAAAAACATTTCGAAAAACGCCGGTTACATTCTTTACTTCAAAATTTAATCCTTCATTTGAGCAGTTCAGGACCACCAGCACCTGGTTTGATTTATATTTTCGCAAATAAGAAAAAACCCGGTGATCGTCAGGATGCGAGATGATCTTTGTAAGAATATTCGGATCTCCTGCACGAAGGCATTTGTTATTAGACCTCAGCGTTAAAAGTGTTTTATAAAAATCATGCAGTTCGAATTTATCAGTCCACTCTATGTGATCTTTATCAAAAAACTTCAGGCGTTCTTTATTCGGCATTTCCTGTCCGGAATAAATCAAAGGAATGCCGTTCCAGGTGCAGGAAAAAACCGCGAATAATTGGGCAGCATCACCATATTTTTCATACTCCGTTCCGTTCCAGCTATTTTCGTCATGATTGGATGTAAAGTAGGCGCGGAAAGAGTTGCAGGGAAATTCCGTTACCGATTTATATAATACTGTAAGCAAACTTTGAAGATTCATTTTCCCGTGATAAAAATCTTCCGTCGCATGCATCCATCTCCACGTGTAAGTAGCATCAAATACTTTGTGATATTCAGGTTCTTCACATTCGCCCAACCAAAAAAGTCCTTCTTTTACCTTCGACATTTTTCTTTTAGCATACAACCAAAAATTAAGTGGAACGAGGTGCGCCATATCACAACGAAAACCATCCACGTTACAGTCTTCTACCCAGAATTTCAATACATTAACCATGTATTTCCAAACCTGTGGAACATTATAGTTTAATTGGGAAACATCGGTCCAGCCGTGTGGATGATGAAAATCATTGTTTTCTCCCTGCACATAAAATTCTGGATATTCAGTAAGCCACGGATGGTCGTTGCCTGTATGATCGGCTACAAAATCAATAATAACTTTAAAACCCATTCCATGCGCCTCACGTATCAGATCTTTAAATTCGTCCATGGTCCCAAATTCCACATTCGAAGCGTCGTAGTTTTTTGCGGCATAATAGCTTCCAAGAGTACCAAGCCTGTCTTTATCACTAATAGGCGTTATGGGCATAAACCAAAGTATCTGCACGCCCATATCTTTTAACCTTGGAAGGTTTTTTGCAAATGCAACGTATGTTCCTTCTGCTGTATATTGGCGCACGTTTACTTCATAAATATTGCTAGAATAACTCCACTTTGGATGTTCACAATTCTTTCTATTTGGCATATTATGTCTATAGGTTAAAAAAAAATAAAAATACTGATTATTCCTTTTATCGGTGCTTTGCCCGAAAATCAGTTTGTAACTTTGGTGCCTGAAATTGAATAAATGAAAAAATTTAATGTGCCCGTAATTTATAGAAGTTCTTTAATAACAGCAATAAAGAACCGACGGAAATTTGATGATAAATTAAAGAAAGATTTTACTCCCAGTGTTTTGGATTTTGGTGAGGTTCAGATATATCTTGCGCGTCATTTTGGTTTTTGTTTTGGTGTTGAAAATGCTATTGAAATTTCCTTCAGAACCATCGAAGAAAATCCGGAGAAAAAAATTTATTTATTGAGTGAAATGATTCACAATCCGCAGGTAAACGATGATCTCCGGAGCAGGGGAGTGGAGTTTCTGATGGATACAAAAGGCAATCAACAGATTCCTTTTGAACAACTTTCTCCCGGCGATATCGTAATTGTTCCTGCATTTGGAACCACTTTGCAAATACAACAAAAACTGTTGGAATCAGGTGTTCAGATCGAGCAATATAATACAACTTGTCCTTTTGTAGAAAAGGTTTGGAACCGCGCACAGGCCATTGCGAAAAATAATTATACCGTTATTGTTCATGGCAAGCCGCAACACGAGGAAACGCGTGCAACCTTTAGCCATAGCGCAGTTCATTCGCCAACAGTTGTGGTGAAAGACATGAAGGAAGCAATAAAACTTGCGGGTTATATCACAGGCAATAATGATCCGGAAAAGTTTTATACAGATTTCGCCGGACAATATTCCGAAGGTTTTAAAATTGAAAGGGACCTTCAAAGAATTGGTGTAGTAAATCAAACAACCATGCTCGCCAGCGACACACAAGCTATTGCCGAATTTTTAAAAGCAACGATGATGAAAAAGTACGATTTGAGCGAATCAAATATTGCTGAAAGGTTTGCTGATACAAGAGATACCCTTTGCTATGCAACAAATGATAATCAAGGTGCCGTGTATGCTTTATTGGATATACCTGCTGATCTGGCAATTGTTTTAGGTGGATATAATAGTTCCAATACATCGCATCTTGTAGAATTATGCGAAGTGAAATTGCCTACATATTTTGTTGGTTCAGAACAAGAAATTATTTCTTCAAAAGAAATCCGGCATTATAAAATGCACCAAAAAGAAGAAGTAACCACACTTTCTTATTTACCCGAAAAAAAACCCGTCAAAATTTTAATAACGAGTGGCGCCAGTTGCCCGGATGCCCTGGTAGAAGGCGTTATAAGAAAAATTACCGGTTTCTTTAATTGCAATAAAACGATAGAAGATGTGGCAAAAGAATTTACAACTGTTTTATCAAATACCGAAAAAGTGTTGGCATAATAAAAATACATTTCAACTTTATTTCCTGCTATACTGGCACTTAATTTTACAGCCAACAAATAAATAAGCCGAAATTCAATTTAGCTGAAATAATCAATGTTCGAAGAAATAAAGCCTGGTTCGAATGGAATTGAAAAATAAAAAGTAGTTCCTTCGTTTTCTTCGCTTTCTACCCACACATCGCCTTTGTGCGCGTGTATAATTTGTTTGCATAAATATAATCCAAGGCCGATCCCTTCTATTTTCCGTGTTTTTTTGACCCTGAAAAACCGTTCGAAAATATAAGGCAAAGATTCTTTGGGAATACCAATTCCTTTGTCGTTTACCGCCACTGTTACTGACACATCAGTACGACTGATTTCCAGCGTTACTTCTTTATTTTCGTTTGAATATTTAATCGCATTGCTAAGGTAATTTGTAATAACCTGGATCAACCTGTGATGATCGGCAACAACCGAAAAATCAGCATCGCCTTTTACAATGATTTTGAAAGATGGATTTAGGGTTTGAGTAACTTCGATCGCTTCTTTTAGCATATTTCCAAAATTAAACCGGGAGGTTTCCAGTTCAAAAATTCCTGAATGTATTTTAGTTGATTCTGATAATCCACTGATCATTTTATTCATTCGCTGTACGCTTCGTTCAAAACGCCCCAGTATCGTTCTTATCTCCGATAGATCATTCTCTTTTATCGCCTCTGTCATCAGTTCATTTGATAATAATAGATTCGTTAATGGATTTCGCAATTCGTGCGTTACAAATCCCAGGGTGTCTTCTCTTTCTTTCTCCATTTCCTTAGAAATAGTAATGTCGTGAATGACCAGCAAAAACCGGTTATTCCGGGAATTGATCAAAGGTGTACAAGTAACTTCAAAAATTTTTTTATTTCCCGGTAATGTTTCAATTTCAATTTCTTTATTTGAAAACGCTGTTTGTAAATGAATCGCTTGTTTCAATCCATTGGTGAGCCGGTGGTGAGGATCATATTGCTTTAGAAATTCAATAAAATTCAAATCGGGAAATAGCGATTCCTCTTTGCGTGTCAGTTTCAGAAATGCATCATTTGCTTTGATTACACTCATGTTTTCGTCCAGTACAATTACCGCATCTCTGATTGTAGCCAGGACATTTTCATTAAAATCATTCAAAACCTTAAAAGAAATTTCCGAAGCTTTTTGTACATGGATGTTTTCCACCACTTTTAAAATGTATATACCTTCATGTGCCAATTTAACCAAAAGTGATTCACCGGAAACCCAGGTAGCAACGGTATTTTTATCAACAAGGTAGTTATTGTCATTAGATTGAGTTGTATTAAGTACTCTTTCAATTTCTTTCTCCGGCAGGCCTTTCTTTTGATCTTCAATTGTAAATAAAACCGAAAAATTTTTTCCGGTAAGGTCCTTTTCAGTGTAACCAAAATGATGTGTAAAAGCAGGGTTCAGCGCTAGTATCGTTCCTTCCGTGTTTAATAAGAGAATGGAATTTTGTTTAGCATTTTTAAACAAATCCATTACCTGGTTAAATGGGGGAGATGGGGTCATAAAAGCACATATAGCCAAAGTTACAAGCAATTTTCACAGGAAATATGAGTAAAAAATAAAATTTTTTTCTGCTCTGAATTAAATTGTCATTTCTTAAAAAAAAACAAATGAGCAGCGGGAAAGCTGCTCATCCATTTCTACCATTTTGGTGATCAAATAAAGCCGGTCTTACCATTCGTACCTCATCACTTTTTATCTTTCAGATCATGCACATCCACTTCTGTTTTTCTGATGGTATCTTTCACTTTTTCATCCCTGTTTGTTACTTCTTTCGTTACTTTTATTTCCTCTACTACCCGTGCTTCTTTATTCACCACCGGCACTTCTGCATGTTCCCTTATTTCTATATCCTGATCATTTGCATCAAAATCGCTGTCAGTTGCAGGCCTGTCTACATTTTTCCGATGCACTTTTACATGTTCTTCCCTGAGATTAATATTTTCTTCAACTGGCTTTTCTACCACACGTTGCCTGATCCGGATGCCACCTCTTTCAACAACTTTTTTGCCTACTTCCATCGATTCTTCAATCACCGGAATGGTAGTTTCTCTGTTTCTGGTTTCTTTAATATTCCTATCTTCAATATTTCTATCTTCTACTCTCTCATCACTGCGATCTGCTACGTGCTCAGCATTCCGTTCTGCTACGTGCTCAGCATTGCGATCTGCTATCGGCTCATTATTCCAATCTTTTATGTGCCGCCTATCACGATCTGCTATTTCCTCAGCATTCCTATCTTTTATGTCCTCGTTTATTCTTTCTGCAGTTCTCTCGCGTCGGTTTTTATATAGATTTGTGTCGTTATAGTAATCATTGTTATAAAAATCATCCCCGGTTGCAACTGGCACAGTCCTTCCTGTTGCGGTATTATAGGTTTTTGTTTCCATTTCCCGGTTCAGCATATCCTTGTCATAATCAGGAAGGGAATTGAGCCGGTCGATATTTAGGTCTTGCAGATAAACTTCATCATCTTCGCGGTCAAGTTGTGCCATACCGATTGGTACCAGCACTTTACGGCTTTTATCAATGCCAAGGTCTTTATCCTTTTTTAATTTTAAAATAAGGTATCTTACCTTAAGTGATTCTTTATCGAATACAAGATCATCTACTTTACCTACTATATAGCCTTTAGAATCTTTTACATCCCAGCCGGTAATATCTTCCTGGCCTTTGGCTATTTCAAAATTACTGCCGTTCAATTCGTGCAAGCGGTCCGGCATATCATCTGTGTATTTCATAATTTTTGTTTTGTGAAAGTGTCAGCTTTCCTGTTAAATAAAATGTTTATAAATATTTTTTTGGTTTTCCATAGTGATCAGCATTACAAAATTTAAATTACTCACTTAACCTTCCTTCACTACGATTTCAACTCTTCTGTTTTCCTGCCGGCCTTTTTCTGTCTTATTGGTTGCTACAGGTCGTGCTTCACCAACAGCATTAAGAGAAATACGATTACTGCTGATATCGCCGTTTTTTACAAGCCATGATTCAACGGCAGCGGCTCGGTCTTCTGCCAATTTTTTATTGTAATCTTTGCTGCCAAGGGAATCTGTAAATCCATAAACCCTCACATCATCATTGCTAAAGCGTTTCTTTATAGATGCAGCTATTTCCTTCAGATCCTTATCTGCAGAAGGGCGAATGGTGCTTTTATTTTCATCAAAAAGAATGTTTTCGCCGAGGCTGTAAACAGCGTATTTATTATCATTCCTTACTTCAATATTCTTGTCAGTAATTTCGGAATAGTTCTGTGTGGGAGCGCTATAATTAATTCCTTCCCAACCTGATGTCGCCGCAACCGCGTTATTTGTATTATTGTTTGTATCGTTGGCTGTTACATGATTAGTGTCCTTGTTATTCGTCATACTGGTTGTGTCTGTAGCGGTATTATTCATCCGGTTATTTCCTGAATTCGATCCGCGAAAAATAAAATATAAAATAATCAGTACGATAATTATGATAATCACTATCCAACCAATTGGTGATTTCTTTTTTGGTTGTACATTTAATTCTGCCATGTCTTTCGGTTTTATGAGTAAAAAATATTTTTAATTTTAGCTTCACATTACTTTTTTGGTGTTTCACGTTCTACAATTACCTTTTCTTTCTTTAACGTTACCTGTTCTGTATGAGTAGTGATTGTTTTGTTTTTTTTCAAATGAATTTCTTCAGTCACTTCGTACCTGATCTTTATTTCTGCTACTTCTTTTATTACCGGAATGACTATTACATCCCCTTCATGCCGGATTGATGGAACCTGATCAAAGATTTGGTTCTTTACTTTAACTTTTTCTACTTCATAAGATTCATTTAGAAGTGGAATCTCGATTTGTTTCTCTTCGTTATCAATCTCTTTTCTGACATGAATGCGGCCTGTTTCAACTAACTTCTTATCTACCTTCAAAAATTCCTCTATCACAGGTATCACTTTTGTTTCTTCATTTAGCATGTGTTCATCCTTCTGAGGTTGTTTATTTTCTTCTGAAGAATCGATTTCTCTTTCCATATCCCTTTTTTTTCAAACGTTGTGCCAGCAGGTTCAATTTCAAATGCTGGTGTGTTTTTTTATAAATGGCAATAAATACTTCCACCGTTGTCTCTGAATGTAAACGTGTTGAACTGCGGAAAAAAAACTCTTTTAAAATCTCTTCGTTTTAAATAAAAAAATTTGTGTAATACGGTACACAAAATTTGCGGTAATGGGAAATGAGAAAAATAGAAAAATTGAAAATCGTATTATTTGCTTGCTTTGTTGTAAAATAATTTTGTATTAAATTTTATTTTGTAATTTGAAAAAAATAAATTGTCTGCATGAAAAAAGTATTTACCCTGAGCACAAAACGCATTTTCTTTTTTGTTTTGATGCTTGTAATTTTAGCATCTATGAAAAAATCTAACGCACAAACAAGTCATGCACAACAATCTGACACAGTTGCAATACAAGGACGATGGGATATTACCATTGATGTAAATGGAAAAATGACTCCTTCGTGGCTGGAAGTAAAACATTCCGGATTGAAAATGCTTGTGGGCCGTTTTGTTGGGCCCGGCGGCAGTGCCCGTCCTATTTCAAGAATTAATATGGAAAATGGGAAAATGAGTTTTTCTATTCCGCCACAATGGGAACGTGAACCAAATGATCTAAAAGTAGAAGGAACACTGGAAGGCGATAATTTAAGCGGCACTATGACTTTTAGTAATGGAAATACTTATAAATGGACGGCAAAAAGAGCGCCGTCGCTACGCAGAAAAACAACACCGCAATGGGGAAAACCAATTCACCTTTTTGACGGAAAAGATATGAGCCAATGGCACGCTACCGGCGAAAACCAATGGAAGGTAGAATCCGGACTTTTACGAAGTCCTCATTCCGGTTCCAACATTGTAACCAATCAAAAATTCGAGGATTTCAAATTACACATCGAGCTGCGCTATCCGGCAGAAAGCAACAGCGGCGTTTATCTTCGTGGCCGATATGAGGTGCAGGTTATAGACAGCAAAGGAGAGGAACCGTCTGATGTATTGTTTGGTGCTATCTATGGATTTTTACCGCCGAGCGAAATGGTGGCAAAGGCCCCAGGAGAATGGCAATCGTTTGATATTACTTTAATAGGCAGAATGGTTACCATCGTTGCTAATGGAAAGATGATCATTTGTAACCAGGAAATCCCGGGCATCACCGGCGGCGCTATTGATAGCGATGAAGCCGCCCCAGGACCCATTTTATTACAAGGCGATCACGGGCCAATTGATTACCGGAATATTATTATTACGCCAGCCAAATGAGATGCGAACGGCTGATCAGCTGCTGATTTATTCACTTTCAAACCAGTCAAATGAAATTACATTGGTTTAAAAGGATCGGAATATTTTTTATTCCTGTGTCAATTATCGGCTGGTTATTTTTAATTGGTGCACTTTATTATGCCGTTCATATATTTATTGTTATTGACAGCAGATCGCATTCAATAAGTGATACCTTGAGGAATTTCATTTTTAATCTCATCATCATCGGTTCGGTATATTCGTTAATTGCTTTGCTGACAAGCAGCACTGACAACAAAAAGCAACTTAAAAACCAATAGTGACTTAATGAAATGATAATAGCGGTCAACGTTCAGAAACACTGATTCTAAGTATTTCTTTGTTTGTTGTTCAATATTCATCTTGTAACGATTGGCACCACCGGTAAACTTTCATTTCCCGTTTCATTTACCGATTGAACAGCAAAGAAATAGTTGTCCTTGGAATAGGGGAGCGTAATTTTATTTTCTTTGGTAAATAACTTTTTTTGCCAAACCGGGCTCACTGTTTCGCGTATCAGCACATAATATCCATTTACTTTCCCACTTTTAGGTTTTTCCCATGAAAGTGAAGTAGTGTTAGATAAATTTTTTATTTCAATTTTTACGTCTTCCGGTGTCGATGGCGCTTTCGCCAAATTTGCCAAATTGCATAAATTTAATGCGGTATTTTTTCTTAAATATTCATAGTCGATCCATGTGGCCACATCACCATAGTCAATTCCATTTTCTTTGCGCACATCCTGGTGCTGGCGGGTAAAGTTTTCGTTCATCTCCGTAATTCTCACAGCAGTAAAACCATTTTGTAAATAAGGAAGATGATCGCCGCCTCTTAAAAAGCGATCTGTTCTGTAAACCATTTGCACCTGCAGATTATCAACATAACGTTCGCCGATCTCTTTTATGTAGCGTGCCAGTTGCCGTGACTTACTATCGTTTTCCAATCCAAGCGCCATGATTCTTTTGATGTTTTTCTCAGTCTCATACATTGGAATTCCTTCGCTAAACACCCGCACTTTGGTATTGTTTATAATGTCGGTTTCATTGCTGTTATTGCTGCCGATTATATCGTTATTAAAAACACCTTCAATGTTCCAGTTTTCTTTTTTTGCCTTATTAGCCATAAAAGTAGAACCAAGCAAACCTTGTTCTTCTCCACTAACTGCTACAAAAATGATGGTTGCAGGAAATGAATGTTTTGACATCACCCGTGCACATTCTATCACAGCTGAAGTACCGCTTCCGTCATCATCGGCGCCCGGAGCATCACCAACAACATCCATCACATCGCTGCGCCGGCTATCCAAATGGCCACTGATGATAAAGATCCTGCTATCATTTGGATCGGTTCCTTTTAAAGTAGCTACGACATTTCCTAAAACAACCGGCTTATCCACTCGCTTCCCATTTGCCTGAATCGTGGTGGTGTCTATCATTGCTGAAAGCCTGCCGTTTGAACCCTTTGCAAATTCATTGAACTTTTTCAATACCCAATTTCTGGCAGCGCTAATTCCTCTTTTAGAATCTGTTTGTGTGCTGAGTGTATTTCTCGTTCCAAAAGCAACAAGCGTATTTATGTAGAATTGCAAAGAATCAGGTGAAACATTAGAAACCATTTCTGCAATCTCAGGATCACGGTCAATAATGGTTTGCGCCTTCATATTCATTGAAAAAAATAAGAATAGAATGCATAAAAATGATTTCATAAAAAGAATGATTTAAACTTTCAAAAAAAATTATAAATAAAATAAGATAAACTAAAAGAGATGAAGGTAATTATAAAACCATCATATTTCTTCGTTTGCTGTTGCTCATTAAAAATTAACTCAGTTGACCATGGAAAGTCAATTTTTGATGATAATTATTTATCAAATTCCTCTGACAATTCAGCCCGTTTTCCGTGCAAAAAATGGTGAAAAATATCTCCTTAAAAATATTGTTTTTTAAGGAAAAACGCTGTTTAGAAAGTATATTTGCAAATAGTAAAAAATTATGGAAACAATAGGAGAAGAATTGCCTGAAAATGGCCAGCCACGCGGAAGAATTATTCCCGTAAATATTGAAGAACAAATGAAATCCGCCTACATTGATTATTCAATGAGCGTGATCGTAGGCAGGGCGCTGCCAGATGCCCGCGACGGATTGAAACCGGTTCATCGCCGCATTTTATATGGCATGTATGAAATGGGAAACACGTATAACAAACCTTATAAAAAATCAGCGCGTATTGTCGGTGATGTGATGGGTAAATATCATCCGCATGGGGATTCATCCATTTATGGAACCCTCGTCAGGATGGCGCAGGATTGGAGCATGCGTTATACGTTGGTTGACGGACAGGGAAACTTTGGAAGCCAGGATGGCGATTTCCCGGCAGCAATGCGTTATACAGAAGTAAGATTGGAGCGAATTGCAGAAACAATGTTGGATGATATTGAGAAAGATACGATTGACTGGCAATTGAATTACGACGACAGCACAAACGAGCCGACAGTATTGCCAACCCGTATTCCACAACTACTTTTAAACGGAGCGAGCGGAATTGCTGTAGGTATGGCTACCAATATGCTACCACATAATCTTTCTGAAGTGGTCGATGGTTGCATTGCTTTTATAGATAATCGTGAAATTTCGATTGATGAAATAATTAAAATAGTGAAAGCACCGGACTTTCCGACCGGCGGAATTATTTACGGCTACGACGGCGTCAAACAAGCGATGCATTCAGGTCGTGGAAGACTGGTTTTACGCGGAAAAGTAACCGTGGAAACTTCAAAGACAGGCAAGGAAAAAATCATTATTACAGAAGTCCCTTACCAGGTAAACCGGGATGCGCTTACCGAAAAGATCGGGCATCTCATCAATGAAAAAGTGATCGAAGGCGTTTCCGATGTTAATAATGAAAGCAATAATAAAGAAGGCACCAGGATTGTAGTTGATTTGAAAAAAGATGCCATTTCACAGGTGGTAATCAACCATTTGTATAAGCATACCGAACTACAAACTTCTTTTGGGATCAATAATGTGGCTTTGGTAAAAGGAAGGCCACAAGTGTTGAACATTAAAGATTTGATCCGTGAATTTGTTGATTTCCGGCATGAAGTAGTGATCAGAAGAACAAAATTTGAATTAAAAAAAGCAGAAGAAAGAGCGCATATTTTAGAAGGATTTTTGATTGCGTTGGATCATTTGGATGAAGTCATTAAACTGATTCGTGCTTCAT
>Ga0207705_10003674_pt1 | contig 11671 bp, 13 predicted proteins | sample KBSC13metaG_FD_184314 | JGI IMG/M metagenome (GOLD analysis project Ga0207705, IMG submission 184314) | Corn rhizosphere microbial communities from Kellogg Biological Station, Michigan, USA - KBS C1-3 metaG (SPAdes) (version 2) | ecosystem: Host-associated > Plants > Roots > Rhizosphere > Soil ...
TTTTTATTTAGAAGTACGCGTGTATGGCCGTATGAAAACGAGGACCCGAGGGCCCTCGTTTTCAGCTACATACTCTAGCTAACTAGAAGCAGTAGGGGTATTGCTGGCCAATGGCCGCTGCTGGACCACTGTTCGCGCCGTTCCTGGAGTTCAGTATCTGGTTGTACTGAGAAACCTCGTTCTTACATAGAGTGCTGCTGGGCTGTGCACTTGAATTGTAGCAGTTCGGGTATGCCGCCGGTAAAGCCGACTGGTTACCTGTGTAGCTACGCATGGTCGTACATGTTGAACTGTTGTACGGAGTGCTGTCTTTGTATGCACTCTCAGCTTGAGAAAGTTGAGCAGCGTTCGTACCCGCAGGAGCACAGTTAGTAGTACAACCAGTACCGCAGCCACTGGTACATCCAGCGTTGCCACCCGGGTTAGCAGGAGTGCTCGACGCCCCGGGCAGTACCGCCGGCGACAGCTGGTGGACCGAACCACTGGTGCCGCCACAGCCTGACTTGGCCGCCGTTTGCGCCGCCGTGATCCAGCTGTAGTGCTTCGGGTTAGTCTTGTAGCTCCGGGCCACGGCGCACAGGGCGCCCCAGGTGCCCGGACCGGTCGCACCGTCAATCGCCAAGTTGGCGCCATTCGAGCCGCTAAACGTACCCTGGAAGGCCATGACCTTGATCTTAGTCTCGTTGTTGTAGTTGTTGTCGGTGGGACTGACACCGGCAATCAGACCGGCAGATCCCTTGTAATAGCTGTCGTAGTGGCTGGAGACGCTGGCGAAGCTACCGGTATTGGCCTGGTAGGCCGCGTTCAAGATAGCCTGGACGTAGTAGATACAGACCGCCGGAGCGCCCCCGTGACTGCTGGTCGTAATGGTGTACTTGGCACAGGCCGTACTGCTGGCCGTGCTGGCGCTTGAGCTGGAGCTGGAGCTTGCACCAGCCTTCACCGGGCCGCTGCCACAGTCGTACTTAAAAGCGGCCGCAGTCGACACCGGCGCCTTTAGGTACTGGACCGAGCCGCCGGTCACACCGGTTGCCGAACTAAAGTTCAGCACACTACCGTCAGAGTTCAGTCCTTTTGAGTAGGCAATCGAGCACAGGTGCTGCCAGGTACCGGTCTTGCCGGCGGTCAGCTGGCCGGCCGAGTTGCCAGTAGCGGCCGTCACGGCGTTGGCGGTGTACTTGCCGTACAAGCCGTTCATCAGCAGGTAAACCAGTGGTCCGTACTGGAACGAGCTGCCGCCGTAAACGCTGAGCTTCAAGTCGTTGTGGGCGTCGTGATGCTGGGCGGCGTTGAGCAGGATCTGGGCGTCCTGGACACACTGGTTGAACTTGGAGTTCGGTGCCCCAAAGGTCGTGTTGATACAGGTACTGGTGTAGTAGCTGCTGGCCGTCGCGGCACTGCTAACTTTCAGAATGTACGCGCCGATGCCGCCCACCACCAGGACTGCCAGCACAGGCAGCAGGAAGTGGTGCGCGAAGCCGGCACCATTCAGTTTACGGGTTGATAATAGTTTCATGTGCTCCTTTCCAGAACGTTACGTAGCTATAGCTAGCTATACTGCTTGTGATTATCCGGCAGCAATAAACTATCGTCAAGGAAAACTGCATGTTGGATGGCTGGTTCTGTGGAAAACGCTGTGAATAAAGCAACTGTCATTTACTTTATCTTCATTGCACGGTTCAGCGCCGCCAGTACGCGGGTAAAGTTGCGCACTCCGCCGGGGTAGGCGATATAGCGTGACTCCCATGCCGGCTGATATTTCGCCTTGAACCGCCTAAGCCCGCTAAAGCTGTAAAACCTGTCGCCGTTGGCATACGCAAACCGGAGCGCCTGGTCAATCAGCGTCTTTTCATCGTTCTCAGGCGCATCTACGCCGGAGAGCGGACACAGGCCGAGGTTAAAAGTCCCCACACCCTTATTCCGCAGATGCGTAATGGCACTGAGCATCAGGAAGTCATTGGCATTACCTGGCGCTGCCGTAGTGCAGCGCAGCAGATCGTAGTTCGCCGTACCGACCTCAAAGGTCGGCACCAGATTCAAAAAGCCCTGTACGTGCCCGTTGGCATCATACAGCAAGGTCAGCGGGCACTGCTGCAAGTAGGCCTCGTCAAAGTAGCCGAGCATAAAACCGCGCTCCGCACGAGCAGGTCGCCGCAGCCATTCTGTCGAAATCCCGCGTAAGGCGGTCAGCGTTTCCATGTTGTGCGGCGGGTGCACCACTTCCGTACGGTAGCCCAGGCGAGTGAACTTGTTACTGATTTGCCGGAAGTATTTGCCGCGTGCCGTAGCATCAAAACCTCCCAGGTCCAGCACCGCCTCCTCGCCGATTTTTTGCAGCCGGAAACCGTGCTTCTCGTACAATTTCCGGTTCTGCGCGTCCACATGGATAAACGCCGGCAGCCAGTCATTTACAAAGCACAGGTCCAAAAAACCGTGCAGCAGCAGGTCGAACTGGCTGGAATCGCCGAATGGGTTACCCGCAACCAGCGCTACGCCGCCGGAAACGTGGTAGGCCAGCCCCGCTTCACCGGTATCGTCAAAATAATACAGCTTGTCGTGCGGCCATAACTTGAAATAGTCATCGACGTCGCTTGGGTACCGCTCAAGCAGGCGCGAAGCCTTGGCGCGCTGCACAGTTTGACTGACCAACCGCATGCGTATCGGCTCAAAAAATGAAATCACCACATACCCTACTGCCGCAACACTAATCACCGACAATGAGTCTAAAAATAGCCGGGCCCTGTGCGTGTAGGCCACCGGGTGGTTATCGGTCAGACCAAACTGGTCGGTGGTCTGGTGCACCGCCGAGACCAGGCTGATCTCATGGTGAAAATCCCGATCATCGAGCAACGTAAAACCACCCACGCCGTACAAAAAGGCCACCATCAGCACCAGCGTGCTCACCCAGACTGCTTGCTGGAAGGTGCGCACATCACTTCGCACCCGGAACGCACTGCGCGTCACCCAAAGCGCACCGGCGAGCAAAGTTATAAGTAGCGGCCGCAGCAGGCGGTCCGGGCCGTACGCGACCGGGAAAAGAAGCATATGCCAGGTGTCCAACACGAACGAAACGCCCAGTAATGTAAGCGTTACCAGCCAGGCGTTGTATTTGCGCCGCAGCAACAACGTGCCCAGATACATATAACCCAGGCCCGCCACCTGCGGTACCGTTATCAGCAGCAAATCCAGCCGGCGGCCGTGATGCATCCGGAGCTGCGTCAGCAGTGCTTCGGCAATAATGCTTGCGCCGTACGCCAGCACCACGTACGCTACCAGGCGCGTCAGCAGCAGCGTTGAACGGGGCGGTTGCATAAGCCTATTGTATAGCAACACTGCGCCTTGAGCCCTTTACAAAATCGGCCCCGATACCCGATAATCTAATGGCAGATATAAGGGGGACCAATGACCGACTCAAACACACAGCCCGATGCAGACGGCTACTACGATAATGACGCTGACACCGATGAAGAGCTCGACTTGAGCTTTTTGGATGACGACGAAGCCAAATAACCGCCCCTTGCGCATCGGCATTGTTGTCCCGCATATTTTTATGCACCGGGCAATTTTGCCGCACGTCATATTTTCACCCGCGCAGCTGGCACTTACCCTGGCGGAGGGCTTGCGGCACAGCTCGGCAGACGTGACGTTGTTTTCGCCCGGACCGGTCGATACGAGTGTCCGGAATATCACCGCCGACCTCAGTTATTTTGAACGTGAACTGGCAGGGCGTGGAGATAGCTATATAGACTTGCTCAAAAAACACCCGCTCATGTTCACTACACTTGCCCGCCAGGTGCAGAGCGAACTGGTGGCGCGCGCGTTCGCCATGGCGAACGCCGGTGAACTCGATATTGTACATATATACACGAACGAAGAAGATATTGCGTTGCCGTTCGCGCGGCTATGCCAAAAGCCGGTGGCGTTTACGCACCACGATCCGTTCAACTTTTCGGTCAAATATAAAAACGTTTTCCCGAAATACAAGGATCTGAATTGGATATCGATGTCTTATGCCCAACGCGCCGGCATGCCGTCAGACACAAATTGGGTGGGTAATGTCTACCATGGCTTGGCCGAGACCGACCTATCGCCTGTAGCCGCACCGGCCAACGATTACATAGCCTATCTCGGCCGGATTATCCAGCCAAAGGGACTGCACCTGGCTATCCAGGCGGTTAAACAATACAACGCGCGAGCAGCGCGTCCGCTCAAACTCAAAATTGCCGGCAAGCACTACGCCGGACACAAAAAGGACATCTACTGGCAGACCTTCATTTTGCCGCAGCTGGACGACGAACATATAGAATATGTCGGGTTTGTGGGACCGGAAAAGCGCGAATTTTTGGGCAATGCCCGCGCTCTTATAGTACCGTCGCTGTTCGATGAGCCGTTTGGCATGGTGAGCATAGAGGCGCTGGCGTGCGGGACACCGGTTATCGCGCTGGACTCCGGTGCTCTGCCGGAAGTCATCCAAGACGGTCAAACAGGTTTTGTTGTAAAAAAGGCAACAAGTGGAAGTGGTGACCTGGGTGACGCAGCGACTGCGCAGGCACTTGCCGCTGCTCTGGAAAAAATCGACGGCATCAGCCGCCAAGCCTGCCGCGCCGACTACGGAGCCCGCTTTACTGCTACGCGCATGTGTGCCGAACACCTGGCTATTTACCGCGGACTTGCGGCATCATCACCGTCCTCCGCACGGCGGTCTAAAGTTACGCAAGTGCTGTCTGGATGAGTGCCGTCAGTATTTAAAACGTAGGCTAGTAGTAGACAAGCTGACTTAACGAGTCGACCTGAATGTCAGCCTCCGACAAGTCCTGCGTAATGCCAAGCTGCTGCTTTGAAAACTGGTTATGCACGCCAACTGAAAACATCTGAGCTGCGTTAATACTTTCTACGCCGTTTTTCGCATCTTCAAAGGCTATACATTCTTCGGGCTTAGTGCCTACTTTTTGGGCAGCTTCAAGGTATATATCAGGAGCAGGCTTTCCGTGTTCAATATCATCCTCACCGGATACTATTGTCGTTCTTGGGAACTTTTCCTCAAGCCCAAGCTTATGTAACACGATATCTATTTTTCTGCGCCTCGCCGATGATGCAATCGCAAGTTTTAATCCAGCAGCCTCTAGGTGGGTAACTAAATCGATAAGTCCCGGCATGGGTTCTAAAGGCTCGCGCTCAAGCGTGCTCAGCATTTTTTCATAGAAGTCGTCACTCATCTTCTCGACACTAGCGTCCGAGCCCAATCCATATTTATTAATGAACAGCCGGAACATGTCCGGGAGCTTTAACCCAAACATTTTTACCTCATCATCGGCTGTCCACGGGTTATCGGGGCTATGTATGTCAACCCCATAATCACGAAGCACAACCCCAAAAACCTCCATGTCTAACTCATGGCTATTGATCATGAGGTCATCCATATCAAATATTGCTGTCGTTACGCCACGTGGGATAACTTCCCTGAGATTGATAGGGTACTGCTGCTCCCCGCTTCCAGCAGCTTTACCGGCAGACATGCTCATGAGCTTATCATAGAGTAGGGGTGCTGCTTTGTCATCTGAAAGCTACACGATCACCAGATCGGTCTTGATATGCGGGTGGGCCTGGTAGTTTTCCAGCACAAAATTTTCTTCGCGGAAATCGTCAATCGATTTCACGTTACCGACAATTTTGAGCGTAGGGAAGGGATACGGCTTGCGCTGCAGCTGTTCCTTGGCCGGTTCCAGGTGGTTTTTATACAGATGGGCGTTACCCGCCGCAACAATAAGTTCGCGCGGTTCGGCATCAATCAGGTGCGCCACCATGTGCAGCAGCATGGCATACTGCGCGATGTTGAACGGCGCACCCAGGAACACATCCCACGAGCGCTGGTACAGCTGCAGCCGTAATTTGCCCTTGGTGAGGTCGAACTGGAACATGGCGTGGCAGGGCGGCAAACGCATCTCATCAAGCTCACCGGCGTTCCAGGCATTCACGATAATACCTTTTGAATCGGGGTTGTTTTTGAGCTGGTCAATCGCCCAGGCCAGCTGGTCAAACTCGCTGCCATCCGGGCGCTGCCAGTGCCGCCATTGCACACCATAAACTCGGCCGAGATCGTTGCTGCCTTCGTGCAAAAAGCCATCCCAATATTTGATACCATGCTCGTGCAGATATGTTACGTCGGAGATGCCGGAGACAAACCACAAAAGCTCATGTAGCAGCGTCTTGAATGGCATTTTTTTGGTCGTCAGCAGCGGGAAGCCTGCTCGCATGTCGAAACGCACCTGCGCCCCGAAAATCGACTTAATGTCGTGGATACCGCGCGTGTGTTTGCTTTTGCCGTCCTTCAGAATTTCGGCCATAAGCTTTAAGTACTGATACTCCGGGTGGGTCATAAGCACCATCATACACGTCCATAAAAGCGCATGCCATTGTAGAATATACCGTGATGCTAAGTGAACGGATTCTCACGATATACGGTCTGCCCGGCGCGCGATTGCTGCCGGTCGAAAAAGGTTACCGCAACGAGTCACATGCCGCCGTTACATCCAGTGGTGAGCGGGTGAACATTATTATGTATAAACGCGAGCCGGATATTTTACAGACGCTGCGGCGGGCAAATCTGGTCGGTGATTACCTGGCGGAACATGGTTTTCCGGCTCGTCATACTTATGACCCGCGCATCTTGCAGCTCGGCTCCGGCGTTCAAACTAAGTACGCCGCCCTTTACGGCTACCTGCCCGGCCACACCATCCCTTGGGATGCCTACACCATGCGGCATCTCAAGCAGCTCGGGGCAACCATGAGTGCCATGCACGACTTGCTGGCCAGAGCTCCGTTCACATTGGAAAATCAAGTGACTGACGAGTACTTGGCAATTGCCCGGCGTATGCAAAGATACTTTACAGATGACGGTGTACAGCGGGCCATCCACGTCAAGCTCGGGCTGCAAGTACATGTCCCACAGCAGTTTTTTACGTTGCTTACCGGCTGCGCCGCCTTACCCAACCAGCAACCGCTGCACATGGATTTTGTGCGCGGCAATATTCTATTTAACAACATGGCGGACATTAGCGGCGTGCTGGATTTTGAGAAGGCGGCGTGGGGGCATCCGCTGTTCGATATTGCCCGCACGACAGCGTTTTTGCTGGTGGACTGCAAATACAAAACTGAGGCCCAGGTACACAAGTATTTCCTGATAAGCGGCTACAACAAACGCGGGGTCGGAAGCTTCAAACTGACAGCCGCAAACGCACGGCTGCTTGAGCAGTTAGTCGACCTGTTTCTGTTCTACGACTTTTATAAATTCCTGCGCCATAACCCGTACGAATCGCTGCCCGGGAACGAGCATTTCGTGCGTACCCGAGCGCTTCTTTTTGGGCGACAGCTACTTGCAGAGACTGCCAAAATGCCGCATACTAGTGCCGAAGAAGGAGAGTAACAGACCAATGGCGACCGCTTGGAAAAAACGGCTTATGGCGCAAAGTGACCTGATGTCACTGCACGAGCAACTCAAAGCAAAAAATAAGAAGATCGTCTTCACCGCCGGGTCATGGGATCTGCTCCATGTCGGGCAGTGCCGCTATCTGGAAGAGGCCAAAGCCCAGGGCGATGTGCTGGTCGTCGGCGTCAGCAGCAACGACGCCATCCGCCGGGTCAAGGGCCCGAACAAGCCTGTCCTGGATGAAAAAATCCGCGCCGAAATGCTGACGTACCTGCGATCTGTCGACTTTGTAACCATTCTGCCGGAGCCCAGCTGCCAGCCATCGCTCGGTCTGCTCAGGCCCGATGTATTTATTACTGTCAAAGAAGACTGGGCCGCCAATTACAAAGAATCCAAGGAGTACAAAACGGTTATAAAATATGGCGGCGAAGTCCAGGTGGTCGACCGCCAATCTACGGCACTTTCCACCACCAAAATCGTGCAGCGCGCCATCGGCGGCGAGCTCGGCAGTATCTTCAAAGACTTTATGGAACTGCGCAAAGACCCGTTAAAGGAGCGCTGATGCAGCTCACGCCAGAGGAAAAAGAAAAGCAGATCTACTACCGCGACGCGCGCACCGGCGGCTACTACGGCAAAATCTGGACCACTGTAGGTAAGTGCGTGTTCTGCGATCTGCGCGACAAATACATCGTGCACGAAGAAAATGGCATAGTGATTACTGTGGCGTTATTCGCCTACATTGACGGCAACGTCATGATTATCCCGCGCCGCCACGTCAAAAGCGTCAAAGAGCTGACCGACAGCGAATGGGCAACCGTTCGCAAATTTATGTACATTGCCAAAAAAATTATCCGCAAAACCTACGGGCTCAAAGATATCCAGTATGTTATCCGCGACGGCGGGGCAGCCGTCAACAGTACCGTGCAGGATCATCTGCACATCCACTGCATCCCGTCCGACGCGCCCGACCTTACCATATGGAACTACCGCCAGCTCAAATACACGCCGCTCGAAAACGCGGAGCTTTTGCGTGGACAGTCCAAAACCATTGCCGCTTTAAGCAAGCGCTTTAAGGAAAAATATGGCGACGAGTAAGCCCGTGGCCGCCGGATACGCCTTTGATTGGACTGAACTGGCTTTTGCCAGCAAAAAGCCACTGAAAGATCTGCATGCCGTTTTCCTGGCCGCTCCGCGCGCCCTTTCCACCAGGCGCTTTACGCAAATCGTCAAAGAATATCTGCCCAAAGCCAATCTGGTCGTCGGCATCGCCAAAGAACCACATGTCCTCGGGCTGGAAGACTGTCTGCAGTTCACCATGCTTGACGCCGGACCGGTGCAGCCCATCATAGACAAAGTAAACGCTTCGGGCTCAAAGCACAAAATATACACACTGCACTACAACCAGCGCGATGCCGCCTATATCTACGAAAAAATCCCGTTCAAACAGGTACTGCTAGTGAACGGGTCCTGGTATCACGGTTTTCATCACCGGCCGGAATACTATACGCTGGTTAACGCCGGCGTACCGTTTACCAAAATCTCGCCGTTCACGTCGGAACAGGAGGCAAAGGAATACGCGGCCGACGTCAGGTTCGCACCAATCCCAACCGGTGGGCTGTTCGGCGAAACCGAAATGATGAGCCTGGCTAAGCAAGCTGCCGGCCATTCTTACGATTACGCCGGCGCCCAGACCGGCGGCGCGGTCGCCCGCAAAAAAGGCGACAAATACGAACTGATCGGCACCAGCCACAACCGCATCGTGCCGTACGAAACGTATGCGATGCATTTCGGCTCCGAGCGCGAAAAGCACTTCTCCCCGGTCAACGATTTAAACTACTACGACACCATCCACTACGAAGTCGCGTTCATGGTTGACGCCGTTAAAAACAAATTGGATTTAGCCGGTACTACAATGTTTGAAACGGTACTGTCATGCCCGCACTGCGCGCGTATGCTCGCCGCTACCGATATTGCCGAAATAATCTACCGCGAAGATCATTCCGATGGCTACGCCGTAAAGATGCTTGAAGCCGCAGGCAAAACAGTAAGGAGGCTCGTACTGTGAAGACTTTTATCATTGCCGCAATAACCGCCGATGGTTTTATCGGACGCGATAACAGTCATTTTGCCGACTGGAGCGGCGGGGAGGATAAAAAGGTGTTCGTGCGGCTCACCCGCGAGGCCGGCGTCATGATTATGGGCAGTCGCACACTCGCGACCATTGGCCGGGCTCTGCCAGGCCGCCGCACCATTGTCTATACACGTAACCCAGCAAGCGTACCAATCGAAGGTGTTGAAGCGACCGATGAACCCCCGGCCACACTGCTAAAACGGCTGGAAGAGGAGGGCGCGCCGGCCGTGGCCATCTGTGGTGGCGCCAGCATCTACGATCTGTTTTTGCGCGCTAAGCAAGTCGACGAGCTTTACCTGACCATTACCCCCCATCTGTTTGGCAAAGGTCTGTCGTTGTTTACTGATACGCTCGACGTTTCACTGTCTCTGCTGGAATCCACGCCGCTTGCGGACAGTTCCATCCTTCTGCACTACACTGTCGCAAAGTAACCCGGTCGGTGTATTTTCTACATTTGCCAAACCCGCAAACCGCTGGCACAATAAGCCTTACACTACGGCGTACCTAAAGTTGCGGAGGGATAGTAGTACATGAGCAAGGGACTCTTTTTATGCATAGAGGGCAGCGACGGCACCGGCAAAGGCACGCAGCATGAGCTGCTGGCCAAACACCTTGGGGCCGAGCATATACCAACCCTGCTGGTTGACTTTCCACGTTACGGCCAGCCCTCCGCTGAGCTGATAGAGTGCTACCTTCACAATGAGTTCGGTGACGCCACTAAACTCGACCCGCGCCTCGCGTCGCTACCCTACGCCATCGACCGACTGGCTGCCAGTCCGCAAATCACCAGCGCACTAGGGCAAGGGACCTGGGTTCTTGCCAACCGCTTCGCCGCCTCCAACATGGCGCACCAGGGCGCAAAGTTCAGTGCCCAAGAGAAACGCATAGATTTCTTCAAGTGGCTAGCCCGGCTGGAGTACGACATTATGAACATACCCGAGCCGGACTATCACTTCATACTCCATCTGCCCGCCAAAACCGCCCAGGAGCGGATACAGCACCGCGCCGCTCAGGACGCCGGCCGGGCACTCGATGCCCACGAAATGGACGTGACCCATCTTGAGCGTGCCGAGCAAACATACCTCGACCTGGCGTCGGCATTTCCTGACCGCTTCGGCCTGATCGAATGCATGGACGGCGAGCGCGCCCGCTCCGCAGAGGAGATCCACGAAGAAATCTGGCACAAAGTACAGGAGCGAATGGATGGCTAGCGGAAAATATATCGTAGTCGAAGGCATAAACGGTGTCGGCAAAAGCGTCATCATAGAACGGCTGGCGCGGGAATTACAGGCCGCGCAAATCCCGGTCCAGATCATCACGGGCAGAAACCAGCTGCCAGACATCACCACGCAGGCCATGCAGCGCATCATCGATGACCCGCGCTACCCTATGAGCAACCGCGCGGAGGTGCTCCTATACAATGCCGCTCGCGTGCAAGCACTCGAAGACATTCGACGGTCAGTGGATGCCGGTGCGGTTTGCATTGCAGATCACAGCTACCTGACCACACTCGTCACACAGTACTACGGCCGGGGCGATATTACTGATTACACAGCCGCCAGCCAGATCATCCAATACGCCGCCGGACAAATGCAGCCGGACCTGCTGCTGTTACTTGACGCCCCGGTGAGTACGATAAAGGGGCGGCTTGGCGCCGACCAGCAAGCCGGCTTTGACGAGACGTACCAGGAGCGCATCCGGGCCGGTTACCTCTGGGAGGCGAAGCAACGCAGCCTGCCTGTCGTGTACGCCACCGACCCTATCGACACAGTTCTTGCCGCTGCCTGGAAGCTGGTCAGCGATGTCGTTGGCGTACGCGGCAAAGATAAGCCGACCGGCAGCACCAATGCGCAGTCGGTCGCCGAGGTACTGGCCGCCAACCCGCCGTCCAAGGCAGCGCCCGTGGAACCACCGGTTACCGCTACCGGGACGGCGGCATCAGAAGGCGGCCCTGCATCCAACACCGCGCCCGGCGCGTCTGCGCCAAAGCCCGAAACCCGGGCAGCATCCGCCGCGGTACCAGCCACAGATCACAAGCCATGGACCAAAAAGCAGGATGACGGCTCCGTGACCGTCACCGAAGCCGGCAGGACCGAACTCGCAGGTACGTAACC
>Ga0207705_10003675_pt1 | contig 11669 bp, 8 predicted proteins | sample KBSC13metaG_FD_184314 | JGI IMG/M metagenome (GOLD analysis project Ga0207705, IMG submission 184314) | Corn rhizosphere microbial communities from Kellogg Biological Station, Michigan, USA - KBS C1-3 metaG (SPAdes) (version 2) | ecosystem: Host-associated > Plants > Roots > Rhizosphere > Soil ...
AAAACGCCGATGAACACAGATAAAACTATTCGACGTTTTAGTGCGCGAGCCGGCAACACCTGGAGCTTGGGCACGGCACTCTTGAACGGTTTTATCGGCGTTCATCGGCGTTCATCGGCGTCAAAACGCTTTTCGCCTCCGTCAGCCCCGCTCGCATGAACGTCCACATCTCCAACGCTCGCGTCGTCGACCCGGCGACCAACCGAGACGCGCCGGGATCGATCTTCATCGCCGACGGCCGCATCGCGGCACTCGACAAGGCGCCCGACGGCTTCAGAGCCGAGGAGAGCATCGACGCCAAGGGGCTGGTCGCATGCCCGGGCCTGGTCGACATCTCCGCGCGCCTGCGAGAGCCGGGCTTCGAATACAAGGCCACGCTCGAGAGCGAGATGAAGGCCGCGGTCGCCGGCGGCATCACCACGCTCGCCTGCCCGCCGGACACCGACCCGCCGCTGGATGAGCCCGGCCTCGTGGAGATGCTCACGCGGCGCGCGGCGAGCGTGGAGAGCGTGCATGTGCATCCCCTCGGCGCGCTCACCGCGGGCCTCAAGGGTGTGCGGCTCGCGGAGATGGCCGAGCTCGCCGAAGCCGGCTGCGTGGGATTCTTCCAGGGGCAGGCTCCGATGCCCGATAACGCGACGCTCCTGCAGGCGATGCGCTACGCGTCGAGCTTCGGCTTCACGGTGTGGCTGCGCCCGGAGGATCCTTCTCTCGCGGCCGGAGGTTTCGCGCACGAGGGCGAGGTCGCCACGCGGTTGGGCCTCGCGCCCATCCCCGTCATCGCGGAGACGGTCGCGCTGCGCACGATCCTCGAGCTCGCCGCGGCCACCGGCGCGCGCGTCCACCTCGCGCGTCTGTCCAGTGCCGCGGGTGTCGCGCTCGTGGCCGAGGCGAAGGCGCGCGGCGTGCGCATCACCTGCGACGTGGGGATCCACCACCTGCACCTGAGCGACCGCGACATCGGAGATTTCGATTCGAACTGCCGCTTCGTCCCGCCGCTGCGCGATCCATCCGATCGCGATGGCCTGCGCCGCGGCGGAAGGCGTCATCGATGCCATCTGCTCCGACCATGCGCCGGTGGACGAGGATGCCAAGCAGGTTCCGTTCGGCGAGGCGGAGCCGGGCGCCACGGGACTCGAACTCCTGCTGCCGCTCACCCTCCAATGGGGGCAGGAGGGCCGCATCCCGCTGGCCCAGGTGCTCGCCAAGGTCACCAGCGACGCGGCACGCATCCTCGGCGTGAAGGCCGGCACGCTCTCGCCGGGCGAGGCGGCCGACATCTGCCTCTTCGATCCGAAGGCGCCGTGGATCGTGAAGCCGTCGGCGCTGGCAAGCCAGGGAAAGAATTCGCCCTTCACGGGGCTCGAGTTGTCCGGTCGCGTCGTCCGAACCATCGTCGGGGGCCGCACCGTCCACGTCATCTGAGCGAGGCCACAAGCCGCGCTGAATCTGTGGAGAACGTCCATGACTGAGAATCCGCTGCTCGATTTCTCCAACCTGCCCCGTTTCGGCGAGGTGCGGCCCGCGCACGTGGTGCCCGCCGTCGACCAGCTCATCGCCGCGGGCAAGGCCACCATCGAGAAGCTCGCGCTGCAGGAGTCGCTGCCCTCCTGGGAGTCCTTCGTCGAGCCGCTGGACGACGCGAACGAGAAGCTCGGCCGGGCGTGGGCGCAGGTGAGCCACCTGAACGCCGTGATGAATTCGCCCGAGATGCGCGAGGCGTACAACGCGGCGCTTCCGAAGGTCACGCAGTTCTTCAGCGAGCAGGGGCAGGACCAGCGACTGCATGCGGGATTCAAGGCGCTGCGTGCGTCGAGCGCGTTCGAGGCGCTCCCCCCGTCGCGCAAGCGTCATGTCGAGAACCAGCTGCGTGACTTCCGCCTCGGCGGCGCGGAGCTGCCGCCACCGCAGAAGGCCCGGTTCCTCGAGATCCAGGAAGAGATGGCGCGGCTGGCTTCACGCTTCCAGGACAACGTCCTGGATGCGACGAATGCTTTCGCGCTGTACGTCACGGATCGCGCGGAGCTCTCCGGCATCCCCGAGGACGTGATCACGACCGCGGCGCAGGCCGCGGCCAAGGAGGGGCGCCCCGGCTGGAAGCTCACGCTCCACATGCCGTCGTACCTGCCGGTGATGCAGTACGCGGACAACGCAACGCTGCGCGAGGAGATGTACCACGCGTTCGTCACGCGCGCCTCCGAGGCGGGCAAGCCCGAGTGGAACAACGACGCGAACATCCTGCGCCTGCTCGAGCTGCGTGCCGAAGAGGCGAAGCTGCTGGGCTACGGGTCCTACGCGGAAGTGTCGCTCGCGACCAAGATGGCCGGATCGCCGGCCGAGGTGCTCGAGTTCCTGCGGGACCTCGCGGCGCACGCGAGGCCCCATGCGGAGCGGGACATGCAGGAGCTGCGCGATTTCGCGCGCACGCACCTGGGCCTCGCCGAGCTGCGCGCCTGGGACATCGGTTACGCGAGCGAGAAGCTGCGCCAGAGCCGCTACTCGTTCTCCGACCAGGAGGTGAAGCAATACTTCCGCGAGGACGACGTGCTGGGCGGCATGTTCCGGGTGGTCGAGGCGATCTACAAGATCCGCGTGCGCGAAGCGAAGGCGGAGGTCTATCACCCGAGCGTTCGCTTCTTCGAGCTGGTGGATGCGGCGGGCAACCTCGTCGGGCAGTTCTACCTCGATCTTTATGCGCGCGAAGGCAAGCGCGGCGGCGCGTGGATGGACGACGCGATCAATCGCCGCCGCATCGGCCGCCACGTGCAGACGCCGGTCGCGTTCCTCACGTGCAACTTCTCCAGCCCCGTGGGCGGCAAGCCGGCGCTCTTCACGCACAACGAGGTGAATACCCTCTTCCACGAGTTCGGCCACGGCCTGCACCTGCTGCTCACGCGCATCGAGGATCTCGGCGTGTCGGGCATCAACGGCGTGGAGTGGGACGCGGTCGAGCTGCCCAGCCAGTTCATGGAGAACTTCTGCTGGGAATGGGCGGTGGTCGAGCCGATGACGCGGCATGTGGAGACGGGAGAGCGCATCCCGCGCGCCCTCTTCGACCGCATGATCGCGGCCAAGAACTTCCAGTCGGGCATGCAGTTCGTGCGCCAGCTCGAGTTCGCCCTCTTCGACATGCACCTGCACCATGACTTCGACGCGTCGCGGCGCTCGGTGCTCGGGTTGCTCGAGGACGTGCGGCGCGAGGTGGCGGTGTACCCCGTACCGGAATACAACCGCTTTCCCAACCAGTTTTCGCACATCTTCGCGGGCGGTTATGCCGCGGGCTACTACAGCTACAAGTGGGCCGAGGTGCTGTCGGCCGATGCGTTCGGCGCGTTCGAGGAAGCCGGTGTGCTGGACCCGTCCGTGGGCGAGCGTTTCCTGCGCGAGGTGCTGGCGGCCGGTGGCAGCCGTCCCGCGCTCGAGTCGTTCGTCGCGTTCCGCGGGCGCAGGCCGCAGATCGACGCGCTTCTGCGTCATAATGGAATGACGACCACCGCTTAGCACGGAGGCAGGAGGGCAGATGATTTCGGGGAGGATCATCGCGTTCGCATGCGCAATCGGCGCGTCCTTCGTGCTTCCCGGGCAGAACCTGCCCGCACCACCGGCGCGTACGCGCTGATCCACGCGAATCGATGCCCGCCCACCTGGAACGCCCCCTCGCTCCGGGTGATGCTCCCGCTCGCGTGAACGCGGCGACGCCCCGCGTGCAGGTGCCTCTTTCCGCGCTCGAGGAGCTGGTGCGCCGCGCGCTGGATGCGACCGGCGCGCCTGCCGGGTGGATCTCCTTCATCGAGGACGGCGCCGAATGCCTGCACGCGCGCTGCGGCGTCACCTTCACGCGGCTTTCGCCCGAAGAGTCGTTCGTGCTGGGCACGCCGTTGCGGGACCCGGCCTTCATCCGCGATGCGCTCGAGACGCGCTGGCACAAGCATCCATTGGTGGCCGCGGGACCGCGCGCGCGTTTCGTGGGCGTGGTGCCGCTGATGGACGGGGCCGGCGAGATCATCGGCACGCTGACCGTGATCGACCCGCTGCCGCGCAACCTGAAGCGTTCCCAGGGTACCGCGCTGGTGAACCTCGCCTCGCTCGCGATGGCGCGAGTGGAGGCCATGCGCGCGAGCACGCGGGCGGCTGTGGAGGCGCATGCCGCGGTCGGAGAGTCCGCGGATCCGGCGCTGTTCGAGCGCGCGCTCTCCGAGACCCTGGCCGAGCACCTCGATGGCGCTTTCTTCCTCGTGGATTCATCCGGCAACGTGGTGCGCTGGAACGCGGCCTTCGCGATGGCGATCGGGGCGGGTACCGAGCCGCGCTCGATGCACCTGCTCGAGCTGGTGAGCCCGCACGAGCGCGCCGCGGTGGAAATCGCCCTGCGTGAAGTGATCGACGAGGGCCGCGAGGTGGCCATCGAGGCGGAGATCGTGGACCGCGCCGGGAACGTGCGTCCTTATTCGCTCCTGGGATCGCCGCTGCGCGCCTCCGGCCGCGCCTGGATGGCGGGCATCGCCCGCGACATCACCCTGCGCCGGCGCGCCGAGCAGCAGATGGCGCGCGCCAAGGAGCGGCTCGATCTCGCGCTGCGCAGCTCGCGGCTCGCTCTATGGGACTGGGACCTCGCGAGCGATCGCGTCTACCTCAACGAGAGCTGGACCTCGCTGCTGGGCGATGCGCCGCGCGAGTCGACCTACTCCGCCGACGAGATGCTCGCCGCCACGCACGACGACGAGCGCGAGGTGCTGCGCGCGGCGATCAACAACGCGGTGCAGGGCGTGAGCGACGAATTCGACTGCGAGTACCGCGTCGCGAACCTCGAGGGCGAATGGATCTGGATCCACGCGCGCGGCCGCGTCACGCAGCGCGACGCGCAAGGCCGTGCGCTGCGCATGACGGGAACCTCCACCAACGCGACCAAGCGCAAGCGCGCCGAGGAGCGCGCGCAGTTCCTGGCCACGCGGGACGTGCTCACCGGGCTGCCCAACCGAGTGCTGCTGCACGACCGCCTCGAGCAGGCCGTCATCAACGCCGCACGCCTGCGCACCGGCTTCGCGTTCATGTTCATCGACCTGGACCGGTTCAAGACGATCAACGACTCGCTCGGGCACCACGTGGGCGACGCGCTGTTGAAAGCGGTGGCCGAGCGCCTGATGAGCTGCGTGCGCGCATCGGATACCGTGGCGCGGCTGGGCGGCGACGAGTTCGCGGTCATCCTCGAGAACCTGCGCGACGACGACGACGAAGGCGCCCAGCAGGTGGCCGACAAGATGATCGCCGCGATGGGCACGCCGCTCGTGGTCGAGGGCCAGCCGCTCAATACCTCGTGCTCGATCGGCATCAGCCTCTATCCCGCGGACGGCCGCGACAGCGCGACGCTCATGAAGAACGCGGACGCGGCGATGTACTACGCCAAGGAGAAGGGGCGCAACAACTACCAGTTCTTCTCCGAGGACATGAACGCGCGCGCGCAGGACCGGCTCGCCATCGAGAGCTACCTGCGCATGGCCCTGCGGCGCAACGAGTTGGTGCTGCATTTCCAGCCGCGCATGCGCGTCTCCGATGGCGCCCTGGTGGGCGTCGAGGCGCTCATCCGCTGGCAGCATCCCCGCCGCGGCCTGCTGGAGCCCTCGAAATTCATCGACATCGCCGAGGACTCCGGGCTCATCGTGCCCATCGGCGAGTGGGTGATATCGGCCGCCTGCGCGCAGCTCGCGAGCTGGCAGAAACGGGTCCATGCCGACCTGCGCCTCTCGGTGAACCTCGCGGTCGGGCAGGTGGCCGACGGCGATCGGCTCTACCGGGCGCTCCAGGAGGGCGTGAAGCGCCACCGCATCCGCCCCTCGACCCTCGAGCTCGAGCTCACCGAGAGCCAGCTCATGAAGGACATCGAGGAGAAGGCCGTCCTGCTCAACCGCCTGGGCGAGCTGGGCGTCGGCGTCTCGATCGACGACTTCGGCACCGGCTACTCGTCGCTTTCCTATCTCAAGAAGCTGCCCGTCGACTCGATCAAGATCGATGGCTCCTTCGTGCGCGACATCGAGGACGATCCCAACGACCTGGCGATCATCCAGGCGATCATCGCGATGGCGCACTCGCTCAAGCTGTCGGTCGTCGCCGAAGGGGTCGAGAAGGAAGTGCAGCTGAGGGCGCTACGCGAGCTGGGCTGCGACGAATTCCAGGGATTCCTCGAAAGCCCGGCGCTGACCGCTTCCGATTTCGAGAAGCGCTACGCGCGCTAAGGGAAAAGCGGAAAGGCTTTTCGCTTCAGTCCTTCGTGTCGATCTTCAGGTCCTGCACCTTGCGCGTGAGCGTATTGCGGCCGATGCCGAGCAATCCCGCCGCCTCGATGCGCCGCCCGCCGGTGTGCTGCAATGCCTTCACGATGAGCGCGGTCTCGAAATCGCGCGTGAGCCCCTCGGCGATCTGCGTCTCGCCGCGAGCCAGGCGCGCGGCGACCTCGCGCTCGAGCACGCGGCGCCAGTCCGAATCCTCGGAGCCTGAAGCGCCGGGCTCGCCGCGAACCTCGGGCGGCAGGTCCGCCACGTCGACGACCTGCCCGGGCGCCATCACCGTGATCCAGTGGCAGAGGTTCTCGATCTGCCGCACGTTACCGGGCCATTCCTGCGCGCCGAGGAAATGGAGCGCGGAATCGGTGAGGCGCTTGCCTTCCACGCGCAGCTCGCGTGCGCTCTTCGCGAGGAAGTGGCGGATCAGCATCGGGATGTCGTCGCGCCGCTCGCGCAGTGCGGGAAGCCTCAGCCGGATCACGTTCAGGCGGTGATAGAGGTCCTCGCGGAAGAGGCCCTGCCTCACGCGGGCCTCGAGGTCCTGGTGGGTCGCGGCGATCACGCGCACGTTCGCCGCGATCGGCGTGTGGCCTCCAACACGGTAGAACTGGCCGTCGGACAGCACGCGCAAAAGCCGCGTCTGCAGGTCCGCCGGCATGTCGCCGATCTCGTCCAGGAACAAGGTGCCGCCCTCGGCCTGCTCGAAGCGGCCGCGGCGCATCGACTGCGCCCCGGTGAAGGCGCCGCGCTCGTGCCCGAAGAGCTCGCTCTCGAGGAGCTCCTTCGGGATCGCCGCGGTGTTGATGGCGATGAACGACTTCGCCGCGCGCGGGCTGTGTCGGTGCAGCGCTCGCGCCACGAGCTCCTTGCCGGTGCCGGATTCGCCCGTGATCGTCACGGTGGCGTACGACTGCGCAAGCCGTCCGATCGCGCGGAAAACTTCCTGCATGGCGGGCGCCTGCCCGAGGATCTCGGGCGTGTCCGTGTCCGCGGGCAGCGCCTCGACCTGCCGGCGGCTCTCCTCGATCGCACGCCGCACCAGCTCTACCGCGTGGTCGACGTCGAAGGGCTTGGGCAGGTATTCGAACGCACCGCCCTGGAATGCGGCGACCGCGCTCTCGAGGTCCGAGTACGCCGTCATGATGATCACGGGGGTCGAGGGCAGGCGCTCCTTCAGCTGCTGCATGAACTCCAGGCCCGAGAGGCCCGGCATGCGGATGTCGCTCACGACCACCTGCGGCCGCTCCTCGCCGAGGAAATCGAGCGCTTCCTGCGCGGTGCCGAAAGCCTTGTGCGAGATGCCCTCGCGCGTGAGCGCCTTCTCGAAGACCCAGCGGATCGACTTGTCGTCGTCGATGATCCATACCGGGTTGTTCATCGAAAGCCCGTCCAATGTTCGCTCCCTGCCCGTCGGGAGAGCGTCCGGAAAAGGGGTCGCGCGCGTCATGTGTCGTTCCTCACGGGCAGCAGGATGGTGAAGCGCGTGCGCCCGGGCACGCTTTCGAACTCGATGAGACCCTGGTGCTGGCTCACGTAGCTTTGCGCGAGCGAGAGGCCGAGCCCCGTGCCCCCGGAGCGTCCGCTCACGAGCGGATAGAAGATCTTCTCGGCGAGCTCCGCGGGCACGCCGGGGCCGTTGTCCTGGATGGTGATCGCGATCGCATGGCGGTGGCGCGAGCGGGCGATGGTGACCTGGCGGGCGATGCGAGTGAGGAAGCCGATCTCGCCGCTGCCTTCGGTCGCTTGCGCCGCGTTGCGCGCGACGTTGAGCACCGCCTGGATGAGCTGCTCCTTGTCGCCTTGCAGCTCGGGCAGGCTGGTGTCGTAGTCGCGGCGGATCACGAGGTCCGGAAACTCCGCCGAGAGCACGGAGCGCACGCGCTCCATCACCTCGTGCACGTTGAGGCTTTCCACGCGTGGCAGGCGGCTCGGCGTGAGCAGCCGGTTCATCAGCGACTGCAGGCGATCGGTCTCCTTCACGATCACCTGGGTGAACTCGCGCAGCTCCGCATCCGCGAGCTCCCGCTCGAGCAGCTGCGCGCTTCCGCGGATGCCGCCCAGGGGATTCTTGATCTCGTGCGCGAGGTTGCGAATGAGCTCCCGGTTGGCTTCCTGCTGCTCGAGGATCTTCGCCTCGCGCGCGATCTTCATCTGCTGCTGCAGTTCGCGGAACTCGAGCAGCAGGCGCGCCCCATCGGTCTCGACGGGCGTGATCACGCAATGCAGGTGGACCGGATAGCCTTCCACCTCGAGCAGCAGGTCGTTGTCGTTGAAGCCCGAGTCGGTCGCGAGCGACTGCGCGAGGCGCTCGGCGAAATCGTCGTTTCCCGGCAGCGCACGGTCCAGGGGCGCGCCCACCAGGTGGCTGCGCCCTTGTGCGAAGAGCGTCTCCGCGGCCGGATTGGCATATGTCACTTCGAGCTCCTCGTCGAGCATCAGCACGGCGGTGGTGAGCAGCTCGAGTCCGGCGAATGCGTTCACGATGCGCTCGCGCAGAAAAAAGCAAGGAGCGCGCCAGTCATGGCGACCGGCGCGGCAGAAGAGGGGACTGCGGGACGAAAGAGCGGTGCGCCGCTAGGGCTTCAGCGCACCCAGCTCCTTGCGAAGGGCTTCGACGTTCTTCTCGTGATCGGAGACCGTGGCTTGCAGGCCGCGGATCTTGCCCGAGGCCTTGTCGAGGCTGGAGCGCATTTCCATCATCTGCGCGGGTGTGGGATCCGTCGTCTGCTGCGCCGTGCGCACCGCGGCGATCAGCGTGGGATTCTGCTGCTCCGTCACCAGCGCCTCGCGGGCGGAGGCGAGCGACTTCTCTTCCTGCGCGAGCTCGCTCTCCAGGATGCGGCGGCGCTCCTCGTCGCGCTTGCGCTGCAGCTGCGGCTCGACCGATGCGAGCGAAGGCTTGGTCACCGTGAGCGTGGCGGGGATCACGCGTGGCGCGCCAACCTTCTCCGCGACCACCGTGGCGGGCAGGCCGGGCATCGTCACTACCGGCTCCAGCTCCATCACCGTGGCGCCCTTCATCGGCTTGTTCGAATACGTCACGCGGCCGCTTTCGTCCACGTGCTTGTAGATCGTCGATTGCGCGAGTACCGGCGAGGACGTCGCTGCGATCGCGACTGCGATTGCGATCCATGCGCTCTTCATCTCGTACTCCCTTGAATCCATTGGGGAGCCAAGGATAAGCAGCGCGCGGAAAAAATAGCAATGAAGTCAACCACATAACGTCATCCAGGCCCAATAGGTTGTGGTCCGCCCAGCGGCTTTCCACAAGCCCGAAGAAAAAAGGGGCGGCGGCGCCGCCCCTTCGCCTGTCGCCGGAAGCCGCGCTCAGGCCGAGTAGTACATCTCGAACTCGACCGGATGCGTCGTCATGCGGAAGCGCTGCACCTCCTCGTACTTGAGCGCGATGTACGCATCGATCATGTCGTTGGTGAACACGCCGCCGCGCGTGAGGAACTCGCGGTCTCGGTCGAGGGCCTCGAGCGCCTCGTCGAGCGACGCGCACGGGTGCGGGATCTTCGCGGCTTCTTCCGGCTCGAGGTCGTAGAGGTTCTTGTCGAGCGGATCGCCGGGATGGATCTTGTTCTGCACGCCATCGAGGCCCGCCATCATCAGCGCGGCGAAGCACAGGTACGGGTTCGCCGTCGGATCGGGGAAGCGCACCTCCACTCGCCGGCCCTTCGGGCTCGACACGAACGGGATGCGGCACGAGGCGGAGCGGTTGCGTGCCGAGTACGCGAGGTTGATCGGCGCCTCGAAGCCGGGCACGAGGCGCTTGTACGAATTCGTGCCGGGGTTGGTGATGGCGTTCAGCGCTTTCGCGTGCTTGATCACGCCGCCGATGTAGTAGAGCGCGAACTCGGAGAGGCCCGCGTAGCCGTCACCGGCGAAGAGGTTCTGCCCGCCCTTCCAGATCGACTGGTGCACGTGCATGCCGCTGCCGTTGTCGCCCACGACAGGCTTGGGCATGAAGGTCGCCGTCTTGCCGTACGAGCGCGCCACATTCCACACGGTGTACTTGAGGATCTGCAGCCAGTCGGCGCGCTTCACGAGGGTGCTGAACTTGGTGCCGATCTCGCACTGTCCCGGGGCGGCCACCTCGTGGTGGTGCACTTCCACTTCGACGCCTTGCTCCTCGAGTGCCAGGCACATGGCGCTGCGCATGTCCTGGAGCGAGTCCACCGGGGGCACGGGGAAGTAGCCGCCCTTCACCGGCGGGCGATGCGCGAGGTTGCCGCCCTCGAGCTTCGCGTCGGACGACCACGGCGCTTCCTCGGAGATGATCTTCACGGACGCGCCCGACATGTCCACCTTCCACTCGACCGCGTCGAAGATGAAGAACTCGGGCTCGGGACCGAAGTAGGCGGTATCGCCGATGCCGGAGCTTTTCAGGTACGCCTCGGCCTTCTTGCCGATGGTGCGCGGGTCGCGCTCGTAGCCCTTGCCCGTCGAGGGCTCGAGCACGTCGCACGACAACACGATCGTGGGCTCGTCGAAGAAGGGATCCATGCGCGCCGAATCCGCATCGGGCATGAGCAGCATGTCGGAGGCTTCGATGCCCTTCCAGCCGGAGATCGACGAGCCGTCGAACGCGTGGCCATCCTTGAACTTGTCTTCGTCGAATGCCTTCACGGGGACGGTGACGTGTTGCTCCTTGCCCTTCGTGTCGGTAAAGCGAAGGTCGACGAATTTGACCTCGTTCTCCTTGATGGTCTTGAACACGTCGGCGACAGCGGATGCCATGAATCTCTCCTGATTTTGAGGTTATGCCCCGGAATGGGGAGCGGACGGCCGCCGGGGCGGTCGAGGCCATCCAAATAGCGAGAAACATGCCACGGGCACATGCGCCCAAGGCTTTGAAGAAAAAGAGGGTTTTACTTCGACGAACACCGCGTTGCACCGTTCTGGTGCGCCCTTGCAACGAGGGCACCATGCAGGTGCATCGCGGCAGCCAAGAGCGTCATACTATATAAATTCGGACCGCTCCGAGGCCCGCGCCGTTATCATGGCGGCGCTTCTTTCGATCCCAGCCCTTCCCGACGCCGCTTTCCCCGATGGACCGTTACGTCGTCATCGGCAACCCCGTTGCGCATAGCCTGTCGCCCGCGATCCACGCGCGCTTCGCGCGCGCCATGGGGGACTCGCTCGAATACCGCACGCTCATGGCCCCGCTCGACGATTTCGCGGCCATGGCCCGGCGCTTCTTCGACGAGGGCGGCCGCGGCGCCAACGTGACGCTGCCGTTCAAGACCAACGCGCTGCGCTTCGCGCACGAAGCGAGCGACGCCGCCTGCCTCGCGGGTGCGGCGAACTTCCTCGCATGCGAAGGACATCGAATCCGCGCGGACAACACCGACGGCATCGGTCTTGTCACGGACTTGTCGGCGAATC
>Ga0207705_10003676_pt1 | contig 11669 bp, 9 predicted proteins | sample KBSC13metaG_FD_184314 | JGI IMG/M metagenome (GOLD analysis project Ga0207705, IMG submission 184314) | Corn rhizosphere microbial communities from Kellogg Biological Station, Michigan, USA - KBS C1-3 metaG (SPAdes) (version 2) | ecosystem: Host-associated > Plants > Roots > Rhizosphere > Soil ...
GCTACAACCTGGCGGTCCCGCGTCCGGTCATTGCCGGCGGGGTCTCGTGTCCGTGGCGCGGCCGCCTTCACGGCCAGCGCTGTGTTGACTCTTTGATCATTGATAGCGGACATCATTTCTCCTAGATTAAGAACATTAAATATTTTGGTCAATCGGTCGAACCAACTGCGCGCCCCAAGAGTGTGCGTTAATGCACCATATCGAAAGACCGGTTTGATTGTGAAATCCGTAATTACGTAACGTACGTACAAAAGTGTCGAATCGGGCTTGCGAAATCGATTTCACAATTAAATCAATTACTTCGCTGAATGTAGTGCCGGTGGCGTGGCAGATTTGCCTCATCTGGCCCGGCAGTTAAGGATTCGTAAATATTCAAGATGCATGACCGACAAATTTTTCCAATCTGTTGCATAATCATCACAACTACTCGAATTTTTGTCCCATGCCAGTCACCGGTGACCAACAACTCCTCAAACAACTGAACCGCATGGCCGTCGTGCGCCAGGTCAGCACGCAGCCCGGGCTGTCGCGCGCGGCGCTGGCCGACGTCCTGGGACTCACGAAATCGACCGTCAGCCTGCTCGTGCGCGACCTGGTCGACGAAGGCTGGCTCGCGGAAAGCGAACTGCTCGTAACAGGCGAAGTCGGCCGGCGTGCCACGCCCCTGCACCTCGATCCGTCGCGCCTGGCCCTCCTCGGTGCCGAACTGGGGGTGGACGAGGCGCGCGTCGTCGCGACGAACCTGCTGGGCGAAGTGATCGAGACGCGGGTCCTTGCCTACGAGGACCCGGGCGATTCCACGTCGTGCATCCGGCTGGCCGCGCTCGCGCTCGTGAAGCTGGCGAAACGGCTGGCGCGTCCCGTGCTCGGCATCGGCATCGGCCTGCACGGCGCCGTCGACGAGGCGCTGGGCCTGCTGCACCACGCACCCCACCTCGGCTGGCGCGACGTGGACGTGGCCGGCATCGTCCAGGCCCATGTGAAGGGCTCGCCGCTGGACGGGCTGCCGCTGTACATGCAGAACGAGGCGAACGTGGCCGCGTTGGGCGAATTCGAATTCGCCGACCAGGCCAGCACCGATCCCCTGATCTACCTGTCGATCGGCTACGGCGTGGGCGCCGGCGTGATCGTCAACGACCGCCTGCTGACCGGCCTGCACGGCTTCGCCGGCGAAGTGGGCCATGCGATCCTGCAGACCGGCGGGCCGCTGTGCTCGTGCGGGCGGCGCGGCTGCGCCGACGCGCTGATCGGCCTCGGCTCGCTGCTGGGTGCCGAGCGACCCAGCCATCCCGCGCTTGAGCGCCTGTTCCGCCGCGTGGCCGACGGCGATGCGGCCACCTGCGCCGCCGTCGACGCGGCCGGCCGCCAGCTCGGCGTCCTGCTCAACAACCTGTGGGCCGGCTTCGACCCGATGGCGATCGTGATCGGCGGCCCCGCGCTGCAGCTGGGCGAGACCTTCATCGGGCCGGCCCGCCACGTGCTGGCCGCGTACGCGCATGCCGCCATGCTGTCGGCCCCCGCCATCCGCACATCCCACTTCGGCGCCCAGGCCGTCGCCGTGGGCGCCGCCGCGCTGGCACGCTACCGCGTCACGCGCCCGCTCGACGTGCAGCGCATCGAACGCAGCGTCCGGCCCGGCACCCGGCCTGCCGGGCTGGCGCTGCCGCATTGACATCACAAGGAACACAATGTACAAAACGAACGCCGAGACGATCAACGTTGGACTCATCGGCTATGGCTTCGCCGGCCAGGTCTTCCACGCGCCGCTGCTGCGCACGACACCCGGCCTCGCCGTCGCCGCCGTCGCCAGCCGCAATCCGGACAAGGTGCATGCCGACCTCGGCGCCGTGACGGTCCATGCCGACCCGGCCGACCTCGTCGCCGATCCGGCCATCGACCTCGTCGTGCTGGCCAGCCCGAACGCCACCCACTTCCCGCTGGCGCGCGCGCTGCTTACAGCCGGCAAGCACGTCGTCGTCGACAAGCCGTTCACGGACAATGCCGCGCAGGCCCTGGAGCTCGTGCGCCTGGCCGAAGACAAGAACCTGCTGCTGAGCGTGTACCACAACCGCCGCTGGGACAGCACGACGCGTACCGCGCTGCGCCTGCTCGCGGACGGCACGCTGGGCCAGGTGCGCCACGCCGCCATGCACTTCGACCGCTTCCGCCCGCAACCGCAGTCGCGCTGGAAGGAAGAGGTCGATGCCGGCGGCGGCATCTGGATGGACCTGGGTCCGCACCTGATCGACGAGGCCCTGCTGTATTTCGGCGAGCCGGTGGCGATCGAGGCCGACCTGCCGGCATTGCGTCCGGGCAGCCGCTGCGAAGACCAGTTCCAGGCCCGGTTGCGCTACGCCGACGGCCTGCGCGTGGACCTCGGCGCCAGCATGGTGGCGGCCATCGCGCGCCCGCGCGTGGCGCTGCACGGCCTGGCCGGCAGCTGGGTCAAGCAAAGCCTCGACCCACAGGAAGCGAACCTGATCGCCGGGCACAGGCCGACCGGCGATGCGACCGCGTGGGGCGTGGACAGCGAGGCCGGCGTGCTGGCCGTCCTGCGCGACGGCGGCTTGCTGCCGCAGCCGCTGGCCACGGAGAACGGCGCCTATCCTTCCTACTATGCCGGCATCCGCGACGCCCTGCGCGGCACGGGACCGAACCCGGTGCCGGCGCGCGCGGCGCTGACCGTCATGCGCCTGCTGGACGCCGGCCGCATCAGTGCGTCCGAGCGGCGTGAAGTGCTGTTGTCCGAGGTTCCCGGCTGATCGCGCCCGGCTTCAATCGTGGCCTGATTCCAGGTTCGCGCGCACCCGCTCGAGCAGTTCCAGCAGCGTAGCGCGCTGTTCTTCCGTCAACCCGTCCAGCGCCGCCTCGGCCAGCGCGCCATCGTGGCGGTGCAATGCCGCGTACATCGCCTTGCCCGCCTCCGACAAGGTCAGCCGCGTGCTGCGCTTGTCCGCCTCGTCCGCCGCCGCATCCAGCAATCCCCGCTCGCGCAGGCCGCGCACGAGGCGCGCCAGCTGCGCCTTGTCGCGTCCCGAATGCACGGCCAGGTCGCTCTGCGTCGCCCCCGGACGGCGCGCAAAGAATCCCAGCACCTTGATTTCCATGTGCGCCAGGTCGTGCGGACCGGCGCGCAGCCCGCGCTGCTGCGCCGAACGGTACAGGTGCATGATCGCGTGGACGCGCTCCAGCACCTCGACGGCGGGCGATGGGGGATTTTGGTTGACTTGATCAACTATATTTCGCATAATGAGGGACATTATCAACTAATTCTTGGAGCTACGATGCAACAGGCCACGGAACAACCGCACACGCTCGTCCGCCGCGTACGCCACGAACTCAAGGTGCGCGAACTCACCGTCGCGCGCATCGATGACCTGGGCCCCGGCTTCGCCGCCGTCACCTTCACGGGCGAGGCGCTGGCCGATTTCACCTCGCTGTCGTTCGACGACCACGTGAAGCTCATGTTCGCCGACGAAGACGGACATGACGTAAGGCGCGACTATACCCCACGGCGCTTCGACCGCGAAGCGCGCGAGCTCGTCATCGAGTTCGCGCTGCATGGCGACGGCAAGGCATCGGGCTGGGCACGGCGCGCGGTCGCGGGCCAGCGCGCGCTCGTCGGCGGGCCGCGCGGCTCGTTCATCGTGCCGCCCTTACTGGACTGGCACCTGCTCGTCGGCGACACGACCGCCCTGCCCGCCATCGCGCGCCGGCTGGAAGAGCTGCCGGCGCGCAGCCGGGTGCTCGTGTTCGTGCATGTGGCGGAGGAGGACCGGCGCACCTTTGCCGGAGCCGTGGATGCGGACGTGCGCTGGTGCGAGACGCCGGAGGCGCTCGTCGACGCGCTGCGGAATGTCGCGCTGCCGGACGGGGACGGGTTCGCGTGGGGTGGCGGGGAAGCGTCGCTGATGGCGCGGGTGCGCCAGGTCTTGAACGACAAGGGGATGCCGCGCGAGGCGACAAGGGTGTCGGCGTACTGGAAGAAGGGTATGTCCGCACATCACGAGCACCTGGAATGATGCCCTATTCGATGCGCGTACGGTGGCCCCCCTGTGCCCACGCGTGACCAATGCGTAACGCCGGCGTTCGCGTGGGCACGTTTCATTGGATTGATGCCCCCGGCATCAATCCCGCCGGCCTCAAATGCCGACCCTACGTCAGGCCTTGCGTCTGCGGCGCGCCGCCATCAAGCCAAACAGCGATGTTCCCACCAGCGCCAGCGTTCCCGGCTCCGGCACCGTGAACTCGTCCATCGCCCACTGCGTCGGGCTGCTGTTGTAGATCACGAGCGTGTCGATGCCCGCCCAGTCGAGCTGCACCCAGGTCGGCACCGTCGTCTCCAGCGTGTAGGCGCCGGACGCGAACAGCTGCCGGCCGTTGCGCCAGCCTTCGAACGAGATCTCCTGTTCCACCCAGGCCGACGTGAAGTACGCGCCCGTGAACGCGAACGCGCCGCCGTCGCTGCTGGCGACCGTGGCCGGCGCGCCGTACCAGTTGTACGCCACGTTGTCCCCCGACACCGTGCCCGCCTCGAAGCCGCTGCCGGGATAGGCGTCGAAGCGCACCGTCCCCAGATTGGTCCAGTCGAAGCCCGCGTAGCCGGTGCCGATCGGCAGCGTCTCGTCCCCTGGCAGGTCGTCGAAATGGATCACGGCCGCATTGGCCAGCGTGCAGGCGGCGGCCAGCAGGCCGACGATCGTCTTCTTCATGTTCATGCTCATCCCTTTTCCTAGTGTGCGAGGCCGGCGACTTCGGCGTCGCTCAGGGCAGCGTTATAGATGCGCAGCTCGTCGATCGCGCCCTTGTACGGCGCGTCCCAGTAGTTCACGCCCAGTGCGAACGTGCCGGTCGTCGTCGTGAACACGTTCGGGAAGCCGGTGCCGGAAAAGCGCTTCACGCCATTCACGTACACGTTGACGGCGCCGTTGTTGACGGAAAAGGCCACGTGCGACCACTGGTTGACGGGGATGTTCATGCCCAGACCGGCGTCGTACCAGGCGGTGCCCGACCACAGCATCGTCGCGCCGTTGACGAAGCCATGGCCCATCGGCAGAAAGCTGATCCAGGAATCCGTGGTGCGCGCGCCGAAGAACGTGGGCGTGAACGCCGTCAGCTGCGCCGGCTTCAGCCACATGGATACCGTGTACGTGTTCGACGAGACCAGGCCGTTCGGCAGGCGCACGCCGGTCGCGCCGTCGAACACGGCCGCGTTGCCGCGCACACCCGCGCCGAACGTCAGGTTGCCGCCGGCGACGTCGATCCGGTTGCCGACGACGCTCCCCGCTGCGAACGCGCCGTTCGCATCCACCAGGCTGCCGTCGAACGGGTAGTACGCCACGAGGCCGCCCAGCTTGCGCACGGTGACGGTGAAGGTCTTCGTCAGCGTCGCGGTGCCCTTGGTGATCTTCGCGGTCAGCGTCACGTTGATGGCGCCGCTGGCCGGCGTCGTCACCACGCCCGTGTTGCTGACGACCGCCGGATTCGACGACGTCCAGCTGATGACGGCATTGCGCGCGGCCGTCGTCGGCAGGGTGAGGTTGCCCGTGACGGCCGTCGTGGCGCCGAGGCTCAGCTCATTGTAGATGCTGGTGGCGACCTGCATGTCCGTGCGCGGGATCAGGCGGCTGCCGAAGATGGCGACGCCTTCGCGCGCCGACGCGGTGAACGTCGTCACGTACGATTTCGACGTCTCGTCCCACTGGGTCAGCAGCACGCCCTTGTACGTCGAAGCGCCAGGCAGGTTGATCTCGATCTGGTTCGCGCCCACCCTGCTCCACCGGCCCGACACCGCGCCGGTAATGGTGCCGTTGGCGTTCAGCGAAATCAGCTGCGACTTCCTGATCGCGGCCGTGATGTCCTTGCCGTGGTTGACGAACAGGTAGTCGCCGAACACGAACTCGGGGCGCACGGTCGTCAAGGTCTCGTTGGCGTAGCGGTACGGCGCCACGACGGGCCAGCCGTCCGCGTTCATGAACATCTGGTGCACACGCACCTCGTGCTGCTCGCCGCGTTCCGGGAAGCGCGTGTGGAAGATGAGGAAGTGCTTGCCCGTCGCCGGGTCGTACCAGGCCGAGTTGTGGCCCGCCGAGACATAGCCGGTGCCGATGCCGGTGCCGGCCTCGCCCAGCTTGCGCTCGAACAGGAAGTTACCCATCAACTTGACGCCGTAGGGCGCGATCGACGCGTCGTCGAACAATGGCCTGGTCGGGTCGGCCTTCACGTTCGCCATGTTGTTGCCCTGGGCGTCGTAGTACGGACCGTCCGGGTTCGTCGACCGGGCCACGCGCATGTTGTAGCCGCCGTTCGCATCGAGGCCGCCGAACGACGTGAACAGGTAGTAGTACGACGTGGCGGGGCTGTACAGGATGTACGCACCTTCGATGCGGGCGTGGTTGCCGCCCATCAGGCGCTTGCCATAGCCCTGGTTCGCATACGGCTGGCCGCTGGCGGGATCCATCTGCATGATGAAGATGCCGCCCGAGTACGAACCGTAGACCATCCACAGCCTGCCCCCGTTGTCGAAGAAGACGTTCGGGTCGACCGTGTTCGGGTGCTTCAGCGGGTCGTAGATGGTGCCGTCATGACTCGCCTGGCCCCACATGCCGGACTTCAGGATCACGCCCTTGTTGACGTACGGGCCTTCGGGGCTGTCGGCGACAGCGATGCCCAGCGCGGAACGGGGCGCGTCGCCCTGGCAGGCGTCGTAGTACATGTAGTACTTGCCGTCCGCCAGCCGGCGCACGTCGGGCGCCCACAAGGTGGTCGAATTGGCCCAGGCGAATGTCTCCGCCAGTTCCGTGTAGACGTTTTTCGAACCGTTCAGGAACAGCGGGTTGGTGGCGCTGACGCCATCCGTCATCTGCGTCCACTTCATGAGGTCCTTGGACTTGGCCGATGCGAGGTGCGAGCCGAACACGTAGAACGTATCGCCGACCTTGATCACGGACGGATCGTGCACGGAGGCGTTCTGGAAAGTGGGCAAGGTCGCGCCGGCCTGGGCGCCGGCGTTGGCGGCAATGAAGCAGGAAGCGAATACCGCCCCCAATCCCGCCAGGGATAAAAGGTTTTTCATTGTAGTCTCCGTCTAATAATTATGGATTCGGCGATATAGGATGCGGCGGCGCTGCGTCCCGACAGCACCCATCCATATCAGGAGCGGAGAATGCGGTATTTTCAAATGCTTTGCAACAGGGCGTCGGATGCGCCTAAGTCCCTGATTCGAGCGGAAAATTTAAAAATTTCACCAGAGAAATAAGTGCGATTCCAAAAAATGGCTGTTATCCCGGCAAATAAAAAATATCGGTATCGGACAGGGAATACGCGATAACTTTCCGAACCATGAAATCGATTTAAAAATAAAAACGGATATCGCAGGCAGTTTTTCGTGTTACAAAAAATATTTTACGGCGGATGAAAAAAACCGCCGCGACCGGGACCGGACGCGGCGGTTTTTCGATGAATCGACGCGGGCTTAGCGGCAGAGCGCGCTGACCGGGTTGTCGCCTTTCGCCGTGATCACACCCAGGCGATATGGGAGCTTGATGTAGTCGTCCACATGCACCGCCGGATCATTGCCCTGGAAGAGATATTCGAGCGGCTTGCAAGGATCGATCGTCATCGTCTGGTCGGCGTTCGTCCGCACCATTTCGCCGTGCGAGATACCTTCCGACCATACCTGTTCGACGTTGTCGCGGCTGGCGAACACATTCATCGGCGCGGACGAGAACGGCTCCCATTTTCCGTCCAGGCCATTGCTCTTCCAGATCCGGAAATAGCGCCCTTGCGGCGACATGGCCTCGACCAGCGTGATGTACGTGTTCGTGTTGGCGATGTGGTAGGTATTGCTCGCCTCGAACAGGTCTTCCGTTTTTTCGCTCATGACGGCGACGGTGTTATGGAAGCCGTTCGGGAACTGGCCGATATCGGTCTCGGACCGCAGCAAACGCCCATTGTCATCGGTATTGAACAGATAGCATTTCCGGTCGTCGCAGATCACCCAGAAATCCAGCCACCCTTTGCCTTGCGGCTCCTTGACGATGTCGGGTGCAACGGCAAAGAATGGCTTCGGCGCGCTCCACGACATCGGATCATTGATATCCTTCGTGGTCGAATACATCGGGTCGCCGCCCTGATAGACGAGATACCAGGTTTTCTGCGGCGCGAAATAAAACACCTGCGGCGCCGCGCGATAACCCGGCCCCATCGGCGATTTGTCGAGCGGGACCATGGGCGCGGACGCCGCGTCCGACCACTTGTCGAAGCTCGTGTACGCGAGCCCCCAGCCGGCGGATCCGGCCGTCGTCATGAAGACGTGGTATTTGCCGTCCACGTGGACGATCGATGGATCCTTCACGCCATAGATCGTCTGGCCCGCAACCGGTTGCGGCGAGATCAGCGGTGCGCTCGTCGTCCAGTTGAACGCCGTCTGCGCGGGCGCCGGCGCCGCAGTGCCGCCGGCATTCGGATTGATGCCGCTGCAGCCCGCCAGGGCCGTCGCCAGGATTACTCCGAGAATGCTCTTTCCAGATTTCATGCTTGTCCTCATTGCTGTCGTTCCAGGATGACCGCCGCGCCACCCGCGGCCGCCAGTTGCAGGGTCAGGCCGTCGCGTGCCGTGACGTTCACTTCGCGCAGCTTGACGTTGTTGGGTGTGGCGCCGTCTTCCCAGATCGTCGCCCGGTAACGCCCGGCCGGCAGGAAACCCAGGGATACCTGCTTCGTCGTCGCGGCGTCCGCGGCCGACATCGCGCCCACATACCACGTCTTGCCCTGGCGGCGCGCGAGCACGATGTCCCGGCCCGGTTCGCCGGAAAGGAAACGGGTCTCGTCCCAGGCCGTCGGCACGCGGCGGATGAAATCGAAGCCTTCGGCGTCGCGGTAGGCGTCCGGATCATCGGACACCATTTGCAGCGGGCTGTCGTACACGACGTACTTCGCCAGCTCCTGGCCGCGGCTGTTCTGGACGAACGGCAGCTCGGCGCGCACCTGGAACGTCGCGGGGGTGCCGTTGCGGAAACCGCCGGGCGTGTAGTCCATCGGGCCGGCCAGCATGCGCGTGTAAGGCAGCATCAGGTTGTGCTCCGGCGTGACGATCGGTTTCATCTTGCTCCACTCCGCGCCCATCACCCCTTCCTGGGTGATGAAGTTCGGATACGTGCGCTGCAGGCCGGCCGGGACGTAGGCGCCGTGCAGGTCCAGCAGCAGGTGGCGCTTGGCCGTGGCGGCCGCGACGCGATGGTAGAAGTCGACGACGTCCTGGTCGTCGCGGTTCATGAAGTCGATCTTGACGCCCTTGATGCCCCAGCGCGCATACGTGTCGAGCACGTCGTCCATCCGGGTGCGCACGTGTTCCCAGTGGGCCCACAGGATCAGGCCGACGCCCTTCGACGCGGCGTAGCGCACCAGTTCCGGCATGTCGATGCCGTCGGCCGCGCGGGTGATGTCCGTCTCCGGCCGCGCGTCGCAGCAGCCGCCGCTGCCGAACGCCCAGTTCGCGTCGATCAGGTAATACGGGAAGCCGGAGGCGGCGGCAAAATCGATGAAGCGGCGGTAGGCGGCCATGTCCGGCTTCATGCCCACGAGCGGGCCCGACCACCAGTCCCACGCCGCCTTGCCGGGCTTGACCCAGCTGAAATCGCCCTGCGGCGCCGGGTTCAGGTTGCCGACCAGGTTCGATGCGATCAGGTCGCCCGGCCGGTTGCCCAGCATGACGACGCGCCAGGACGTCTGCAGCCCGCCGCGCGATCCATACACGGGCGCGGCGCGGCCGGGCACGCCGGACAGATGGACTCTCAGGCCGCCGCCTTCGCGCCACAGCGAGGCACCCGTATAGCCTTCGAGGTGCGACTGGGTGATGGCATAGGCCGTGCGGCCCGACGGCGTCGTGCACACGACGGGCACGTCGTAGCCCTGGTTGTCGCGCAGCTGGGACACCTTCTGGCGCGCGAACGGCACCTCGTGCGCGCCATCCGCGAGCGAAACCAGGCAGTCCGGGTCGCCGGCCGGCACAAACGCCGTCTTTTCGCCCCGCAGCTGGACCGGTGCGCTGCCGTCGATGCGGTAGCGGAAAGCCACGCCGTCGTCGTAGGCACGCACGTCGACGAGCAGGCGCCGCGCACCCTCCCCGCGTTCACGGAACACCAGCGTCGCGGCGCGGTAGTGATCGCGGGCGACGGAGGCCTTGGTGGCGACCAGCGGAATCCTGCGGTCCATCGTCGTCGTCGTGACCTTTTCCAGTTCGAGTGCGCCGAGGTCCGGCTGGCCGTCGAATTCGAGGCCCAGCGGCGAGGAAGCCAGCACCGTGTCGGTGCCACGCGTGACGACAAAGCTGCCGCCGTCCGGCGCGATGCGGATCGCGGCCTGGCCGTTCGGCGAGGTTACCGTGACCGGTCCCGCGGGTGCGGCGCACGCGGCGCCACTCGAGGCAGCCAATACCGCTGCCGCCAACGTCATCATTCTTAATTTCATGTAACCGTCTCCCGATCGTTCCAAGTTTCAGATGCAACCTTCGATTGTATGCGTTCGGCGGGTTCCGGGAGTTCACACTTTTCGCGAAACCGGCTAATGAATTTGACCGGCCAGCCTCCCATCCCGGTCGAGGACATAGCGATCGAAGTCACGCGCCAGGAACAGGTTGCCGTCGTAGACGCCGCGCGCCTCGGCTTCCAGCGCCGCCATCGACAGCGGCCCTTCGCCGTCCTGGTAGCGCGGGCTGAAATGCGTCAGCACGAGGTTCGGCAGCCTGGCCTCTCCCGCCATCCTGGCCACCCGCAGCGCCGAACTGTGCATCGGCCCCGGCCCCACTTTCTGCAACACTTCCTCGGTATACGTGGCTTCGTGGACCAGCACCTCGGCCGTGCGCGCCGCCTCGAGCAGCAGGCCCGGATCGTCGTTGTCGCCGCCGACGATGACCGTGCGCGCCTTGCGCGGCGCCAGCAGCCAGTCGGCCGCGCGCAGCGTGCGTCCGTCGTCGAGCACGGCGTCGAGGCCGGCCTGCAGCCGTCCCCACACGGGACCGGGGTTGACGCCGGCCGCGCGCAGGCGGTCCGCGTCCAGCTTGCGCTCCACGGACCGCTCCGTGAAGCGGTAGGCCCAGGACGGCATGCGGTGTGATAGCGCGATCGCGTCCACCGCGAGGTCGGGCAGGATGGCGCGGCCGGCCAGGTCGTCGATGGGGGTGAAGTCCAGCGCGTACGGCAGCCCGAGTTCGGTCGTCGCCATCACGCCCTGCAGGAAGTCCCACAACGGCGGCGGGCCGACGAGGGCCAGCGGCGCCGTCCGGTTCAACATGCCGGCGCTGGCCAGCAGGCCGGGCAGGCCGTAGCAGTGGTCGCCATGCAGGTGCGTGATGAAGACGGCGCGCAGGTCGTGCAGCGAGAGCGTCGTGTGCAGGATGCGGTGCTGCGTGCCCTCGCCGCAGTCGACGAGCGACCAGCCCCCGCCCGGCCCGCGCAGCGCCAGGCCGCTCACGTTGCGGGTCTTGCTCGGGGTGCCGGACGAGGTGCCGAGAAACTGGAATTCCATGTCGTGTTCAAGCTGCGTGATGGTGAATGGTCATATTATCGGGCACGCGGCGCCGGCCGGGCGATCCGTTTCGGTCGTTCCCTGCGCCGTTTCGCGCCGTCCGGCCCCGGGTTCGTCGCACCCGGCTTGCCGCACACCCGGCC
>Ga0207705_10003677_pt1 | contig 11667 bp, 5 predicted proteins | sample KBSC13metaG_FD_184314 | JGI IMG/M metagenome (GOLD analysis project Ga0207705, IMG submission 184314) | Corn rhizosphere microbial communities from Kellogg Biological Station, Michigan, USA - KBS C1-3 metaG (SPAdes) (version 2) | ecosystem: Host-associated > Plants > Roots > Rhizosphere > Soil ...
CTGGAGGTGACCTTGCCGCTGGCTGTCAGCGTTTCGTCTTCCTTGACCGAGCCACTCTGCGCAGCGCTGGTGATGGCGGGCGCGTCGTTGGTGCCGGTGATGGTCAGGACGACGTCCTGCGTTGCGGTGGCGCCCTTGTCATCGGTCACCGTGACCTTGAAGGTTTCGGTATGCGATTCGCCTTCGGCCAGATTCTGATGGTTGGCGCTGTCCAGTGTGTAGGTCCACACGCCCGTGCTGGAGTCCACCGAGAAGCTGCCATAGTCGCCCGTTGCGTTACCGCTGTAGGCGGCGGTGGCGCCATGGTCGACGTCGCTGGAGGTGACCTTGCCGGTGGCTGTCAGCGTCTCATCTTCCTTGACCGAGCCACTTTGCGCAGCGCTGGTGATGACGGGCGCGTCGTTGGTGCCAGTGATGGTCAGGACAACGTCCTGGGTTGCCTTGGCACCCTTGTCGTCGGTCACCGTGACGGTGAAGGTCTCGGTGTGGGATTCTCCGTCGGCCAGATCCTGGTGATGGGTGTTGTCCAGGGTGTAGGTCCACACACCCGTGCTGGCGTCCACCGAGAAGCTGCCATAGTCGCCCGTTGCGTTACCGCTGTAGGCGGCCGTGGCGTTATGGTCGACGTCGCTGGAGGTGACCTTGCCGGTGGCTGTCAGCGTCTCATCTTCCTTGACCGAGCCACTTTGCGCAGCGCTGGTGATGACGGGCGCGTCGTTGGTGCCAGTGATGGTCAGGAGGACATCCTGGGTTGCCTTGGCACCCTTGTCGTCGGTCACCGTGACCTTGAACGTTTCGGTATGCGATTCGCCCTCGGCCAGGTCCTGCTGGGTGTTGTCCAGCGTGTAGGTCCACACACCGGTGCTGGCGTCGATTGCAAAGGTGCCATAGTCACCCGTTGCGTTACCGCTGTAGGCGGCGGTGGCGCCATGATCGACGTCGCTGGAGGTGACCTTGCCGGTGGCTGTCAGCGTTTCGTCTTCCTTGACAACGCTGGTTTGCGCAGCGCTGGTGATGACGGGCGCGTCGTTGGTGCCGGTGATGGTCAGGACAACGTCCTGAGTTGCGGTCGCTCCCTTGTCGTCGGTCACCGTCACCTTGAAGGTTTCGGTATGCGATTCGCCTTCGGCCAGGTCCTGGTGGGTGTTGTCCAGGGTGTAGGTCCACACACCGGTGTCGGCGTCGACCGAGAAGTTGCCGTAGTCGCCCGTTGCGTTACCGCTGTAGGCGGCGGTGGCGTTATGGTCGACGTCGCTGGAGGTGACCGTGCCGGTGGCTGTCAGCGTCTCGTCTTCCTTGACCGAGCCACTCTGCGCAGCGCTGGAGATGACGGGCGCGTCGTTGGTACCGGTGATGGTCAGGACAACGTCCTGCGTTGCGGTCGCACCCTTGTCATCGGTCACCGTGACCTTGAAGGTTTCGGTATGCGATTCGCCCTCGGCCAGGTCCTGGTGGGTGTTGTCCAGGGCGTAGGTCCACACGCCCGTGCTGGCGTCGACCGTGAAGCTGCCGTAGTCGCCCGTTGCGTTACCGCTGTAGGCGGCCGTGGCACCATGGTCGACGTCGCTGGAGGTGACCTTGCCGTGGGCTGTCAGCGTCTCGTCTTCCTTGACAGCGCTGGTTTGCGCCGCGCTGGTGATGACGGGCGCGTCGTTGGTGCCGGTAATGGTCAGGACGACGTCTTGGGTTGCGGTCGCGCCCTTGTCGTCGGTCACCGTGACCTTGAAGGTTTCGGTATGCGATTCGCCTTCGGCCAGATTCTGATGGTTGGCGCTGTCCAGCGTGTAGGTCCACACACCGGTGTCGGCGTTGACCGTGAAGCTGCCATAGTCGCCCGTTGCGTTACCGTTGTAGGCGGCCGTGGCGTTATGGTCCACGTCGCTGGAGGTGACCTTGCCGCTGGCTGTCAGCGTCTCGTCTTCCTTGACCGAGCCTCCCTGTGCCGCGCTGGTGATGACCGGCGCGTCGTTGGTACCGGTGATGGTCAGGACCACATCCTGGGTTGCTTTGGCACCTTTGTCGTCGGTCACCGTGACCTTGAACGTTTCGGTATGCGATTCGCCCTCGGCCAGGTTCTGGTGGTTGGCGCTGTCCAACGTGTAGGTCCACACACCGGTGCTGGCGTTGATTGCAAAGCTGCCGTAGTCACCCGTTGCGTTACCGCTGTAGGCGGCGGTGGCGCCATGGTCGACGTCACTGGAGGTGACCTTGCCGGTGGCGGTGTGCGTTTCGTCTTCCTTGACCGAGCCACTCTGCGCCGCGCTGGAGATGACGGGCGCGTCGTTGGTACCGGTGATGGTCAGGACGACGTCCTGCGTTGCGGTCGCACCCTTGTCGTCGGTGACCGTGACCTTGAAGGTTTCGGTATGCGATTCGCCCTCGGCCAGGTCCTGGTGGGTGTTGTCCAGCGTGTAGGTCCACACACCGGTGATGGCGTCGATTGCAAAGGTGCCATAGTCACCCGTTGCGTTACCGCTGTAGGCGGCCGTGGCGCCATGGTCGACATCACTGGAGGTGACCTTGCCGGTGGCTGTCAGCGTCTCGTCTTCCTTGATCGAGCCACTCTGCACCGCGCTGGAGATGACGGGCGCGTCGTTGGTACCGGTGATGGTCAGGACCACATCCTGGGTTGCTTTGGCACCTTTGTCGTCGGTCACCGTGACCTTGAAGGTTTCGGTATGCGATTCGCCTTCGGCCAGATTCTGATGGTTGGCGCTGTCCAACGTGTAGGTCCACACACCGGTGCTGGCGTTGATTGCAAAGCTGCCGTAGTCACCCGTTGCGTTACCGCCGTAGGCGGCGGTGGCGCCATGGTCGACGTCGCTGGAGGTGACCTTGCCGCTGGCTGTCACCGTCTCATCTTCCTTGACTGCGCCACTCTGCGCCGCACTGGTGATCACCGGTACATCGTTGGTGCCGGTGATGGTGATGACGACATCCTGGGTAGTGGTCGAGCCGTTCTGGTCGTTCACCGTGACGGTGTAGGTCTCGGTCACCTGTTCACCGGCAGCGAGGTACTGGACCTTGCTGTCGTCCAGAGTATAAGTCCAGCCGACCGAGCCATTGGCTGCGTTGGCGGCTTCTGCGACGGGAGACAGTGCGAAGGTGCCGAGTGACGAGCCCGGGCTGGCGGTCACCCTGGCGACGTGGAGATCCGACAGGTCGGCATCGGTGAATGCAATGGTACCGGTTTTCGTATGCGCGGTCGTGCTGTCCTCGACAACCGAGCCAGCCTGCGTGCCGCTGGTGATGCTGACCACATCGTTGGTGCCGGTGATGGTGATGACCACATCCTGGGTGGTGCTCGAGCCGTTCTGGTCGTTCACCGTGACGGTGTAGGTCTCGGTCACCTGTTGACCGGCAGCCAGGTACTGGGCCTTGCTGTCGTCAAGGGTATAAGTCCAGCCGACCGAGCCATTGGCTGCGTTGGCCGCTTCGGCGACCGGAGACAGCCCGAATTTGCCGAGCGATGTCGTATTCCCGGCAGCGGCAGCAAACGTGGCGGTATGGCTGTCGCTCAGGTCGGCATCGGTGAACGCAATGGTGCCGGACTGCGTGTGCGCGGTGGCGTTGTCCTCGATGACCGAGCCAACTTGGACACCACTGGTAATGCTCACCGTATCGTTGGTGCCGGTGATCGTGATGACGACGTTCTGACTTGCGGTGCCACCGTGGTTGTCGGCGATGCTGACCTGATACGTTACCGTCAGCGTTTGATCCTTGCCCAGGAAGTCGAACGCCATGTCCTTGGCGCTGTAGTTCCAACCGACTGAACCGAATCCGCTCTTCGTGCTGTCGGTCATCGTCAGCGCCAAAGTGCTTGCGTTCTTCAGTGCTTCGGTTTGGCTAGCGGATAGCGTTCCGCCCGACCAGTTGAAAACCGGATTGGCCTGGTGTGCCGTATGGGTATCGCTCAGGTCAACGTCCTTGAAGGCAATAGTGCCTGATACTGCGTTGTTCGCCGTCGCCACCCTCTGGTTTTCCGGTTCGGTCATCGATCCGGTTGTACTGGCATTGGCAGCCAGGATCTGGGGTTGATCATTGGTACCCATGACCTGAACAATGACCCTGGCCCAGCTCAGCGTGCCATTGCCGAGGCGGATGGCGTAAATAAACGAGTCTTGGGCGAGTTCGCCTGCCGCAAGCTGTTGGAATCGATCGACGCCTGCCGTGCTATACCCGACTGTCCCGTCCGCGTTTATCCAGATCCGTGCGCCCATCGCGCTGGTGTCCGAGGAAATTCCGGCCACATCTTTTTGAAGAAGATCGCCATACGACGTGGGGCCGGCGCTTGTGCCATCATCCACGGAATATAGCGTTTTCGCACTTCCACCGAGGTCGTTGGCCAGAACACTGAGATACACGGTCCCTGTGTCTTCAGTCAGACCAGTGATGGCAAAAGTGAATTGATCATCCTTCGCCTGAGGCGTATTGGAAAAGGATGTCGTCGTTCCACCTGACGTGGGCGTAGTATCAGCCAAAACGTTCTCCCTTGATCCGGATTGAGCCGGAAATCGATTGTTATCTGTTCGAAGTGGGCAGGTTATGAAATCGGTCGCGATTTCGTAAGCGAATATGTAGGAGTCTGCTTATGCGGCACTTCCTTTATTCCTACATCTGGACCGATCTTAATTTTCGAACGATATGGGGGCAATCCTACGGGTGTACTGTTCTCGTAGGAAATAAGTACTAGTGCGTTCTCGTGATCCAGTACTTTTGTACTGCCCGGAAGCACGTGGAGTGCGCCAATCGATAGCCCGCCGCAAGGCCAGGATGCCCCGTCAGCGGATCACGAAGCGCGAACGGTCGGCGCCACCTCCGCCAGCACGCGGTGCAAAGCCGTCATGTCGACGGGCTTCACGAAGTAGTGCCGGAAACCTGCCGCCTTGGCCAAGACCCTGTCATGCGTTTGTCCATAGCCGGTCAGCGCGATATACGCCGCGTTACTGGTTTCGGGCATCCCGTGCCGGCGCCGGCACAGTTCGTAGCCATCCATGTCGGGCAGACCGATGTCGAGGATCAGGACGTCGGGACGCAGGCGCCTCGCTTCTTCGAGCGCACCCTGGGCGTTATGGCGTATCGTGGCGGCATGGCCCTGGCTGCGCAGCAACGCTGCCAAGGAGTCCGCCGCATCGGCATTGTCGTCGACGATCAGGATGGTCAGCGCGTTCGATGCAGCGCTTTCCGCGCAGGTTGCCGGCGACTTGCCGGTAGCGCCGCGCCCGCGGCCCGACAGCGGAAGCGAGAGCGTGAATGTGCTTCCCTTGCCATGGCCTTCGCTCTTGGCGGTCACGTTGCCGCCATGTAGCGTCATGATGCTCCTGACGAGTGCCAGGTAGCGCGCCTTGGCTGCTTCCACGAAGTCGATGGTGGACCCTTTCCCATTCCCATCCCTCCATCTCTTCGGGCGTCGTGTCCGTATAGTCGAACCAGCGACTGTTGTACCAGAAGATCGGGCCATCGCTATTGGCCATCCAGGCCAGTTGCGGCATGTTTTCCGCCAATGTGCGGAACTGGATTTCGCTTTCCCTGAGGGCCGCCTGGGCTTTCTTGGATTCGCTGATGTCGAGGACGTAGGACATTGGAATCGATGATGGTCCTGAACTGGAATTCCGTGCGCAACCGGGCTTCTTCCGCCAGTTTCTGTTGTGTGATGTCCAATACGACACCCGGTGTCCAGGCAGGTTTGCCGTTCGCATCGACATCGATCTTGCCGCGGCCATGGATATGCCGGATTGCGCCGTCCCGATGGCGCAGGCGGAACTGGTATTGATAAGGCTTGCCGGTGGCAAGCGAATCGGCGATGTTGGCATGCACCGTTGCCAGGTCGTCGGGATGGAACGCATCGAGATACGCTTCGAGCGGGCCGCCTTTGGCATCCCGTTCGGATACGCCGAACATCTTCGCACAATTTCGGTCCGCGTACGCCGCCGGTTGTAGTATTCGTGGTAGCCGTTCGGCAGTGCCGACCAGACCATTTGCGGCATCGCATCGGCAATCTGCCGGAACCGGGCTTCGCCCGCTTCGGCTGCCCGTTGTTTCAGGACCTGTTCCGTGACATCTTCCACGCTGTGGATGATGTAGACGATATCGCCCCCGGCATTGAAAACCGGCGAATTGAGCGGCTTCCAATACCGCACCTCGAATTCACCCTCGACCGGACCACGTTTGGGGATATCGTATTTCTGGATCGCCATGGCGTCGGGCCGCCTGTTGCGAAGCACCGCTCCGGGGACGCACGCAGGTCCCCGACCCCGGTCGCCGTCGGATCGGCCGGATTATCCGGAAATGCGTCGAACAGATTGCGCCTGATGATCTGCTCGCGCGTCGTCATGGTCGCGCGCAGGCGGGCTTCATTGGCCGCCACCATCGTGAAGTCGGGCGTCAGGACCGGATTGGGAATCGGCGTTGCGTCGAATAAAGGGTGGAAATCGAGTGCGAGGCCGTCAGGCAATTCCATATTGCAGTCCTTCTCTTGAAACCGGCCTGTTGTCGGTGTGCGTTTTACACGGTATCGCTTCCAGGGGAAAGGCGGTACGCCGGCATTCCGGTGGGCCGATGACAAGTCGAAGCTGCGAAAAGCGGCGCGCCGGGTTGGCGGTCGCCGTACGGCCGCTGGTCGGCCCGGAAGCCGAGTCCGGTGCAGGTCGATGTGACCCGACCGGCTCGTCGATCAGTGATGTGGCACGCTTCCGTCCCGCCAGGCGCCAGGCGACCCGTTGTATGTCCGCGTGCTCCAGCTTGAGGCGATACCGATGTCATAGCCATGCATCAGTGTTACGGAAAACGTTTCCAACTCTAGTGCAGCGGGATAGGTGGCAAACGTGGTGTCGGCAATACGGCGGGCCAAGGCCCATTCGGCGCTTGTGTTCACATTGGTCACTGCGTTGACTGATAAATAGTCCACGCGTTTGTCGCCGGGCAAATAGCTGGTTCCCCGGAAAACGCCGGCACTGTGCACGCCAGTTAATGTACCGACCTGTTGTTGGACACGCATCAGCGGCTGGAGCGCGCCATGTGCGACTGCCGAGTAGCCGTAAATGACGACGCCGGTCGCCAGGGCGAACCATGTCGCGACCACTGCGAGATGGCCGTTCCACACCGGTTGGAGATCAGGCGCGTTTGTTGTCTCCGCGCGAACGACCGCTGCGTTGACCAGGAGATCGTGTACTGACTGGCGCGTGCGGCGATTGAACAGGCAAAGGTAAACGATCGCGCCGCCAAGACCGAACACCAATAGCGACTGGATCGTGCCGAACACGATATTGCCGGAAGCGCTGCCGACGTTGACGTTGTTCAGGAAATACGGGATGCAGAAGGTCGCCGAACGTAAGAGGGCTTTTCCCAACGCGAGCGGTGTGCCGTCGGCTGCAACGACCTTGATGTCCAGCGCGTGCTTGCCAAATGTCCGTCCCTGGAAAACGTCGCTTTCCATCGTGCCGAAATAGGCGAGCGCGATGACAAGGCCGAGCGCCCGTCCCCATGCGTCCAGCGCTTCGAACTGATCCTGCAGGAACAGGCCTAGCAAATGGCCCAGGAGGGCCAGCACCAACACGTCGATCATGAATGCGCCGGCGCGGCGCCAGAATCCGGCAATGCGGGCGGGACCGTCGTCCGGTACTGTCTCGCTTGTCCCGATGCGTGCTGGCCGTTCGGCTTCCATTCGGGCCAGCAGCGCATGGATTTCCGCGACACGGTCGGGAAACCGCTCCTTATCGATACGGGTGAGGATCTGGCGAAGCTGGGATTCAGAGTATTTAGCGAAGTCAGGCTTTTCCAATTTGTCTCCGGCAGAAAGCAGGCGGAAGCCAATCAAATGTATCCGGGGCGATTCCAGGGATTACGTGCCCCGGAGGGATATTATGCCGCTCAGCCGTAAAGGCAGTGTAAAAAGTACCGCTTTGCGCCGGCGAGGTTATCGGACGCAAAAATAAAGCGGGCGCATGGCCCGCTTCGTCCTTCGTCACCGTCGAACGGCAACGCTTGTATAAAGGTGATGCGTCACGCTAAAGCGGCTATACCGCCTCCGCCTCGATCCTGCTCGCCGTCGCCGGTGACGTCGGCCGGATGGCTTCCGTCAGCTCGGTGAGGGCCGAACCGCAGCCAAAGACGAGCACGTCGCCCGGTACGCAGCGTTTCAGGCCCGCGCGAATCGCTTCGTGCACGTCGAGTTCGACCTGCAGATGGTCGAGTTCGAACTTGCCCAGGCGCGCACCCTGTACGAGCAGGGCCGCCACCTCACCGCTGGCGCGGCCGCGCTTTTCCGTCTCGTACACCACGAGTTCGTCGAAGCCGGCCGCGCACGTCGCGCCGATGGCCACGAGGTCTTCGTCGCGGCGGTCGCCCGGCGCGGCGACGACGCCCACCAGCCGGCCGGGCGTCAGCGCACGCGCCGTCTCGGCCAGCGCCGCGTACGCGGCCGTGTTGTGGGCGTAGTCGAAGATCACGGTCACGCCGTCGACGTCGAACACGTTCGAGCGCAGCGGGTTGTGCTTCCAGTCGGAGACGAACGTGCGCAGGCCGGCCGCGATCTCGATGTTGCCGAAGCCCGTCGCCGACAGCGCGGCCGCGGCGGCGAGGGCGTTGGCGATGTTGTAGCGCGCCGCGCCTTTCATCGTGCAAGGCATCGTGCGCACGTCCAGCAGCGCCTCGTGCCGTGTGCCGTTCGCCAGCACGATCGTGTTGTCCTCGAGGTAGACGCCGCGCCCGCCGTTTTCCAGGTGGCGCAGCAGGACGGGATTGTCGGGATCGAGCGCGAAGTACAGGACTTCCACGCTGTGCGGCAACTCGGCCGACATGGCGACGCAATGGTCGTCTTCCGCGTTCAGCACGACGGCGCGCCGGGCCCGTTCCGCGACGACGAACTTGACGCGTGCCAGTTCCTCGACGGTGTCGATGCCGTCCAGCCCCAGGTGGTCGGCCGACACGTTCAGCACGACGGCGACGTCGCAGCGGTCGAACGCGAGGCCGCGCTTGAGGATGCCGCCGCGCGCCGTCTCCAGCACGGCGAAGTCGACGTCGGGCGAAGCCAGCACGGTCCGCGCCGAGCGGTAGCCGGTGCAGTCGCCCTTGACGATGCGTTCGCCGTCGATGTACACGCCTTCCGTCGTCGTCACGCCGGTTCGCAGGCCCGCGAGGCGCGTGGCGTGCGCGATCATGAGGCTCGTCGTCGTCTTGCCGTTCGTGCCGGTCACCGCAACGACGGGAATACGGCCGTCGTCCTCGCCGAACAGCGCGTCGACGATGGCGGCGCCGGCGTCGCGCGGCGTGCCGCGGCTCGGGTACTGGTGCATGCGGATGCCGGGTGCCGCGTTGACTTCGATGATGCCGCCTTGCTGGCCGCGCAGCGGCTGCGCGATGTCCTGGCAGACGATGTCGATACCGGCCACGTCGAGGCCGATCGTGCGCGCGGCGCGGATGCAGATGTCGCGCGTTTCTTCCGGCAGCAGGTCGGTCACGTCTTCCGCCGTGCCGCCGGTCGACAGGTTGGCATTGCCGCGAAGGTCGACCTGCGTGCCGGCCGGCGGCACCGAGTCGAGGTCGTAGCCCTGGCTCGCCAGCACCTGCAAGGCGAGGTCGTCCAGAGGGATCCTGGTCAGGATGTTCGTGTGGCCGTCGCCGCGTGCCGGGTTGCTGTTCTCGACGTCGACGAGCGCGCGGATCGTCGACACGCCGTCGCCCGTCACGTGCGGCGGCCGGCGCCACGACGCGGCGGCCACCTTGCGGCCGGTGACGAGCACGCGGTAGTCGCGGCCCTGCAGGTATTCCTCGACGATGACGCGGCGGCCGTACTCGCGCGCGAACGCGAATGCGCGCTCGACGTCCCCGGGCGTGGTGCAATTCACGGTCACCCCCTTGCCCTGGTTGGCATCGAGCGGCTTGACGGTGACCGGACCTTTCAGGCGGCGCGCCTCGCGCAGCGCCTGTTCCAGCGTGGTGACGGTGGCGCCGGCCGGGACGGGGACGCCGGCCTGGTCGAGCAGGGTCTTGGTCAGCTGCTTGTCGCTGGCGATGCCGACGGCCACGTGGTTCGTGGCGCCGGTGATGGTCGCCTGCAGGCGCTTCTGGCGGCTGCCCCAGCCCAGCTGGAACAGGTTCGCTTCCTCGGTCAGCCGCAGGCTCGGGATGCCGCGCCGCTGGGCCGCCGCGACCACGGCACCGGTGCTGGTGCCGATGGCGTAGCGCTCGGCCGTGTCACGCAGGTCGGCCAGTGCGGCGTCCAGGTCGAAGGACTCGGGACGGGCGCACGCCCGGATCAGTGCCGCCGCCGTGCGCAACGCCTGGCCGGCCACCTGTTCGGCCGTATAGCCGCAGACGACGCGCGCCCGCTGGGGCCTGGCGGCATCGAGCACCGTCTGGCTGAATGCGCCGGGCGCACCGGCCAGGCGCTGCAGTTCCATGACGACGGATTCGAGCGCTTCGTGTTCGGACTGGCAATCGGACAGGCGCGCGGCCGCTTCGGCGGACATGGCGGGCAACAGGGCCAGCAGGCGCGCGCCGAGACCGGCGGCGGGTCGTGCGCCCGCGAGGTCGAGGACGGCCAGCAGGCAGGGCGACGCGGCGTACAGGCTTGGGCCGCGCAGGAAACGTTGTTCGACGATATTCATGAGAGCGGGTTCCGTTTCGTTACATTTTCCAGGAATTCGAGCAGCGGAGGGGGTATGCAGCGGCGGTCGACACCGCCGCGGTCGACATCGCGGTCGTCGTCCGCGCCGCTGCCCGGCAGCGCGTAGCGGCTGCCGGCCGGGAGCAGGTGCAGGCGCACGTCGATCAGTTCGGGCGTCTCGTGGTTGGCGATCTCCGCCACGTTGGTCGACATCGAGCGGCCATCCACGATGGTTACCGCGCCTTCGCCCAGCACCTCGATGCCGACGCCGCGTTCGACGACGAGCGCGGTGTCCTCGTCGATGCCGATGCCCTGTAAATACGGGTTCTGGGCGACGACCGACAGCAGGCGCGACAGGCGCTGGCGTTCCGAGAAATGCTGGTCGATGACGACCTTGTGCAGGAAGCCGAGGCCCGCGCCCAGGCTCACCGAGCCCTTTTCCGGATGCAGTTCGGCGCGGCCCTGGGCCAGCATGTGGCCGGACATCGCGGAGGCGCCCGCGCTGGTGCCGCCGATGCAGGCGCCGCGCAGCTTGAGGGCGGCGTGCATCTCGGCGTCCAGCGCCGTGCCGCCGATGATGGCGAGCAGGCGTTTCTGGTCGCCGCCCGTCATGAAGATTCCATCGGCGTCGGCGACGTCGCGGATGTGCGCCTCGTCGTTGGCGTCATAACGGCTCGACAGGTGCAGGTGCACGTGGCGGGTGACGCCGAGGTCCGCGAACGCGCGGTCATACGTCTCCCACATGTTCTCGGCCACCGAGCTGGCGGCGGTGATGACGACGATCTTGGCCGACGGCCCGCCCGCCAGCTCGACGAAGCGCTTCAGAATTGCCATGTCGCGCTGCTTGTCCTCGCCGCCGCCGATGATGACGAGGTGGCCGTGGCTCCGGGCGACCCGCTCCGCCTGTTCGGCCTGGACGATGGCGTCCTTTTCCTGTGCGGTCATGATGCGACGATCCTTGCGTGGGGCATGTCTTGGTTGCTGTGCGCATGCGCTTCGGTGCGGCTGACGGCGATCAGGCCGACCGGGACCTTGGCGTCGAACAGGTGGACGCCGCGTTC
>Ga0207705_10003678_pt1 | contig 11665 bp, 10 predicted proteins | sample KBSC13metaG_FD_184314 | JGI IMG/M metagenome (GOLD analysis project Ga0207705, IMG submission 184314) | Corn rhizosphere microbial communities from Kellogg Biological Station, Michigan, USA - KBS C1-3 metaG (SPAdes) (version 2) | ecosystem: Host-associated > Plants > Roots > Rhizosphere > Soil ...
GAAGTGAAGCGGGTGTGCCGTGATAGCTGACGATGAAGTTGCTGACGTCTCCGATCGCGATGTTCACCTGCTGGACGCTGTCCACTCCCGGAATCGTTCGCAGGTGAGCCAAGGCATAATTGTAGGTCAGCGCATTTGGCGACACGACCTGCACGTTCAGGGTCATTGCCGCCTGCGGCTGGGCTGGCTGTTCGGGCGCGGGCGGAGGCGGCTGCGGTGGCGGCTGGTTGAGAGTCGAATCGCGTTCGAGGGCTCCTGCATCGAACGCCCCGGCAAACAGCTGGTCCATCCGTTGGACGCCTGCGTTCATCAGCGACTGAAGATCGGCGCCCGAAAGCTGGAACGACCCGACCACCTGCCCATCGGGACCATGGCGCGCGACGAAGGTCGCAGTCGCCGGGCCGCCCGGATAGGAACGATGAACTATCGCCTCGGCGATCAGGATGTCGTTGGCGCCGTAACTGTCCAGCAGGTTGCGCCACCAGCCGCGGCCTGGTCGAATCGCCTGCCCGGCGTTGATTAACATAGGATCGGGGCCGAGCCCGCTCACCCGCACATAGTTGATCGGTGTCTGGGAGGTCTTGAACTCGGCCCACGCGCGCTGCCACGCGTTGCGCAACTCGACGGTGGTTTCCGTACCGCCGGTGATCATCACCGGGATGAGAAGCATGGGCTGGGAGCGCTGCGTGATTCCGCCGACTCCGAGCAGATCGGAGGCGCGGGACTGATCGAATTGAACCCCAAGGTCGGCGATATAGCGGTTGGGGCCGATCTGTTCGTGCTGGACCACGATGGAGCTGACTATCCCGTCCAGAGTCGAATCGGAGACGTTGGGCGCTTGGCTTTCGGGAGCGCCGTGGCTTTGCGCCCACAGCTTCTTGAAACCCTCACGCTGTGCAATCCGCCAACCCTCAAGCCGAGCGGTTTCGCCATCCTTCGCACCGACATCGACGTGGATCCCGTCGACTTCGAGAATGTTCGAGGTGTCGAGCGGCAGGATTCCGCGGTCGCCGCTCTCCATCTGCGCGTAAAGAGCCCCGCCGGCAGCGATGCCTAGCAGCGCGACAACAAGAGCGAGGAACCACGGGCGGCGAGCCATTGATTGCCTAATGCCCAGAAGCCCGTGGAAATCCAAGCGGCTTGTGGCTAGGCGCTGGATCGATGTCGCAAAAGCCGCTCACCTATGCCGATGCCGGCGTATCCATAGACGCCGGAAATGCGCTGGTGAAAGCCATCGGGCCGCTTGCGCGCTCGACGGCCAGACCTGGCGCCGACGCGGCGCTCGGCGGGTTCGGCGGGATTTTCGATCTGAAGGCCTGCGGGTTTCGCGACCCGCTTCTCGTGGCGGCAAACGACGGCGTCGGGACCAAGCTCAAGCTTGCGATCGATCTCAACCGGCACGACGGGGTCGGGATCGATCTCGTCGCGATGTGCGCGAACGACCTGATCGTGCAGGGGGCCGAGCCGCTCTTCTTTCTCGACTATTTCGCCACCGGGCGGCTCGACAATGATGTGGCGGAAGCGGTCGTGGGGTCCATTGCCGAGGGATGCCGCCAGGCCAGTTGCGCGCTGATCGGCGGCGAAACCGCGGAAATGCCGGGCATGTACGGGGATGGCGATTACGACCTCGCCGGATTCTGCGTCGGCGCGGTGGAGCGTTCGGACCTGCTGGATGGCAGCCGCGTCGCGCCCGGGGACGCAATTATCGGGATCGCCAGCTCAGGGGTCCACAGCAACGGCTTTTCGCTGGTCCGGCGGATCGCGTCCGATCGAGGGTGGGATTTGGCAGCGGAAGCGCCGTTCCTTCCCGGCGTCACGCTCGGCGAAGCGTTGCTCGATCCGACTCGAATCTATGTAAGGGCGCTACTGCCGCTGGTCCGCGACAATCTCGTTCATGGGCTGGCGCATATCACCGGCGGCGGGTTGCTGGAGAACGTCCCGCGTGTGTTGCCCGAAGGCTGCCGAGCCGAAATCGATGCGGACAAGTGGGAATTCCCGCCTTTGTTCTCGCTACTTCAGGACGGCGGGAACGTCGCTCCGGAAGAGATGGCGCGGACCTTCAACTGCGGGATCGGGATGGTCGCCATCGTGGCATCCCGCGACTCCGACCGGGTGATCGCCGGGCTTCAGCAGGCTGGCGAGAGGGCGCAAGTCATCGGGCGGATCGAACAGGGCCGCCGCGGATGCGCGGTGCATGGGACCGCCGGGAGCTGGAATTCCGCAGCCGAATGGCATGCAAGCCACGATGCGTGACCCGAAGCGTGTCGCCGTCCTGATTTCCGGCCGAGGGAGCAACATGAAGGCGCTGGTCGAGCAAGCGAACGGCTATGAAGTCGTGCTGGTCGCCTGCAACAAGCCGCTTGCGCCGGGGCTTCAATGGGCGCGCAAGCAGGCAATCCCGACCTGGTGCTGGGACAGCCGTGGCGTGGACAAGGCGCAATGGGAGGCCGCGCTGGACGAGGCGCTGACGGATCACAGGATCGGCACGATCGCGCTCGCCGGCTTCATGCGGATCCTCTCACCGGAATTCACGAAACGATGGGCCGGGCGAGCGCTTAATATCCACCCGTCGCTGCTCCCGAAATACAAGGGGCTCGATACCCACAAGCGCGCGATCGAGGCCGGAGACCGCGTCGCCGGATGCAGCATCCACATCGTGACCGAGGAGCTGGACGCGGGCGACGTGCTTGCTCAGGCCGAAGTGCCGATCCTTCCCGACGACACGCCCGAAGCGCTGGAGGAACGTGTGCTTGAGGCGGAGCACCAGCTTTATCCGAAAGCGCTTGCGGAGTTCGTCGCGCGGTGACCGACGCCCTCGCCCGGGTTCGCGCGTCGGCGCTCGAGCTTCCGGAGACCGAGGAGCGGCTGTCGCACGGGCAGCCGACCTTCTTCGTCGCCGGCAAGCAATTCGCGCAGTTCCGAGACAACCATCACGGCGACGGGAAGACGGTGGTTTGCGTCCGCACCAGCGGGCCCGACGAGCAGTCGATGCTCTTTGAGGCTGCGCCGGAAACTTACTCGAAGCCAGCCTACCTGCCGACGTGGGTTTCAATCAATCTTGTCGGCGATAGTGTCGATTGGGAACTGGTCGACAGCCGAATCGCCAGAAGCTGGGAGCTTGCGGCGCCGCGCCGCTTGCTCGAAATGGGTGGACGATGAGCGAAACCCCGGAACAGAGGCGGCGGCGCTGGATCAGCTTCGGCGAATTGATCGCGGTGCTGGCGCTGATCGTCTCCGCACTCGGCGTTTGGGTCAGCTGGAAAAGCAACGGTAGCGAAAAGCCCGCACCCTCCTCCGAGCAGCACAAGCCGATTCCGCTGACCCTGCGCGGCACCGTCGATAGCAATGGCCGGGTGCTGACGATCATCCCCGCAGACCCGGAACACGCGCTTCAATCACTGACGGTCACAATCCCGGGCGCCTCACCCATCGACGTGGGGAGTGACGGACGCCTTAATGCGAGCGACGTCGAATCCGCACTTAAAGGGCACGAGAAGGAGTTGAAGGACCACGTGCACAGCGTGCCGGCACGGATCGCCGCTCACTATGTGGAGAACGGCGTCGATCGCCACGGCGGCGGGACCTACACGCTGCGTTACCGGTGGGAAGGCGGCGGCCTGTTCGGCAGCCGCTCACTCCAGCTAGTCGGGTTGAGCCGGTAATTCGTCATCCCGGCCCTGAGCCGGGATCCGCCTGTAGCTTTGACGCTCAAGAGAAGGCAGACCCCGGATCAAGTCCGGGGTGACGGCGGTGCCTCAGCCCACGATTTCCTCAGGCCTGAAGAAGTAATCGATCTCGATCTTCGCATTCTCGTCGCTGTCGGAACCGTGGACCGAGTTCGCCTCGATCGACTCCGCATGGGCCTTGCGGATCGTGCCTTCGGCGGCATCGGCCGGATTGGTCGCGCCCATCACCTCGCGGTTGCGCTTCACTGCGTCCTCGCCCTCGAGGACCTGAACGACCACCGGGCCTGAGGTCATGAATTCGACCAGGCTTGGGAAGAACGGGCGCTCGCGGTGGACTGCGTAGAAGCCCTCCGCTTGATCGCGGGTCATGCGAATCCGCTTGGAGGCGACGACTCGAAGGCCGGCCTCCTCCAGCATCTTGGTAATTGCGCCGGTGAGGTTGCGGCGGGTGGCATCGGGCTTGATGATCGAAAAGGTGCGCGTCACGGCCATGACCTTCGCGGTCTCCTGCTTGAATTGGACTGACTGGAATTGGTGCGCCGCCTAGCCGCGCGAACGCGAAGCCGCAAGCTCCTGCTCGACCCAGCGGCCGTCGTCGCGCTTCCAGAAGTGCCGCTCGGCCTCGTCGCGGTCCGCGAGACTACGCCAGGCGGAGCGCGCGCCTTGCAGCGTGTTCGCGTCGAATAGATAAAAAGCGCGGTGGAAGGAGAGCGCCGAATCGCGCCACTCGCCGTCTGCGATCAGAAGGTTGCGGGCGCCGTTGGCGGGATCGGGGCTGGTCGAAAGCAGGATCGGCTGGCGCGAATCGTCGCCCTCCCCTGCGAGGCCGTGCGGCAGGAAGCTGGTCCGCCCCTGGTCCCAAAGCACGCGATTCAGGCGGGCGAGGAACGCCTCCTCGCCTGCCAACACCAGCAGGCGCTCGCCGGAATCCAGCACCTTCTGAGCGAGGCTGGCGATCACCTGTTCGAGCGGGACGTCACCGAGCTGGTAGAAATCGACTCTCATTAACTGGTCATTGCGAGGAGCGCAGCGACGAAGCAATCCAGAAGCGGCTGGATTGCCACGCCGGCTCCGCCGGCTCGCAATGGCGGCCGAAGCTACTTCTCCAGATTATCCGCCACATATTGATCGAGCAGGCGCACGCCGAAGCCGGTCGCGCCCTTGTCGTAGGTCTCGGACGGTTTGTCCGACCAGGCCATGCCCGCAATATCGAGGTGCGCCCATTTTGTGCCGTTCTCGATAAAGCGCTTGATGAACTGGGCGGCAGTGATCGATCCGCCTTCGCGCGGTCCGACGTTCTTCATATCGGCGATTGGCGAATCGAGCAGCCGGTCGAAGGCGTCGCCGAGCGGCATGCGCCACAATTTGTCGCCGCTTTCCTCCGCCGCCTGCATCAGCTTCCCGGCAAGCTGCTCGTCGTTGCTGAACAGCCCGGCGAACTCGTGGCCGAGGCTGACCAGGATCGCACCGGTGAGGGTCGCAAGGTCGATGATCGTCGACGGCTGGTAGTTGCGCTGCACATAGGCGACGGCATCCGCCAGCACGAGGCGCCCCTCGGCATCGGTATTGATCACCTCGACCGTCTGACCCGACATGGTGTGGACCACGTCGCCGGGCCGTTGCGCATTGCCGCCGGGCATGTTCTCGACCAACCCGCAGATTCCGACGATGTTCGCTTTCGCCTTGCGCCTGGCCAGCGCCATCATCGCTCCTGCAACCGCGCCCGCTCCGCCCATGTCCCACTTCATCGCTTCCATTCCGGCGGCAGGCTTGATCGAGATTCCGCCGGTATCGAACGTGACTCCCTTGCCGACGAACGCCGTGGGTTGGCCGTCTCCGCCGCCCTTCCAGCGCAGCACCAGCAACCGCGGTTCGCGGATCGAGCCCTGCGCGACCCCGAGCAGCGCCCCCATGTTCAACTTCGCCATCTGGTCGCGGTCGAGCACCTCGATCTCGATGCCCAACTCGGCAAGCGGGCGGCAGCGCTCAACGAAGCTTTCCGGATAGAGGATGTTCGCCGGTTCGGTGACGAGCGAGCGCGTAAACCCGACGCCCTCTGCAACCGGCTTCCAGCGGTTCGCCCAGCGTTCGGCCGCGCCTGCCGCGCCGCCGACGATCGTTACCTTCTCAAGCGTCGGCTTCTGCTTGTCCTTCAGCCGGGTGTGATAGCGATCGTACCGCCAGGAACGGAGTTCAGCGGCGAGCGCCACCCGGGCCGCGGAATCCGCATCGAAGCCGAATCCGGAGAGATCGATCACCGAATGAGTCTCGCCGGATTTCAGAAGCTTCGCGACAGCGATGCCGCCCAGCTTTTCAGCCACGTCCGGCGCGTTCGAGTCCGCTCCAGTCCCGACCACGAGAACTCGGCGCGGAGTTCCGCCCTCGTCGACGAACAGTTCAACCGAGCTTCCGGAATCGCCTTCGAACCGTTCCCGCTTGAGCAGATCCTCGGCCTTTGCCGAGTCTGGAAATGCGGCAACCCCCGGCCGCGTCTTCCCTGCCGAGGGAAGGACGAGCGCATAGTCTCCGCTGGGACGGACATCGGCGAATTCGATCTGCATCGGCGAAACTTCCTCCTACCCTCACGCAACGCTCGCGGCTTTAGGGCGCTCCGCCGTGCTTGGCAAAACGGGCTGACGACGGCGATTGTCGTCCGTCAAGCCAAGTGCCAATAGGCCGGTCAACGGAATCGAGTGGCGGAAGGCACGGTTTGCAACTTCGACTGGTCTGGTGGACGGCGCTGCCGCTGCTGTTGACGATGGCGGAACCGGCGTTCGCGCAGGAAGCGCCGCCTCCAGCCGCGGTGACGCCGACTCCCGACCAGTCCAATCAGGTCGTCGACTTCAGCGCGGACCAGGTCGTCTACGACAGCAACAACGATATCGTCACCGCAACGGGCCGGGTGCGCATGTCGCGAGACGGCAATTATCTCGCCGCCGACCAGGTCACCTGGGATCGCAAGACCGGGCAGGTTCAGGCGCGCGGGAATGTGGTGGCGCTCAATCCGCAGGGCGACAAGCTGATCGGTGACGAAGCGAATCTCACCGATTCGTTGAAAGACGGCACGATCGACAACCTGCTGGTCGTGCTGGAGAGCGGAGGCCGGATCGCGGCGCAGAGCGGCACTCGCCAGAATGACGTGATCACTCTGCGCAATGCCGCCTATTCGCCTTGCCCTGTCACCACCGATAGCGGCTGCCCGAAGCGTCCGAGCTGGATGATCACCGCGGCCAAGGTCATCGACGACCCGACCCACCAGCGAGTAATCTTTCGCGGCGGCCAACTGCAGATCTTCGGGATTACGCTGCCGCTGCTTCCGATCTTCAGTGTCGGGACAAGCGCAGGTGGAGCAACCGGGTGGCTTCCACCGGAGCTGAAGCTTTCCAAGAAGAACGGGTTCGAGGTCGCGCTTCCCTTCTATTGGCGAATTGCTTCCAATCAGGACTTCGCCCTCACCCCCCACCTTTACACGAACAGCCTGCCGGGCATCGAGGTGAACTACCGGCAGCTGAACAGGATCGGCGCGTTCCAGATCGGCGGCTTCCTGACCTACAGCAGCATCGACAACGCCGATCTCAGCGCAAATCCAGATTCGAAATCGCAACTTCGGGGCTTCTTCCAGGCCAACGGCAAGGCGCAGCTCGATCCGGACTGGACGGTGACTGCCTACGTTCGCGTCGCTTCCGACAAAACCGTCGCCAGCCGCTACGACATCACCAACGACGACCGGCTGCGGAATTTCGTCAATGCGGAGCGGATCACGCCCGATTCCTATGTGTCCATTGCGGGCTGGGCGTTTGAGGGGCTGCGGGTCGAAGACGTCCAAAAGCAGATCCCGATTGCGCTCCCGGCAATCGATGCCCGGTTCAAGCTGGAACCGCCGGTGCTTGGCGGGACCGTGCAGATCCAGGCCAACAGCCTCGCCATCATGCGGATCGAGGGCCAGGCCACCCAGCGCGCTTTCGCGAGCGCGGAATGGGATTTGCGGCGGCTCACTGCATGGGGACAGCAGCTTACGCTGACGGCTTACGCTCGCGGTGACGTCTATCACACCGACGATGCCGGCGGGACGGGCGTGCCGATCTACAGCGGAACCGACGGTTGGCATACGCGCGGGATCGCCGCCCTCGCCGCCGACGTTCAATGGCCGCTGATCGGCGAATTCTTCGGCGGCACCCAGCGGCTCGTCCCGAGGGTGCAGGTCGTCGCAACCCCGCCCACTCCGAACATGGATATTCCCAACGAGGATGCCCGCTCGATCGACCTCGACGACAGCAACCTCTTCGCGCTCAACCGCTTCCCCGGCTACGACCGCTGGGAGGATTCGTCGCGAGTCACCTACGGTTTCGACTGGTATTATCAGCGGCCGAATCTTTCGATCTTCAGCACCCTTGGCCAGAGCTTTCGGCTCAATAGCCGGCCGGGGATCTTTCCGGAGGGTACCGGCCTTACCGACCGCCTTTCCGATTACGTCGGACGTATCGAAGTGCGCTACGGAAGCTTCATCGATCTCACCGAGCGCTTCCGGATCGACAAGAGCGACTTCCATTTCCGCCGAAGCGAGTTCGACCTCACCGTCGGATCGAGCAACACCTACGCGCAGATCGGCTATCTGCTGCTGAACCGGAACATCGATCCTACGATCGAAGACCTGCGCAACCATCAGGAGCTCCAGTTGGCGGGGCGCGCGCAGATCGGCCGCTTCTGGTCGATTTTCGGCGAGACGGTGATCGATCTCACCACCAAGGCCGAGGATCCACTCGCGACCGGCAACGGGTTTCAACCGGTCCGCGACCGGCTAGGCGTGCAATATGAGGACGATTGTTTGCGGCTTGGCCTGACCTGGCGCCGCGACTATGACATCCTGGGCGCAACTCGGAAGGGCAGCACGTTTTCACTTCAGATCGCGCTCAAGGGGCTGGGCCGCTAAGGTAGGGCCGCTAAGGCTGCGTTCAGCGGCCGAATCTTAATCCATCCTCGCGGAATTGTTTGGGCAGTAAGGGAAATCTCGCAAAGTGGTAGCTACTGAATTCTTCCGGACGAAGCTCCGTTCGGCAATCGCGATCCTGATGCTCGGAGTCGCTACTGCAACGATCGCTCAGACCGCTTCGGATCAGGCGACCGATTCCCCGAACACTGCGAGTTCGCTGCATCTGCCGCAGAACCCGCAGGTTTTCGGAACCCCGCTGCCGTCGATCGTCAAGGCGACCGCGATCGTGAACGGGATGCCGATCACGCAGACCGATATCGATCAGCGGCTGGCGCTTCTGGCGATTTCCAACAACACCGAAATTCCGGCCAACCAGCTCGAGCAGCTTCGCCAGCAGATGCTTCGCAACCTGATCGACGAAACCCTCGAAATCCAGGCCGCTAAGGCAGACAAGATTACCGTCAGCGACAAGGAAATCGACCGCGCCGTTCAGAAGATCGCGGCGGGTGCCAACCAGACCCCCCAGCAATTCGCAGCAATGCTGGACAGCCACGGTTCTTCGATCAACTCGATCCGTCGGCAGATCGAGGGTGAGCTCGCCTGGAACAAGCTCCAGCAGAAGGAGATCGAAGACTCGGTCACTGTCGGCGAGGACGAGGTCAATTCCGTCATTGCGAAGCTGAACGCGCAAAAAGGCGCGCAGGAATATCGGGTTGGAGAGATCTATATCGCGGCGCCCGGCGGGAATGAAGATCAGGCTGCCTCGACCGCAAATCAGATCCTCGATCAGCTGAAGAAGGGCGCCTCGTTCCAGGCGGCCGCACACGAATTCTCAGAAGCCTCGACCGCGGCCGTCGGTGGCGATCTGGGCTGGGTGCGCCCCGACCAGCTTCCGCAGCCGATCGCCACGGTGTTGCAGACGATGCAGCCGGGCGAGGTCAGTAATCCGATCCCGGTCGCGGGCGGTGTTTCGATCATCGCGGTTCAGGACATGCGGCGGCCCGGAGTCGCGGATCCGCGCGATGCGATCCTGAGCCTGAAGCAGGTTTCGATCACCTTCCCGAAGGGCACCACCAAGGAGCAGGCTGAGCCTGTGGTCGAGAAGTTCGCCGAGGCGGCCCAGAATGTCGGCGGATGCGGCGGCGCGGAGAAGATCGCCACGCAATTCAACGGCGAAGTGGTCCAGAGCGACCAGGTCAAGCTTCGTGACCTTCCTCCAGCGCTCCAGCAGATCATGCTGCCGATGCAGGTCGGCCAGGCCACTCGTCCGTTCGGATCGGTCGAAGAGGGCGTCCGTATTTTGGTGATGTGTGGGCGAGATCAGGAAAGTCCCGTCACTCCAACCTACGATGAGGTCTACAACCAGCTCAACGAGCAGCGGGTGAATGCCCGTGCCGAGCATTATCTTCGCGATCTTCGACGCGACGCCGTGATCGAATATCGCTAATCGCCTGCGAATACGGCTATGGGCGCGGCGATGGAACGCGCATCGATGAACCCGCTGGCGGTCTCTCTCGGCGATCCGGCCGGCATTGGGCCGGAGGTCGTGGCGAAGTGCTGGGACAATCGCGAGCAATTCGAGCTGCATCCCTTCGTGGCCATCGGCGACGGCCATTCGCTGGCGGCGGTATGGGACGGTCCGATCGAAGTCGTCGACGATCCGCGCGAGGCTGAATCCGCGTTCGACCGAAGCCTTCCGTTGATCCAGATCACATCCGCCGCCACCGATCAGCCGGGCCATCCGACGATCGCCGGTGCGCATTGTTCGCTCGATTCCCTGGAGATTGCCGTCGGCCTCGCGCGTTCCGGCTCTGCGTCGGGAGTGGTTACCGGCCCGGTTTCAAAAGAGCAGCTCTACGCGATCGGTTTCGCCCACCCTGGGCAGACGGAGTTTGTAGCGGAACGGTGCGGGATCTCCTCATCCAACGTGGTCATGATGCTCGCCGGCCCCACGCTGCGTACGGTGCCGGTGACGACCCACATACCCTTTGCCGACATCCCGAAACGTCTGACGTCGAGCCTCATTGAATCCCGCGCGCGGACGACCCTGCGGGGCCTTCAGCGCAACTTTGGAATTGCCGAACCGAGGCTGGCCATCTCCGGCCTCAATCCGCATTCGGGCGAAGGCGGACTGCTCGGCCGCGAAGAGATCGAGATCATCGAGCCCGCCATCGCGACGCTTCGTTCCGAGGGCTGGCGCGTCACCGGTCCGCACCCTGCGGACACCATGTTCCACGCCAGCGCGCGCGCGCGGTACGACGCGGCGCTGTGCATGTACCACGACCAGGCGCTGATCCCGATCAAGGCGCTTCACTTCGAGGAGGCGGTGAACATCACTCTTGGGCTCCCGATCGTCCGCACGGCGCCCGATCATGGGACAGCCTTTGACATTGCGGGCCGCGACGATGCGGATGCGAGACCGATGGCGGCAGCGATCCGGGTAGCCGCGCAGAGCGCCTTGCACCGCGACGACGGGACGGACGGTTGGTAGAGAAAAGATGAGCGGCGAGCCGCTTCGCAACGTCATTGCCCGCCACGGCCTGCAGGCGTCGAAGGCGCTCGGCCAGAACTTCATCCTCGATCGGCAGCTGCTGGCGCGGATCGCCGCAATCCCGGGCTCCTTGCAAGGAGAGACGGTCTATGAGGTGGGGCCGGGCCCGGGCGGACTTACGGGGGCCCTGCTTGCCGCCGACGCTCGAGTGGTGGCCGTCGAGCGCGACCGGCGCTTCCTGCCAGCCTTGGCCGAGCTGCAACAGGAATTTCCAGAACAGCTCGAACTCGTCGAGGCGGATGCTCTTCGTGTGGACGAGACCAAGCTCGCCGGAGTGGGGGCACGGGTGGTTTCCAACCTCCCCTACAACATTGGCACAGCGCTTCTGCTTCGCTGGCTGACCGGCCCGTGGCCGCCGTGGTGGCGGTCGCTCACTCTGATGTTCCAGAAGGAGGTCGCGGAGCGCATCGTGGCTGCTCCCAACACCTCAGCTTACGGGCGATTGTCGGTGCTGGCGCAATGGCGGTGTGACTGCAGGATCGCGATGCGGCTCAGCCG
>Ga0207705_10003682_pt1 | contig 11660 bp, 11 predicted proteins | sample KBSC13metaG_FD_184314 | JGI IMG/M metagenome (GOLD analysis project Ga0207705, IMG submission 184314) | Corn rhizosphere microbial communities from Kellogg Biological Station, Michigan, USA - KBS C1-3 metaG (SPAdes) (version 2) | ecosystem: Host-associated > Plants > Roots > Rhizosphere > Soil ...
CGCACCGTCCTCAGCAGGATCGACTACAAGGGCAAGGACAAGGACAAGATCGGCGAGATCGATCCGAAGATCGTGCTCACCGCAAGGCAGTTCCTCAAGGAACACATCACCGGGTGAGGGTCGCCATCGCCGGGTTTGACGGCCGCCGGAAAGCCCCACAAAGCTTGGGCGGTCATGGAGAGACGCGATGAGCGATCTAACGTCGGCACAGCGCGTTGGCGCCAGCCGCATGCCCCCGGCGTTGACCATCAATGCCGGGGGCACGTCGCCCTTCGTGCTGGTCTGCGACCATGCCTCCAACCGCATCCCCGAGGATCTTGGCGACCTCGGCCTGTCGGCGATCGACCGGCTACGGCACATCGCCTGGGACCCCGGGGCGCTGGCGGTATCGCTGGCGCTGGTCGAAATGCTGGATGCGCCTCTGGTGCACTCGACGGTGTCGCGGCTGGTCATCGACTGCAACCGCGCGCACGATGCTCCCGACCTCATTCCACTGGTCAGCGAAACCACCGAAATTCCGGGTAATCGCGACCTCGGCGGCAATGAGCGGGCCCGCCGCATCGCGGACTTCCACGCCCCGTTCCATGCCGCCATCGAGGCGGTGCTCGACCGGCGCGCCGCTGCGGCACAGGAGACGATTCTCGTCGCCATGCATTCGTTCACGCCAGTCTACAAGGGCGTGGCGCGACCATGGCCGATCGGGCTGATCCATGGCGTCGACGACGGCTACACCGAGGCGGTGTTCGAAGCGCTGAAGGCGGAAGGCCGCGACCTCAATGTCGGCTGGAACGAGCCCTATGCGGCGCTCAACGGGGTCACCTACACGCTGGAGCATCATGGCGACGGCCGGGGCCTCCGCGCGACAATGATCGAGATCCGGCACGACGAAATCCTCGATGCGAGCGGAGTTGCGCTGTGGGCCGGGCGACTGGCACGGAGCCTTGAGACGGCGCGTTCCGAATAGGCAAATCCTCATCGTCGGGGACTCGCGGCGAAGCCGGGGCGCGACTATGGTCGGGGCAAACATAAAGCAGTCCGGGGAACCCATCATGGCCGCCTATTCGCTCGACGCCCTCAAGGCCGATGTTGCCAAGGGGGCGATCGATACCGTGCTGTGCTGCTTTCCCGACATGCAGGGACGACTGATCGGCAAGCGCTTCCAGGCGGAGTTCTTCCTCGAGGGAGCGCTCGAGGAAACGCATGGCTGCACCTATCTGCTCGCCGACGACATCGACATGGAGCCGGTGCCCGGCTACGCGGCGGCGAGCTGGGGCAAGGGCTATGGCGACTTCGTGTTCAAGCCCGATCTTGCCACGCTGATGCGGGCGAGCTGGCTCGAGGGCACCGCCATCGTGCTCGCCGACCTCGCCGACCACCACTCGGGCGAACCGATCCCGCACAGCCCGCGGGCGATGCTCAAGGCGCAGCTCAAGCGGCTGGAAAAGCTTGGCTACACGGCGAATTTTGCCTCCGAACTCGAATTCTACCTGTTCGACGACGATTTCCGCACCGCCTTCGACAAGGGCTACAAGTCGCTCAAGACCGCCGGCTACTACATCGAGGATTATCACATCTTCCAGACCACCAAGGAGGAAGGGGTGATGCGCGCCATAAGGCGCGAACTCACCGCCTCGGGCATTCCGGTGGAGAATTCCAAAGGCGAGTGGGGACCGGGCCAGGAAGAGATCAACGTCAAATACGCCGACGCCCTCACCATGGCCGACCGGCACGTGGTGATGAAGAACGCCATCAAGGAGATCGCCCATTTCCAGGGCAAGGCGGTGACCTTCATGGCGAAGTGGGATTTCGGCCTCGCCGGCTCGTCGAGCCATATCCACATGAGCCTCGCCGCCAAGGGCAAGAACGCCTTCCACGACGCCGAGGCCGAGCACGGCATGAGCGAATTGATGCGGCATTTCGTCGCCGGACAGCTCGCCCACGCGCAGGAAATCACCTATTTCCTCGCGCCCTACATCAATTCCTACAAACGCTTCCAGGTCGGCACCTTCGCGCCTACCAAGGCGATCTGGAGTTTTGACAACCGCACCGCCGGCTTCCGGCTATGCGGGGCGGGCGGCAAGGGCGTGCGCATCGAGTGCCGAATCGGTGGCGCCGATCTCAATCCCTATCTCGCCTATGCCGCCCTGCTCGCAGCGGGCATCGCGGGCATCGAGCAAAAGCTCACGCTCGAGGCACCGTTCACCGGCGACGCCTATAGCGGGGAAAAGCTGCGCGAGGTGCCTAAGACCCTGCGCGAGGCGCTCGCGGCGCTGCGCGGCTCCAAAATGCTGCGGGTGGCCATGGGCGACGACGTCGTCGAGCACTATCTCCATACCGGAGACTGGGAACAGTTCGAATACGACCGCCGCATCACCGACTGGGAGTTGCGGCGCGGCTTCGAACAGAGCTGAATCTGATATTTCACAACCTTTAAAAATATGCTACATTGATAATATCAAGATCGTTTGGCAGGAGTCTTCCCATGTCCAAATATGAACCGCTCACGACTTTTTTGCAGCAAGCGAACCATCGCAATCTGCGCCTTAGCTTTGCTGAAATCGAGAAGATTCTGGGATTCCCGCTTCCGGCATCCAAACAGTATCCGGCTTGGTGGAGCAACAGTGCAACTAACAATACAATGACCACGGCTTGGTTGGCGGCCGGCTACAAGACTGGACAGGTGGATGTTGCGGAGGAGAAAGTGACCTTCCACTCCGAAGCGCAGCCCGAATCTGCGCCGCCGACGCGAGGGCCAATTCCCCGCAGCCCGCTATTCGGCAGCATGAAAGGGACAACCTTTGTGATGCCGGGTGTGGACCTGACGGCGCCCACTCTGGATTCCGATTGGTTGCGCAAATATGAGACGTACGACTCTGCGGACGTCATCGCCCAGCACGAAGTCGCCAAAATAGTTTCCGATCCAAAGCTCAATGTCTCCGACAGGATTAGGGCGTTGAACGATCTCGGTGTGCCCCGCGCCGAAATCGCCAGGCTGCTGGGCAAACGCTACCAGCACGTGCGAAACGTGCTGGTAGCCGAGGAGCAGAAGGTCCGGACGTCGGCATGAGCCTACTGCTCGATACTTGCGCTGCGATCTGGATTACCGAAGACGAGCAGATTTCGCCCCATGCGACTGTCGAAATAGACCGAGCGGCTGCGGAAGGCCGCCCGGTTTATGTAGGCCTTTACACGGCATGGGAGCGCGCCATGCTGTCGGCAAAGCACAAACTTACCTCACCCTTGTCGCCAAAACTGTGGTTCGAACGGTTCACATCCCGCCCCGAGGTCGAGGTCGTGCCGCTCACGAGCGACATTCTGATCGATTCCTGCTTCCTTCCAGGCGATCTCCACGGCGATCCGGCCGACCGCATCCTCATCGCCACAGCCCGGGCTCTTGACTTGACGATCGTAACGCGCGACCGCCTGATCCTCGAATACGCGGGCAAGGGGCACGTCCGCGCCCTGGCCTGCTGAAGGAGTCTCCATGACCGAGACGGTGAAAATCATCTCGCCGATCGACGGCAGCGTTTATGCCGAGCGGCCGGTGGCGAGTGCGGCCGAGATCGAGGCAGCGGTGACGCGTGCTCGTGCGGCCCGTCACGCCTGGAGCGAGATCACGGTCGGCGAGCGGGCGAAGTTTCTCGGCCATTTCCTCGACGCGCTGCTGGGTCGGAACGACGAGATCGTGCCGGAACTGGCCTGGCAGATCGGCCGGCCGGTGCGCTTCGGCGGCGAGAAGAAAGGCGTCGAGGAACGGGCGCGGCATATGATCGCCATTGCCGAGGACAGCCTGAAGCCGGTCGAAAAGACCGACAAGCCGGGCTTTCGTCGCATGATCACCCGCGAGCCGCTGGGCACCGTGATGGTGATCGCGCCGTGGAACTATCCGTTCCTCACGGCGATCAATTCGATCGTGCCGGGACTGATGGCGGGCAATGCCGTGATCCTCAAGCATGCCAGCCAGACGCTGCTGGTCGGCGAGCGCTTTGCCGAGGCGATGCATGTGGCGGGATTGCCGGAAGGGCTGTTCCAGAACCTGGTGCTCAACCACGCCGATACCGAAAAGCTGATCGGCTCGGGGGCCATCGACCACGTCAATTTCACCGGTTCGGTGGAGGGCGGGCGGCGCATCGAGCGCGCGGCGGCGGGCACCTTCGCGACGCTCGGGCTGGAGCTCGGGGGCAAGGATCCTGCCTATGTGCGGGAGGACGCCAATGTCGCCTATGCGGCAGAAAATCTGGTCGACGGCTCGTTCTTCAATTCCGGGCAGAGCTGCTGCGGGGTTGAGCGCATCTACGTGCACAAGAACGTCTACGCGCCGTTCGTACAGCAGTTCATCGAACAGGCGCGCGGCTGGAAACTCGGCCATCCGCTCGATGAAGCGACGGTGGTCGGGCCGATGGCGCGGGCACAATTCGCCGACCTTGTCCGCGAGCAGACCGCGGAGGCATTGCGCAAGGGGGCGACGTCACACCTCAAGTGGAACGATGCCCGCGACAAGGCCGGTTCGCCCTACCTGGCGCCAGAGGTGCTGACCGACGTCAACCACCAGATGGCGGTGATGCGCGAGGAAAGTTTCGGCCCGGTGGTCGGCATCATGCAGGTGGCCGACGACGACGAGGCGGTGACGCTGATGAACGACAGTCCCTACGGATTGACGGCCTCGCTATGGACCGAAGATCTCGATGCGGCGGCGCACCTGGGCGCACGGATCGAGACCGGTACGGTCTACGCCAATCGCTGCGACTATCTCGATCCGGGGCTGGTGTGGACCGGCGTCAAGGATACCGGCAAGGGCGGCGCGCTGAGCGAGATCGGCTACCAGAATTTGACGCAGCCGAAGAGCTATCACTTGCGGAAAGTCTGAGTCCGAGGCCCTTGGATGGTCTTGAAATTCCCGGGGTCATTCCCGCGCAAGCGGGAATCTCTGTTTGCCTTGGTCCCGGGGCGTCATGAAACGGAGATCCCCACCTGCGCGGGGATGACGCCGTAGATTAGTCGATCGCCATCAGTCCCGGCGAAGGAAGAACAACAACATGCCCATCAAAGCCAACTGGAACTATCCCACCGCCATCCGCTTCGGGGCGGGGCGCATTGCGGAGCTGCCGGAGGCGCTCAAAGCCGTCGGCATCAAGAAGCCGCTGCTGGTCACCGATGCGGGGCTGGCGGCGCTGCCCGTGACGCAGAACACGCTGAAGCTGCTGCGCGATGCTGGTATCGAGGTGGGTCTTTTCGCCGACGTGAAGCCGAATCCGGTCTCGGCCAACGTCAATGCCGGCGTCGAGGTGCTGCGCAGGGGCGGGCATGACGGGGTGATCGCATTCGGCGGCGGCTCGGGGCTCGATGTCGGCAAGGTCATCGCCTTCATGGCCGGCCAGACACGCCCGATGTGGGATTTCGAGGACATCGGCGACTGGTGGACGCGCGCCGACCCGAAGCGCATCCTGCCGATCATTGCGGTGCCGACCACGGCGGGGACCGGCTCGGAAGTCGGGCGCGCCGGAGTCATTACCGACGAGACGACACACACCAAGAAGGTGATCTTCCATCCGCTGATGATGCCCAAGATCGTCATCGCCGACCCCGAGCTGACGGTCGGGATGCCCCGCTTCATTACCGTGGGCACGGGGTTCGACGCGCTGGCGCATTGCCTCGAGGCGTATTGTGCGCCGGGTTACCACCCGCTTGCCGACGGGATCGGGGTCGAAGGCATCCGGCTGGTGCTCGAGAACCTGCCGAAGGTCGTCGCCAACCCCAATGACATCGAGGCCCGGGGCCATCTGATGAGCGCGGCGGCGATGGGGGCGACGGCGTTCCAGAAGGGGCTCGGAGCGATTCATGCCCTGTCGCATCCGGTGGGGGCGCTCTACGACACGCATCACGGCATGACCAACGCGGTGTTCATGCCCTACGTGCTGGTGGTCAACCGGCCGGCCATCGAAGCGAAAATCGCCCGGCTCGCGGCCTATTGCGGGCTGCCGGCGAGCTTCGAGGCGTTCCTCGCGGCGGTGGTCGAGTTGCGCCGGGCGCTCGGGGTCCCCAACACGCTGGCTGAGTTCAAGGTCGATGGCGCCCGGCGCGAGTTGATCGGCGACATGGCGATCGTTGATCCCACGGCCGGCGGCAACCCGATCGAGCTGACACGCGAGCGGGCGCTGGAGGTGTTTGACCGGGCCATGGCGGGGCGGCTGTAGCGCGGCGTTTCGTACCTGCACCGTCGTCCCTTCTCCCCCTGCGGGGGAAGGTGGATCGCCTGCCAGGCCGAGATGGTTTGAGGGGAGCGCTGCGGGCGCTATCGCCTGCCGCTTCCCCCTCATCCGCCCTACGGGCACCTTCTCCCGCGAGGGGAGAAGGAAGAGTGGCGGCGGCGTTCGGTTCAGCTCGAGCGCACCAGCGCGGCGACGGTGGCGGCGCTGCCGTGGTCGAACAGCGAGCGCAGGTGGCCGGTCACGGCTTCCCGGAACACCTCGTTCTGGGGCAGGTCCCGGCCGAAGATTTCGCCGATGGTCAGCAGCCCCACGGCCAGCCGGATCGGCTCCCGGTGCGCCGAGTCGGCGATGGCGCGGAGGCGCCCCGCCAGCGGATCGCGCACTTCGATGGCTGCGCCTTGCTCGTCGATGCCGGTTACGTAGCGCATCCAGGCGGCCACCCCCAGCGCCAGCCGGTCGATCGGCTGGCCCGCCGCCAGCCGATCCCGGATGGTGCCGAGCAGGCGCTGCGGCAGCTTCTGGCTGCCGTCCATGGCGATCTGCCAGGTGCGGTGCTTCAGCGCGGGGTTGGAAAAGCGCGCCAGCAGCTCGTCGCGATAGTGCCCCAGATCGACACCCGGCATATCGAGCGTCGGCATCGCCTCGAGGGTTATCAGGTCGTGGATCAGGCGGACAAAATCCGGCGACTGCATGACCTCGGACACATATTCGTGGCCGGCGAGATAGCCCAGATAAGCGAGGGTCGAATGGCTGCCATTGAGCAGCCGGAGCTTCATTTTCTCGAACGGCCCGACATCCTCGACCAATTGCGCGCCGACCGTCTCGAACGGCGGCCGGCCGGCCGGAAACCTGTCCTCGATGACCCATTGAGTGAACGGTTCGGTCATGATCGGCCAGGCGTCCTCGAGCCCGATGAGGTCGTCGACCAGTTGCCGGTCGGCATCAGTCGTCGCCGGCACGATGCGATCGACCATGGTCGAGGGAAAGGCCACGTGCTGGCGGACGTGGGTCCCCAGTTCCGCCGATCGCAGCTCGGCAAAGCGGGCCACGATGCGGGCCGCAGTCGCGCCATTGTTCGGCAGGTTGTCGCAGCTCAGCACGGTGAAGGGCGCCGTCCCCTGCGCGAGGCGCCGCTCCAGTGCCGCGACGATCAACCCGGGCGCGGTGACCGGATCGTCGGGGTGGGCGAGATCGTGCACGATGTCGGGATGGTGCTCATCGAGCTGGCCAGTCGCCGGGTCGTGGCAATAGCCCTTTTCGGTCACCGTCAGCGAAACGATGCGAATGGCGGGCGCCGCCATGAGGCGCAGCAAGCGGCCACGCTCGGCATTGGCATCGACGATGGCAATGATCGACCCGATGATTCCGCATTGCGTGCCGGAGGCATCGCGCACGGCGACCGTATAGTAGCCGTCCTGGGGGGTCAGCGCCACCTTGGTATCGGGGCGCCTGAGGCTCACACCGACAATGCCCCAGTCGGGGGCGGCGGCCAGCAGCCGGTCAACGTAGACCGCCATATGGGCGCGATGGAAGGCGCCGATGCCGAGATGGACGATACCCGGCGTCACCCCGCTGCGGTCGTAATGCGGCTGGTCTATACCGGCCGGCAGGAGTCTGAGGGTCGATTGGCTGAGTCGCGGCATCGCGGGGTCTGCTGATTGGGCCAGAGAGGATCGACCGAACCATAATCGAGGGCGCGCGCGGCGACCATACCGCGGCTTATCGGGCATGGTTGCGCGAGCCGGTTATCCCCGGCATAAGGCTGCCGATCGAGAGGTTTTCCCATGGCCAAGCGGTTCGTCAGCGTCGGCGAGTGCATGATCGAATTGTCGGGCGGTGAGGCCAGGCAATACCGGCTGGGATTTGCCGGCGATACCCTCAACGCCATCTGGTACGCCCGCGCCGGGCTGCCGAACGACTGGATCACCGACTATGTGACGGCGCTCGGCGACGACGCCTACTCCGCCGAGATGCGCGATTTCCTCAAGAGCAACGGCATCGGCACGGAGCACATCCAGACCATCCCCGGGCGGCGGCCGGGCCTCTATCTGATCCGGCAGGAGCACGGCGACCGGCACTTCACCTACTGGCGGGAGAATTCGGCGGCGCGGCTGCTGGCCGAAGATCCGCTGGCGCTGGCGGCAGCGTTCGAGGGCGTGGATCTCATCTATTTTTCCGGCATCACGCTCGCCATCCTGTCGGCGCGTGGGCGCGGCCGGCTGCTCAAGGCGATCGTCAAGGCGCGCAATGCCGGCGCAAAGATCGCTTTCGACCCCAACGCACGGCCGATCCTGTGGAAATCGCCGGCCGTCATGGGCTCCACCATGACCGTCGCCGCCGGCCTCAGCGACATCGTGCTGCCGACCTTTTCGGACGAGCGGGCGACCTTTGGCGACGCCGATGCGGCGGCGACACGCGCCCGCTACCTCGAACTCGGGGTCGGGGAGGTCGTAGTGAAGGATGGCGAGGCCCCTGCCCTGCTCGGCTTTGACGGCCAACTCGCCGCCGTACCGGCTACCCGCGGCACCATGGTCGATGCGACCGGGGCGGGCGACGCCTTCAACGGCGCCTACCTCGCGGCCCGGCTCACCGGCGCTGGTCCGGTCGAGGCCGCCCAGGCGGCGCACCGCGTGGCGGGTCTCGTCATCGGCCAACGCGGCGCACTGATCGATCCGAAGCTGCTGCGCTAGGATTGCGCAGCGGTTTGCCGGTCCGGAAACACGGCCAAAAGTTCAGAACATGCGGTCGCCGATTTCGGCGAGATAAGTTACCTCCGCGGGCGTCGAGGTCCGGCCGAGAGCTGCATTGCGCTTGGGGAAACGACCGAAACGGGCCAGCACTTCGAGATGCTCGGCGCCGGCCTTGCTGAATTCATCACCCCCCAACGCCGCGAACAGCGGCACTGCCGCCTGCTGCACGACCAGCGACTCGGCATGCATGTAGGGCATATAGAGGAAGGCGCGCCGGTCACCCGCGAGTTGCCGGTCGACGCCCGCCGCGACCGCCTCCTGGGCGAGGACCAGCGCCATGCCGTCCTGGGCGAACGCCCTGGGGGACTGGCGATAAAGCTGGCGCGAAAACTGGTCGAGAACGATGATCTCGGCGAGGCGCCCCTCGGGCGTCGTGCGCCACGCAAACCCCTCGCCGCGCGCCAGCCGCGCATGGGTCTCGCCAAACCGTTTGGCAATCGCGCGGTCGAAGGCCGGATCGGCGCTCCACCAATCCGCCGGCCCGTGAGTCTCGAACCAGAATTGCGTCACATCGGCCGCAATGACCATGGGAAAACTCCTGAGAACCGGGACAAGGCGAGGACGAGCGTTCAGGCTTTGTTTGCAACACCGGGCTATTGCTCGCAAGCAAGGCAAGGGTGACTGAGATGCGACTGGTCAAACTACTGAGCGACGACGGTCCGGTCTACGTCAACCCCGAGCACGTGGTTTCGGTGCGCAAGGCGCTCAAGGATACGCGCGTCGAGACGGTCTCCGGGCAGTTCACCTGCAAGGAGGACCCCGCCGTGGTGGTGCGGCTGCTCGGCGCCGAAGAACTGGCGATCGATATCACCCCGGCGCTCACCGACCTGACGCCGCGCTAGCGGGCGCGGCGGGTCGCAAAAGCCGGGGGGCCCTGTCGTCTCCCTCCCCCTTGAGTGAGGGGCGGGATGGGGTGGGGGTCCTGCCACCGGCACAGCTTCGGACCGGACCTGCGGGACGCTGAGCACCATTATGCACGGCATTGACAGCACCCGGGCAAACGACGACATAGCGACGAGGCTTTTCCAGCAGGAGACGTCCATGACCGCGGTCTCGAAAATTGCCGCCGCCGGCACCAAAACGATCTTTATCGACGGCGAAGCGGGCACCACCGGTCTCGGCATCCGCGAGCGGCTGGCGGGCGTCAGCGGCGTGGCGTTGCGGAGCCTTTCAGGCGAATTGCGCAAGGACGTGGCCGCCAAGCGGGCGCTGCTCGCCGAAGTCGACCTCGTCGTACTATGCCTGCCGGATGCGGCGGCGCGGGAAACCGTGGCGCTGGTCGACGAGTTGGGCGCCAACGGCCCGAAGGTGCTCGACGCCTCGACGGCCCATCGAGTCGCGCCGGGCTGGGTCTACGGCTTTGCCGAGATGGCGCCGGGCCAGGCGGCGGCGATCGCCAATTCGGGCCGGGTCGCCAATCCGGGCTGCTATCCGACGGGCGGCATCGCGCTGCTGCGGCCACTGGTCGAAGCCGGGCTGCTCGGCGCCGACCATCCGGTTACCGTAAATGCCGTTTCGGGCTATTCGGGCGGCGGCAAGGCGATGATCGCCGAATTCGAGGGCGGTACCGCCCCGAGCTTCGAGCTCTACGGCCTTGGCCTCGAGCACAAGCACGTGCCCGAACTGCACACCTATTCGAAGCTGACGCGGCGGCCGATTTTCGTGCCGTCGGTGGGCAATTTCTACAAGGGCATGCTGGTGTCGGTGCCGCTGCATCTCGACACCCTGCCCGGCAAGCCGCAAGCGGCGGACCTGCATGCGGCGCTCGCCGGCTATTTTTCCGACGCCGAGCTGATTTCCGTGGTGCCGATGGACGAAGCGGCCGACAGCAAGGGCCGGCTGGAGCCGGAAGCGCTGAACGATACCGACCGCATGGAACTCAGGGTGTTCGCCAACGAGGCGCACCGGCAGGCCGTGCTGGTGGCACGGCTCGACAATCTCGGCAAGGGCGCCTCGGGGGCGGCGGTGCAGAATTTGCGGCTGATGCTCGGCCTGTGAACTTCGCCAGCGACAATTGGGCCGGGGCCACGCCCGAAGTAATGGCGTCGCTGCAGCGGCATAATGGGGGGTTCGCGCCAGCTTATGGCGGGGACGCGCTGACGGCCGCGGTCAGGCAGCGTTTCAGCGCCATATTCGAGCGGGATGTCGAGGTGTTCTTCACCGGCACCGGCACCGCGTGCAATGCGCTCTCCATGGCGGCGGTGGCGCGGCCGGGCGGGCTGATCATCTGCAGCGCCGACGCACATCTCAGGAACGACGAGTACGGCGCCTCGGAGTTTTTCACCGGCGGCATGAAGCCGGTTACCGTGCCCTGCCGGCTGGGCAAGATCGCCGCTGCCGACCTCGAGGCCACGCTGGCCCGCTATCCCGCCGGTAACCGCGCCGGCCGGCCGGTGGTGCTGAGCCTTACCGAGGCGACCGAGGCAGGGACGCTCTACAGCGTCAACGAAATCGCGGCGTTGGCAGGCATCGCCCACGCAGCAGGCCTCGTCGCGCACATGGACGGGGCGCGCTTTGCCAATGCGGTGGCCGGGCTTGGCGTGCGGCCGGCCGACCTCACCTGGAAGGCCGGCATCGACCTGATGTCGTTCGGCGGCACCAAGAATGGCTGCTGGGCGGCGGAGGCGATCGTGGTGTTCGAGCCCGGCCGTTGGCCCGACCTCGACATCCTCAAATCGCGGGCCGGCCACACCTTTTCCAA
>Ga0207705_10003683_pt1 | contig 11658 bp, 6 predicted proteins | sample KBSC13metaG_FD_184314 | JGI IMG/M metagenome (GOLD analysis project Ga0207705, IMG submission 184314) | Corn rhizosphere microbial communities from Kellogg Biological Station, Michigan, USA - KBS C1-3 metaG (SPAdes) (version 2) | ecosystem: Host-associated > Plants > Roots > Rhizosphere > Soil ...
GGGAGAGGGCGTAACCTGAACTGAAGATGGCCGCGAAATCTTCGGGGGAAAGCAGACTGAGCGCGCCGCGCAATTGCGCGAGTTGCAATAGATCGAGATCCCGGATGAGTTTGTCCCCGGCCCGGCGCGCGGCCAGGGCATCGAGCGCCTGTGCGACGGCAAGTTCGTTGGGGGTGAGGCCAAGTCCCGGCCCGAGATCAGTAAACGAGCCTTGGGTGAATTTCAGTAGCACCGCATTTTTTTGATAGATGACTTTGAGCCCGAGTAACGTGCCGGTGCTATGGGCGTCGTTGAACGTGTCGAACTTGCCGGAAACTCCTCCAGCGGCCGTCAAAATCTTGAACACGTCGCCCGGTTTGGCCTCGAAGCCGTCGAGATACGTTACGTTCAAGGCTCCGCTCAGGAAGGCGGCGCCACCGATCGTCAGCAGGTCGAAGCTGGCCGGTGAAGAGAGCCGGATGCTCAAGGTTCCCGCCGGGCTCTGGTTGTAATTGCCGCCGATGGTCAAGGTGCCAGGCGCGTTCGCTCCGCCGGGTTGGACGAGCGCTTGATTGAGGACACTTCCTCCAATCGTACCCACGCCGCGAAGTGTCCCACCCGCCACGACGGCGCTGCCGGCGATGGAGCCATCCACCGCCAAAGTGCCCGCGCGAATCGTGGTCAGCCCGGTGAAAGTATTGGCCCCCGTCAGCGCCCATGTGCCAGTGCCCACTTTCTCAACGGATCCGGTCCCGCTAATGACGCCGGAAAAGAGCGTACTCGTGTTGTCGTTTCCGGTCACCAGGTGTGCGGTTCCCAAATCCACCGCTCCGGCACCCGCCAACGAGCCTATGCTCTGGTTAAAGCCGTTCAGAGCAAAGAGCGCTCCCCCCTGCACCGAGACCGGCGACGCATTGGGAATCACATTCGCCGCCCCCGCCTGGAGCGAGCCTGCGAGGATGGCCGTGGCTCCGAGATAGGTATTGGCGCCCGCCAGGGTCAGATTGCCCACGCCCGCCTTGGTCAATCCATCCGCACCGGACACCGCTCCGTTGATGACGAGACCGGCGGCGTTGTTCACCGTCATAGCCTGCGCCGGTCCGCTCAACACCAGGTCGCTGTTAATCGTCGCCAACCCCGCTCCGTTGTTGACCGTGATTCCGGTGGCGGCACCGGTGCCAACGATGGATAAGACGCCGGGGCCGGAGATCGTGACCGGCGTGGGATCGTTGATCGTCAGGCTGGAAATGGTCGTGTCCGCGCCGAGTACTGTGTTTTGATTCTGCGCACCGTTCGCCGAGAAGACCACGTCCGCGACCGGAGCAAGCGTGGAAGGATTTGCGCCGGAGACATCAGGCGACCAGTTGGCGCTCGACCAGAGGTTATCGGTCGAGCCCGTCCAAAAGCGTCCCGGCGGAAGCACGATGGCGGGACGAACGATGGTATTGGTATCCAGCGTCACCGCTCCATCGATCGCCAACGCGCGCCCATTGAGATTGGCTCCGGTCGTCAATGTGATGCTGTTCTGCGCGAGGATATCGCCGAGAAACGCAGTATTGGTGCCGAAAGTCGCCGAGCTGCCGACCTGCCAAAAAATGTTGGAGGTGGTGCCGTTGAGGAGCAGGATTTGCGCATTCGCGGCCGAAATCAGCGTGGTGCCGATCTGGAAGTGAAACTCGGCATTCGGATCACCTTGCATATCCAGCTGGAGCGTCCCCGTCAGTTGCGCAGCGTTATTAAAATGATAGACCCCGGGCGTGAGGGTCAGCCCCCCCAAATTCTGACCCGACAAATTGTTCGCCGGTGAAAATGCCTCCCCTGCCACTTGATTGAAAGCGGTGATGACGTCGTTGTGAGCTTGCGCCGCCACCCCGTCGCCGGCGTGAATCGTTCCGTTGATGATTCCGGGTGGAAACCCAGTAATCGCTGATCCAGGGCTCACCCCAACGTTGCCGGTAATGACGGTCGGACCGGTATTCGTTATCGTCGAACCGGCCAGGACGGCAAAATCCTGGGAAGTTCCGAGTTGGATCTGCGCCTCCGCGGCGGATACCACCGCAATCATCCCGCAAACGACCCACGCCGCCACGCGCGCCGCGATCCCCCGAAGGGCGGAATGATTAGGAGTGTCTCGGCCGGATATTGGTATTAGTTTCATGGGCAATCTTTAGAAATGTTAAAAAAAAGGAGTCTTCCGCGGTTGCTTTTCAGGTTGGTGTATTTGGACGCGCAACAGACTTTTCTCTACGGAGTAACATCCGCATTTTGCGGGGCAGGGTTAACCCTTAGGCACGCGGGCCAATGCAGTTGGGGGGTTCTTGATTTCAACAAATGGGCGACGCTCCAGGACACTTTCCCACGATCGGCGTCGACGCCAGGCACCACCAATACTTCCCTTGCTCCCTGGTCATAGGCAAAAGACATACCTGCACTCTGACAAGTCACTTGGCCCAGTCGCCGGCGATACCTATTAGCTATGAGCTCTCCGATTTCATCCTCAGAGGGATTTAGAAGATGTGTTTAGAGCGCCCACACAACTCCGTCATAAATAGTACATAACGCGGTCAAAGTTATACAACAAGGTTAGCTGCAGTTTTTGCGGCGTTGGGTCGCCGCGCGAAGTTCCCCATACGTAAAATCCGGGTATCCACTCACCGTAAGGGTACGGATGCTGCAGTTTAGGTTTGCGCTCCATGACATATCGTTCCCTTGCTTGCTCGCGCCAGAGCGGCGTCACTATCCTCGAAGTTCTCGCCTCCGCCGTCGTCATCCTTCTCGCCGTCGGCGCCATCTTCGGCATGAACGCGCAGAGCCTCCAGATCTTGCGCCGCACCCAGCAAGCCGCCGCCGCCAGCGAAATCCTTAAAGAACGCATAGAAGCCATGCGCACCGCTTCCTGGCCCGATATCTCGCGCGGCGCCACCGCCGCCGGCCTGTGGGCTGCTCCGGCACACAGCGCCCCCGACCTCGCGGACGCCGCGCCGGTCGAGACACTCACCGTTTCCCCTGCTTCCTCTCCGAGCCTGGTCACACTCAACACGGCTTCCTTTCGGGTGGAGCGCCGCGCCGGGAAGGTCAAGGTCATCCAGAATGCCGACCTCAGCCCTGAGCGGCTCGTCCTCGTGGAAGTCAGCATTGCCTGGCGCGAGCGGCGGGGTATTCAGCAGCGACAGCTGCGCACGCTCATCGCGCGCTCGGGCCTCACTCGCAGTGGCATTTTCGGCAGCGCCTTTGGCCGGGCGGAAGCGAGCGCACCTTCAGCGCCATGATGCGCCGCTCCGCCAGGACCCGGGGTTTCACGCTGGCCGAGATGATGATCGCACTCGGCGGCAGCGTCCTCGTCCTCGCCGCCCTCCTCATTAGCTCCACGCAGCTCCAGCGCGCTCTCATCTCCAGCGAGCGCTATGCGATGAAACAGGGCGACCAGCGCCGGCTGGTGGACTACCTTGGCCGCGACTTGCGCCGCGCCGTCGGCCTGCGCTCGACGACCAATGTCAACGGCTCCGGCGGGACGCGGCTGGCCGCTGCCTCCGTCACCGTGGAGAATGGAGTCTTCCTCGCCGTCACCTTGCCGGCCTATTATCAGAGCGAATCCATCGACGACGACACCTACGATGAAGCGCTCCCCGTCGTCGTGGCCGATAACTATGTGGACTACGGCACCTCCGCCGGGCACGCTCCCGCGGTTCTCGTCGTCTTCCGCAAGGAGTACGTCGACTCCGAGCGCGCCGTTTGTTTCCTCCGCCTGGAGGGCGATTCACAGATCGTCATTCTCCGCAGCGCCGGCGACATGCACCTCCAGGTGACTCTCTCCGAAGACGGACGCGTCTGCGGGATCGAGGTCGCCTACACGCCGGTGGCCGGCCTCTCGCCCAAGGTCACAACGCACGAGCAAGTGCTCATGCGCAATATCCGGATCGATTGACCGCCATGTCGCCCTTCCCTCCCGCCACCCGCCAGCGGGCCAGTACTCTGCTCCTCTCGCTTCTCTGCATCGCCGGGCTGTCCATCGCCGCCGCGCTTACGCTCCAGCGCATCAGCCCTCGCTTTCAGCAGGCCTCCCAGGCCGCGGCCTGGCAGGAGGCGCGGCTCTCCGCGGAAGCGGGAATCGATGTCGCCCTTGTCGAACTGGAACAAAACGCCATCGGCTTCAACGACGGCAGTTGGCACGGCTGGAACCAGTATGACCAGGCCGGGCCCCCGCCGACCTTGGCGGCGGTCGCACCGCTGAGCACAGCGCTGGTCCTCCCAGCCGCCGGAAAAACGAAGGGCAACAACGGCAACGGCAAAGGCAACTCCCCCGCCAAGCTGGCCGCGCAAGCCGCCAAAAAGGCAAAAAAGAAGGGCAACGTGGTCCCCGCCATTGCCCAGACGATCAGCGTCGTCAATAGCGCGCTGGCGCTCCTTGGCAATCCAGTCGCAGTTTCGCAGCCCATCTTTCTCGACAATCTCCAGGCCGCTTCCAGCGGCAATCGTCCGACCAATGTCGATGTCCAGTTGTGGGCGGTTTACCCTACGCCCAATCCGTATGCCCGGTGGTACCGCCTGCGCTCCGTGGCCACCGTGGCCCTGCCCCCGCTCGCCACCCGCACCCAGGACAAGCGCGAAGGCGAGTTTCGCCGCTTTAGCCTTCGCAACGTCCGCGAGCAGTTGAGCTACGACGACATGGGCCGGCCCACGAACGTTTCCAATCCCAGCACCACGCGCACCGCAGAGGTGCTCGTCGAGCCCGTTCTGCCCTTCGAACTCGCCATCCTGACCGACCAATCGCTGAGTCTCGGAACGAGCGGCACCTGGGCGGTGGACAGCTACGATTCCACCGACCCCGCGAAGAGTGTGCTCAATGGCCAATACCCCGGCCGCCTCAGCCCGCTCACCCAGGACAATGGCAACATCGCCACCAATGCCGTCCGGCCCGCCTCTTCACCCTACGGCCCAGTCATCGCCGCCAATGGCACGCTCGTCCGCGGCTCCGTCGCCACCAATGGCGCTGACGATCCGGCCACTCCCGCGCATGAGAGCCTCACCGGCGATTCCAAGATCGACCCCGCCCGCGTCCGCAGCGACTTCTATCGCGAGCTCCGGCCTCTTTCCCGTCCCAACTCCGGCATCTTCCGCACACCACCTCTCCCCGGGCAGCCCTTCGTCGCCGGCAGCCCCACCCAACCCGCCTTCTATCTCGTCACCAGGGACCTCCACGACTTCGCCGTAACCGCCCCGTCGCCCACCACCGCGGGGGCCGTCGTCATCATGATCAATGGCGACCTCACCATCCCCACCGGCACCATTTCCATCGCTCCCAATGTGCAAGCCCAGGTCTTCGTCGGCGGGAACATCGACTTCTTCAATTGTCCGATCAACGTCGGCGGCACTCCGATCCAACTTCAGATCTACGGCGAGGATTCCAAGGGCGCGGCTCGCACCCTCCGCGCCTTTGGCAATGCCAGCATCACCGCGGCCTTCTACGGTCCCTGCCATGACGTCCACCTCGCCGACAACGTCGAATGGTTTGGGGCCATAGCCGCGCGATCGTTCGAAATGCTCGGCGGCGGCCGCGGCGGCTTCCACTACGATGAATCCCTCGCCATCGTCGGCGCTCCCATCGGCTTCCGCATCGCGCGCTATGTGGAAGACGTGCGCCAGTAACGCTTCAAAGCGGAATTCGCCGAATTCACGTTGAACGACGAGGATCTCAATTGGCTGCCCTTGTGTCCGGCGTCGGCAGAGGCTGCAATGACGCTGCCGGGAGCATCATGCCGCGGGGCGTCGTGTCGACTGGGACAAGCTGTTCAATCTCTTCCTGCTCTGTCCCAACGTGGAGGTCCCGAAACCGTCGCGCCGACACCATGACGCGGGTTTCCAGCGATCCTATCGCTTTATTGTAGCTCTCCACGGCTTTGCCCAGTTTCTGACCGACATCTGAGATGTGGCCCGTCATATCGCTGATGCGTTTGTAGAGATCCTTGCCCAACTCGGCGATCTGCTTCGCATTCTCCGCCAGACGCTCCTGCCGCCACCCAAACGACACTGCTTTCAGCAGGGTGATGAGCGTGGTCGGAGTGGCGAGAATGACCCGCTGCTCGACCCCATTTTCGATGAGCGATGGATCGACCTGGAGCGCAGCACTAAAAATGGTCTCATTCGGCAGGAACAGAATCACGAACTCCGGAGATTCCTTGAACTGATCCCAATACAACTTCTTGCTCAGGGCCGACATGTGGTCACGGATCAGCCTCGCATGGTCCATCAGCTTCACTCGCCGTAGCGTCTCGTCTGATTCCTCAATTGCTTCGAGGTACGCCGATAGAGGAGCTTTCGCGTCAACGACGATGCCGCGCCCGCCAGGGAGACGCACCAGCAGGTCAGGGCGGCGGTTCCCGTCATCCGTCGAGACCTGCTGCTGCTCAAAGAAATCGCAGTGATCGAGCATCCCAGCCAATTCCACGACGCGCTTGAGTTGGATCTCACCCCAACGGCCGCGCACGCGTGGCGTGCCAAGCGCCTGGACCAGGTTCCCGGTGACCTGGTGCAGCCGGGCTTGATTGTCCATCAATCCACGAACCTGCTCGGTCAGCCCCTCGTAGGCCCCCACGCGTTCCTTCTCGATCTGCTGAATCTTCGAATCCACTTTTTCCAGCGACTCACGGACCGGCTTCACCATTTGATCGATCGCCTGCTGCCGCTTCTCCAAATCCCCCCTGGCTCCTTCCTGATATTTTTCCAGCGTCTCCCTGGCCAACTGGACGAAGGCTTGGTTGTTGGTGTTGAGCGCCTCGGCGGACAGGGCCTTGAATGCGTCGCTGAGCGTCGTCTGGGCCTCAGCCAGCAGCCCCAGCTTCTCTTCAGAAATCTTTCGTTCCTTGGCGATGGTCGTTTGGAGTTCGGCATTCTGAACCCGCAGGTTTGAAGCCTCGCCCTGACTCGCTTCCAAGCTTTGCAGAGCGGCGGCCAGCCGCGCCTGCATCTTGGGGATCTCTGTGGTCGCTTCCTCGGCCTTCGCCCGCGCTGCTGATAACGCCTGCAGCTCCACGTGCAATCCACGCACCCTGTTTCGCTCGCCTTCGACCGCAGCCTCCAATTGTTCGATTTGCTGGGAGCGAAAGACCAGATCTTCTTCAAGATGCTTGATTGATTGCTCCCCCGTCATCCGACGACCTGACTCACTTTGCAGCGCGGTCTGGGCTTCATGATATGCCTGCTCGTAGCGCGCCGCGTCAGCCATCGATGCTTCCAATCGGCGGGTGCGTTCGTCCAATGCGGCCTCGGCAGCCAGGATCTGACCGCCGAGTTCAGACCTGGCGAGAGACTCCTTCGCGACCCCTTGGGCTCGCATGAAAAGCCACACAAGTGCGGCTCCTGCGATCAAGCCGCCGAATACAAGTGCTGCTGCGATCATGGCATTCATGGAAAGATTTCAGTCAACAAACTGTGGCGAGGCGCCGATTTGACAGACCGTGTTCAGAGGAACACTTCCCAGCATTTCACGCAAGGGGATCATTTGCGCGGTCACGCGATTCGTGGCCCACCATGCCGCCACCGAAGAGGATTTAAACGCAGAAACGCTGAGTAGGAGAATCCGGTGATGGCTGTTTCAGCCGCGGTGCGCTTGTGCGATTTGTACGTATGTCACGGACGACGACGTTTCTCACGGCGCAGGCTGACTTCCCCCCTGTAGGGCCGCCAGGAAATCGTGCCACCGCTGCACCTCAGGCTGCACAGCCGCGGTATCGAGGTCCGCGGCGTAGAGTTCGAAGTACTGCGTTCCAAATGTGTTGTAGGCGTATTCGAGCCCATCCCCGACCGTTCCGTAGAGCGTCTTGTCGATGCTGCCGAAATCAAACGGCGCGATCCAAGATCCAAGCGCCTGGAATGACGTCCAGGTTTGCGCCTGCGATTCCGCGAGCGGCGCCGCGATCCCGCTGGCCAGCGGCCTGCCATCCAGTGGGTCGGAGTTCCACGCCTCCCGCCCAGCCGCCAGGTTTTCCTGGAAAAAGCCGATACGCGGTTCCGCGCCGCCATTGAATTCCGCGAGCAACGCCTGCCGAATGCATTCCCACGCCACCGCTCCTCCGTAATTGGCGTTTTCCCCGTCGGTCACGCTCCAAAATCCGATCTGTACGAACTTCGAAGGAAAATTCCTCGCCACGCTGCGCAGTTCGTCCTGCACCGCCGCCAGGAACGCTGCGCGTGAGTAGCCCGGCATATCGCTCAAATTCATCGCAACCGGATCACGAACTCCCGTGAATCCCCCGGGAAGATTGGGATTGATGGCCAGCAGCTGCGGCCAATGGGCAAAGGTCCCTCCGCCGGGAATGGGGTGCGATCCGAGTGCCTGGAGAAACGCATCCCGCCGCTGCCTCAAATACGAATCCCACGGCACGGCCCGCCAGACTTCTGGCATGGCGTTCGCATCGTCCCAGGTCATCGCGCCCGGCGCCTCCGCGATATACGCGGGCTCTCCGCCGGGCACGAGGATCAGCGACAACTTCTGCCCCGCCGGCAGCCTGGCCACGATGTTGTCGATAATCGTGAAATCGTAAATTCCCCGAGTCAGTTCGATATCGGCCCACCGGACGCGCAGGACGTAGCCGTCCACGTAGCTGGCATTGCGAATGGCTCCATCGCGCAGCGAAATCGTCGTGCCGTCGCTCCGCGTATGCGGAGTGCCCCCCGGTCCATCGAGCACGAAGATTCCCGCGGGCCGCGCAAAGGCATGGGCCGGCGCGGCCGCATCGTAAACCGCGAAGAGAAATTTCGCGGTTGTGCTCAACGAGCCATCGGAAACCGTGAGTGTAATCGCAGACACCCCAGTCTCACCTGCCAACGGCTTCAGCGTCAGCGTCCGATTCGCTCCCGACCCGCCGAGCACCAAACCCGATGACGGCAGCAGGGCGCCATTGGAAGACTTTGCCACCACTGTCAGCGAGGCGGCGCTTTTCTCGGCATCGCCAATCGTGAACTCCACCAGCGAGGAAAGGGTGCCCAGGGGCACGATCAGATTCTCCGGCGTCGTGATGGTGGGCGCGGTGTTGGGTCCCGTGACCTTCACCGTGAACGACGTGCTCTTGCTCAGTTCCCCGTCTGAAACCGTGAGGGTGATCTTCGCCGTGCCCATCGTCGAGTTTGGGAAAACCTGCACCGTCCGCGCGCTGCCTTTGCCGCCGAGGATGATTCCGCTCAGTGGAACGACGCCTGGGTTGGAGGTGCTCGCCCTGACTGTCAGGGCGCTCGGCGCCGTCTCATTGTCCGCTACGATAAACCCCAGCGACTCCGTGTTCGTATCACGCGCGATGACTTGATTCGGGATGATGCTGATCACCGGCGCGGTGTTGGCGTTCCCTGCGTTGGTGACGTTGAGATTGAACGACGTCGATGTGCTCAACCCTTGGTCGTTCGTCACGACCAGGGTGATCGTATCGATGGGTCCCGCCTGGTTGTTCGCCGGTTTGATCTTCACCGTCCGCGCCGATCCCAGGCCGCCCAGCACAATGCTTCCCGCCGGCGTCAGGACGGGATTGGCGGACCAGGCCGTGAGCACCAGCTTCGACGCCGCCGTCTGCGCATCTCCCACCCTCACTTTCAGTATGGCCGTCGTCCTGTTCATCGCGATCGTTTGATTCGGGACCGGGGAAATGGTCGGCGGCGCCCCCGCGTGCGCCGCAAACGACCCTGCGAGGAGCAGCACGGCTGCGTAGAAACGGCAAAAAGCACCTGGCATCCGAGCACGCTCATGGCATTGGCGCAGAGGAGGAAGGAAGGCGGAAAATCTGGACATTTGCGTCTGTATTGGGAGGCGAATTTGGCTCAAAGCGCTGGCCTCAAATAGTTTTTGACCAGACGCGGCGGTCTTGTGACAGGAAGGCCGCTCGTTGACAAACTTACATATTTTTACGTAGCGACCCGGTTTCGCAGTCAGCGAGTGGTGATTTGCACGAGCATCTCGCGCAGCTGCTCGATGTTCACCGGCTTGACGAGGTGGGCATCGAAGCCTGCTTCCCGCGTCTTGCGCAGGTCGTCCTCCATGCCGTAACCACTCAGCGCGATGGCCGGCACGCGCCGCTGCCGTTGAATCTCGCGGATGAGTTCGAGCCCGCTGCCATCGGGCAGGCCGAGGTCGCTGATCACGGCATCGAACTGATCCCGGCCAAACGCCTCGAGGGCTTGGTGAATGCTGGAGGTGAGCGTGACGTGGTGGCCGCTCCGGATGAGCAGGCGGGCGAGGACATCTTTCGTCGCTTCATGATCCTCGACGATGAGCAGGCGCAGCCTGGGCGTGATGGCCGGCAGAACGGCGGGCCCGCTGGCGGCCAGACTAGGCGCGGGCACGGTGGCGAGTGCCACGGTGAAGATCGCGCCCTGGCCGGGGCCCGGGCTCTCGACGCGGAGATCGCCGCCGTGCACGGCCACGATCGCCCGAGAAATGGCGAGGCCAAGACCGAGGCCACCGTAGCGGTGCTGCCCGGCGACGTCGCCCTGCTCGAAAGCCCGGAAGATATGGGGCAACGCTTCCACGCTGATGCCCACCCCGGTATCCTCGACACTGACGATCATGCGACGCTCTTCATCGTTGCGCGTGCGCACGGTGACGCGGCCGCCTTCGGGCGTAAACTTCAGCGCATTCTTGATGAGATTCCAAAAGACTTGCTGGATGCGGGCGGGATCGACCAGCGCATGATGGTGCACCGCGTCCAAGGCGAAGCAGATCTCCACGCCTTGACCGAGGCCATCGCTGCACACGATCTCCACGGTATGACGCAGGAGCGGATGGAGGTCGGTCGCTTGCGGCGCGATGGTCAGCTTGCCGCGGCTGATGCGGGTGATGTCGAGCAGGTCATCGATGAGCCGCGCCTCGAGCTCGATATTGCGGCGCATCATCGAGAGCTGGCCGCGGATCTCCGCGGAAAGCGTGGGATCGCTTTCCAGGGCCGTGGCGGTCATGAGCACGGGTGTGAGCGGCGTGCGCAGTTCGTGGCTCAACGCGGCGAGGAAATCATCCTTCGCGCGGCTGGCCGCCTGCGCTTCCTCGGCGCGCTGGCGAAGGGTCTCGCGCTGGAGGGCCAGCTCGAAGAAGATGCCCGCCTTGCTCTGGAGAATATGCGACTCGATCGGCTTGAAGATAAAATCGACGGCGCCCGCTTCGTAGCCGCGGAACCGCCGCTGGTGATCGATCGCGCCCGCGGTGAGGAAGATGATCGGGATGCGCCGGGTGCGCTCGGTGCCGCGCATCAGCTCGGCGAGTTCGAATCCATCCATGTCCGCCATCTGCACGTCGAGCAGCGCGAGCGCCACGTCGTGAACGAGCAGGAGTTCCAGCGCTTCGGGGCCGGAGTGCGCCTTGAGCAATTCCAGGCCATCGCGCTTGAGCAGACCCTCGAGCGCGATGAGGTTCGCATCGAGGTCGTCCACGAGCAGGAATTTGATGGGTGGATGGGTCATCGGAGCATTCGGGGGAGTTCGTCTTTCAGCGCGGCGGCGATCTCCTCCAGGCTGAGAGCCCGCGCCGTCGGGCAGGTCTCCAGGGCCGCCCGCGGCATGGTCGAAGCCTCGGCGCCTTCCGGCTGCTGCACGAGGGCGATGCCCCCGGCGGCGACCACCGCTCGCAAGCCGCGCGCGCCATCGGAATTGGCCCCGGTGAGGATCACGCCGGCCAGCGAATCGCCGAAGGCATCGGCGGCGGAT
>Ga0207705_10003684_pt1 | contig 11657 bp, 8 predicted proteins | sample KBSC13metaG_FD_184314 | JGI IMG/M metagenome (GOLD analysis project Ga0207705, IMG submission 184314) | Corn rhizosphere microbial communities from Kellogg Biological Station, Michigan, USA - KBS C1-3 metaG (SPAdes) (version 2) | ecosystem: Host-associated > Plants > Roots > Rhizosphere > Soil ...
CCGGCGCCTGGAACTTGACCATCCGGCCGAAATCAAGCCCGGAGAAGGCCACGATATCGGCAATGGTGATCCGCTCGCCCGCCAGCCATTCGGTCTCGGCGAGCCGCCGGTCGAGCACCTTCAGCCCGCCCAGGCCGCCGGTCCGGCCGCGCTCGGCCATCTCGGGGCTCTGGGTCTCCAGGGCCGCCATCGCCGGGTGGCTGTGGCGCACCATGTTCATGAAGGGCAGCGAGACCATGAGCTCGCCGCGGCGCATCCACATCTCGATCACCGCGGTCTCCTGCGGCGTGTGGCCGAAGAGGTTGGGCTCCGGGTAGCGGCTCTCCAGGTAGCGGCAGATGGCGACCGACTCGGTGATGCAGGTTCCGTCGTCCAGCTCCAGCATCGGCACGTTGGCGAGGCCGGCCTTGCGCAGGTACTCCGGCGTCTTGTGCTCGCCCTGCATGAGGCTGAGCGTGACGACCTCGATGTCCTCAATGGCCTTTTCGGCCATGAACCAGCGCACCCGGCGCGGATTTGGAGCGAGCGGCGTGTCGTAGAGCTTCATGGCGTCACCGGGGCGGCGGGCGCCGGATTGGGCGCCAGGGTGGGTTTCAGGACGGGCGCCTGTGCGGGAGCAGGCGGCCGTGGTTCGTGGCCGAAAAGCGCGCTTGGCATGGCGCCCACCACCGAGGCCGTGAGGCAGGTGGCGAGGAATCCGGCCATCATCGCCTTCCAGACCATGCCCATGATCTCCGCCCGGCGCTCCGGCACAAGCACCGAATAGCCCGCCACATTGATGCCAACCGAGGCGATGTTGGCGAAACCGCACAAGGCGTAGGTCATGATCACCCGGGTGCGCTCGTCCATCGCCGTAGCCGGGATCGCGCCCATGCGGATGAAGGCGGTGAACTCGGTCAGCACCAGCTTCACGCCGAGCAGCGAGCCTGCCGTCGGGGCGTCCGCCCAGCGGATGCCCAGCGACCAGGCGAGGGGCGCGAAGACGATCCCCAGGATGCGCTCCACCGAGAGCCGCGCGCCGCCCACCTCGCCCAACATGCCGAGAACGCCGTTGACCATCGCCACCAGGGCCACGAACACGATCAGGGTCGCGCCTACGTTCAGCACGATGGAAAGCCCGTCGGTCGTGCCCTTGATCAGGGCGTCCACCGAACTCTCGTAGACCTTGTCCTCCTCGGGGCGCAGCGGCTCGGAGACCTCGCTCTCCGGCATCCGCGGCACCAGGATGCGGGCCAGCAGCACGCCCGCCGGCGCGGAGATGATCGAGGCGGTCAGCACGTGGCTGGCGGCGTTCGGCAGCACGTCCTTCAGGATCGTCGCATAGGCCACCATGGTCGAGCCGGAGACGCAGCTCATGCCGACCGCGATCAGCATGAAGAGTTCGGAGCGCGACAGCGTCGGCAGGTACGAGCGGATGAAGATCGGGCCCTCGACCTGGCCCATGAAGACCGTCGCGGCGGTGGCCAGCGCCGGAGGGCCGCGCAGGCCCATGGTCTTTTCGAAGAGAAGGCCGAAGCCCTGGGTGATCCACTTCAGGATGCGCCAATGCCACAGCAGCGCGGCCAGGGCGCAGACCACCAGGATCACCGGCAGGACCCGGAAGGCGAAGACGAACAGCGAGCCCGGGTCGGTCAGCGCGTAGGGCTGGTTTGGCGTGCCGGCGAGGAAGCCGAAGACGAAGGCGACGCCAGCCTGGGTGCTGGCCGAAAGCCCATCCACCGCATGGCCGACGCCCTGAAGCCCTGCACGCAGAGCCGGCAGGCCGAACAGCGCCAGCACCAGCAACGCCTGGACGATCACTGCCCCCAGCGCCAGCTTCCAGGGAAACCGCCGGCGGTCTTCCGACAGGGCCCAGCAAATGCCGATAGCCAGCGCGACGCCCACCAGGCTCTGCGCATTCTCGAGACGGAACATCCGGCGACCCCAACCGGCCGCGACTCCGTGCGGCCCCCGCGGGCGATAGAGGGCCAGAAGCCGCGGCCGCGCAAGATTGCAGCCCAGGCCCAGGCCCGCTGCGGGCGGCGGCGAATAGCCGCCGGCGACTGCATTACGAAGGTTTAATCGGACGGGGCGCATCCGCCGCCAACCCCTCGCGCCTCTTCGTGTTTGAGCGCGTCTCGCGGCCCCGCGGGCCTGTCCTGTTACCTCCTGTTACCGGGATTTAACTGGCGGTCGCGGCCCGGCGGCGACATTCCGCGCTCGAACGGAGGGCGTCCGCAATGTCGTTGGCCTTGGCCACATTGCTCTACGAGTGGAAACGCTACAGCGCCGCCATGGTGGCGCTAGCGTTTTCGGGCCTGCTGATCCTGGCGCAGGTGGGCATGTTCACCGGCATCGTGACCGCTGCGACCGCGTCCATCGACCGCTCGCGCGCGGACCTGATGATCCTGCCGGCCAAGAACGAGAGCCTGATCAACTCCGGCCCCGACAGCCTGCCCGGCCGCATCCAGCCGCAGATCTATCTCAATCCCGAGGTCGTCGAGGTGCAGAGCCTGGAAGGCAACGGCGCGCGCTGGGTGAACTCGCCCAAGCCCGGCAAGAAGACGGTCACCACCTACGTCAACACCTTCGACGTCGACCCGCGCGTGGGCTCGGTGACCCTGCCGGTCGACTTCCCGGAATCAGTGCGCCTGGCGCTGCTGGAGCCCTATGCCGTGGTGATCGACAAGACCGCCCTCGGCCGGCTCGGCGCCAAGGTCGGCGACTCCGTCATGCTGAACGGCAAGACCGTCCACCTGCGCGCCCTGCTCGACAACTATCCGAACGTCGACCAGCCCACCGTCTACATGTCGCGCGACACCAACCGCCTGCTGGGCCTCGCGCCCAAGGAGGGCAAGACCGGCCCGCTGCTGGTGCGGCTGCGCGACTCTTCGAAGGCCTCCGTCGTCGCCGCCCAGCTCAACGCCGCCGGCAAGGGCGCCTACAAGGCGTGGACGCGCGACAAGCTGTCGGAGGCGAACCAAAAGGCGCTGATGGGCGAGCAGATCATCGGCATCTTCCTCGGCTTCTCGCTTTTCCTGGGCCTGCTGATCGGCGTCGGCATCACCTCCCAGACCCTGCGCGGCGCGATCCTCGCCAGCATCAAGGAATTCGCCAGCCTGCGCGCCCTCGGCGTCTCCATGGGCTCGCTCAGCAAGATCGTCCTGGAGCTGGCGCTCTGGGTCGGCGTGGCGGGCCTGCTGGCCACCGCGATCTTCACCGGCGCTGTCTATCTGCTCGCCACCAACCTCGGCATGCCGATGGGCTTCCCCATGCCGTGGGTGGTCACCGTCGCGATCCTGCTCACCGTGATCTCGATCCTCTCAGGGCTCTTCTCCCTGGGCGTGTTGAAGAAAAGCCAGCCCGCGGATCTCCTGCGATGAACGCTCTCACCACCGCCAGCCCGCCTGCGCCTGCCGCCCCCGCTCTCGTGGCGAGGGGTCTCGTCAAGCGGTTCAAGACCGGCCGCACCCACATCGAGGTGCTGAAGTCGGTCGACTTCGAGGCGCTGCACGGCGAGGTCACCATGGTCATGGGCCCCTCCGGCTCCGGCAAATCGACGCTGGTCGCCTCCCTGTCGGGCCTGTTGAGGCCGGACGCCGGGACGGTCAGCGCCATGGGCGAGAACCTGTGGAGCTACAAGCCGGGCAAGATCGACCGCTTCCGCCTCGACCACTGCGGCTTCATCTTCCAGGGCTTCAACCTGTTCCCGGCGCTGACCGCCCTGCAGCAGGTGGAGATCATCCTGAAGTACAAAGGTTTTTCCCGCTCTTTGGCGCGCGAGAAGGCCGCCACCGCGCTCATCGAGGTGGGGCTGGAGACGCGCATGAATTCGCGCCCCTCGGAGATGTCCGGCGGCGAAAAACAGCGGGTCGCCATCGCCCGAGCCATCGCCAAGGACCCGTCCCTGCTGTTCGCCGACGAGCCCACCAGCGCGCTGGACGGCGAGAACGGCCAGATCGTGATCAAGCTCCTGCAGCGGGCCGCCAAGCAGTTCGGCGCAGCGGTCGTCTGCGTCACCCACGATCCGCGCCTCGAGGGCTACGCCGACCGGGTCATCCACATCGAAGACGGCCGCATCCTGGACGACCGGCGGGTCACGCCGTCGGCCGCGCCCGCGGACCCTACCCATCATCAGCCCGCGTTCGCCCATCCTGAGCGGATCGGGGCCTAAGGACCAAAGTCATGCCCGCGTTCCTCCGCAACCGCGCCGCCTGGATCGTCGCCGTCATCGTCGTCGCCCTGATCGGCGGCGGCGTGTTCATCTCCAGTCAGGCCAAGGCCAGGAAGGCCCAGGAAGCCAAGGCCGCTGCGGCCAGCGCGCCCAAGAGCCCCTATGTCGCCATCGCCAACGGCAAGGCCGACGTCGAGGGCGGGGTGATCCAGGTCGCGGCGCGAACCTCCGGCGTCGTGCGCGACGTGCTCGTCCAGGAAGGCGACGACGTGGTCAAAGGCCAGGTGCTCGCCCGCCTCGAGGACGATGAGCCGCGCCTGCAGGCCGAGAGCGCCGCAGCCGACGTGCATCAGGCCGAAGCTCAGATCCCGCTGCTGCAGGTCCAGCTCTCCACCGCCAACCGCGAGCTCGCTCGCCTGCAGGGTCTGGTCGCCACCAACTTCGTCGCCGCCCAGAAGGTGGACCAGGCGAAGGACGCCGTGCGCCAGGCCCAGGCCGGCATCGAGGCGCAGCAGGCGGCGATCGCGGCCGCCCGCGCCAAGTACAACCAGGCCCGCTACAACGAGGAGCTGACCGTCATCCGGGCGCCCGCCGACGGCCGCATCGTGCGCCGTTACGCCAACCCGGGCGCAGGGGCCTCGACGCTGAACGTCTCCAACATGTTCGACCTGGAACCCAAGGCCGAGCGCATCGTGCGCGCCGAAATCTCCGAGAGCGCCCTACCCTATGTGGTGATCGGCCAGTCCGTGCAGCTTTCGCCCGAGGCCGACCCGAGCAAGACGATCCCCGGCAAGGTCCTGCGCCGTGCGGCCGTCTTCGGCGCCCGCAAGCTGCAATCCGACGATCCGACCGAGAAGACCGACGAGCGGGTGGTGGAAGTGGTGGTGGGCACCCACGGCGCGCCGTTCCTGATCGGGCAGCGGGTGCTGGTGAAATTCATGCGCACGCAGCAGCAGGCGCAGGCCAACGTTCCGGCGGCCGGCTGAGTTCATGAGGGGGCGTCGTTTCCGGATTCGCGGGCTGCTGGCCGCGGGGTTCCTGTCCGTCCTCGCCGCCCCTGCGGGCGCGGCGTCCCCGCCGGCGGATACGGTCGCCTACCGTCTCGCGCCCGAATTTGACGCGGCGGGCGCGCTGACGGCGCTGAAGGTCGAGATCCGCTTCCGCGAGGGCGCGTCGGGTCGGACGCGCCTGGCCTGGACCAAGGCCTGGGCCGGCGACGCCGAGCTCTGGGCCCATGCCCGCGATATGAAAATCTCCGGTGGTGACGCGGCGGCGGACGGGCCGGGGGCCTGGACCATCCGCGCTGCGCCAGGCGCCCCGATCGTCGCGACCTACCGGATCGTCTCGGCCTACGACCACGACCCCACCGACGACGACAGCAAGCAATCGAAACCGGTCGTGCGGCCGACCTGGTTCTATGCGGTGGGCGAGGCGCTGTTCGCGCAGCCGCAGGATCGCAAAAAGGCGCCGGCCACCTTCGTCTGGGATGGTCCGGCGAAAGGCTTCGGCTTCGCGTCAGACCTCGAGCACCTGGCGCGCCCCGGCAAGGCCGCGGCGCGGGCCGGAACGGTCGAGGACGTCGTCGAAAGCATCGTCATCGGCGGGCGCGATCTGCGCACCTTTGAGCAGCGATATGGCGGCGCGCGGGTGCGGGTCGCCATCCTGGGCCGCTATGGGTTCGACGACGCCGCCTTCGCCCAGCAGGCGTTCCGGGTGCTCAAGGCGGAACGCGGCTTCTGGGGGGACCGCGCACGGCCTTTCCTGGTGACGATGTCGCCGACCGTGGGCGCGCCCGGGCGGCTCTCCTACGGCGGAACCGGACGCACCGACGCATTCGCCCTGTGGGTGGACCCCAGCACCCGGCTGGGCGACCTGCGATGGCTGCTGGCGCACGAGTATTTCCATACCTGGAACCCGGGCCAGCTCGGCGATCTGGGCGACGAGACCGTAGAGGCGGCCGGCTACTGGTTCTCCGAGGGGTTCACCGACTACTACGCTTGGAAGCTGATGCTCCGCGCCGGGCTCTTCAGCCCGCAGGACTTCGCGGCCAAATGGAACGAGATGCTGCGCGCCTACACGACCTCGCCGGCGCGCGACAAGCCCAACAGCCTGATCGTCACCGACTTCTGGAAGTCGCAGCAGGTCGAGAAACTTCCCTACCAGCGCGGCGCGATCCTGGCGGCGGTGCTGGATCGCCGCGCCCAGGCGCGTGGGACCTCGCTGGACGCCGTGCTTCGTGAGATGCGGCGGCTGGCTGCCACGCCCGGCCAGACCCGCCACGCCGACGCGCTGCTGCCGGTCGCCTACCGCAAGGTCGTGGGCGTCGACCTCAGCGGCCTCATCGCGCGCCATGTGATCGCCGGCGAGCCGTTGGAGCTGCCGGCGGACGCGTTCGGCGCCTGCTTCGGCGTGAAGACCGTCGAGGTCGCGCCCTTCGAGTTCGGCTGGGACCGCGGCGCGACGTCCAAGGGCGACGGCGTTGTGACCGGCTTGCGGGAAGACGCTCCGGCCTATGCGGCGGGCTTGCGCAACGGCATGAAGATCGTCGAGTTCCTGTCCGTGGATTCCGACAACTCGGCCGTGCCCGTGGTGCTGAGGGTCAAGCCGGCGGATGGCCCGGAGCGGCTCGTGCGGTTCTTCGCGACCGGCAAGACGCGCACGCCGACCCAGCAGCTTGAGCCGGTCGCCGGCTGCAAGCCCTGAGGCGCACGCGCCGCCCGCAGCGCGCCGTCGCCTCACGGCTTGACGCCTCCGCGCCCGCGCCGCACAAGGCCCGCCGAAATCGCGCGGCAGTTTAGCTTCTAAGGGGTTCCTCATGGCGGATATCCGTTTCGACGGCAAAGTGGCCATCGTCACCGGCGCGGGCGGGGGTCTCGGCCGCCAGCACGCCCTCGAGCTCGCCCGCCGCGGCGCGCGCGTGGTGGTCAACGACCTGGGCGGGTCGGTCGACGGCTCCGGCGGCGGCTCGGAGGCCGCCCACGCTGTCGTCGAGGAGATCAAGGCGCTTGGCGGCGAGGCGATCGCCAATGGCTCGTCGGTGACCGACGACGCCGGCGTCGCCCTGATGGTCAAGCACGCCATGGACGCCTGGGGCCGCATCGACGTGCTGGTCGCCAACGCCGGCGTGCTGCGCGACAAGACCTTCTCCAAGATGGAGATCGCCGACTTCGAGTTCGTGCTCGGCGTCCACCTGATGGGCACGGTGAAGCCCGCCAAGGCCGTCTGGGAGATCATGCGGACCCAGAACTATGGGCGGATCGTCTGCACGACGTCCTCGTCCGGGCTCTACGGCAACTTCGGCCAGTCGAACTACGGCGCGGCCAAGCTCGGCATCATCGGCTTCATGAACACCCTGAAGCTCGAGGGTCAGAAGAATAACATTCACGTCAACGCCATCGCCCCCGTCGCCGCGACACGGATGACCGAAAACCTGATGCCGCCGGAAATCCTCGAGCGGCTGAAGCCGGAATATGTGACGCCGGGCGTCGTCTTCCTCTGTTCGGAAGAGGCGCCGACCGGCTGCATCCTGACCGCCGGCGCAGGCGCCTTCGCGCTCGCCCGCATCGTCGAGACCGAGGGCGTTTACCTCGGCGAGGGCGGCCTCTCCGTCGAGGAAGTCCGCGACAACTGGGCCAAGATCGTCGACCCGGCGGGCCAGCAGGCCTACCAGGCTGGCGGAGAGCAATCAGGAAAATTCTTCCGCAAGATGCAGGGCGGCTGACCTCCGGCGCCCGCCGCGCCCGCACGCTGATCCCCGGGTCCGAGGGCCGTCATTCGGCGACCTACATTACGCCGAATCCACTTGCCCTCGCCTGAGGGTCGAAGGCTAACGTCTCCCTGACCGTGCCCGAGAGAGGACCGGCGTCAGGAGGACGAAGTGGCGGAGACAAGATCGACGTCGGCTGAGGGCAAGCTCTCCCTGCCGACTGTCTTGGCCTTCTCCTGCGCGTACATGCCGTTCGCGGCCCTGCAGCTCTCGGTGGCCGTGCAGTTGCCGCCGTTCTTCGCAAGCCGGCTCGGCCTGGGCCTGGCGGCCGGCGCCGCCTTTGGGGTTGTGCGCCTCATCGACATTCCCGTGGACCCGGCGCTCGGCCTGTTCATGGACCGCACGCAAAGCCGGTTCGGCCGCTATCGGCCGTGGATGGCGATCGGCGCGCCGATCCTGATGCTCGCCCTCTACATGCTCTATCAGGCGCCGCCCGGCATCAGCGAAACCTACCTGGTGATCTGGCTGCTGGTCGTCTACCTCGGCATGTCGATCCTGCTGGTGGCGGGCAACGCCTGGGCCTCGACCCTGGCGACAAGCTACAAGCAGCGGTCCCGAATCTTCGGCTCCATGCTGGCCATGGGCGTGCTGGGCGCGGTGGCCGCCCTGTTGATCCCGGTGATCTTTGAAGCCACGCATAGGACGGAGATCGACGGCATCCGCGCCGTGGGCTGGTTCCTGTTCGGGCTTTCGCCGATCGCCATCCTGGTCGCGCTGGTCAGGACGCCGGAGCGGATCGTCAAGGCCCACCCGGGCCACCGCTTCCGCATCACCGACTATTTCAGCCTGCTGTCGCGCGGCAACGTCCTGCGCATCCTCGCGGCCGACTTCTGCGTGACCATGGGCCCCGGGTGGATGGCCGCGCTTTATTTCTTCTACTACCGGCAATCCCGGGAGATCAGCCTCTCGGCGGCGAGCCTGCTGCTCACCCTCTACATCGTGGCCGGGCTGGTCGGCGGGCCAGCCACCGCCTGGCTCGGCAACAGGATCAGCAAGCATCGGGCGCTGATCGTTTCCACCACCCTCTATTCGCTGATGCTGATCGTCATCCCGCTGCTGCCGCGCGGGGAGGCCCTGCTCTACGCGCTGCCCATGTTCATCCTGGGGGCCCTGGCCACCGGCTTCGTGGTTATGGTCCGCGCCATCACCGCCGACGTCGGCGACGAACTGCGCCTGCAGGGCGGGCGCGATCTCATCGGCCTGCTCTACGCGGTCACCAGCGCGACCACCAAGGCTGCCGGCGCACTCGCCATCTTCGTCAGCTTCGAGCTCCTGAACACCGTCGGCTTCAGCGCCAAGCCGGGCGCGGTGAACGGCCCCGACCAGATCCACGGCCTCGACCTGATCTTCGTCATCGGGCCGATCGCCTTCGTGATGCTGGGCGGCGCGAGCTTCCTGGGCTATCGCCTCACCGCCGAAAAGCACGCCGAAATCCGCCGTCAGCTGGACGAGCGCGACGGCGCCTTCGCCGAGGAGGCCGCGGTGCTGCAGTCGCTCACCGGCCAGCCCGGTGAGGTGGTCCCGTCGCGATCGTGACCAAGTGACCTAGCGGAAATCCCTTGCGCCCGGCCAATCTGCAAGCTCTCCTGTCCACATAAGCGCCCCATCAGAGGGTGACCTATTTATTTTGGGAGACGCCCTGTGACTGCCACCAAAGCCGGGCCTGCGGGCCGGCTAGCATTTCCGCGCCTGCTGGCCTTTTCGTCCGGCGCCATTCCGGCCTACCTGATGCTCGGGATCATGGGCGTCTACCTGCCCAAGTTCTACGCCGGACATCTCGGCGTCAGCCTGCTGACCCTGGGCGCGACGATCGCCGTCATCCGGCTCGCGGACCTCGGCGTGGACTTGGTCCTCGGCATCCTGATGGACAAGACCAAGACCCCGATCGGCCGCTACAAGCCGTGGTTCTTGCTCGGCCTGCCCGTCGTTTGCATCGCCGTCTACAAGGCGTTCAATCCGCCGGAAGGCGCCGGCATCAGCTATCTCGTCGTCTGGTACGCGATGCTCTACGTCGCCTACTCGTTGATGGTGCTCGGCCACTCGGCCTGGGCCGGCACCATCACCGGCCAGTACGACGAGCGCTCGCGCATCTTCGGCTGGATGATGGGGCTGGGCTTCGCAGGCAGCGTGTCGGTGAACCTGCTGCCGCTCCTGACCAACGGCGCCATCAACCCCGCCGAAGCCTCGAGCATGCCGACGATGGGCTGGATCATCATCGTCGCCGCGCTCATCTTCATGCCGCTCGCCCTGCTGCTGGGGCCGGAGCGCCAGCCGCCCGTCGCGAAGAAGGAGCGCTTGACGCTCAAGGACTACGCGGCCGTTGTGACCACGCCGTCGATGCTGCGGCTGGTGCTGGCGGACCTCTTCCTGACGCTCGGCCCCGGCACCACGGCGCCGATGTACATTTTCTTCTTCCACGAGGCGAAGAAGTTCTCGCTGCACGACGTGCCGCTGCTGCTGATCTTCTACGTGGGCGCCGGCATCTTCGGCGCGCCCCTCTGGGGCCGGCTCGCCACGCGCATCGGCAAGCACCGCGCGGTGCAGATCGCCTGCGTCGCCTACGCCATCTGCCAGACCATCCTGATGGCCCTGCCGGCCGGCCAGTTCGCCATCACGGCCGCGGGCATGGCCGCCGTCGGCTTCTGCGGCAGCGCCTTCATCCTGCTGGTCCGCGCCATGGTGGCCGACGTGGCCGACCAACTGCGGCTGGAGACCGGCCAGGAGCGCTCCGGCGTGCTTTTCGCCCTCGTCACCCTGACCCAGAAGTTCGGCACCTCGATCACCATCTCGATCGTCTTCCCGATCCTGGGCGCCGTCGGCTTCAACCCGAAGGACGGCGCGGTGAACACCGCCCACGCAATCTGGGGCCTGGAGATGTGCTACCTGTTCGCGCCGATCATCCTGGTGCTGGTCGGCGGCGCCTTCTTCTTCGGCTACAGCCTGACGGCGGAACGCCAGGGCGAGATCCGCGCCAAGCTGGAGGCGCTGGCCGAGAAGGACGTGCTGTCGGCGGAGGAGTCGATGGTCGGGGCCGGCGAGAGGGTGGCCCCCGCGGAATAGGTCAGGCGAGCTTCTTCGCCATCGCGATGAACACCTGGGCCGCGGCGCTTTCGGGCGCCGTGGCGACCAGCGGCCGCCCATCGTCGCCGGACTGACGCAGCGGCACGTCGATCGGGACCTGGCCCAACAGCGGCACGCCCAGGGCCTGGGCCTCGCGCACCGCGCCGCCCTCGCCGAAGATCGGGACCTTCGCGCCCGTGGCCGGGTCGGCGAACCAGGCCATGTTCTCGACCACGCCCAGGATCGCGGCCCCGGTCTTGCGGAACATGGTGGCTGCACGCCGCGCATCGATCAGGGCGATCTCCTGCGGCGTCGAGACGATCACCACGCCGTCGAGCTGAAGCCTCTGGACGAGGGTCAGCTGGATATCGCCGGTGCCAGGCGGCAGGTCGACGATCAGCACGTCCAACGGATCGTCCTTCGTCCCCCAGACGCTGTTCATCAGCGTTCGCAGCGCCGACGACGCCATCGGCCCGCGCCAGATGTTGGCGGTCCCGTCCTCGACGATGAAGCCGATCGACATCACCTTCACCCCCCAGGCCACCAGCGGGATCAGCCGCTTGTCGGCGTCGAACGTCGGTTCGTCTTCGATGCCCATCATGTGCGGCGCGGAGGGGCCGTAGATGTCTGCGTCCAGCAGCCCGGCTTTGAGGCCCAGGTGGGCGAAGGCCGCGGCCA
>Ga0207705_10003686_pt1 | contig 11655 bp, 11 predicted proteins | sample KBSC13metaG_FD_184314 | JGI IMG/M metagenome (GOLD analysis project Ga0207705, IMG submission 184314) | Corn rhizosphere microbial communities from Kellogg Biological Station, Michigan, USA - KBS C1-3 metaG (SPAdes) (version 2) | ecosystem: Host-associated > Plants > Roots > Rhizosphere > Soil ...
GAAGAGGCCAGCCAGCGTCTTGTGGACAGCGTGGCGGATCGCGCGGCCAAAGGCGTCAACGAGCGGCTCGCATCGCTCGTCCAGGAGCGCGTGACCGACCGTCTCGCAAGCTTGCGCGAGCGCGACCCCGTGCTGCCGCAGGGACCGCTGGGGGACGCCGTTCGCACCAGGGTGGCGCGGCGGGTGGAGGCCATCCTCAAACAGCGGAGGGCCGAGCTGGATGGAGCGATCAAGTCAGGCATCCAGGCGCGCATCGACGCCGCCAAAGCGAAGCTGAGCCACGAACTTTCCCGTGCGATCAAGGATCAACTCAACACGCGGGTGGCGCGCACGGATGACTGGTGGGACCCGTTCGTCGGCTTGCGGGGGCGCTGCTATTTGTCGAAGGCGGTATATCTCACCGGCCGGGCGGACATCGGGGGCTTCGGAGTCGGCTCCGAATTCGCCTGGCAGGTCAATGCCGGGGTCGGCTTTCAAGTAACGCGCAATCTCTACTCCGAGATGACCTACCGCCTTTACGATGTGAACTATCGCCAGGACGGACTGATCTTCGACGTGCTGACGCATGGCGTTGAGGTGTCCGCGGGAATCAACTTCTAACAACGTGTTACGGATGAAACTAACCACTTTCTCCCTGCTCCTTTTCCTCGGTAGCTGCGCGGCCCGCGCCCAGGTGGATGACACCGCGTTTCTCGAGAAGTTCGAGAGCACCTTCGAGACGCCCGGCAACGTCGCCTCGGGAGACTTTGTCCCCGCGGCCTTGCTGAGCGGCCGGCTGCACACGGTACGGCCGCTCGCCTTCAACGATGGGTTGCGCAATACTTACTTCGTCGACACGCCTGCGGGGGTGCAGGAGGTCACGGGCACCCCGGCGCTGGTGCAACTTGTCCGTGAGATCTCCGCGCTCGACTATCTGCGCGGGGTGAGCAAGACGGACGCCTTCGGCAAAGCCTTTGCGAATGCCGGCAAGGCAAAGATCGAGAGCGCCGGGAATTTACTCGGGGATCCCTTCGGCACGATCAAGAATGTGCCCAAGGGGGCGTCGCGCTTTTTCGGCCGGATCGGCGAGGGTCTCAAAGGCGGCGGAAGCAAAAGCGAGGATGGCGGGTTGGCGGGCATTCTTGGGATCACCGCGGCGAAAACGAAACTGGCAACGCAGCTTGGCGTGGACCCGTACAGCCCGAACGAGGAGCTGCAGCGTGAATTGACCAGGGTCGCGCAAGCGATGGCCGGTGGCGGACTGGTGGTGGATGCGGCGAGTTCCGTGGCCAGCGGGGGCGCGGGCGCGGCGCTCACGGTCGTGGGCGCGAATCAGACGCTGACCGACACCCTCGCCAGCTCCACGGCGGAGGATTTGCGCATCCTCAACCGCAAGAAGCTGCTGGCACTCGGCGTGAATCGGAAACTGGCCGATGAATTTCTCATGCACCCGTGGTTTTCGCCCTGGCACGAGACCATCACCACCGATGCGCTGGCCGGCATCGGCATTGACCCCTCGGCGTTTCTCACCGACGCCGTGCGGGCGCTGACTCCCGAGGATGCGTTCTATTTCCAGCGCCTCGCGCAAATCCTGGCGAAATACCACGCATCGGGCGGGCCGCTGGCCGCCATTCGATTCGACAACGGAGTTATCACGGCCCTGGGCCGGGATGGAACGCTCGTCGTGCCGGTGTCGCTCGACTACGGTATCTGGGCCGAGCGGACGGCGCGGCGCGCCGAAGAGTTCGTGGCGCTGGATCGAGCGCGCGAGCACATCACCGGCCTCGCGCTCTGGACCGATGGCCGCCTCTCGGATCGCTTCTGCGCCGAGCTGAAAAAGCGCGGCATCGCCTGGCGCATGAATGTGCTCGAGAGCGCCACGCGCTGAATCGATCGCCCCCGCCCTGGATGCGCACTATGCCGGACCCACAACCAACATCCTGCCGTCCTGGATGGCGACGGCCGCTCGCCGTTCTCATTCTCGCCGGAACGCTCGGCCTGCCGGGCTGCGCACAGTACGCCACGGTTCTCGAAAGGCGCCCTCACATCCTGCCACCACCGCCCGGCACCGGCCTGCTGCACGCGGCCGAAGAGACGATCGATCGCGCGCTCCAGCGCGACCGGGACCAACCGCTGGCGGCCATGGGCGCGTACCTCGACGCAGCGGAGGTCGCGTCCCGGCAACTGGCGCGCAATCCGAATGATGCCACGGCGCGGCGCGACTACGATTTCGCGATCGCACGGGTCTTCACCGCGGGCCGCGACGGAAAGCTTTCGATGTTCTCAGGCGAAACGCGGCACGTGCCGGGCGCACAAGGCGACTGGCAGATCGCCACCCGCACATCAATCAACCGCGGGGTCATCCCGCGAGACATCCAGTTCATCCCAGCCGATGAAATTACGCTGCGCGGCACTTATGTAAGCCATCGCGCGACAAAGGAAGGGATCGGCGCACCGCTGGTGGCCATTGCCCCCGACGCATCGGCGACCCTGCAGCACGATCCCTTTGCCCAAGGACGGCGAATCTACTACGGTGTGACCGCGGTCGCGCGATTTGAGGGCCGTCGTTGCGTAATCACTTTCGAGGATCCAGTGTGCACGGAAGACATCGATTTCGCCGGACATCGCCAGCCGCTCGCCGCGGATTTCACGGCTTCGCTGGCCGTGATGCTGGCCCGGGAGAACCCAAAGAAGCTCGAACTGGCGCGCCTGCTGAACCCGGGGAAGTACGCCGGCACCGCGCGGCTGGCCCGGCTGGAACCCTATAACCCGGCAAAGATTCCCGTGCTCTGCGTCCACGGCCTGATGGATTCCCCAGCTACCTGGGCGCCGCTCCTGAATACCCTGCGGGCCGACCCGGCAATTCGCCAACGCTATCAATTCTGGTTCTTCAGTTATCCGAGTGGTTATCCGTATCCGTATTCCGCGGCGCTGCTGCGCGAGCGCCTGGACGCGATCAATGCCCGTTACCCGGATCACAAAAAGATCGTCATGATCGGCCACAGCATGGGCGGAGTGATCTCGCGATTGATGATCACCGACAGCGGCGATCAGTTATGGATGAAGATCTTCGGGAAACCGCCGGCAGAAGTCCCACTCACACCGGAATCCCGCGAACTTCTGACGCGGGCGCTGGTCTTCCGGCACCGGCCGGAGATCGGGCGCGTCATCTTCGTCGCCGCCCCGCACCGGGGTAGTGACCTGGCGACAAACTGGATGGGGCGCATCGGATCGAGCCTCGTGCGCGTCCCCTCGACCATGCTCAAAGTCGGCCTTGAAGCGAAGGATGCGATTACATTCGACAAGACGGATCTAAAGCTAAGAGGCATTCCGAACAGCGTGGACACGCTCTCGCCGCGCAACCGTTTCGTGAAGGCAATCAACACCATTCCAATCACGCCTGGCATTCCGTATCACTGTATCGTTGGCGACCGCGGCCGGGGTGACACCCCGAACTCGAGCGACGGCGTGGTGCCATACTGGAGTTCGCACCTGGACGCCGCAAAATCGGAACTCATCGTTCCCTCAGGACACAACGCGCATCAAAATCCACAAGCCATCTCGGAGATAAAACGCCTGCTCCTCCTGAATATCCCGGGCAAGGCCCAATCCTCTTGAACTGAGGACCCGCAGAACACCGCTTTTCGCAGTTGCGGGGGGCGGCGGGCGTGCCAGAGAGTGGGTGCCCGCATGATCACTCCCGAACTCGTTCGCGAATCGCTTTCCACCGTCAAGTATCCTGGTTTCAGCCGGGACATCGTGTCCTTCGGCTTGCTGAAAGATGTGCGGATCACCGGGACGGACGTGGTCGTGCAAATGTCGCTGGCGACGAACGACCCGAAAGTGCCGCAGGCCATCAAGGCGGGTTCCGAAGCCGCCCTGGCGCGCCTCCCCGGCGTGGGCAGTGTGACGGTGAAAATCGACATCCAGGCGCCGCCCCAAACCGCAGCGGCGACGGCGGCCGGGGGCTCGCCGATGGCGGCCGGCGCGATCGAAGGAGTGCGGCACGTGATCGCCGTGGCCAGCGGAAAAGGCGGGGTAGGCAAATCCACGGTGGCGGCCAACCTCGCCATCGCGCTGAAACAAACAGGCGCAGCCGTGGGTCTCTGCGATTGCGACCTCTATGGGCCGAGCATCGGCCTGATGTTCGGCAGCAATGAGCGGCCGATGGCGACCGAAGAGAACCGCATCCTGCCGATCGAACGCTACGACCTGAAGCTGATGTCCATGGGCTTCCTGCTCGATGACTCCGCACCCGCCATCCTGCGCGGGCCGATGGTCACAAAATACACCCAACAATTCCTGCGACAGGTCGAATGGGGCAAGCTCGATTACCTGGTGCTCGATTTGCCCCCGGGGACCGGTGACATCCAGTTGACCATCGTCCAGACGGTGGCCCTCGCCGGCGCCATCATCGTGACCACTCCTCAAGAAGTTGCCCTGATCGATGCGCGCAAGGCGGCGACGATGTTCCAGAAAGTAAACGTCCCCGTGCTGGGCCTGATCGAAAACATGAGCTACTTCCTGTGCCCCAGTGACGGTAAACGCTACGATATCTTCGGAAACGGCGGCGGGGAACGCGAGGCCGCCCGGCTCAAGGTTCCCCTGCTGGGGCAAATCCCGATCGATATCCCGACCCGCGAAGCCGGCGACCGGGGCGAACCCGTGGCTCAAGCGAATGCGAAGAATCCCGTATCGATCGAATTCTCAAAGATCGCCCGCCATTTGACAGAAGCCCTGTCCCGCTAAATTGTCGATTATCAACGACATAGAGAGCGGGAGAGTAAAACCATTGACGTTCCCCCCATTTTCTAGAAATTAACCGCGAGTTATGAGCACTTCTACCGACGAATCGACCGAACTCGTCCGCGAGTCGTTGCTCTACAAGGAATTCCTCGCCGAGCGCGAGGAGATCCTCCGCCACAAATGGATCGAGAGCGAAAAAGCCGGGCATGACATCGGCTTTGAAAAGGCTTTGCTGGACTGGATCGTCAAGCATCGCTCCTCCTGGCGGGCCCAAAGGCAGAAGGAGCCCATGCACTAGCTCCCGCCTTTGTCCCTTTAAGGCGATCCTGCGAGGTCGCCAAGGAACATGAATCCCACCCCTCCCGCCCCTTCCCCATCCGGCGCACCCGCGCCGGGAGCCACGCTGGTCCTCGACCAAGCCGCCATCGAGCGCTGCCTCAAGCGCATCGCGCACGAGATCATCGAGCGCAATCCCGACCTGTCGAAGGTCGCGCTCATCGGCATCCCCTCGCGCGGGATTGAAATCGCCCGGCGCCTCGCCGCCTACATCCTGGAATTTGGCAAGGTGCAGCCCTTCGCCGGCGTGGTGGATGTCGCGATGCACCGCGATGATCTCCACCGGCACCGTCTACCACCGCGCGTCGAGCGGACCATCCTGCCTCACGATCTCGAAGGGCTGACGATCGTCCTCACCGACGACGTGCTCTTCTCGGGCCGGACCTGCCGCGCGGCCATGGATTCCATCTCCAGCTTTGGGCGCCCGGCGCGCATTCAGTACGCGGTGCTTGTCGATCGCGGCCATCGCGAGTTGCCGATTCGCGCCGACTACGTAGGCAAGAACATGCCCACCGCCGTCGGACAACGGGTGCACGTGCGCTTTGAGGCGACGGATGGCATTCCCGATTCCGTGTGGATGAGCCAACCCTGATTTTCGCATGAGCGCCGCCGCCCCCACCCAACAGCAGAAATCGTCCGGCCAGGAGCCTGAGACCCGTTGGACGCGCAAGGATCTCGTCGGAATCCAGGACCTGACCGCGGAGGAAGTCCTGCATATTCTCGACACGGCCGCGGCCTTCAAGACCGTGGGCACCCGCGATGTGAAGAAAGTGCCCGCGCTCCGTGGCCAGACGCTGGTGAATTTCTTTGTCGAGGCCAGCACTCGCACCCGCGTGAGCTTCGAGCTCGCGGCGCATCGCCTCAGCGCCGATGTCATCAATGTCTCCGCCTCGACCTCCAGCCTGACCAAAGGCGAAACGCTCAAGGACACCGCCAAAGTTTTCGAGGCCAACCACGCCGACATCATCGTGCTCCGGCACAGCTCCGCGGGGGCGGCGCAATTCCTCGCGGAGCGGCTGGAAGCGAGCGTGATCAACGCGGGCGACGGCGCCCACGAACATCCGACGCAGGCGCTGCTCGACACCTTCACGATTCGCGAGAAGCTCGGGCGCATCGCCGGCATTCACGTGGCGATCGTGGGCGACATCCTGTTCAGCCGGGTGGCGCGGTCGAACATCCATGCGCTGCTCAAGCTCGGAGCGCGGGTGACTCTTGTCGGCCCGAGCACACTGGTTCCGCGCGAATTCGAGCAAATGGGGGTGACCGTGACCCACGAACTCGACGCCGTGCTGCCGGACGCGGATGTGGTCAATCTCCTGCGCATCCAGCACGAGCGGCAACGCAAGGAATACTTCCCCAGCCTCGGCGAATACACCGCGCTTTTCGGCCTCACCAAACAGCGCGCCGAGCGGCTCAAACCGGGTGCGCTCATCATGCATCCGGGGCCGGTGAATCGCGGCGTCGAAATCGACAGCGATCTCGCCGACAGCCATCGCAGCGTCATCCTCGATCAAGTCACCAACGGTCTGGCCGTCCGCATGGCCGTCCTCTACCTCTGCGCCGGCGTCCGCGGAACTTCTCCCCAATGAAAGCCTTTCTCCTTCCGATCATCATCCTCCTCGCAATTTGCACCGTCCCCGTCGCGCCGGCCCACGCGCAATCGCAGGCGGAAATGAATGCCCAGGCCTTCGCCGACTTCAAGAAAGCGGACGCCGAATTGAACAAGGTCTACGGGCAGGTCATGGCCAAGCTGGATGCCGAGGGAAAAGAAAAGCTGAAGACCGCCCAGAGGGCGTGGGTCGCCTTCCGCGACGCCCAGGCGGAAGTGGATGCCGACGGTTCCCGCGGCGGCACGATTGTCCCGCTGCTCCGCGCCACCTCCATGACCGAATCCACCCAAACCCGGATCAAACAGCTCCGCGCCTTCCTCAAGGATCTGAGCAACTAACGCCGCGCCGCATCGAAGCTGCATGAATTCCGTTCTCCTCAAAAATGGCCGCGTCATCGACCCGGCCAATCGTCGCGATAGCATCGGTGACGTGCTAATCGTCGATGGCCGGATTGCCGATGACTCGCAGATCGCGACCCTCGCCACTCCTCCGGACGAGATCGACTGCACCGGGCTCGTCGTCGCGCCCGGGCTCATCGATTTGCACGTTCATCTGCGCGAGCCCGGCCAATCCGCGAAGGAGACGATCGCGACCGGCACGCAGGCCGCCGCGGCGGGAGGCTTCACGAGCGTCGTGTGCATGCCGAACACTTCGCCGACCGTGGATCAGCCGAGCGTGGTCACATGGATCCTGGAAAAGGCCAAGGCCGAGGCGGTGGTGAACGTCTTCCCCACCGGCGCGATTACCAAAGGCATCGCCGGCGAGGAACTCGCGCCGATCGGCTCGATGCGCAAAGCCGGCATCGTCGCGCTGACGGATGACGGCCACTGCATCCAGAATCCCGAGGTCATGCGCCGCGCGCTCGAGTATGCGCGGATGTTCGGGCTGACGGTGATGGACCATTGCCAGGACTACGCGCTCGTGGGCAAAGGGGTGATGCACGAGGGCTACTGGAGCACGGTGCTCGGACTGCCGGGCTGGCCGGCCGCGGGGGAGGAGATCATCGTCCAGCGCAACGGCCTGCTCGCGGAATTGACCGGCACCACCATTCACTGCCAGCACCTGAGCAGCGGCGGGAGCGTGCGCATCCTGCGCGAGGCGCGGTCGCGAGGCGTGCCGCTGAGCGGCGAGATCTGCCCGCACCATATCGCGCTCACCGACGAGTCCATCCGGAGCTACGACACCAACTTCAAGATGAATCCGCCGCTGCGCACGCCGCGTGATATCGACCTGCTCATCGAGGGCGTCGCCGACGGCACGATCACGGTGCTGGCGAGCGATCATGCGCCGCACTGCAATTTCGAGAAGGAAGTCGAGTTCGACCAGGCTCCGTTTGGCATCCTCGGCTTCGAGACGGAACTCGGCCTTTTCCTCGACATCCTGGTGCACAAGAAAAAGGCGATCGGCGTCCCGCGCCTCATCGAGATGTTTACCGTGGAACCCGCGCGCCTGCTGGGTCTCGACCGCGGAACGCTCAGCCCCGGCGCCCCGGGCGATGTGACGGTGATCAACCCGGATTTGGAGTGGACGGTGGACAAGGAGAAGAGTTTTTCCCGCAGCCGCAACACGCCTTTCCATGGGTGGGAACTGAAGGGGCGAGCCGTGCGGACGATTGTGGCGGGGCGAACGGTTTGGGCGCTGTAGAGCGGAAGATCACACGGCGGATTGCGGCCACGATTTTGCTGTCACGGGGCGCTCGTGCCATTTGGCGGGCGCCCCGTGGCCGGATACCCTCGTCCCACGCTCAAGCTTGGGAACGCACCTTTCCATACCCACCAATCCTCCCTACCGCTCAATCAGCCTTTGCTCCGACGACTTCTCCGGGTGCATCCAGCCACCGTAGAAAAACTCCTTGTCATCTCCCGTGTCGCATCCGGCAAGGACGAGCATGGCGAGGAGGGCGGCGACGAGGTAACGCATGGCGGCTGAATACACCGTCTTGGCGCGGATGGCAATGGATGGCGATCCGCGCTGACTCGACGCTTGCCGCCGCGCACGGGCCTCGCTACCCAAGGAGCCATGCAGAAGGTTTCCCTCGGCGAAAGCAAACTCCAATCCAGCCGCCTGGCCTACGGATGCTGGCGCATCGCTTGCACCGGCAACATCCAGGAGGATCTCAAGACCGCCCGGGCCGCCATCCTCGCGGCGTTCGATGCCGGGTTCACGCTTTTCGACCACGCCGACATCTACTGCAAGGGTCGGGCCGAGAGCGCGTTTGGGGAAGTGCTGCGCGAGAATTCGAGCCTGCGCAAAAAGATCCTTATCGCGACCAAATGCGGCATCCGTCCCGCGGATGACCCGCCCGGCGCGCCGGCGCGCTATGATTTTTCCGCGGAACACATCATCCGCTCCTGCGAGCAATCGCTCAAACGCCTGCACACGGACCGCATCGATCTTTATCAACTGCACCGTCCCGACTTGTTGATGGAGGTGGATGAAGTGGCCATCGCTTTCGCGAGCCTGCACAAATCCGGCAAGGTGCGGGAATTCGGCGTGAGCAATTTCCAGCCGTCGCAAGTCGCCCTGCTCCAGCGCGCGCTGCAGCAGAAGCTCGAAAAACCACTCGTCACGAACCAGATCGAAGTGAGCCTGACGCAACTCGCCGCGTTCGAAGACGGCACGCTGGATCAATGCCAGGCGCTCAGCATCACGCCGATGGCCTGGAGCCCGCTCGGCGGCGGCCTGCTCGGAGACGGGGCCAGCGAACTGCTGCCCGGTCAAAAGGATTACAAGCCCGCGCCGATCGTGGAGGCGCTCGATGCCATCGCCACGGAGCGCGGGACCACGCGTGTGGCCATCGCCCTCGCCTGGCTGCTCAAGCATCCGACGCGCATGATCCCCATCATCGGCAGCGTGAAGCCCGATCGCATTCGCGCCGCAGCCACCGCCGCGGAGATCGAACTGACGCGGGAGGAGTGGTACCGCCTGCTCATCGCCGCCCGCGGCAAACCGCTGCCATAGCAGTGGCCAAGGTTCTCATCGCCGGCTGCGGCTTCGTCGGGTTGACCACGGCGCGCCTCTTCGCGCAGGAAGCCTGGGAAGTGACGGGCTGCACGCATTCCAGCGAATCGGCGGCGAAACTTGCGGGCGAGTCATTCCCGGTCCTGGCGTGTGATCTGGCGGAGCGATCCGCTGTGGAAGCGCTGGCGTCGATTGGGCCGGTGGATGCGGTGATTCATTGCGCGAGTTCGGGCCGGGGCGGAGCCGAGCAATACCGGCGCGTGTACCTGGAGGGCGCACGGCATTTGGCCGCGGTTTTCCCGAGTGCAACGTTGCTCTTTACAAGCAGTACGTCGGTTTACGCGCAGACCGATGGTGGATGGGTGAACGAAGAGAGTGCGGCCGAACCGGACCGGGAGACGGGACGACTGCTCCGGGAAACGGAAAAGTTCGTGATTTCGCAAAATGGGATCGTGACGCGTCTCGCCGGGATTTACGGCCCGGGCCGCTCGGTGCTCCTACGCAAGTTTTTCGACGGCACGGCGACGATCGAGGGCGACGGGACCAAGTGGATCAATCAAACGCATCGGGATGATATCGCCACGGCGCTGGTGCAGCTTGTGTCCACGGGTGCACGCGGCATTTTTAACGTCAACGACGACCGGCCCCTGGCACAGCGCGATCTCTACGCGTGGCTGGCGGAAAGGTTTCAACGGCCGCTGCCGCCGAGCGGGCCGATCGATCTCAATCGCAAGCGGGGATGGACGAACAAGCGGGTGAGCAATGCGAAACTGCGGGCCATCGGGTGGAAGCCGCGGTTCCCATCGTTCTATGATGCGGTCGAGAATGATCCGGGGTTGGTGGAGAGTGCGGCGGAGTAAGGGTGGGGCTACGTGGAGGTCTGGGTAGCGCGGGTCTCCGAACCCGCTGGTCGCCACATCCTGTGGCGACGAACTTTTCCCTCGCGAATGTTCTCGGGCGTTCGAGGGAGCAAGATTCCAAAGTTCGTTTCGACAGGATGTCGAAACTACTCGCACCAAGGCACCAGCCACCACGAGCACCTCAACCGCCGCCTCGGCAGGCCGGAGGCCCGCGCTACCCGGAGTTCTCCGTCGCCGGCGCCCAGCTTCCCAACTCGACTTGTGCGGCGGCAGCGGGCGCCACGCGCGTTTGTTGAAAGGCCTCCACGCCGGCGCGCAGTTGTGCGCGAGTGAATTGCTTTCTGATCTTTGCGATTTCTTCCGCGGCCAATTGGTCGCACCGCTCATTGCCCGCGTGGCCGGCGTGGCCTTTCAGCCAATGCCATGTGACGTGGTGCCGCGCCGTGGCGGCGTCCAGCGCGCGCCACAGGTCTTCGTTCTTCACCGGTTGCTTCCCGGCCGTCTTCCAACCCCGCATTTTCCACGACCGGACCCATTTCGTGATCCCTTCGCGGACATACGTCGAGTCCGTATAGAAGTCCACGCGGCAAGGCTGCTTGAGGGCGCTCAAAGCGCCGATGGCGGCCTGCAATTCCATCCGGTTATTCGTGGTCGCCGGTTCGCCACCGCTGACTTCCTTGCGGTGTTCGCCCGACTCCAGCACGGCTGCCCACCCACCCGGGCCCGGGTTCCCTTCGCAGCCTCCGTCGGAGTGAATCGTGACCTGCTTCAAATCCTCAACCGATCCGGACCGCGCGTTTCTTGTCGAGCTTCAGAACGTCGCCCGCCTTGAGCGCGGGTTCGGCTTTCGGATCGGTGATCTTCTCGTCGTGAAGCTGAATGCTGCCCTGCTCGACCAGACGCCGCGCGTCGCCGCGCGACTTGGCGATCTGGTAGGCATTGGCATACGCCGTCACGACGACGGATACGATGTCCGCGCCGGTTCCATTCAGGTTGATGACCGGCCACTCGGCGTGCTCGATGTCGCCCTTGCTGAATTTCGTGTTGAAATCCTCCAGCGCGGCATTCCCCGCCGGATCACCGTGGTAGCGAGCAACGATGCGCCGGGCGAGTTGCTTCTTCGCCTCCATCGGATGAATCGCCGGCAATTCCTCGCTGAGGAG
>Ga0207705_10003689_pt1 | contig 11653 bp, 9 predicted proteins | sample KBSC13metaG_FD_184314 | JGI IMG/M metagenome (GOLD analysis project Ga0207705, IMG submission 184314) | Corn rhizosphere microbial communities from Kellogg Biological Station, Michigan, USA - KBS C1-3 metaG (SPAdes) (version 2) | ecosystem: Host-associated > Plants > Roots > Rhizosphere > Soil ...
GGGAACGGCCCTGCTTCTCAGATGGCTCGGCGGCAGTTGGCGGCCCTGGTGGCAATCCCTGACGCTGATGTTCCAGAAGGAAGTCGCGGACCGCATCGTCGCGGCCCCGAACAGCGACGCTTATGGGCGGCTATCCGTGGCCGCGCAGTGGCGATCCAGGCCGCGCATCGCCTTGAAGGTGGACCGCTCGGCGTTCGTCCCGCCGCCGAAGGTGACGTCAGCGGTCGTCCACATCACGCCCCAGGACCAGCCGGCCAGCGTCGATCCACGCGTGATGGAGCGGCTGACGGAATCCGCATTTGGGCAAAGGCGCAAGATGCTGCGATCGAGCCTCAAGGCGTTTCCGGGCGCGCTCGAAGCCGCCGTCCAACTCGGCATCGATACCCGGCGGCGCGCGGAAACGCTCAGCGTGGATGAATTCGTTGAGCTGGCGAGAATATTGTCTCGGACCTGATCCAGGATCAGTTCTTCTTCGGAACCTCGGGAACGGTTGCCGCCGCGACGGTCGGGCCGCGAGTAATTGCCGCGGACAGCTGCGCGATCTGTGGACAGCCGCTCTTCGCGCAAATGCCCTGCAGCTTCTGGAGGTTCGCCTGGGCGCGCGCGGTGGCGCCCATCTCGACCATCGCTTCGCCCTGGACGGCGATCGCGTCGGGATCGTTGGGCTCGAGTGCAAGGGCCTTGTTGGTCATGCGGATGGCCTTGCCGAACAGATGCTGCTTCTCCGCGACCCGGGCCAGGTCGACGAACGCCCAGCGGTTGCGCGGATCGACGGCGAGCGACGTCTCCAGTGCATCCTCGGCCTGCTCGAGCTTTCCGGCAGCAAGCAGGGTCTTGCCCTGACGCTGCAGGTCGACCGACTTGGGCTGGATCTGGTCGTCGGCGCGCTGGCCCGATACGGGCGCCGCAAGCGCAAGGCCGGCGAAACCGGTCAGCAGAAGGCGGGACAAGGAACGCATAGTCTCTCCACTTCTCGTTTCGCCGCCTAGCATGGGCGAACCAGCCGCGCGACGAAAAAGCCGTCCGTGCCATCGTGGCCGGGCGTCAGCAGCCGGCCTGAACCGTCCGAACGCCCGGCGGCAATGGCCGTTGCTTCACTAATCCACGATGAATGGCGTTCGAGGAAGCGGTCAATCTGCCCTGCCCCTTCGCGGGACAGGATCGAGCATACCGCATAGACCAGGCGCCCGCCGGGCTTGACCATCGCAGCGCCGAGATCAAGCAGATGCTGCTGGACGGCGACGACCCGTTCGAGCCGCCCGGGTGTCAGACGCCAGCGGCCCTCCGGATTGCGCCGCCAGGTCCCGCTGCCCGAACAGGGCGCGTCGACCAGGACGAGGTCGGCCCGGTCGCTCCAGTCAGTCAGCTCGGCAAGCTCGTTGGGCGGGTTCAGCAGCCGCGCTTCGATCCGCGCTCCAGCCCGTTGCGTGCGCTCCGGAAGCTTGCTCAGGCGCGCCCGGTTGCTGTCGGTCGCCAGGACTTGCGCCCCTGGCGCGGCTGCGGCGAGCGCGAGCGACTTGCCGCCCGCGCCCGCGCACAGGTCCAACACCCGCTCATTGTCTTGGGGAGCACAGGCGAGCGTGATCAACTGGCTGCCTTCGTCTTGAACCTCGATCAGGCCCTCTCGATACGCCGGATGGTCATCGACCCTCGTATCCGACGGCAACCGGATTCCCCACGGACTGTGCGGCGTTGGCGTTGCATCGACAAACTGATCGAGAAGACGCTCGCGCGAGGTCCGCGCCGCGTTCGCGCGGAGATCGAGCGGCGCGCGTTCGAGCAAAGCCGGCCATTCGTCCTCGCGTACATTGGGCGAAAGCTCCGGGATGACCCAGGCCGGGAGGATGCCTCGCTTGGCGATCGGCTCGCCCTCGCTTGAGGGTGCAGGGCCTCGCGGCTCCCCGAAGAGGCCGAGCAGCTCGGGCTCGTCGAATGCCAGCCCGAGGATCGCGGCCCGTCCGCTCACGGGCGTCTCGGCCGAGCGCCGGATAGTTCGGAACACCAGCTCGCGCACCGCCCGGCGATCTTTCGACCCCGCATAGCGGCGGCTTTTGAAATAGCGGCTGACGATTGAATCGGCGGGCGGGCCCTCGTCGAGTGCCGAGCGGATGACCTCGTCGAGGATTTCCGCCGCGGCCTGGAGGCGCGCCGCCGGAGTCATGTCCTAACGGGTCGGATAATTCGGCGCCTCGCGAGTGATCGCGACGTCGTGCACGTGGCTCTCCGACAAGCCGGCGTTGGTGATGCGAACGAACCGCGCGCGCTTCTGCAAATCGCGAATGGTCGCGGAGCCGGTGTAGCCCATCGCCGCTTTCACTCCGCCGACGAGCTGGTGGATAATGTCGCGGACCGGGCCCTTGTAGGGCACCTGTCCCTCGATCCCCTCGGGGACGAGCTTCAGATGGTCGCGGATGTCCTGCTGGAAATAGCGATCGGCCGAGCCGCGAGCCATCGCGCCGACCGAGCCCATCCCGCGATAGGATTTGTAGCTGCGCCCCTGGTAGAGGAATATCTCGCCGGGCGCCTCTTCGGTCCCGGCGAGCAGCGAGCCGACCATCACGGTCGAAGCGCCCGCGGCCAGGGCCTTGGCGATGTCGCCGCTGGTACGGATGCCGCCGTCGGCGATCACCGGAATGCCGTTGGCGGCGCGCGCCGCTTCCATCACCGCGGTCAGCTGCGGCACGCCGACGCCGGCGACGATGCGTGTCGTGCAAATCGATCCCGGCCCGATGCCCACCTTGATCGCATCGGCACCCGCATCCGCCAGCGCCTTGGCCGCATCGGCCGTCGCGACATTGCCGGCGATGACCTGGACCGAATTGGACGCTTTCTTCACCCGCTCCACCGAGCGCGCGACGTCGGTGTTGTGGCCATGGGCGGTGTCGATGACGATGCAATCGCAGCCGGCGTCAATGAGGGCTTCGGACCGCTCGAAACCCGTGTCGCCGACAGTCGTTGCCGCCGCGACCCGCAGTCGGCCTTCGGCGTCCTTGGTGGCGAAAGGCGCCGCGACCGATTTTTCGATGTCCTTGACGGTGATCAGGCCGACGCAATGGTTGTGCTTGTCGACCACCAGCAGCTTCTCGATCCGCCGTTGGTGGAGGATGCGCTGCGCGTCCGCCTCGGTGGTGCCGATCGGCACGGTCGCGAGATTGTCGCGGGTCATCAACTCGCTGACCGGTTGTTTCGGATTCCCCGCAAACCGCACGTCGCGGTTGGTGAGAATGCCCGCGAGCTTGCCCGACTTCTCGACGATGGGAATGCCGCTGATCCGGTTGGCCTTCATCAGCTCGAGCGCTTCGGCCAGCGTCTGTTGCGGAGTCATGGTGATCGGGTTGACGACCATGCCGCTTTCGAAGCGCTTGACCTGGCGGACCGCGATCGCCTGCTGTTCGAGGCTGAGGTTGCGATGCAGCACGCCGATGCCGCCGAGCTGGGCCAGAGCGATCGCCATGTCGGCTTCGGTCACCGTGTCCATCGCGGAGGACAGGATCGGAATGTTGAGCGGGATACCGCGGCTAAGCAAGGTCCGCGTGTCGGCCTGGCTCGGCAGGACCGAGGATTCGAGCGGCTGCAACAGGACGTCGTCGAACGTCAGCCCCAAAGGGATTTCGAGCGGGATATCCGCGGTGGAATTGGGCGGGGCCATATCGGCCCATGACAGAGCAAGTCCGATTCGCCAAGAGGCGGCTAGGTGCGCGCCCGATCCAGTACGCGCTGGGCAGTTTCCACGTGCATCCGCTCGATCATCTCGTCGCCGAACCGCTCAGCGCCTCCGCGGAAGGCTTCGACCAGCGCCCGCGCACGCTCGACCTCGCGGTCGCTCGGAGCGAACGCGCGGTGGCATGGCTCGATCTGACTGGGGTGGATCAGGCTTTTGCCGTCGAAGCCCAAGCGGCGGCCGTCCCGCGCCTCGGCCAAAAAGCCCTCGGCGTCGTCGAGACCGTTGAAGACGCCATCGAACACCGCGACGCCAGCGGCTCGGGCGGTCAGGACGATCCACTGCAACGAAGCCGAAATCGGCTCGCGAGTCGCGTCGAGCGGGAGACGGAGGTCGGCGCGAAGGTCGTTGGTACCGGCAATCAAGCCCGCCGTATCAGCGGCGATGTCCGCGGCGCCGAGCACGCCGGAAGCGGTCTCGATCATCGCCAGGACGGGCTTGGCGACGGCTGCCGCCACGCCGCGCACGAGATGGGCCGAGTTGGCGCGGGGAACCACCACGAGATCGGCGGCCGACTTGGCGACCGCGTCGATGTCGAGCGAATGCCACTCGGTTCCCGCGCCGTTGATCCGGATCGCGACCGGCATCGGCCATTCGGACCCGACGGCCTCAACTGCCGGATCGCGAGCGCCGGCCTTGTCAGCAGGTTTCACGGCGTCTTCCAGGTCGAGGACCACGAGGTCCGCGCCGCTGTCCCTCGCCTTCGCGATCGCTCGCGGGTTCGAGGCCGGCAGGAACAAAACCGACCGTACGGCGAACAGGTCGAGAGGCTTGTCGCTTTTCGCTTCCGCTGTGACCATCGCCGACGCATCATGCCTTGAAAGAGGGAGTTCGGGGAAGAGACATGCTGACAATGTTCATGACCGCCGTCGCGGTTCTGGTGCTGCTGTTTGTGATGATGGGCGTCAAGATCGTCCGTCAGGGCTATCGTTACACGATCGAACACTTTGGCCGCTTCGTTCGCGTCGCGGAGCCCGGCTTCAACTATGTGACGCCATTCTTTTATCGCGTCGGACGCCGCATCAACATGATGGAGCAGGTGCTCGATATTCCGGGTCAGGAGATCATCACCAAGGACAATGCGATGGTCGCGGTCGATGGCGTGGTATTCTTTCAGGTGCTCGATCCCGCCAAAGCCGCTTACGAGGTCAGCGACCTCTACACCGCGATCATGGCCCTCTCGACCACCAACCTCAGGACCGTCATGGGCTCGATGGATCTCGACGAGACTTTGTCCAAGCGCGACGAGATCAACACGCGGCTCCTCGCCGTGGTCGACAACGCCACCGAAAATTGGGGGGTGAAGATCACGCGCGTCGAGCTTCGCGACATCCGCCCGCCGCAGGACATCGTCAACGCGATGACCCGACAGATGAAGGCGGAGCGCGAGAAGCGCGCGGTGATCCTGGAGGCGGAGGGAATGCGTCAATCCGCCATCCTCAAGGCCGAGGGCGAGAAGCAATCGGCGATCCTCGAGGCCGAGGGCGGGCGCGAAGCCGCGTTTCGCGAGGCCGAGGCGCGCGAACGGTCCGCCCAGGCGGAGGCCAGCGCGACCAAGGCCGTCAGCGACGCGATCGAATCGGGCAGCGGCCAGGCGATCAATTATTTCATCGCCCAGAAATACGTCGAGGCGCTGAGCAAGTTCGCCACCTCGCCGAATGCCAAAACGATCCTCTTCCCAGTCGAGGCGACCCAGCTGATGGGTACACTCGGCGGCATCGGCGAGCTTGCCCGAGAAGCGTTCGGCGATAACGCCGGCAAGTCGATCGCCACGCCCCGGGTCAAGGGCAGCAGCGTCCCGGAAACCAAATGATCGACGGTATCGACCATGGCTGGCTGTGGCTGATCGGCGGCGTCGTGCTGCTGATCGCCGAGGTCATCGCGCCCGGCTTCTTCCTGTTGTTCATCGGCGCGGCGGCAATCGCGACCGGAGTGTTCAGCTTGCTATTTGGTCTCGGAACCGTGCTGCAGCTCGCCTTGTTCGCGCTCTATGCCTTGCTCGCGGTGCTGATCGGCCGGCGATTCTACGCCAACCAGACGAAGGACAGCGCAGACCCGCTCTTGAACGACCGGGCGGGGCGCTTGGTCGGAAAAGTGGTGACCGTAAGCGTCGCGGTCGACGAGCATCATGGCCGCGTCCGTGTCGGCGATAGCGAGTGGAGCGCCCGTGGCGGCCCTGCCGGCCCGGGTGAGCGCGTTCGCGTCACGGGCGTCGACGGCAACTGTCTCAGCGTGGAAGCCGTGCGTTCGCTGCCCCAAGCCTGACGGAGATTTCAGTGTTCCAAGCCAGTTTCACGCGCCGCGAGGCCGTGCTCGCTCTAACCGCGTCCGCCGCGACCCTGCCGCTGGTCTCGTGCCGACGCGCCGGCTCCGGCGGAGCGAGCGACAGCGACGCGACCAAGCTGCTCGATTCGATCGGCGACAATTTGCTCCAGCTCTCGCCTGGCAGCGCGACTTCGCTCGGCCTGGACACGGGTGCGCGCGCGGGGATGCGCTCGCGCCTCGAGGATCGTTCCCCCGCGGGCCAGCAACGCCTGTCGGGCCTTCTCAAGAAGGATCTTGCGCGCGCAGAGGCGTTCGACGTGGCGGGTCTGTCGTTCCCGGTACGCACCAGCGTCGAGGTCGTGCGCAGCGCCTACAAGACCGCGCTCGAAGGTTTCGCGCTGCCCTATGGCGACGTAGCGGTCGGCGGCTGGCGTAACACGCCCTACGTCGTCATCCAGAACGTCGGCGCCTATCTCGATACCCCGCGCTTCCTTGGGGCCGAGCATCCGATCGAGACGAAGGACGACGCCGAGGCCTATCTCGCGCGTCTTCAGGCCTATCCGACGCAGCTCGACGGCGAGCTCGAGCGGATGCGCTCGGCACGCGCGGCGGGACTCGTGCCGCCGGATTTCCTGCTCGACGAGGCGCTCGCCGCGATGGCGACGACCATGAAGGACACGGCGAGCGGCGGCAGCCTCGTTGAGGGAATCGAGGGACGGACCAAGGCGAACAACATCGCCGGCGACTGGGCGGCCAGGGCCCGCCCGATCGCCCAGCAGCAAGTGCTTCCCGCGCTGCAGCGGCAGATGGACGAACTCAAGGCGCAGCGCGCGGTGGCGAAGAGCGAGCCGGGAATGTGGGCGCGCCCGCATGGCGACGAATATTATCGGTGGGCGCTCAAGGCCTCGACCACCACAACCATGAGCCCCGACGAAATCCACCAGATGGGCCTCGACCAGGTCAATGAGCTCCACGGTCGCATGGACCCGATCCTCCGCGCCGCCGGCTACACCAGCGGCTCCGTTGGCGAGCGGATGAAGCAGCTCGCAAACGACCCGCGCTACAAATTCTCCGAGGGCGACAAGGGTCGCGCCGAGATCATGGCCTTCATCCAGGAACGCCTGAAGCTGATCCGTGCGGTGCTTCCCCGCGCCTTCCACACGATGGTCAAAGGCAATCTCGAGGTCCGCCGCCTGCCGCCAGCGGAAGAGCCGGGCGCGCCGGGCGCCTACGGCGGAGCGGGCTCGATCGACGGCAAGATTCCCGGCAAGTTCTGGATCAACCTGCGCACCACCGACCTGCACCGCAAGTATGACCTGCCGGATCTCGCCGCGCACGAAGCCATCCCCGGCCACGTCTGGCAGGGCGAATATGCGCACAAGTTGCCGCTGATCCGCACTTTGCTCGCATTTAACGCTTATTCCGAAGGCTGGGCGCTTTATGCCGAGCAGCTGGTTGACGAGCTTGGGGTCTACGATGACTTCCCCGAGGCGCGGCTCGGCTATCTCCAGTCGCTGGCCTTCCGCGCCGCGCGACTCGTCGTCGATACCGGCCTTCACGCCAAGCGCTGGAGCCGTCAGCAGGGCCTCGACTATTTCGTCACGGCCAACGGCTCGAACCCCGGCGAGATGGCGAGCGAGGTGGACCGTTATTGCTCATGGCCCGGCCAGGCCTGCGGCTACAAGGTCGGCCATACGACGATCAACCGCCTGCGCGACAGGGCCAAGAGCGACCTCGGTCAGAAATTCGACCTACGCTACTTCGACGACGCGGTGGTGCTTGGCGGCAACGTGCCGATGGACGTGCTTGGCAAGAACGTCGACGACTATATCGCGCGAACGAAGTTGGCCTAACTCGCCTTCGCGGGCTTCGCAGCCTCGGCCGCCATCCATGCGCGCATCTGTTGCTCGAGCACGGTCAGCGGCACCGCGCCCATGTCGAGGAAGGTGTCGTGGAAGGCACGGATGTCGAATTTCGGCCCGAGTTTGGCCTCGGCCTCTGCGCGCAGCCGGCGGATCGTCAGCTCGCCGAGCTTGTAGGACAACGCCTGTCCCGGCCAGCTGATGTAGCGGTCGACCTCGGTCTCGACTTCATGCTGCGACAGCGCGGTGTGCGATGCGAGATAGTCGATGGCTTGCTGCCGCGACCAGCCATAGCGGTGGACGCCGGTGTCAATAACCAGCCGCGCCGCGCGCCACATCGCGTAGCTCTGCTGCCCGAAGCGCTCATAAGGGTTGCGGTAGATACCCATCTCGTTGCCGAGCCACTCGCAATAGAGCCCCCAGCCCTCGCCATACCCCGAGAAATAGAGGTTCTGGCGGAAGCGCGGCAGCGCCTTCTGCTCCTCCGACAGCGCCGCCTGGAAGCTGTGCCCGGGCTCGCACTCGTGAAGCGTCAGCGCGGGGATGTTGTAGAGCGGCCGAACCGGCAAATTGTACGTGTTCATCTGGCAATATTCGAGGCCCCCGCGCCCGGATGTGTAGAAAGGCGCCAGGGCATCCGGAACAGGGATGATCCCGAACCGCCGCCGCGGGAGCTTGCCGAAATATTTGCCGATGACATTGTCGGTCCGCTTCGCGACGTACGACGAGACGCCCATCAGCTCATCCGGCGTCTTTGCAATGAATTGCGGGTCGGTCTTGAGGAACTTCAGGAAGTCCTCGAACGAGCCCTTGAAGCCGGTCTCCGCCATCGTCCGGCGCATTTCGGCTTCGATTTGCGCGACTTGCTTGAGGCCCAGCTGGTGGATTTCCTCCGGGCCGAGGTCGGTCGTGGTATATTCGCGGATCTGCGCACGGTAGAACGCATCGCCGTCGGGCAGATCGTGCGCTCCAACCGTCGTCCGGGTCTTCGGCAGATATTCGGTGCGATAGAATTCGAGTAGCTTCCGATAAGCCGGCTGGACTGCATCGCGGATCGCTGCTTCCCCTTCAGCGCGCAGGGTCTGCTGCTCCACGGCCGGGATCGTCGCGGGCATAGCGTCGAACGCCTTGTGGAATGGGCTTTTCGAGACGTCGTCGGCGAGGAACGCGGAAATCGACGCGTCGCGGCCCTCGAGCGTCGCGCGCGGCACGCTGAAGCCTCGCGCGAGGCCGGCGCGCATGTTGACCATCTCGTCGTCGAAATAGCGCGGGAGATCGCGCATGCGCCCGATGTAGCGGCGATATTCCGCCGCATCCTCGAGCGGGCCCGATTCGTTTAGGTAGGTCCAGAAGTTGCTGTCGCTGTTGAACGGCATCTCCCACAGCCGGAAACGCAATTCCGAAATCGCGTTCTCGAGCACCGTCCGGAACACCGCCGCGTTGACCTTCTCTTCCGCCGAAAGCTGCGCCTCGGGAATGGCGTTCAACTGGGTCAGCAGCTCTTGCAGATGCGCGGCCCGACGCTGCTGGGTCGCCGCGTCGATCTTGGGCAGGTGATCGGTCGGCTTGGTCTCGCCCGCGGCGTTCTGGAAATTGGCGGTCTCGCCGGCGTCCCACGCGGCATAGCCGTTATAGAGTGCCTTCAGGCGCTGGTCGGCCGCGCTTCGTGCCGCAGCCGCAACCGGTTCAGCCTGCCCGGAGGCCGCGAGCCCCGCCGTCGCCGACGCCAACATCATGACCCCGGCCAATCTCACAACTTTGCGCATGCTGCCTCCCGTTCGCTCGGCGCACGCTAGCAGCGCCAGCGCTCAGGGCAACGCGGCGATGTCCGGCGGCACGAACGCACGACGCGCCTCGACCGAGAAGAGCCGCGCGGGAGTATAGAAGCGCAGCGGCCAGTCGCGCCGGCCCTTCGGCGAGAGCAGGAGTTCGTTGACGAGGGTGTGGAGCGGCTGACCGGGGATGGCCTCGGCCAGAAACAGCCGGACGCCGTGCAGGAACACGCGGGTAATGGTGTCATGATAGCCTTCGCTGTCACTGTTCACTCCGCCCGCGCTTTCATTGAAGCGGCGGATGATGCCCGGCAGCTCCTGGTCGAGGGCGATGTCGGGACGGCGGCTCAGCAGATAAGCCGTTGCCGCAAGGTGCGCCTCATGGGTCCAGTCCTCGCGCGGCAGCGAACGCGCGAGGAGGCCTTCGCCGATGCGCTCGATCTCGGCATCGCAGACGAATAGGCGGGGTCGGTAGTCGGTCATATGATCGGGTCCTTTGGTGGGCCCGATCGAAGAACCGGGCTTAAGCTGGCGTCGTCTGAGCCGCGGGCGCTTGCGCGGCTTGTTGCCCTTGCTTGGGACCCGATTGTCGAACGCCCTCGTCCACGTGCGCCGCGAACTCAGCGAAATTGGCCACGAACAGGTCGACGAGCTTCGCCGCCGTGCGGTCATAGTCGGCCTTGTCGCCCCAGGTATTGCGCGGGTCGAGCAGGCTGTCGTCGACGCCAGGGACGCTCACCGGAACCTCGAATCCGAAGTTCGGATCCTTGCGGAACTGCACGTTCTTGAGGCTGCCATCGAGTGCCGCGTTGAGGAGCGCGCGGGTTTCCTTGATCGGCATGCGCTTGCCGACACCATATTTGCCGCCGGTCCAGCCGGTGTTGACCAGCCAGCAGTCGACGCTGCCCTCGGCGATCCGCTTCTTGAGCAGATTGCCGTAGACCGACGGGTGGCGCGGCATGAACGGCGCTCCGAAGCAGGTCGAGAAGGTCGCTTCGGGCTCGGTGACTCCGATTTCGGTGCCGGCGACCTTGGCGGTGTAGCCCGAAAGGAAGTGGTACATTGCCTGGTCGGGGGTCAGCTTCGCGATCGGAGGCAGGACACCGAACGCGTCGGCAGTCAGCATCACTACATTCTTCGGCACCGGGCCGATGTTGTTTTCGGAGGAATTGGCGATGAAGTCGATCGGATAGACGCCGCGGCTGTTCTCCGCGAGCGTCGGATCGTCGAGGTCGAGCTCGCGCGTGACCGGGTCCATGACGACATTCTCGAGCACCGTCCCGAAGCGCTTGGTGGTCGCGTAAATCTCGGGCTCGCTCTCCGCCGACAGCCGGATCATCTTGGCATAGCAGCCGCCTTCGAAATTGAAGACTGCGGTGTCCGACCAGCCATGCTCGTCATCGCCGATCAGGGTGCGGTTGGGGTCGGCCGACAGCGTGGTCTTGCCCGTCCCCGAAAGGCCGAAGAAAATGGCGGTGTCGCCGTGAGGGCCGATGTTGGCCGAGCAGTGCATCGGCATGATGCCGTCTTCGGGCAACAGGAAGTTGAGCAGGCCGAAGACCGACTTCTTCATCTCGCCGCCATATTCGGTGCCGCCGATCAGGATCAGCTTCTCGGTCAGGTTGACCGCGATCACCGTCTCGCCGCGGCAGCCGTGGCGCGCCGGGTCGGCGCGGAAGCTCGGAAGGTCGATGATCGTGAATTCGGGCACGAACCCCTGAAGGTCGCCCGCCTCCGGCCGCACCAGCATCGTGCGGATGAACAGGCTGTGCCACGCATATTCGTTGATGACGCGCACCGTGACCCGGTGCTCGGGCTGGGATCCGCCGTACAGATCCTGGACGTAAAGCGTGGCCTTGTCGCCCAGCGCCGTCAGGAAATCGGCCTTGAGGGCGGCGAAATTGGCCGGGTCCATCGGCTTGTTCGACTTGCCCCACCAAACGGTGTTCTCGGTGGTTGCGTCGCGGACCGTGAACTTGTCCTGAGCGCTGCGCCCGGTGTGCTTGCCGGTCTTCACGACCAGCGGTCCGTCC
>Ga0207705_10003696_pt1 | contig 11640 bp, 12 predicted proteins | sample KBSC13metaG_FD_184314 | JGI IMG/M metagenome (GOLD analysis project Ga0207705, IMG submission 184314) | Corn rhizosphere microbial communities from Kellogg Biological Station, Michigan, USA - KBS C1-3 metaG (SPAdes) (version 2) | ecosystem: Host-associated > Plants > Roots > Rhizosphere > Soil ...
GGATTTGCGCGAGGTGCTCGAAATGATCGGCCTCCACCACCGGCGAGAGATCGAAGCGCCGCGGCGGCAGGCGCGGCATCAGCGCTTCGAGGCGCGCGCGGCGCTGCTCCCACGGCAGCTCGCGCAGGTCTTCGCCCTCGACGAGCAGCAGATCGTAAAGGCGGACGAACGCCGGGTACTCGGCCAGCATTTTCGCGCTGACGGCCTTGCGCCCTAGCCGCTGCTGCAACGCGTTGAAGCTCGCAGCACCGCCTTGCTCGCCCCCTTGGTGCGATCCGCGGACCAGCAGTTCGCCGTCGAGCACCGCCGGAAACGTCAGCGCTTCGGCCACTTCCGGGAACGCGCCGCTGATGTCGTCGCCTGTTCGCGAATAAACCCGCGTTTCGCCGCCCGCGTGGGCGACTTGCACCCGGATGCCGTCCCACTTCCACTCGGCGACGTAAGCCTTGAGGTCGACCGTGGCATCTTCCAGCGGATGGGCGAGCATGAACGGGCGGAACAGCGGCACGTCGCCCGAATCCGGCGGCGGCGCGCCATCCGCGGCCCAGGCGAACAGCGGCGCGTAAGGCGGCTGGAGGCCGTGCCAATATTCCTCGACGTCCTCGACCGCGACTTCGAAGGCTTGGGCGAAGGCGGTCTTGGCGAGCCGGGCCGAGACCCCGATGCGCATCGCGCCGGTGGCCAGCTTGATCAGCGCGTAGCGGCCGTTCGCGTCAAGCCGGTCGAGCAGCCGGGGCAACTCGGCCATCACCGAGTTGCGGGTCATGCGGGCAAGCATTTCAACGGCTTCGCTCACGCTCGGCGGCGGCGTGACGTCACCTTGCGGATCGGGCCACAGCAGGCTCGCGGTCTCGGCGGTGTCGCCAACGAAATCGCGGCTGAGCACCCACAACACCGGGTCGATCCGCTCCATCATCAGGTTGCGGATCGTGCCGCCCTTGACCGGGGCGAAGCGCAGGCAGTCGGTCAGCGCGGCCAGCGCCCAGCCGCGATCGGGATCGGGCGTCGCGCGCAGATACTCGGCGATCAGCCGCAGCTTCTCGTTGCGGCTGCGGGTATAGACCAGCGCATCGACGAGGGCGGCGAATTCGTCCATCAGGCGACCAGCCTGGCGTCGTGTCTCGCGCCGCAGGCGAGAAAGGGGTTCGCGCAGAGGCCGCAGAGGAGCAGAGACCTCAGAGGGAATAACCCAGGATCGTCGTCTCCGCGTTCTCTGCTCCTCTGCGGTCTCAGCGCGAAACACCTCTTTGATGGCCTGCGGCGCGGAAATGCCGCTCCGGCATCTGGAGAGAGACGATCAGTCATCCTCGTCCTCATACCCGACCAGCGCGAGGGCCCGGGCGCGGCGCTGGTGGAGCTGGCACCAGCGCAGCAGCGCTTCCTCGCGGCCGTGGGTTATCCAGGTCTCGGCGGGGTTCACTTCCGCGATCGTGCGGGTGAGCTCGCCCCAGTCGGCGTGGTCGGAAACGATCAGCGGCAACTCGACGTTTTGCTGGCGGGCGCGCTGGCGCACGCGCATCCACCCGCTCGCAATCGCGGTGATCGGATCGGGCAGGCGCCGGCTCCAGCGGTCGTTCAGCGCACCCGGCGGGCAAAGCACGATCGCGCCGCGCAGCTGGTCCTTTGAATGGTCGGAGACCAGCCGCAGTTCGCCCAGATCGACGCCGAACTCCTCGTACAGCCGGCACATTCGCTCCATCGCCCCGTGGAGGTAAATCGGCTCGCGGTGCCCCGCCGCGCGCAACTCCGCAATCAGCCGCTGCGCCTTGCCCAATGCGTAGGCGCCGACAAGCACGCAGCGCTGTGGATGGTCGCCCACGGCTCTGAGCAGCTTGGCGATTTCCTGTCCGACCGGAGGGTGGCAGAACACCGGCAGGCCGAAGGTCGCTTCGGTGATGAACACGTCGCACGGGGTCACTTCGAACGGCGGGCAGGTGGGATCGGGGCGGCGTTTGTAGTCGCCCGTCACGACCACCCGCTCGCCGGCATGCTCGAGCAGGATCTGTGCCGATCCGAGGACGTGCCCGGCGGGGATGTAGGTGGCATCCACCCCGCCCGGCAGACGGATGGTCTCGCGGTATTCGACTGGCGTCGCGCCGTCGCGAGTTGCGTAGCGCAACTCCATGATCGCCAGCGTCTCGGGTGTGGCCACCGTCTGGCCATGGCCGCCCCGCGCGTGATCGCCGTGGCCGTGAGTCACCAAGGCGCGGTCGACGGGTTGCGAGGGATCGATCCAGCAATCCGCCGGAACGACGTGGATCCCGTGGGGCTCTGCGCGAATCCATCCGAAAGCGGCGGGCATGGCGTTAGAATGGCCCGCTATCGCCGCCAGTTCCAGCCGGCGCTCGCTCGCGGTGATTCAGGCGTCGATGCGGCCGGCGCCGAAGCGATAGACCAGCTCGCCGCCGAACCAGCCGCCAAGCGCCAGGACGAGGCCGCTGACAATCGACAGGGCCACGCTGAGCGTCGGCGGCTCCAGTCCGGCCGCAAGCGTATCCCGCCGCAAGTACAACGTGACGGCGTAACCCAGAGCAGCCAGCCCCATTGCCCCCATGTGCCGCAAGGCGTTGGGCACGATCTCGCTGCGGAGGCGGCCGAAATCGTAAAGGCCGGCGGCCATCGCCACGAGCGCCCACCCCAATCCCCAGGCCATCAGCCAGGCGGCATAACGCGGCTCGCGCCACAATCCGGCAAGGTGCGCGACGTCCGCGATCGTCGCGCTGGCGAGGAGGCCGAGAGGCAAATGGACGATCGCGGGATGGAGCGGATGGGTGGCCATAATGCTGAACTCAGAGAAAGTGGAACGCGCCTCCGGCGAGCAGAAGAACGCCGACCAGGGCGGCGAGCGCATGGATCACGACGACCGGCTTGGGCCCGGGCGCTTTGCGCACGTGATAGGATGCCAGGAAAAAGCCGACCAGAGCGACGACCACGAGCAGCAGCAGGGCGAGCCCCGCGTAGGGCGGCACCGGCTCGCCACCATGCCCGAGCACGACCAGCGCGGTGAGAACGAGCCCGGTCGCTCCGAGCAGGGCGTGGAGAATGGACAGCGGCCACAGCGCCAGATGCCCCCTCAGCACGAAGCTCGCGAGCCCCAGCCCGCCGAGCGCGCCAATCGCAAAGATAATCACAGCCCCTTGCAGCATCGATTCTCTCCCAGAGTTCTTGTTCTGCGAAGCCGTGAATGCGCGTCGATCGCCACTTTGTCAACTAACAGCATTACAAAGTTGCAAAAGCGGCCGGGACGCCTAGGCTGAACGGATGGATCGCGCTTCCGAATCCGCGTCCGGCGGCAGCCGGGAGCGGATCTTGTCCCTCCTCCTTCACGCGCCGGGGCCGGTGTCGATTCCGGCGCTGGCGGCGCAGCTGGGCATTTCGCGCAACGCGACCCACCAGCATGTCGCAACGCTCGAACGCGTCGGCCTGGTCGAGCGTGCGACGCTGATCTCGACGCGCGGGCGGCCCTCGCAGGGCTTTCAGTTGAGCGCCGCGGGCGAAGCGCTGTTCCCGCGCCAGTACGCGCTGCTCGCCCGCAAGCTGGTGGGCGAGCTCAGCCGCGTGCTGGGCCCCGAAGCCTTGCCGGCCGCGCTTGCGCGTCTCGGCACGGAGATCGCCGGAGAGTTGGCGCCGCAAGTCGCGGGCGGCGAGGCGGGCCGAATTCCGGCGATCGCCGCGCTGATGCGGACCCTCGGCTATGAAGCGCGGCTGGAAGAAGCAGACGGCCCGCCCGAGATCGAGGCGCACAACTGCGTGTTCCACGACCTGGCGATGAGGGACACGGCGATCTGCGCGATCGATATCGCCTTGCTGGAAACCCTGTCCGGCCGGACGGTCGAGCACCGCCGCTGCATGGCGCGGGGCGAGCGTTCTTGCCGGTTCGCGTTCGGTCAGGCGGAAGGCGATCCTCCCGCCTGAACCGGGTTGCTAGTTTTCCTCGGCCGAAGCTTCGGGCTTCTTCTTCGGCGTCTCGGCCTTCTTCGGCTTGCGCTTGGCGGCCTTCGGCGGCGCTGGCGTAAGCTCGAAGGCCAGCGCGCCATCCTTCAGGCTGACGTGGACTTCGCCGCCGTGGGCCAGCTTGCCGAACAGCAGCTCTTCGGCGAGCGGCTGCTTGACCTTCTCCTGGATCAGCCGGGTCATCGGCCGGGCGCCCATGAGCTTGTCATAGCCCCGCTGGGCCAGCCAGCCGCGCGCATCCGAATCGAACTGGATGTGCACGTTCTGCTCGGCCAGTTGCAGCTCCAGCTGGAGGATGAACTTGTCGACCACGCGGCTGACGGTTTCTGTGCCGAGGTAGCCGAAGGGCACGATCGCATCGAGGCGGTTGCGGAATTCGGGGGTGAACATCTTCTTCACCGCCTCCTCGCTCGCTTCCTCCTTGCTGCCCGCGCCGAAGCCTATGCTCTGGCGCTGGGCGTCGGCCGCGCCGGCGTTGGTCGTCATGATCAGGACAACGTTGCGGAAGTCGACCGTCTTGCCGTGGTGATCGGTCAGGCGGCCGTGATCCATCACCTGCAGCAGGATGTTGAACAGGTCCGGGTGGGCCTTCTCGATCTCGTCGAGCAGCAGCACGCAATGCGGGTGCTGGTCGATCGCATCGGTCAAGAGGCCGCCCTGGTCATAGCCGACATAGCCCGGGGGCGCGCCGATCAGGCGGCTCACCGAGTGGCGTTCCATGTATTCCGACATGTCGAAGCGCTGCAGCTCGATGCCCATCGTGCTGGCGAGCTGGCGGGCGACTTCGGTTTTGCCGACGCCGGTCGGGCCGGTGAACAGGAAGCTGCCGATCGGCTTTTCCGGCTCGCGGAGGCCGGCGCGCGACAGCTTCATCGCCGTCGCCAGCCGCTCGATCGCGTCGTCCTGGCCGAACACCACGCGCTTGAGGTCCTTGGCCAGCGTCTCGAGCACCTTCTTGTCGTCGCTCGACACGCTCTTGGGCGGAATGCGCGCCATCGTCGCGATGACCGCCTCGATTTCCTTGGCGGTGATCTTCTTCTTCCGCTTCGACGGCGGCACCAGCATCTGCATCGCCCCGACCTCGTCGATCACGTCGATCGCCTTGTCGGGCAGCTTGCGGTCGTTGATGTAGCGGCTCGACAGCTCGACCGCGGTCTTGATCGCGTCGGGCGTGTAGGTGACCTTGTGGTGCTCCTCGAACGCGCTGCGCAGGCCTTTGAGGATCTTGATCGTATCCTCGACCGTCGGCTCGTTGACGTCGATCTTCTGGAACCGGCGCAGCAAGGCGCGATCCTTCTCGAAATGGTTGCGGAATTCCTTGTAGGTGGTCGAGCCGATGCAGCGGATCGCGCCGCTGGAGAGCGCCGGCTTCAAGAGGTTCGAGGCATCCATCGCCCCGCCGCTGGTCGCCCCGGCGCCGATCACCGTGTGGATCTCGTCGATGAACAGGACCGCCTCGGGCATCTTCTCGAGCTCGTTGACGACTTGCTTCAGGCGCTCCTCGAAATCGCCGCGATAGCGCGTGCCGGCCAGCAGCGCGCCCATGTCGAGCGAGTAGATCACAGCGTCCTGCAGCACGTCGGGCACGTCGCCTTCGACGATCTTGCGCGCCAGGCCTTCGGCAATCGCCGTCTTGCCCACGCCGGGATCGCCGACATACAGCGGGTTGTTCTTCGACCGGCGGCAGAGGATCTGGATGGTCCGGTCCACTTCCGGGCCGCGGCCGATCAGCGGATCGACCTTGCCGTCCAGCGCCTTCTGGTTGAGGTTGACGGTGAACTGGTCGAGCGCGGAATCCTTCTTGCCCTTTTCGGCCTTGTCCTCGCCTTTATCGGCCGGGGTATCGCTGCCTTGGGGCGCACGCGTGTCGAGCTGCTTGCCGCCCTTGCCGATGCCGTGGCTGATGAAGCTAACCGCATCGAGCCGGCTCATGTCCTGCTGCTGCAGGAAATAGACCGCGTAACTGTCGCGCTCGGAGAACAGCGCGACGAGCACGTTGGCGCCGGTGACGGTGTCCTTGCCGCTCGACTGCACATGCAGGATCGCGCGCTGGATCACCCGCTGGAAGCCGGCGGTCGGCTGCGGATCGCTGTCGTCCTCGGTCTTGAGCGACTGGTATTCCTGGTCGAGGTACTGGCGCACGACATTCGACAGCTCGTCGGTGTCGACCCCGCAGGCGGTCATCACTTCGGCGGCGTCGGGGTCGTCCACCAGAGCGAGAAGCAGGTGCTCCAGAGTGGCGTATTCGTGGCTGCGGTCGGTCGCGTTCTGCAGCGCGCCGTGCAGGGTTTTCTCGAGGCTCTGGGCGAAACTAGGCATAATCAGGTGTCCAAGTGGGAGTGATACGATCCAATGGTTGAAACTTTGGCAAGGCGGCGATGAACCGCCGAGAAATGCCGCTGTCGGTCAGCGGCAATATGGGAAGCCCCTCTGCGCTTGCGAAGGGGCGGGCGCACATCAGTCGCTCTCTCGGGGCCTGAACAGGGCGTCCGCCGCCTGGCGATGACTGGCGGCCCTGGCGTGCTGCGCCTTGACCCGGGCGATCTCGGCCTCGAGCAGCGCGACCCGCTCCATCAGTTCGTCCTGGGAGTAGGTGTCGAGGCTCTCCTTCGCCAGCAGGCTGGCGGCATCACCCCGTGGGCGCGGCAGATCCTCGGCGTCCATCGTGCGCAGGATCGCCATTCGCGGCGGTTGCTGTCAATCCGGGCAGTCGATAGGACTGTGGATGTGGCGAGGCTGCAACAGGGACCCAAGCGGTGGAATTGCCCCAGCGAATGATCGCGATCGGGATTGCCGCGCCGGGCGGGCCCGAGGCGTTGCAGCCGGTGGAGATGGCGGTGCCGCGGCCTGCGAACGGCCAGGTTCTGGTCAGGGTCGCGTGCGCCGGGGTCAACCGCCCCGATGTCCTGCAACGGATGGGACGCTATCCGCCGCCCGCAGGCGCGTCGCCGATTCCGGGGCTGGAAATCGCCGGCGAGATCGCCGCCGTCGGCGAAGGCGTGGCCGCCGACAGGATCGGCCAGAAGGTCTGCGCGCTGGTGACGGGCGGCGGCTATGCCGAGTTCTGCCTGGCCGGCGCGCGCCATTGCCTGCCAGTCCCCGAGGCGCTGTCGCTGGCCGAAGCGGCGGCAATGCCCGAAACGCTGTTCACCGTGTGGCACAACGTGTTCGAGCGCGGCTATGCCCGCGACGGCGAGACGCTGCTGGTCCACGGCGGCACCAGCGGCATCGGCACGATGGCGATCAAGCTCGCCAAGGCCTTCGCGCTGACGGTGATCGTCACCTGCGGCAGCGACGGCAAGTGCGAGGCCGCGCGCGAGATCGGCGCCGACCACGCGATCAATTACAAGACGCAGGACTTCGTCGAGGAGGTCAAGGCGCTGACGAGCGGCAAGGGCGCCGAGCTCGCGCTCGACATGGTTGCGGGCGACTACACCCAGCGCAATCTCGATTGCCTCGGCGTCAACGGCCGGCTGGTGACGATCGCCGTGCTCGGCGGGGCGCAGGCCACGATCAACATGGCCGGGGTGATGGCCAAGCGCCAGACAATCACCGGCTCGACCCTGCGCGCCCGCTCGAATGCGTTCAAGGCCGCGCTGGCCGACGAAATCCGCACTCTCGTCTGGCCGCTGGTGGCCGCCGGGGCGCTGCGGCCCGAGATGGACAGCCAGTTCGCTTTCCGCGATGCCCCGGCCGCCCATGCGCGGATGGATTCGGGCGAGCATATCGGCAAGATCGTGCTGACGATGGAGGATTGATGAGCTTGGACCGCGCGGCGCTTTACGATCATGCCGAAGCCTATCTCGAAGCGTTGGTGAAGCGCGATCCTTCGCGCCTTTCGTGGGCCGACGACGCGGTGCTGAGCGAGAACAATGTCCGGCTGGCTATCGGCGACGGCACCTGGGCGACCGTCGACGGCCGGCGTGGCTACGACTTCAAGCTGGCCGATCCCGCGAGCGGCCAGGTCGCCTGGTTTGGCGTGATCGAGGAGCACGGCCATCCGGCGATCATGGCGCTCCGCCTGCGAATCGACGACGGGCGGATCGCCGAAGCCGAGTCCATCGTCACCCGCAAGGTCGAAAACAGCCCGTTCCCGAGCATCGACACTTATATCGAGCCCCGGCCGCTGATGCTGGCCGACGTTCCGCCCGAACGCCGCAATTCGCGGGAAGAGATGATCGCGCTCGCCAACGGCTATTTCGACACGCTCCAGCTCAACGACGGGACCATTCGCACGCGTTTCACCGACGATTGTGAGCGGATCGAGAACGGCCTGCAAACCACCCACAACGGCGATGCCTTCCCCAACTATCCGATCGCCGCTTATGGCTGTCGCGAACAGTTCGAGCTCGGCCAGTACAAGTACGACGACCGTCTGCGCGCGCGGCGGTTTCCGCTGGTCGATGAGGAGAAGGGCCTCGTCCTTGCCGGCGGATTCATCGACCATTGCGGCAAGCTGGTCGACTTCACCTGGACCGACGGCACGCCGGTCAAGAGCTTCTATCACTTCCCGCATTCGTATTGCCTGCTGGAGGCGTTCAAGATCGTCGACGGAGCGATCGCCGGGGTCGAGGCGGCGTTCATCGACGTGCCCTATCACATGCCGTCGCCGTGGCCCGGCGGGAAGGACATTTAAATGCGCTTCGGCATTTTCGATCACATCGACACCAACGGCATGGCCGTCGGCGAGCAGTACGCCCAGCGCCTGCGGCTCGTCGAACTTTATGAAAAGCTTGGCTTTTATTGTTATCACCTGACCGAGCACCATTCGACCGACCTCGGCATGGCGTCATCGCCCTCGGTGTTCCTCGCCGCGGCCTCGCAGCATACCTCAAGGATCAAGCTGGGCACGCTGGTGTACCTCCTGCCGCTGCATCACCCGGTGCGGCTGCTGGAGGAGATCGGCATGCTCGACCAGCTCACCACCGGCCGCTTCCAGCTCGGCATCGGCCGCGGCGGCCAGCCGGCGGAACACTCGCGCTTCGGCCTCGCCGAAGAGGACCTGGGTCCGATGTTCGAGGAAGCGCTCGGCATCGTGCTGGAAGGGCTGGCGGGTGACCTGAAGGCGCACAAGGGCGCTTACTACGATCTCCCGGAGGTGCCGCTGCGCATCCGGCCGCTGCAACGGCCGCGCCCGCCGCTGTGGTACGGCACGGCGTCGAGCCACCGCAACCAGTGGGCGGCCGAGCACGACGTCAACCTGCTGTGCCTCGTGCCCAACGCCCGCTCGCGCGAGGTGTTCGACGATTATCGGGAGAAGCTGGCGGCGCTCGGCAAGGGCCAGGACGATTCCGGGCCCAACATCGGCCTCGCCCGCCAGCTGATCGTCGCCCCGACCGACGCCGAGGCCGAGCGCATCGCCGAGCGGGCCTGGCAGCCGTTCGTCCATTCCTTCAACTGGTTGGTCGAGCGCCTCGGGCGCCCGGCCTTCCCTATCGCGCAGACGTTCGCCGGCGCGGTCGACATGGGCCTCGCGTTCGCCGGCTCGCCGGCCTCGGTGCGCGATTTCGTTGCCCGCGCCCGCGATGAAGCGGCGGCGAACTACCTTGCGCTCGAAGTCGCGTTCGGCGACATTTCCGAAGCTGAGGCCGGCCAGACGGCGACTCTGTTTGCAAACGAGGTGATGCCCGCTTTTGGGGAGTGAGCATGGAAGACCTGATCCTTCACGAGGACCGGCGCAGCGGGAACTGCTACAAGATCCGCCTGACCGCGGCACTGCTCGGCCTGCCGCTGGAACGGCGGGAGTACGACATCATGAAAGGCGAGACGCGCACCCCCGAATTCCTCGCCACCGTCAACGCCAACGGACGGATCCCCGTGCTGCAGGTGGGCCGGCGCTTCCTGCCCGAAAGCAACGCCGCCTGCTTCTTCCTCGGCGAGGGCAGCCCGCTGATCCCGGCGGACGCCTTCGGCCGCGCCGACATGCTGCGGTGGATGTTCTTCGAACAGTATAACCACGAGCCGAACATCGCCACCTTGCGCTTCTGGCTCGCCTATATCGGCGAGGCCAACCTCACCGAACCGCAGCGCGCGCAACTCCTCCCCAAGCGCATGGCCGGGCAGCAGGCGCTGGAGTTGATGGAGCAGGAGCTGAAAGGCCGCGACTGGTTCGTCGGCCAGGCCTGCACCCTCGCCGACATCTCGCTCTACGCCTACACCCACGTCGCGGAGGCGGCCGGCTTCGGGCTGGAGAACTTTCCCGGCATCTGCGCCTGGCTGGCCCGCATCGCCGCGCTGCCGGGCTACGTGACGATGGATTGAATCGCTTGCCGTAAACGGGGCCAGAGCCTACAGCACCGCCACGCGGCCGTCCCGAGAGGGGCGGCCCTTCTATTTTCACCGGAGAAAACCCGTGGCCCAGCCCACTCCCCTGATGCCGCACGCGACCGCTTCGTGGCTGGTCGACAACACCTCGCTCAGCTTCGAGCAGATCGCCGAATTCTGCGGCCTGCACATCCTCGAAGTGCAGGCGATGGCCGACGATCTCGCCAGCTCGAAGTACACCGGGCGCGATCCGGTGCATTCGGGCGAGCTGACCCACCAGGAGATCGAGCGCGGCCAGGCCGATCCGAACTACGCGCTGAAGATGCAGCGCGCCCCGGTCGACGTCAGCCGCACCAAGGGCCCGCGCTACACGCCGGTGTCGAAGCGGCAGGACAAGCCGGACGGCATCGCCTGGATCATCCGCAACCACCCGGAGATCTCCGACGCGCAGATCGGCAAGCTGATCGGCACCACGCGCAACACGATCAACGCGATTCGCGAGCGCAGCCACTGGAACATCGCCAACATCCAGCCGAAGGACCCGGTCACGCTCGGCCTGTGCTCGCAGCGTGAGCTCGACGCGGCGGTCGCCCGCGCGGCGAAGAAGGCCGGCACGGATACCCCCGATGTCTCGACCGAGGAAACCCGCGACGATCGCGCCCGGCTGATCGAGGAACTGCGCGCCGAACGCGAAAACGCCGTCAAGGTCGCCTCGGAAGCGGCGCAGGAAGCGGAAGCCGAAGCCTGGCTCGAAGCCAAGCGCGCGGCGGAGGCTAACGGGGGCTGAGCGGGAGCGTCGCCGGGGCGATGCCTCTGCGAAGCAGAAGAAGCGGATTCGCACTAAGACACCAAGACACTAAGAGCGAGCGCCGGGTTCACCGGTAGCGCGGCATCTTAGTGTCTTAGTGCGCGAAAATCAGCCGCTACGCGGCGCAAGAGATCAACCGGCCAGCGTAAGCCGGGGCTCGCCGTCGTCCGTGTTTTCGGGAGACGCGGTGGCCGGCTTCGCCACATCGTGGGCAAAGCGGCCTTCGACCTGGGCGCCTTGTTCGATAGTCAGCGCGTCGTAGCGCACGTCGCCTTCGATCGCCGCGCTCTTCAGGATCACCAGCTCGCGCACGTTGATCGTCCCGCGCACGCGGCCGGCGAGGCGCGCGGTAGCGGCTTCGATCGAGCCTTCGATGCGGCTGGATTCGCCCTGCACCAGCGAGGCGCAGGCGATGTCGCCTTCGATCGCGCCGTCGACGTGCAGATCGGCCGTCGCCGAAACATCGCCCTTGATGACGACGTCGGCGCCGATGACCGAAAAGGTCGGGCCGCTAGCCACGGGCCGGGGCGCTCCGGCTGGCGATCGCTCCTCGCGCTTGTTCGAGAACATCGGGCGCTTTCTCCAGGAAGGGGCGCGGATTGACCACGCTGTTG
>Ga0207705_10003697_pt1 | contig 11640 bp, 6 predicted proteins | sample KBSC13metaG_FD_184314 | JGI IMG/M metagenome (GOLD analysis project Ga0207705, IMG submission 184314) | Corn rhizosphere microbial communities from Kellogg Biological Station, Michigan, USA - KBS C1-3 metaG (SPAdes) (version 2) | ecosystem: Host-associated > Plants > Roots > Rhizosphere > Soil ...
GCCTGGCTGAACGATGACCTCCACCGATCAACGTTGGTCAATCGCGGAACGATGGCGTTGGCAGCAGCGGCCCCGGTGAGCGCCCATTCCTGTCGTGCGTGTCTGACGAATCCTTCAATGACCCAATCGGTAATGCGCCCGCTGGGAGCATACGTATACCAACGGGTCTTCACTTCCCGCCGCCGGGTCCACTCCTCAACCCATGCATCGAGGAGCGCTGCAGGATCACGTAAGCGGCGGCGCTGACTAGGGCCGGCGCCCTTAGATTCGACGAAGTCAAGTTGCTCAAGGGCCTGCATCGTGCTCGACACGGTATAGGTCGATGTATGCGAGAGAAGAGAAAGCTCCCCTCCCGATATGTACCCCTCATCAGGACTTCTATACCAATGGTAGAGCAAGGCATGGACGACCTGTTCACGTGCCCCGCTAAATAGTGCGAAATCCTTTTTACGGACTGGGCGTATCGGTGCGCGCTCAATATCCACTAACCACGTGTGATGTCTAAAGTACAGCGTTCCGCTCTGATCATAGTAGTTGATGCCCGCTTTCCGCAGAGCATCGCGCGAACCTGGACTGATCGTATCCGCGACCAAGCAAAGTTCAACTTGAGTGCTGTGAGGGACCGAAGCTCGATACTCCATCAGGTGGCTGATCGCCATCCGGACATCTCGTGGATAGGCTACTCGTTTCATCTCGATTGCCAATACGCAGGAGCGCCCGTCCGGAGTCTTTGTTTCCACGAGCACGTCTAGCCGTGCATTTTGACGGTGATCGCCAAATGGCACTTCTACCTCTTCGTGTTCTGCGACGAAGCCGGCAGCACTCTGGAGCGAACCGGTGAAATCGTGCAATAAAGAAATATCAAGGTTATCCATTCGCGCTATATTAGCTGCGCAGCTAATATAGCGCAAGCCGCTAACTTAGCTGAAAGATGAAGATTAGCTGTACAGCTAATCTTCGGTTGTCTGGGTGGATGGGGCCATCCCGAGGTCTGATCCGTGGTCGGGCGTTTGAGCTCGCCCAGGGCCGCGTGCGACGGCGTCAGCCGACACTTGGCCGCCGCCCGGGTTCGGCGGCCCTCCGGGCCCGATTGGCGCCGCGACGGCCGGACCAGCGCCCACTGGATTCGGTAGTCCGAGCTTGTGTCGTTCTTGGGGCAGGATTAGCAAGGGAAATACGTGGCTGGCCAACAGCCATGAAATCCCGAAGGCCAGCAACCCGGTAGTTTCGCCGATGAAGGTCAGGTTGGTCGGGAACAGCAGATGGTGGCCGGGTGTCCTGCCCAGCAGGTGGTCCAGCGCAAGAACGCTCAGGGACGCCGTCATGGCCAGGCCGCATACGGCATACACCGCGGCCCGCGCTCGCGCTCGCGCGTGACGCTTGTTCCAGGCACGCCAGAAGAAGTTGTAGCAGAACCAGGCGAGGATCAGGAACATCACCAACGCGGCGGCTCCGTGGACCCCGGGTGCGATCTCCTTGTGACATTCGACGGCGTGGGCCAGGCCCGTGCATTCGTCTTCGCATTTGCACGGGAACAGCGCTACGCAGGCTGCGGCGACCGCGGCAACGCGGCACAGGATGGCCTCGATACGGCGTTCGCCGTTATAGCCCAGCATCAGCGCAGTGATCGCGAACAGGAAGCCGATGAAGATTGTCGTGCTCCAGGGCTCGCCACCGTTCTTGTATACGTAGAACGAGGCGCTAATTGACGTGATGGAAGGGGCGTTCAGGTACGTGAACAGGCCGAGCGTGGTTGCGATTGCGCCGACCAGGAACTTGATGGTGCGCTGGTCGATCTGGTACGCGCCGGTCGGTGTGTTGAGCCAAGCGGTAATGGGCGTCAGCATGGTAGCCTCCCGGGCGAATAATTGCAGTTCGCTGCATCGTCGACACCGGCGAGCGCCGGCTACAAGTCAAGTCATTGGACCGCACGGCCGCCCGTTCATCGGCGCCCGACCCTTGTTTCATTGCCGGGCGGTTCGGGGAGCCGAACGGGTGCACGGACGTTATTCGCCGACGCCGCGCCGCGCGCTTGGGCGCTGTTCCTTCCGCCACGCCTTCGCTATGCTACGGCGCCGCTTCCATGATCATGTATTTATTGCCAAAAAATCGCACGGATGGGGTTGTCTTGTCAATAACTAGTTGATCTGCATTAAATACCTTTGGTCGTCGGGGTTGTCGTCCGTTGAAGCAAAGATGCCCAAGCTTCTAAAGCAAAAATGCCACTCGCCGGCAGTGGGGAGCGGGCGGAGTGCTGGCGACTGAATGGCCGAGTTCGACCCAAAGAGACGTTGAGGTCACTGGGTGGGACGGATCAGGCCGCCGCCTGCGCGCTGCTGCGCACCGAGAGAGGGCTCGATCGTGTCGCCGGTGGTCGCCGCTTTCTCGCAGCAAGCGGCGTGCTAGCCCCGATTCTTCGACCGCAACTGCGCAAGCCGAAGGGAGGCGGCCTTCATCATAGCGGCGAGCAGAACCAAGGCCGCCGGCACTCGTGACGCACCGGCGTCATGTTTTCGAAAGGTCGTTCGCAGGGCGGAATCGACCGCCTTCCAAGCGTACAACTTGTCTTCGATATCCGCTTCTGGTAGTTGCGCGAGCTGTTCCGTGACTTGGGACAGTGTCCGGGCATCATCCATCTGGGGAAACCATGCAATGGGCCAGCGTGGCGCGCCGTAGTCCGTATATGGGCCGAAATACCCGATGCGCAGGAAGGCCAGCTTGTACGCCATCGTCGTCACAGCGTAGATCCGCTGCAGGTGCTGCCGCATCTGTTCTGGGTCGACCCGCAGGGAACCATGGGCCGACGTATTTCGCAGTTTCTTCCAATGCTCCAGCTCGCCTGGCGTTACCAGGCCCATTTTCTGCAATTTGCCCAGCTTGTCCTGTGCACGCGTCGACTTCATCCCCCCCGATCGACCCCTTCATGCGGTTCCGCGTGTTCACGGGTATCGCCGTCATGGAATCGATCATCTTTTCCACCGCTCTTACGTCGGCTACCAGTTCGGGATCGGTGTCCTCCAGATCTGAAAACTCTTCCTTCAACAACGCCTCGATGGCCACGCCGATCACCAGGCTGATCGCTGCCATGTCCAGACCCTTCAGGGCGAACAGGGGACCAATCGCCGTAGACAGCTGCGAGAACTCTTCTCCTGTGGTATGTCCGCAGGCATGCACGTAGAAGGTTTCGAGTAGTCGGAAGAAGTCCTGAGGCTGCTCTCTGGCGCACAGTGGTGCGTCGACCAGGTGGTTTTGCGGGGGACGGTGCGGGCAGAGCGCGAGATGTACCTGTCCGCTCTGGTTGTACTCGAGCATGACCCATGACGCAGGTATGGCCGTCGCGAACCGTAGCGCCTCCAGCAACCGGTTTTCAAAACCCGGTGGTGCCGGTTCGGCAAATGTGGCGGTGAATTCGCAGTGGACCGTCCCCTCTTTGCACTCGCGATATGTGATGTCCATCCTGGCGGTGCGTTGTCGACTGCCGTCTCGCTTCCATTGTGCTTGCTCGCCGCTGGGGCCTTTCTGAACGGTGTGCGTGGCGGCCGTCAAAGGAAATGGCAGCGTGTCCAAGAACACGAATGCGGCAGCCGTGCGGGACGCGTCCACCGCTGGGCGCGACGTCGCCAGGAAGTCCGGTTCGAAGGTCACTAAGGTCCCAGCCGCGCCCGGTTGAAGTCTGATCCCCACTTTGGGATTGGTCCACGTTGTTCCGTCAACGGCGGTGGCCCGCAGGCGGTAGAAGTACGAATCCGGGACGATTTCGCCGACGACGAGCTCTAGGTCAACCATCAGTTGCGTGAACAGGTGCATGGGCGCCGCCACAAAGCTGCCCTTAAACCCCTTTTGCGGATCCAACGTGATCGATCCTGATCCTGCATAGGTCTTCGCAGCGCTCGTGACACCGCACTGCTCCAGTTCGATGACGGAGCAGTGAAGGACGAAATTTCCTGAAATGAAGCGGTCTTTGATTGTGGATATTGATACTGTCAATGCGTCCTCCCGGAACCCTGGTTTTCGTTCATCCGTGGGTCATCATCCGACTTTACTGTTGAGGCTGAACTGCCGCGTTTACCCCGATGCTCACCCTCACTCGCGCGTTCGCGCTACGCCCACGAGATGTCGAGAACCATGCCGTGCAGGCAGCTACGGTACTCAGCGGGAATCAACGCGTTAAATGTCTTCGCCATGGCCTCGGCGCTGCGTGGACGCTCGCCCGAGGGCGAGCGGCGCGTACCGCAACCGGTGAATAGCACCAGGTACACGCCGTGCCCGCCAGCGTCGGGGTCCGTCACGTACAACCGCATCAGTTGGGTGTCCCAGGCGTGCCACACTTCAGGATGGCTGTCGAGCTTCACCTCCACCGGGACACAGATGTGGCGGCCGCCGCGCGTCAGCATGATAGCCATGTCGGCGCGCTTGTCGCCCGCCCTGAACTCCTCCTTGCCGATGTGGATGTTCATCGGTGCCAGTTCGCGCCTGAGTTCGTGCAGGAAGCGGTCGCGACAATCGTTCTCCACCAGCGGGACGCGCTGATCCTTGCCGTTACGGCGCCAGAACGAGCGCAGGATATTCGTGTTGCCGTAGCGGATGCGGCGCATCACGGTGTCGGCATGGGCCAACACCAAGGCGATCAGATCGCGCTCGTTGGCGGGCTCGCGGTTGCTCAGCACGGCCGCGACGTCCAATGGCTCAAGTCGATTGAACGTCGCCTCGCGGACCCGGGACGCGCTGCGCTGCAGGCTTTCCGACAATTGATAACGCCAGGGGGCGAGCGCCGGCAGCGCCAGCAACCTTGCCAGTTCCTGCGTGGCCGAGGGCGCGGTGCGCGCGACCAGCTCGGCGAGAAGAGCGGTGACGCCCGTGCGGATGCTATCTTCCTCGTTTATCGAGAAGATCATTTCGCGCCGCGGCCCAACGAGGTGGCCCAGCGTTTCGACCAGCCGACCGAGGGACGGGATCGGCAGCCGGTCAAGAATCGTGCGCGTCGACGGTCGCATCGCAACCCGACAGCACTCGACCGCTCTGTCCAGGTCGTCCGCCAGCACGGCCAAGAGCGCTTCGAAGCATCGGTCCGAGTGGGCGAGTGACGCCGTCAGGGCGATCGCCCGCTCGCGGGCTGTCACGCCCGAGGTGGACAGTACCATTTCGACCCAGTGTTCGAGTGTGCTTTGCGGGGCGTACTGGATCGCGGCGCGCAGCACCGCGTCCAAGGAGTCGGCCGGAAAATCGCGAGCGAACGGTGGCTGCAGCTGCGGCAACAGCGCCTCCACGACGTCACCAGGCACAGGCGAGCCGGGCGGGCAGGCGTCGAGCCAGCTGATGGCGCTCAAACGGCTATCCCGGCGCGCCAGCGCATCCGCCAGGAACGCCAGCATTACCGCGCTGACTTGGTCAGGTTGGGAGCGTGCGAGCGCATCGAGCCAGACAGGCTTGTTGCCCTGGACCAGACTGAAAGCGAGCAGGGTCGGCGCGTCTACATAGGTCTGGATACCGGCTGCGCGGTCCTTGCTGCCCCAGCGTTGATTGGCGGCGTACAGGCTGATCTGTCGGACGAACAATAGATCGCCGCTACTGGCCGGTTCGATGACGGTCGACCAGTGCGGCAGCGGTGCGCGATCGAGCGCCGTCGCCAGTGCGTCGATCACCTGCTGTGCGGTGGCCGCATCGCAGCCGAGGTAGGATTCGACGCGCGCTTGCGGCGTGTCTCCCTCAAACCCATAGCCGCCATGCTTCATCACGTGCAGTACCTCGCCCATGAACTGCGGGTCACTTCCACCGGCCAGGATGTGGGCCACATGGGGAGCCAGCAGATCGCGACGATCCAACCGGTCCGCCTCGATCTGTCGCGTGCGAGCGCGTTCGTCCGCCTGGACTTCGCGACGCCAGTCTTCGAGCAGCATGGTGGTGCTCTCTTCGCGCCAGGTCTCGCATGCTGGCCAGCGGCCGCGGTGCTTGTCGGTCCAGTTCGCGATTTGCTCGAGTCCATCCGGGAAGCGCTCCGGGACATGCGCCGCAGCCAACGCCGCGGTCGCGAAACAATGGTGCACGATTGCCTCGTTCTCGTGGCCCGCCGCCAGTTCCAGCAGCCAGCAGTACCAGTCGGCGGGGAGCTCAGCCCCGTTCACAAGCGTCTGGAGCCAACTGTCGAAATGGCGGTATCGGCCTTGCGCATGCAGTTGTTGCAGCCCGTGCAGGTAGACGGCCTGCAGCTGGGCGGGATGTTCGACGAACCACTGGCCCAGCGCTGGCGTTCCGATCTCATGCCGCAGTCGATACCCGTGCTTGTCCAGTCCCGCGTCGAGCCAACGGTAAAGCTGCTCGGCCTTCAAAGATGAGCCGAGTTGTTGGACCGCGTGCAGAATCGCCCGGCCGTACAATCGGTCCGCAAACGTGTCGGCCGGCCGTTCATCGCTGCACGTGAGCCGCTCGCCAAGCGTATCGACCAGCACGGCGGCGTCACTCGAAGGGACCATGTTCCACAAATCAAATTCCCAAAACGCACGGTAGCTGCCAATGAAATCGTCCCTGCGAGGAACCCGGAAATAGTCACGCATCAGCGTACGTGTCTCGAGGACTGCCGGGTACAGCCGCGGCAGCAGGCGCCCGGCCAGCTCGTCGTCGTCGTCTTGCACGGTGCCGTCCTTGATGGCCGCCAGCAGCGCGACCAGGTAGGTGCTGTCCGGATCCGATCGCGCCACCAGAGCATCGACAGCCGCCTCGCGCACATGCGACTGATGACGCGAGTCGCGGGCCACGGCCGCGACGGCGCCGAGCAGCGGCGGCATTGACTGGCCGTGCTCGATCGCTTCGAGCACCGACAGCAGTAGCACCTCGTCAGCTTCTTCGAAGCGCTCGCGTGCCAGTACATCCGCCAAGTAGGACTGCAAGTCCGCGGTTCCCAGAGCGCCGAACGCGGTCGATTGCCAGTCTCTGCGCCCGAATGCGGCCGACGTGCTCGCGGCCGCGTAAATCGCCTCGAACACGCTCCGTTTTTCGGCGGTTCCAAATCCGTGCACGTCGCCGTAATAGACCAGCGCCAGGATATCGTAGTGCATCAGGATGTCCCGGTAGCTGGCGGACAAGCTCGCCATCCATCCGAACAGGCCGCGCAGGGCATCTACGATGCCCCCGGCCGTCCCGCTCATCCGTGCCACGATGCGGCTCACCGGCAAGCCCTCATTGAGCCGCTTCGCGATCGCACGCGCCGCGAGGAATTCAGCGATCGAGCGGTGCCGGTAGTGGCGCTCTTGCGCACTCCCTACAAACATTTTGGTATGAAGGACGCGACGGATGCGCTCTGCGCTGATTCCCAAGCGCGCCGGCAAGTCCGCCACGCGTACGCTGGCGGTGTCGTAGCCAGTGACGCGATAGGTCGAAGCATCCGACAACAGCAGCACGGCACACAGCAGCCCCGCATCGTCCAGCAGTTCGTCGGTGTCCGAAGCGCCGGCGTGCCGTTCGTGTACTTCGTTGCGCTCCTCGGCAAGACGCCTGCAGGCGCGTTCGAAAATCTCGCCGCGGCTGGCCGGCCAAGCTTCGCCGGCCACGGCCTGGGCGAGCAGGTCGAGCAGCATCGGATTGCCGAGCATCGACTCGAGACCATGCTCGCGTGCCCGGGCGATGAACGCCGCCGGATCGGGCGGCCGGTGTGGGGTATTGTGCTGCAGGAACCGCACGATTTCTGGCTCGGTGAAAGGCTGTAGTTGCAGTTCCACGACCACGCCGTCGGAGGACGTCGAGGTCAAAGCTTTCCTGTCCAGCCGGTGCCAGTCCGCCGCGCGACAGGACAGACGAAAGCGGGGGCACCCGAGTTCTGTGAGTTTTTCGATCAAGCGGTCGAGCGGGGGCTGCGACTTTCCGTCGGCCGCGCGCTGTTCGTCCATGGCGTCGATATACAGGATGCGGCTTCGATCCTCGACGTCTCGGGCCGATCGCAAAAAGTCGCCCACCGTAGTGAAACGCGCAGCGGTGCCCAACGCGGCTGCCTCTTCTTCGAAGAGACGTGTTTTGCCGGAGCCGGGTTCGCCAAGCAGGACATACGCGGCGTGGTGGCGACACGCGTCGATGGGCACCGTGGATGGTTGCGGTTCGTCCGTCTGGAGTACGACGTGGCGCGCAATGTACGGAGGCGGTGAAGCAGTCATGCGATGGAAGCGACGATGTTAGGTAGCAGCGGGTCCGTTTTCTACTGCCCTGGGCTGCAGTCGGGCGACTATGACCGTATGTAAGGACCGCAAGTTTTCATGCTTTCTCCGGATCATTGCCTGAAGATAAGCCAGCCGCATATGACCTTCTATGAGTTGATTTGGGGCCGCCATATGGACTCTCTCGCGTGGATGTGTCCAAGCCGACGCGTCCCGGGCTACGATAATGGGCGCTGGCGTGGTTCCATTTTTTAGCATATGCCGCCCGAGCCAAGTATTTTTTCTGAACGGCCCATCGAACAGGTCGTCACCCCAATCCGTGAGGGTTTTCGGCCAGTCCTTGACGTGAGAGACCGACATGATCTCGTCATTGGACATGGTCGTAAGCTCATACTCCCACGAGAGGGGATGTAACGACTGCCACAGTTGAAACTCGGGCCAGTGCCGATAGATCCACGTTTCGATCACAGCTTCAGGCACGTGCGCATAGCATGTCGGCCAACGATCCATATAGGCCGCGAATGGCTCGACATTCAACGTTCCGCGGTTCAACGGCATTGAAATTTTTGGAAATTTCATTTTGCTTAAAAGAGCCCTTGATTCACTGGAAATATGTTCGATTGCTAGCGGCGTGCGTGCTGGGCACAATTGGCAAGCCAATTTTGACTACGGTCCAACCATTGCAGTGTACGCTATTCGTTGTCTCTGGAGCAACTGTCAATGATCCGGAAAACGAAACGTCGGCTTTATCGTGGATGACTTATCTCTACGGCATCTCCGTGGAATCCGTGACGAGTCACGCGAGCAAGGCTGCCAACCTCACGCTCACCGGTCATCCGATGAAGTAAAAGTGTGACTCTTCACGTACGATGAAGGAAATGTGTGACTGTTAGCGAAGGAAATGCGTGACTATCCGCCCAATGTGAAGCAAATCTGTGACTGTCACGATAATGTTTGGCCGGCAACGTGGCCCAGTTGTGTGTGCAGAGACTCTTCCCATCTCGCGACTGATGTGGCTTCTCCTGGGTGGCGCCTACAACGGATTCTCAATGGTGAGCATTTTTGATAGTCGGGCGCGGCGCGTCCAAGCGGCTCAATGAAGCAAATGCGTGACTATCCGCACGTCCCACGTAGCGTTGTGTAACTGCTGTGCCGGACGGCACCTGGTTACTTCGTTGGCTTCTCAGGAGGGTTGACAGGGGGAGCAAGGGACTTGCCAGCTCGACGGCTACGTGCCTCCGCGATCAACTTTCTCGTGTGCTCGCGGTGACGTCGTATGGCCTCTTCAAGTTCGGCCGAAGTCATGTACTGCGGAGATTTCTCTTTGGGAATCATGCACACATTCTATACAGGCCAGCTACCGTTTGGGCCAAAATCCGGCCCAAAAACCCGTCAGCTTTCTTACGGAACCCATCGGTTTCATTGGTTTACTTAATGATGGCTAAGTAAACTAGAGATATCCCATCGGTACTGTTATACTCGTATTTGTACCGATCGCCATCGCGCTTTTTCGTGACGCGACGGTTTTAAAAACGTGCTACCCAGCGCTGCGGCACGGCAACCATCGCGAGAACGCCGCCTTGAGCCGACAACCCTTCTCTCTGACCGACGACCAGGCCGCCAGGTTGTTGACGGTACTGCGCCCGATCGCCGAACGCCATCCCGTCGACACCCGGTCAAACCGTCCCTTCATCCGCGACTTCATCCGCGCTGTCCACCAGGCCACGGGTAGGACCTTCAGCCCGGCGATCTACCGGAGACTCCTGAATGTCTATGCGCCGGATCGCCGGCCGTCGACCACGACGTTGTCCATCGAGAAGGAATTCGTCGAGCAGGAGCTGGCGAACGCCGCCTCGCCCCCGGTTGCGCCTTCATTTTCACCGTCAGGAGGTCCAGCGCCTGCGCCCGAGGCGCCGCCGCCGGGCGCCGTCGACATGGCGGCCCTGATCCGTAAAGCCGTCGAGGACGCCCTGAACCGCCACGCCGGCGCGGCCAGCGATCGCTGGGCCGGAGAACAGCAGATGGCGCAAGCGCACATCGCCGACCTGAGCGCCCGGCTTGCGGCCTCTGAACGCGCCCTGGCCGAGTCACGCGCGCAGGCCGCGCATCTGGCCGCCGACCTGCGCTTCGCCCAGGAAACCGCTACGCGCTACCAGGCGCAGCTGGAAGCCGCCGAACGTGCCGCGCAGGCACAGGCCGAGGCGCATACGCTCGCGTTGAACCGGATTGCCGCGGAACTGGACGAGATCCGGAAATTCGCGATGCGCTCCATCGACGATGTGCGCGGAGAAACCCGGTCGGAACGCGATCGCCGCATCCATGTGGAAGAGCTATTAAAAACAAACCAGAAAATGACGGAACTGTTCCGCCAGATGGCCTACCAGCGCGGCGGTGCCATTCCAGCTGAACTTCGCATGGAGAGAAAATGAACGATCTGGTTATCGCGGCACCCGTCGCAGGTGCACTGGATGTCCGGGATCGTCAGTCCCACACACTGGGGAATGTGGCCGACGACTGGCAAGCCATCGAAGTCTGGCTCAAGACGGTCAAGAGCAACAGCCGCAACCGCTCAACCACGACAGTCGACACGTACCGTTTTCACCTGGCCAAACTGCGCTGGTTTTGCGAACGCGTCATCGGCCGCATGCCCTCTGCCTGGAGCATGCAGGACGTCGAGGCATTCCGCGATTTCCTCGCCGATCTGCCCGAATTCGCGCTGTCGATGGGAGATCCGGGAAGCGCCGACTACACACCCTTTCGTGTGCCGCCCTCCCCCAGCAGCCAAAGCGACATCATGCGTTTTACGCGCGCCATGTTCGGCGCACTGCACGCCACCGGGTATATCAGGCTCAACCCGATGGCCTTGACCAAGGCGCCGGCCTCGCGCGAGCTGAACGTGTCCCGCGCGATCAACCTGGACTTGTACGACACCGTGCTGCAAGTGATGGACGCGCAGGACCGCGAAGGTTTAAAAGACCGGCGCGGCTACCTCCGCGACCGGTTCATCCTGGTCTGCCTGCGAGAATCTGGCCTGCGCGCCTCTGAACTGGTCGGCGCCAGGATGGGCGCCTTTAAACAGTTCGCCGATCCGAAGGCGAGAAAAACGTATTGGGTGCTTGATGTCGTGGCTGACCACGCCAAGGGTGGCAAGGCACGTACGGTGCCGATAACCAAAATGCTAATGGACGCGCTCGTCATGTACCGGATGGGGTTTGGATTGCCGGCCTATCCGGCCCATGGCGAATCGACACCGCTGTTATTGTCTCCTCGCACCCGCAAGATCGAACTGTCTGGAGGCACGATCAGGCGCACCGCGGACAAGCGGCTGTTTGGCGCCTGGGGGAGCGTCGGCACCCGGCAGGGCCTGCACAAGATCGTTACCAAGCGGCTCGAGGATGCCGCATCTCACCTGGAAGACCACGGCGACTACGAAGGCGCGGCGCGGCTGCGTGACGCGTCGTCGCACTGGCTGCGCCATACGTTCGCCACAGCGACCCTG
>Ga0207705_10003700_pt1 | contig 11639 bp, 10 predicted proteins | sample KBSC13metaG_FD_184314 | JGI IMG/M metagenome (GOLD analysis project Ga0207705, IMG submission 184314) | Corn rhizosphere microbial communities from Kellogg Biological Station, Michigan, USA - KBS C1-3 metaG (SPAdes) (version 2) | ecosystem: Host-associated > Plants > Roots > Rhizosphere > Soil ...
TCGGCGTATCGACGACCTCGCGCGCGGACCGGCCGGCCCATGCCGCTAATCCCTCGCCGAGCCGGCCCACCTTGCGCGCGTCCTTCACCAGCGTCAGCCCGGCGCGAACCGGCGCGGCACCGCCGACGGAAACGTAGGTCACGGCCGTGACGGCGAGACCCGCGGCCGCAAGGCCCAGCACCAGGCGATCGGTCTCCTCCCCCATGGCGAGGTGCTTGCCCTCGCGGACGACGTCCCGGATGTCGCCGATGACGAAGAGATCGCCGGCCACGGTCCCCGACAGGCTCGCAACATCGTCCGCGTTGCCGGTGACGAGACCGGTGGCAAACCGCTTTGCGACATGCGAGGTGGAATTTTCGGCTTTGACCGCGTCGCTGACACGGCTCAGGAGGTCGTCAGGCAGCGCGATGTTGCGGTCGCGCGCCAGCGCGACAAAACTGTCGGCGAGATCGGCATCGCCCGATGCGAGCGCGACCTCGATGTTGTCCTGAATCAGGCGGTCGTTGTGCCGCAGCAGTGCGTCGAGCTTGATTTCGGAGAGCGCGGCGGGATCGTCCTGGGCGGCCAGAATCGCGCCGGCCTCGCGGGCATGCGGTGCTACCTGCGCGAGCAAGAAGCTGCATGCCGCGATACCGGTCAACGCTGTGCTGATTCGCAACCATTTCATGCGGAGAGCCTGGACGGTCCTGAGATCGTTGACGCCTGACGGTTCGTCTTTCGTCGCAATTACGCTCGTCCACAGACATAGTATGCCAAAATTGCGACACAACGTCCCCGACGAAAGAAGGGCTTCTCTCAGGCCGCAAGATTGTGTCGAATTTGCATGAGCAAATGAGCATGGGGCATTGCGGAGCTTTCGGTTCCGCTGGACTAGCAATCATCTGTACCCACCAGTATGGTCCGCGGCGCCTTAATAATGCCGCGTCAGTCGTGATTGTGTCTGCCGCCATTGCCACTCCAGGATGAGTACGATGTCCGACCATGTCGTCCCGCACTTCCACAACGATGCCGGTGTCCCCGTCATCGAGATCGGCTCGCAAGAGTTCATGTGCGTGGGCGCCAACCCTCCGTTCGATCATCCGCACGTCTTCCTCGACCTCGGCAATGACAACGAGATCATCTGCCCCTATTGCTCGACGCTGTACCGTTTCGCCGCCGACCTGAAGGCGGGCGAAGCCCGTCCGCCGGAATGCGTCCTGAAGGACAAGGTGGCCTGACCGCTTCCATCGGCCAGGGGTGGCGCTCTCCCGAACGATTGTCATCGCCGGTGCCGGCATCGGTGGACTGACGGCTGCGCTTGCGCTCGCGGCCCGCGGCTTCCGCATCGTCGTGCTGGAAAAGGCCGAGCGGCTCGAGGAAGTCGGCGCCGGTCTGCAACTCTCCCCCAATGCCAGCCGCGTGCTGGTCGAGCTCGGCCTCACCGAGCGCCTCAAGCTGCGCGCCGTGATCCCGGAGGCGGTCTCGATCATGAGCGCGCGGGCCGGCGGCGAGCTATTGCGCATGCCGCTCGGAGAAGCCGCCGCCGCGCGCGCCGGCGCTCCCTATTGGGTGGTGCACCGTGCTGACCTGCAATCCGCCCTCGCCGGCGCAGTCTCCGACCACCCCGATATCGACCTGAAACTCGGCGCGACCTTCGAAGACGTCGCGCCTCACGCCAAGGGGCTGACGGTCGTCCATCGCAGCGGCACGATCCGGCGCAGTGATCTCGCCAGTGCGCTGATCGGCGCCGACGGCATCTGGTCGACGGTGCGCCAGCATCTGTTTCCCGAGGTGTAGCCGCGCTTCTCCGGACTGATCGCCTGGCGCGGCACGCTCGATGCCACGCAACTGCCGAAGGACTACACCGCGCGCCGGGTCCAGCTCTGGATGGGCCCGAACGCCCACCTCGTCGCCTACCCGATCGCGGGCGGACGCCAGATCAACGTGGTCGCGGTGCTGCCGGGCACCTGGAACAGACCGGGCTGGAGCACGCCCGGCGATCCCCTCGAGGTGATGGATGCCTTCGCCGCGCTGCGCTGGCCGCCAGCGGCGCGCATGATGCTCGCCACGGTCGATAGCTGGCGGAAATGGGCGCTGTTCGGCGTGCCTGACGACTGCCCCTGGAGCAAAGGCCCGGTCGCGCTGCTCGGCGACGCCGTGCATGCGATGCTGCCGTTTGCAGCCCAGGGCGCCGGAATGGCGATCGAGGATGCCGCGGTGCTCGCGCAGCATTTGAGCCTTGAGGTCGCCGAGAGCTCCGCGGGCATCACGGCTGCGCTGAGACAATACGGCCGGACGCGCCAGGCGCGCGTGCGGCGGGTGAAACGGACCGCGCGGCAACAGGGCCGCATCTATCATCTCAGTGGGCCGCTCGCATACGCACGTGATCTTGCGGTCCGCGCCCTCGGCCCGGAACGCATGCTGGCGCGGCAGGACTGGATCTACGGCTGGCGACCGTGACGCGAGGCGCTGGTTTCAGCGCACTGCTCTTGTCGATTTCGGGGCAGGCTTGATCGGGCCAGGATTGGTTGCGGGAGCCGGAGCAGCGGCCGGCATCGCCTCGGGCGGCGTTTCCCGGCACCTGTTGCGGCGCCAAGCGTCCTCGGCCATCTGCGCCTGCCCGCGTACCGCGACGTAGTCGTTGCGATAGGCAAGCTCCGACACGACGGCGCCGCCCGCGCCGGTCTGTGCCTTGTCCATCAACCTCTGCAAATCAGCGGTGCGGTTGGCGAGCCCCTTGCGCTCGCCTTCGAGTTGCTTGCAATCGTACAATTCGTACCTGGCGGGGTCGGCAAAGGCCGGAGCGACCGTCTCGCTCATGCCAGCGCAGCCGGACAACGCGAAGCCGGCCGCGAGCAGCGTGACGGCCATGCAGCAGGTGCGCCGGCGATATCGGATCAAAGCAGCCATGCCGGATGAATAGTCCCCGTGGATTGAGAATGCCTAAAGCAACAACAGATGTCCGGATTGAGGCTTTGCCTTGTGCGGCCGGCTCGCCTAAGGAAGAACCGCCCCTCCGGCCTGCAAACGCCAATTCCAGACGGCCGGCAAGGGACTTAAGTGATTGATCTCGTTGGATCAAGCGGGCATGGCGGAATTGGTAGACGCAAGGGACTTAAAATCCCTCGGCGCGCAAGCGCTGTGCCGGTTCGACCCCGGCTGCCCGCACCACGAGAGCTGCGCCGATGATCCCACCGATGGCCGCGGCCCGGAGCGCTGATGCCTCATCAATCTTGTCCGCTCCTGCTCCGCCTGCCTGCCATCCCGAAACGCCGCTTGTGCAACGCAGCATTGAAGATAGATAAGGGCCTCACATCAGAGGTGCGCTACTTGTCCGACGTCAATGCCGACGATTGGGTGTCCTCGGGACACCGGCCGATGGGTTTTCCCGAATTCGTCATCGTGATCGCGTCGATCATGGCGCTGAATCCGCTTGCGATGGACATGATGCTCCCGGCGCTGCCCAATATCGGGTCGGCCTTCAATATCCCCGTCGCCAACCATCTCCAGCTGGTGCTGTCGACCTTCCTGATCGGCTTCGGCGCGGGCCAGTTCGTCATGGGTCCGCTGTCGGACCGCTTCGGCCGCCGCCCGGTGCTGCTCGGCGGGATGGCGGTCTATGCGGTGGCGAGCGTGCTGGCGATTGCCGCGCCTTCCTTCGAGACGCTGCTGCTGGCGCGCGCACTGCAGGGCTTCGGCACCTCGGCGACGCGCGTGATCGCGACCTCGATCGTGCGCGACTGCTACGTCGGCCGCCGCATGGCGAGCGTGATGTCGCTTGCGATGATGATATTCATCGCCGTTCCCGTGATCGCCCCCTCGTTCGGACAGGCGGTGCTGCAGGTGACGGCGTGGCGCGGCATCTTCGTCGTGTTGATGCTCTATGGTCTGCTCGCACTCGCATGGTCCGTGCTGCGGCTTCCTGAGACCTTGCCTGAGAGCGAACGCAGATCGCTTGCGCCGTCCGACGTGCTCGCGGCCTACTGGCAGACCGTGACCCATCGCCAAACTCTCGGCTACGCGCTCGCCGCCGGCAGCGTCATGGGTGCGCTGTTCGCCTACGTATTTTCGGCCCAGCAAGTTTTTGTCGGCATCTATCACCTCGGCCATTATTTTCCGCTCGCTTTCGCGGCGATCGCGGCCGGCACCGCCATTGCCGGCTTTCTCAATGCGAGATTCGTCGGGACCCTCGGCATGCGCGTGATCTCGCACGGCGCGCTGACGCTCTACACCGCGGTGGCGGGCGTGATGCTGCTGACCGAAAGCCTCGGCGCGTTGCCGCTTCCCCTGTTCATGGTGCTCTCGGCGCTCATGATGTTCTCGTTCGGCATGATGGTCGCCAACTTCACCGCACTCGCCATGGAGCCACAGGGCCACATCGCCGGCACGGCCTCCTCGCTCTACGGCTCGATCACCACGCTAATCGGCATCGCCGTCGGCATGGCGATCGGACAAAGCTTCGACGGCACGCTGCTGCCGTTCTCGGTCGGCTTCTTCGTGTCGTCACTCGCTGCGCTCGCGATCGTGCTGGTGGTGGAGAGGGGACGGCTGTTCAAGCCGCATCATCGCACCATCGGGTGAGGAACTTCGCGTCGCTCTCGATGTTGTACTGCAACAATTCGAAAGGTCGCCATAATGCAACCGGAACTTCGCAAAGACCATCAGACCTCAGTTTCGACGGAGCCGAAACGTTCTGAGCCGAAACCTGAGCAGGCCACGTTCACCGTGCCTTTCGCAAGCGAAGGCCTCGAGCGGGTGCGGGACAGCCACTGCTGAGCGCGAGCGATACTCCGCAACAAGCCGCTGGCGTTGACGTGACGCTCTCCGGGCGCTGCGCACCGGCGCCAGAGCACGAGGACATCCCGCGGACGCTCATCGCCGCCACAAATTCTTCTCTTCACCTCCACGGCTTGCTCAAACTGACAAACGACAAAGGCGCCGCCGGTGACAGCGGCGCCGCGTGATGGGTGGAAAAGGGTGCGAGAGGCGGCTCTCCCCCTACTCCGACTTGTCCATGTTCCAGAACACCGGCGTCGCCGGGCCGTCGATCACGCCGCTGATGGACTTCCGCCACGCGCTCGGCGCCTGATACTGGCCGAGCGGCATGTAGAGCACCTGATCATAGGCCTCCTTCTGGATCTCGGTCGCGATCTTCTTCTGATCCTCCGCCGAGGCCGCGCGAACGAAGGCGTCCTTGAGCTGCTCGACCCTGGCGTCCTCCGCCCAGCCGAACCAGCCCCCCTTCTTGCCCTGCCCGCCGACAGCGACGTTGGAGATCGGGTTGACCACGTCGGCGCTGACCCAGTTCGTGATGAACATGTTCCAGCCGCCCTCTTTCGGGGGCTTTTGGCTGGCACGCCGACTCACCACTGTCTGCCAGTCGGTAGCCTGGAGGTCGACCTTGAAGCCGGCTTCGCGCAGTTGCTGGGCTATCACGATCGGTTGAGCCTTCAGCGTCAGCACGTCGCCCGGCGCCATGAGCACGACGGGTGTCCCGTCGTAACCGGACTCGGCGAGCGCCTTCCTGGCCGCAGCCATGTCGCCGCCCTTCGCGAGGGTCTCGCCGCCGACCTCTGTCGCGAACGGCGTATCGCAGATGAAGATCGCGGCGCAAGCCTTGTAGTACTTGGGATTGCCGATCAGCGCATCGAGCACATCCTTCTGGTTGACCGCCAGAAGTGCTGCGCGACGGACCTTGACGTTGTCGAATGGCGGATGGAGGAAGTTCATCCGTGCGCCCGTCTGGAATCCGAACTTGTTCAGGGTCTCGAGCTTGAGCTGCTTGTCGGCTTCGATGCTGGGCAACATTTCGAAGGCAGGATTTTCCATGAAATCGATGTCACCAGACTGAAGCGCGTTCAACGCCGTCTGGGCGTCCGGCATCGTGATCCATTCGACGCGGTCGACCTTTACCACCTTGCCGCCGGCGGTCCAGTTCGCCGGCTCCTTGCGCGGCACGTAGTCGGCGTTCTTGATGTAGACTGACTTCACCCCTGGCTGGAATTCACCCTGCACGAACTTGAAAGGGCCGGACCCGATCTGCTCGGGGATCTGCTTGTCCACCGGCGTCTCGGCGAGACGCTTCGGCATCATGAAAGCGACCCGGGAGGACGGCTTGCCGATCGATTCCAGCACGAGCGCGTACGGCTCTTTCAGCTTCAGCGTGATGGTCTTGGGGTCGGTCGCCTCAATGCTCGCAGTGAACAGCATCATCTGCTGTCCCATGCCATCGACGGCGGCCCAGCGTTGCAGGGAAGCAACGCAATCTTCCGCGGTGACCGACGCACCGTCATGCCACTTCAGGCCGTCGCGCAGCGTGAAGGTGTAGGTCAGCTTGTCGTCGGAGATCTTCCAGTCCGCCATCTGCGGCTGGATCTTGAAGTTCGAATCGGTCGTGATCAGCGTGTCGTAGACCATGTAGCCATGATCACGCGAGATGTAGGCGCTGGTGAAGATCGGATCGAGGATGCGCAGATCCGAATGCATTACGGCGGTAATGGTCTTACCTGCGGCAAGAACCGACGAGGCCAGTGCCGGAAGCGCCACGACTGACAGCGCAAGGATGGAGGCGAACGACCGACGTCCCCGGCGCATGAGTTGGACCATTGAAGCTCTCCTCGTGAACGGCGCCGCTGGTGACAGCGGCGCCGCATGATGATCCGGACGAAAGGAAGAGCCTTCGCCCTACTCCGACTTGTCGACGTTCCAGAACAGCGGGGTCGCGGGACCGTCGAGCACGCCGGTTAGCGATTTGCGCCAGCCGCTCGGCAGGAGGTACTGCCCCAGCGGGATGTAAATCACCTGCTCATAGGCTTCCTTCTGGATGTCAGCGGCGATCTTCTTCTGATCGTCGAGCGAGGCGGCACGAACGAAGTCGTCCTTGAGCTTTTCGATCTTGGCGTTCTCGGCCCAGCCGAACCAGCCCTTCTTGCCCTGGCCGCCGATCGAGAGATTGGCGATCGGGTTGGAGACGTCGGCCGCGACCCAGTTGGTGAAGAACATGTTCCAGCCGCCCTCCTTCGGAGGCTTCTGGCTGGCGCGGCGGCTCACCACCGTCTGCCAATCGGTCGCCTGCAGGTCGACTTTGAAGCCGGCCTCGCGCAGCAACTGAGCCGCAACGATCGGCTGCGCCTTCAGCGTCGTGACATCGCCGGGGGCCATGATCACGATCGGGGTGCCGTCATAGCCGGATTCGGCGAGCGCCTTCTTGGCTTCGGCCATGCCGTTGCCCTTCACCAGGGTCTCGGCACCGGCCTCTGTCGCGAACGGCGTATCGCACACGAAGAAGGCGCCACAGATCTTCTGATATTTGGCGTTGCCGACGAGCGCGTCGAGAACGTCCTTCTGGTTTATCGCCAGAAAGGCAGCACGGCGCACTTTGACATTATCGAATGGCGGATAAAGGAAGTTCATCCGGCCGAGCGTCTGGAAACCGAACTTGTTCGAGACCTCGATCGTGATCTCCTTGTTCGCTTCCAGCAACGGGAGCATGTCGTAAGGCAGATTTTCCACGAAGTCGATGTCGCCCGACTGCAAGGCGTTCACCGCGGTCTGCGAGTCCGGCATGGTGATCCACTCGACTCGGTCGACCTTCACCACCTTGCCGCCGGAGGTCCAGCTCGACGGCTCCTTGCGCGGCACGTAATCGGTGTTCTTGACGTAGACCGCCTTCACGCCCGGCTGGAATTCCGACTGCACGAACTTGAATGGACCCGAGCCGATCTGCTCGGGGATCTGCTTGTCCGGCGGCGTCTCGGCGAGGCGCTTCGGCATCATGAAGGCAACGCGGGAGGACGGCTTGCCGATGGAGTCGAGCACGAGGCCGTAGGGCTCCTTCAGCTTCAGCGTGATGGTCTTGGCATCGGTCGCTTCGATGCTCGCGGTGAAGTCGAGCAGCTTCTGGCCCATGCCGTCGACCGCGGCCCAGCGCTTGAGCGAGGCCACGCAGTCCTCCGCCGTCACCGGCGCGCCGTCATGCCACTTCAGGCCGTCGCGCAGCGTGAACGTATAGGTGAGCTTGTCGTCGGAGATCTTCCAGTCCGCCATCTGCGGCTGGATCTTGAAGTTCGAATCGGGCGCCAAGAGCGTGTCGTAGATCATGTAGCCATGATCGCGCGTGATGTAGGCCGTGGTGAAGATCGGATCGATGATGCGCAGATCCGAGTGCATCACCGCCGTGATGGTCTTGCCGGCCGCAAGCACCGGCGAGGCCAGTGCGGTCGAAAGCGCGACGACCGACAGCGCAAGTTTGGAGGCGAACGCGCGAGGCCCCCGGCGCATCAACTTAAACATTAAAAGTTCTCCTGACGTGAAACTGTTCAAAGGCAGGTTATTGATTGAGCATCCGGTTCGTTCTTTAGGCGAACTAACCTCATGCAATGCCTTTATCTTTTCGAGACTTGCAGACAGTGTCGAGCGCGTCAATCCGGTTTCGCTGCAAGCCCAAGCGGCGCGCGCACGGGCTCCCCAAGGATCGGTTTGGCTCTACAACGCTCTCCGCCTGTCCTGCACCACGCCAATGCAATGCGCGTTCCATGTTCCGAAGTCCGAGAGACATTGAGATGAATCCAGCCAATCTTCCTTTCGATTCCGAAGCGATGCTCCAAGGCCTGCGCGGCTGGGTGGAATGCGAAAGCCCGACCTGGGATGCGAGCGCCGTGAACCGCATGCTCGATATCGCAGCGCGGGAGATGGCGATCATGGGTGCGACGATCGAGCGCATCGCCGGTCGCCAGGGTTTTGGCGGCGTGATCCGCGCACGCTTTCCGCATCCGAAGCAAGGCGAGCCGGGCATCCTGATTGCCGGACATATGGATACCGTCCACCCCACGGGCACCATCGAGAAGCTGAAATGGCGTCGCGAGGGCAGCAAGTGCTACGGACCCGGCATCTACGACATGAAGGGCGGCAATTATCTTTCGCTGGAAGCGATCCGCCAACTGGCCCGCGCCTCGTTCACGACGCCGCTGCCGATCACCGTGCTGTTCACGCCCGACGAGGAAGTCGGCACACCCTCCACGCGCGATATCATCGAGGCGGAAGCCGCGCGCAACAAATATGTGCTGGTGCCCGAGCCCGGCCGCACCGACAACGGCGTCACCACCGGACGTTATGCCATCGCGCGGTTCAATCTCGAGGCGACCGGGCGACCGAGCCACGCCGGCGCGACCTTGTCGGCGGGCCGCTCGGCCATCCGCGAGATGGCGCGGCAAATCCTCGCCATCGACGCGATGACGGGCGAAGACTGCACGTTTTCGGTCGGTGTCGTGCACGGGGGTCAATGGGTCAATTGCGTTGCCACGACTGCCACCGGCGAAGCGCTCTCGATGGCCAAGCGCCAAGCCGACCTCGATCGCGGCGTCCAGAGGATGCTGGCGCTCTCCGGTACAACCAATGACGTCATCTTCAAGGTGACGCGTGGCGTGACACGTCCGGTCTGGGAGCCCGATGCCGGCACCATGGCGCTTTATGAAAAGGCGCGCGGGATCGCCAAGTCGCTCGGCGCTGAACTGCCGCATGCGAGCTCCGGCGGCGGCTCCGACGGCAATTTCACGGGCGCAATGGGCATCCCGACTCTCGACGGCCTGGGCGTGCGTGGCGGCAACGGCCACACGCTCGAAGAGTATATCGAGGTCGAAAGTCTGGTCGAACGCGGCCGGCTGATGGCGGGGCTGCTCGCGACTCTCGAGTAAAGGGCGGGCCACGACACCAAAACCGGGCCAAGTCACCAAAGCAAGGTGACCGCACTGCAAAAACCGCGGCTCGGATGGCATGGGAATTGCTGAAATGTTAGGCTGGTGGCAGAACCCAGGCTCCCAGCCGCTGTCTCTGATTTGACTCTAATCTGACGGGATCCAACTTGCTCGGATATCTCCTTCGCCGAATTCTCGCCGCCGTGCCCGTGATGGGCGTGGTGGCGCTGTTCGTCTTCCTCCTGCTCCGCCTCACCCCGGGCGATCCCGCCGCGATTCTTGCCGGCGACAACGCCACGCCGGAGCGGCTCGAGCGGATCCGCACCTCGCTCGGTCTCAACGAGCCGCTGATCGTGCAGTTCATCACCTGGCTGAACAAGCTGCTGCATGGCGACCTCGGAACGTCACTCATCTCGAACCTTCCGGTGATGAAGATGATCGGCCAGCGGGTCGAGCCGTCGATCTCGATTGCGCTGTCAACCATCATCCTGGCCGTCATCGTCGCTGTCCCCCTGGGCGTCATCGCGGCCTGGAAGCACGGCACCTGGATCGACCGCTTCGTAATGGGTCTGTCGGTGCTCGGCTTCTCGGTCCCGGTTTTCGTGGTCGGCTACATACTGATCGAGGTCTTCGCGATCGACCTGCGCTGGGTGCCGGTGCAGGGCTTCCGCAGCATCTCGAACGGGTTTGGGCCGTTCTTCGAGCGCATCATCCTGCCCACCTGCGCGCTGTCCTTCATCTACATCGCGTTGATCGCGCGCATGACGCGCGCTGCGATGCTCGACGTGCTCGGCGAGGACTACGTCCGCACCGCGCGCGCAAAAGGCATCAACGAAGTCGCCGTGATGATGCGCCATGCGCTGCGCAACGCCGCCGTGCCCGTGATCACGGTGATCGGTACCGGCTTTGCGCTTTTGATCTCCGGGGTCGTCGTCACCGAGAGCGTGTTCAACATCCCCGGCATCGGCCGCCTCACGGTGGATGCGGTGCTGGCGCGCGACTATCCGGTGATCCAGGCGATGATTTTGCTGACGTCGTTGATCTATGTCGTCGTCAATCTCCTGATCGACGTCGCCTACACGCTGCTCGATCCCCGGATCCGGTACTGAGGCAAGGATAACAACAAAAATGTCGGTCGATACCCTTCCCCAGTCGTCCATCCCGATCACGTCGCCGCTGCGGCCGCGCTTCGGATTCCTGACCTCGACGCCGATCATCGCGGCAGCGACCATCTGCCTGGCGTTGGTTGTCCTGATCTCGATCCTGGCGCCGTTGATCGCGCCGTATGATCCGATCCAGCTTGCGCCCTCGCAGCGACTGAAGCCCTCTTCGGCGCAATTCCTGCTCGGCACCGACGCCTATGGCCGGGACCTGTTGTCGCGCGTCATGTATGGCGGACGCATTTCGCTTCTGATCGGCATCGGTTCGGCGATCATGTCGATCGTCATCGGGTTGGCGATCGGCCTCGTCTCCGGCTTCTTCAAGCTGGTCGATTCCGTCATGATGCGGATCATGGACGGCCTGATGGCAATGCCGAGCATCCTGCTGGCGATCGCCGTGGTGTCGCTGTCCGGCGCGAGCCTCTGGACCGTGCTGATCGCGATCACCATTCCCGAAGTTCCGCGCGTGGCACGCCTGGTGCGCTCGGTCGTGCTATCGGCGCGGGAGGAGCCCTATGTTGAAGCGGCGATCTCGGTCGGCACATCCCTGCCAAAGATCATGTGGCGGCATTTGATGCCGAACACGATCGCACCGCTCATCGTGCAGGGCAGTTACGTCTGCGCATCCGCGATCCTCACCGAGGCTATCCTCTCCTTCCTCGGCGCCGGCATCTCGCCGGAAACGCCGACCTGGGGCAACATCATGGCCGAGGGCCGTCAGTACTTCCAGCTCAAGCCGACGCTGATCTTCTGGCCGGGCCTGCTGCTCTCGATCGCCATCCTCAGCATCAATTTGATCGGCGATGCC
>Ga0207705_10003701_pt1 | contig 11638 bp, 8 predicted proteins | sample KBSC13metaG_FD_184314 | JGI IMG/M metagenome (GOLD analysis project Ga0207705, IMG submission 184314) | Corn rhizosphere microbial communities from Kellogg Biological Station, Michigan, USA - KBS C1-3 metaG (SPAdes) (version 2) | ecosystem: Host-associated > Plants > Roots > Rhizosphere > Soil ...
ATCCGGTCGAGGCGGACTTCATGCGCAAGGTCGCCCTGCCGGCCGAGGTGGCGGACCTGCCGAAGCTCGGCTTCTTTCCCGGCTCGACGATCGGCAACATGGTCGCGCCGACCGCGGTCGATCTGCTGCGCTCGATGCGTGCGACGCTCGGCGAAGGCTCGCAATTGCTCATCGGCATGGATCTGATCAAGGATGTCGCCGTGCTCGAGGCCGCGTATGACGACGCGCAGGGCGCCACCGCCGCCTTCAACCTCAACCTCGCGCGGCGGATCAATCGTGAGCTCGGCGGCACGATCCCGCTCGACAAGTTGCGCCACGTCGCCCGCTGGAACGACATCGACGCGCGGATCGAGATGCACCTTGAGGCGACCGAGGATATCGCCTTTGAAGTCGCCGGCAGCCGCTTCGCGCTGCGCCGGGGCCAAACGATCCACACCGAGAACAGCCACAAGTTCGACCTGCGCAGCCAGAACACGCTGCTTCTGGCTGGCGGATGGACCCCGGCACGGCGCTGGCTCGACCGTGCGGAGCGCTTCTCGCTGATCCTCGCCGACTGGACGATCCCGCGCGGGGCGCCGTGACGGGTTGGCCGCGCCTGGATTACACGGCCGACCGCGGCACCATCGAGAGCCTGCACCTGCTGCTGCAACTGATCGGCAAGCTGCCGCTGCGGCTTCATCCGTGGCTCAATCACGGATGGCACGTCGCGCTGCGGCTCACGCCGCGCGGGGCGATCACGCGCGAGTTGCACGCGGAAGGGCGCCATTTCGCGGTCGAACTGGACTTCCTCGACGCGACGATCCGGGTGGCGTGCGAGAACGGATCGCAGGAACGGATACCGGTCGCTGGCAAGACCATCGCCATCGCGCATCGCGACCTGGCGAGCGCCCTCGCCCGGCTGGGCCTGCCGGCTCCGCTTCACGGCGCGCCCAACGAACTGCCCGACCCGGTGCCTTTCGCCGACGACCATCGCTCGCGCGATTGGGACGTCGACGCGGCGCGGAGGTTGCTGGGCGCGTTCCTGTGCGCCGACCGCAACTTCAACGTGTTCCGCTCGCTCTATCGCGGCAAGTCCTCGCCGAGCCATCTGTTCTGGGGCAGCTTCGATCTCGCCGTCACCCGCTTTTCCGGACGCAAGGCGCCGCTTCACCCCGGCGGAGTCCCGCACTTGCCCGATGAAGTCACGCGCGAAGCCTATAGCCACGAAGTGATCAGCGCGGGCTTCTGGCCAGGCGGCGGCGGGTTCGACGAGGCGGCCTTCTACGCTTACGCCTATCCGACGCCCGAGAATCTGGCGCAAGCCGGCGTCGAGCCGGCCGCGGCGCGCTGGAATCCGCAGCTCGGTGAATTCTTGCTGCCCTATGCGGCCGTGCGAGACTCTCCCGACCCGGACGCCGCGGTGCAGGGTTTCCTTTGCTCGACATTCGATGCGGCGGCGCCTCTGCTGGATTGGCCTGGCGGCTTGGTCATCGGGCAAGAACCGGCCTACGGCCACCCGCCCCGCTCATGAACCGCTCATCGCAAAGCAACCTGGCCCGCCTTATATAGCCGCGATGGACTTCGCATCCGTCTGGGATCAACTGGCGCACAACATCCGCATACTCCCGCAGTCGGCTTTGATGATGACCGCGCTGGCGGCGATGATGGTGGGAATCTGCGGTTCGCTGGTGTTCGGCCGCGCCCCGGGGCTCGGCCGGGTGCTGAGAAGCGTCAGCACGCTGGGCCTGATGGGCGTGCTCGTGCTGGTGGTGCTGCAGCTCTCGCGGCTGGACCCACGCTTCGAAATGGCCGTGCCGGAACTGGGACTGCCGCAGCAGGTGGTCGAGGGACGGGAGACGCGCGTGCCGCTGGCGCCCGATGGCCATTTCTGGCTCCATGCCAGGGTCAACGGCGTGCCGACGAATTTCCTGGTCGATACCGGCGCCACGCTGACCGCGGTTTCGACCGAGACCGCGCGGCGGATCGGCCTCGAGCCGCGCGAGGCCGGCATGCCGATCCGAATGCAGACGGCCAACGGCACGGTTGCCGCGCAATTGACCACAATCGGCGATTTGCGCTTCGGCAACGTCGCCGCGCACGGGCTCGACGCGATCATCGCCCCGGGCCTCGGGCCGACGAACGTCATCGGAATGAACCTGCTCTCGCGTCTCGCTTCATGGCGGGTTGAAGGGCGGACCATGATCCTCGTGCCGCACCATCCGCAGCCGGGCGGGCAATCGGTCGATTGACGGCGGGGCCCAGGCTCTCCACTCTCGCCCCCGACCAGTCGAAGGAAGGGGCGACTTGATGGCCAGCAGCCCGGCGACCGCCGATATCCGCTTCGACGTGGCCGCGTTCATCGACGCGCAGCCGATTGGCTGGCGCGAGATCACCATGCTGGCGGTGTGCTCGATCGTCCTGTTTATCGACGGCTTCGACATGTACTTTCTCGGCAAGATCGCCCCTGCGGTGGCGCGCGGTCTGGGCGGCAGGCCGGTCGACATGACCGCGGTGTTCACCTGGCAGCAGATCGGCATGGCCACGGGCGCCTTCACGCTGCCGCCGCTGGCCGACAAGATCGGGCGCCGGCCGATGCTGCTTTGCTGCCTGCTCGGTTTTGGCCTGCTTTCGCTGGCCGCCGGGTTTTCCGGCTCGCTGTTGCAATTGACCGTGCTGCGCGGGCTCTCGGGCATATTCCTCGCCGGGGCGTTCCCGATCGCCCTGGCGCTCCTTTCGGAAATGACCCCGCTGCGCCTGCGCTCGCCGTTCATCGCGATTTCGCTGGTGTTCCTCTCTGGCGGCAACATCGCCAGCGGCGGTGTCGCGGCCTGGCTGCTAGATATTTACGGCTGGCAGGTGGGATTCTGGCTCGCCGGCATGCTGCCGCTGGTCGCGCTGCCCTTGATGCTCATGGTGCCGGAATCCCTCGCCTTCAGGGTCAGCCGCGATCCGGTCGATCCGCACATCGCGCGGACGATCCGCAAGGCGGACCGCAAGCTGATCTTCACCGGCTTCGAGCGCTTCCAGTACGGACCCGGCACGCCAGTGGCGAAGGCCGGGCCGCGCGCGATCCTCAGCGCCCCCTACCGGCTGCAATCGGTGATGCTTTGGTGCGCGTGCTTTCTCTCGCTCGGCAGCATCGCCCTGCTGTCCAATTGGCTGTCGACTTATTTCCAGGAGCTGGGCGGCGTCCCGATCCAGCAATTCGCCAAGTTCCTGATGATCGGCTTCATCGGCGGAGCGATCGGCACGCTGACGATGGGCTGGCTGATGGCGCGGACCAATCCCCATTGGCTGATCTGCGGCTTTTACCTGCTCTACGCGGTCGCGATCGGCTCGCTCGGCTGGCTGCCGGCGGGGACCGGTTTGTTCCTCGGCGCGATGATCGCGTGGAAGTTCGCCGAGACCGGCGGCCAGACCGGCCTCAACACGCTGGCGACGCTCGGCTACCCGCCGGAGATGCGCAGCAGCGGGATGGGCTGGGCGAGCGGCGTCGGGCGCATCGGCGGGATCGTCTTCCCGCTGGCGGGGCGGATCGCGCTCGACGACAAGGTCACGCTCCAGCACCTGATGCCGGTCATCGCTCTTCTGCCGATTTTCGTCGCATTTTCGATCGCCGTCCTGGCGCTCGGAACGAAGCGCCAGGCGGCAGCGGAAGGGAGCTCCGCTGCCGCCTGACTCCCCCATAACCCCGCACAGTCCCCTGGGAGGTGCCGCGGGATCTCTCGATCGGTTACATCTTGACCTTCACGCCGAAGGTGAAGCGCCGGCCCAGGACGTCGTACAGGCTGGTGTTCGCTTGCACGGCGTAGGAAATCAGGCTGACGGGGAACGAGCCGTTTACCGGCGGGGACTTGTCGAAGAGGTTGGTCACCGTGGCGAAGGCTTCCACGCCGGTGCTGCCGACATCGAAGTCGTAGCTCGCCGTCATGTCCACGTAATAGACTGCGTCGACATGGTTGTACGCGATGTTGGTGGTGGTGCCGCTACGCAGGCCCGAGCCAATCACCCGCCCCTGCGTGAACCAGCTGAAGCCACCCTTGGTATAAGTGATGCTGCCGGTGGCCTTGAACCGCGGATAGAGCCCGACGGCACCGGTATTCGGGTCGATACCCACGACATCGTCGTAGCGGGTGACAGCGCCGGTCGCGCTGATATCGCTGCGGTTGATCAGCCAGGATGCGAAGATCCGGGTCGAGATCGATTCGTCGCCGCCGCCGAGCACTCTGACCCCGCTGTGAAAGTCGAGCTCGGCGTCGACGCCTTCCACCTTCGATTCATTGATGTTCACATAAAGGTTGCCGACGTTCGTCGGCACATCGTTGACCAGCGTGACAAGGCTGCAGAATTGCGGATCCTGCTCCACCAGGCAGCGGCGAAGGACTTCGGCAGTGCCGACTTGCCCGATCGCACCCTTGATGTTGACGCGGTACCAGTCGACCGAGCCCGAAAGCCCCGGGATGAACGGCGGCGTGACGACGATTCCCGCCGTGACGGTGTCGGCCTTCTCGGGTTTCAGGTCAGGATTGCCGCCGCTGTAGATTGTCACGGGAATGGTTTCCTGCACGTTGGGCGTGCGGGGATCATCGACGGTGGCGGCGCCGCCGGTCTTGTCGAAGCGTTCCGAGAGGTTGGCGGCCCGAACGTCGCGCGAATAGGTGCCTCTCAGGCGCACCGTGTCGAATAGGCCGATTTCGCCGCCGCCCTTGTAGGCCCAGATGCCGCCCGACCCCGAATAGTGCGCCCAGCGGGCGGAGCCATCGACGTTGGCACTGATGGCCTTGCTGTCGAGGAGCGGGACATAGACCTCGCTGAAAGCTTCCTCGACCTCGCTGGCGCCCTGGATGTTCGACACCTTCGAGAACTGGAAGCCGACCGCGTTGTTGGCGCAATCGCCCACCGGCACGCCGCGAAGCCCCAGGCTGGCGTTGTCGCATTTGACGACGGTATAGGGCTTGGTGTCGAAGTTGGACGACTGGTTGGTCGTGTCCTCGACGATCTGCCTGATCGTTTCCTTACGCCAGGACGCACCGATCGCCATCTTCACCGGGCCGGCCCAGGTATTGAACACATCCCCGCGCGCGGTCAGTTCGCCAAGCTGCTGGACGAAGGTCGTGATGTTCCGCTTCGGCGCCGGCGCGTCATAGGACAAGGTATCGCCGGTATAGCCGAGGTTGGCGAAATAGAGCGGGGTGTCGACATGCTGGCCGGGATCGTTGCCGAGCACGTAATCAATCGCGCCGGCTGAGGCGTTACCGCGGCCCAACAGGTCCAGGGGCTGGCAGCCCGGGAACGCCGCGGCGCCGGCCGGCGTGGTCGAGACGCGGCAGACGATGTTGCCGTTGGCATCCTTGACCGCATCGAGCGCCGCATAAATGCGATCGAGCCGGATCGCGTACTGATCCCAGACCCGCTGGCTGTGCCCATATTGGTAATAGCCGTCGATATGCCAGTCTTTGAGAAAACCGTCGCTGGCGATGGTCGCCTTGAAACCGGCCGTTCCCACGTTCTGCGTGGTCGTATCGGTCAGCGAGGATTGGCCGATGTCCTGGATGCTGCCGACGCGCCGCAGGTTGAACGACGCAATGTTGTTCGCGGTCATGATCTGCTGGATGTTGGCCGGCAGATAGGCGTTGCCGCTGAAGATCGTGATCACGCCCTGCGGGTTGCCCAGGAAATAGCCACGCGGAGTGTTGTACTGGAACTGGCTGTTGTAGCCGCGCACGTACTGGCCGTAGAAGTTGAAATTGTTGCTCAGGTCGTAATCCGCGTAGGCGAAGATCGAGTAACGGTTGGTGTCCGGCCACAGCGTGTTGACTTCGGCGCCGAGGTCGTCGCCCGATCCGCCGACACAGCGGGCGCCGCTGGTCCCGACGGCACCGGTGCAGTTGGAGCCCGGCACGAAGGGGTGGGTCTGCCCGCTGCTGTTGAACTGAAGGCCGTTAAGCAGCGGGCTCGACGAGGAGATGATGCCGTCGAAGCTGCCGTTGGAGGAGACAACGTTGGGGAAGTCCATCCATACGTTGTTGATGAGCAGCGAGCCCTCGGCCTTGTACCAATTGCGCCCCTGGTAGTTGAACACGCCGTTCTGCACCGCGCGCGAGCCGCCGATCAGAAGGTGTCCGCGCTCGCCCACTTTGGTGCCGAAGGCGATGTCGCCCTGCCAGTTGTAGGCATCGTCGCGCGAGGTCATGCCGCCCTGGATCTTGGCCTGCAAACCTTCGAAGTCGGTGTTGAGGATGAAGTTCACCACGCCGGCGACGGCGTCCGTGCCGTACTGCGCCGAGGCTCCGCCGGTGACGGTCTCGATGCTCTTGATGAACGCTTCCGGAAACAGGTTGATGTCCACGCCGCCAAAGGCGCTCGACGACGGGAAGCGACGGCTGTCCAGCAAGGTCAGCGTGCGGTTCGCGCCAAGACCGCGCAAGTTGAGAGAGCCGGTGCTGGCGCGAGTGAAGAAGTTGGAACTGTTCGGAGTCTGGTTGGCGTAGAACTGCGGCAGCTGACTGACGCTCGCGATCAGCGAACTGGGGTCCATCTTGTCGAGCTGATCGGCGGCGACCGCGGTAACCGGGACCGGCGAAGCCATGCCGCTGGTGACCACGCGCGAGCCGGTGACGACGATGTCGGGCTTATCCGCGGGAGTTGTCGCGGCAGCCGCTGCATCGGCCGGCGCGGGATCGCTCGCGGAAGGAGCTGCAGGTGCGGGGGCAGGGATCGCGGCGTCCTCGGCCAGCGCCGGAGTGGTCGCCAGCGCCAGCGCGGCGAGGCTGGCCCCTGTCAGCAGGGTACGCGTAGCGGGTACGCCAAAGGCGTTGGCGGCAAACCTCATGAACTCTCCCTCCCGTTTATATTTTTTGACTTATTCTGCCGCTTTCCGGGAGAATCGCGTTTTGAAGCAAGCAATCGCGAAGTGATGACAGGCCATTGTCCAGCGGTTATACCTTGCTGGGGGAGAGATAATGGCCAGCTTACCTTTCACGCTTCGCCAGCTCGATGTATTCGCCAGCCTGTGCGCCACGCGAAGCTTTCGCCGCAGCGCGGAAAGTCTTGGGATTTCACAGGCTTCGGTGAGCAACCAGATAAAGTCGCTGGAGCAGCAGCTCGGCGTCGGCCTGTTCACGCGGCGGCCGGGGCAACGGCCTACGGTGACCAGCGAGGGCATGGCTTTCCTCGACGACTTGCGCGCTTTTCAGGCGGCCGGTGAGGCATTGGCGTCACACCGCCGCAGGGGCCCGACCGAGACCGAGGCTCCGGCGCAGTACCGCGTGCTCATTGGGCAAGGGATCCTCGACGCCTATATCCGGCCCAAGCTCGATCGTTTTTTCGCGGCTCATCCGCGGATAGAGCTGGAGTTCGATGGCCAGGTCCCGAGCGGCGATCTCGCCCGCGACCTGGAGAATGGGTGCTACGACTTCGCCCTGATCCATCGCCGGGCGGACCGTTCGATCGAGCCTTACTTTCGCCAGTTGGCCCTGGTCCGTGGGGGTATCTACGGGCACCGCAAGTTCGCCCGAGGGCGGCATCTGCCGCTCTCGGCCGACGAGATCAACACGCTGCCGTTCATCATGCCCCTGGCGGCGAGCGCGCGCGAACAGGAAATGCTCGGCTTGCTGGAGCGCTATGGCCTGCGCCCGCGACGTGTGATCGGGCATACCCAGTATTTCGACGTCATGGCGGCGATGCTCGAGCGCGGCGTCGGTGTTTCCTCCTTCACCGACGCGATCCTGCCGCCGGAAATGCGCGAGACGGTGATCGTGCTTTACCCGCTCGAGAACTGGCGCCTGCTATGGTACCGCAAGGACTTCGGCACCGATCCGCGCTGCGAGACGGTGGTGAGCTTCCTGCTCTCGGCGGTGCTGCAGGATCCCAATTACAAAACGATCTCGATCTTCGCGGAGGATTATTCCGAACCGATTATCTGACGCCGCCGGTCTTACGCCGGCAGCTGGACCAGCTCGATCTCGTGTCCATGCGGGCTGTGCAGCACGGCGACCTTGATCCCGCCGCCGACCGTCATGATGCCGCTGCCCTTCACGGCGCCGGCTGCCAGCGCCCGCTCGTGACTCGCGCCGATGTCGGTGCATTGCAGCCCGACCGCGCCGTGGCCGTGGCCGACGGTCACGTCGCGTCCGTCCTTGTAGGCGACGAGCATGAGGTTGGGGCCGTTCTCCTGCCCCGGCAGATGCATGATCTTCTCGAGAAACTCCGCTTCGTCATACGTCTGCGCCACCTCGAAACCGAACGCGTCCCGCCAGAAGGCGAGGGCGGGGACCATCTCCGGTACGTTGAGCTTGAAAAAGGCGAGGCGCAGGGTCGGCTGAGTCATGGGCACGAGGTAACGCGCGGAACCCGCGCTGCACAAGCGGCATTGCTTGGGTCATGGCGCAAGCATTCTCCGGTCTGGCGATCCCGCTAGACACCCCCCCGATGGAAGCCAGGCTGGCGAGCGAGATCCCGCAGGAGGGCGGCTGGCAATTCGAGCCGAAGTGGGATGGCTTCCGCTGCCTGGCCTTCCGCGACGGCAGCGCCGTCGAACTGATGAGCAAGTCCGGCAAGCCGCTCGGGCGCTACTTTCCGGATATTGCCGGCGCACTGCTGGCGCTGGACGAAAGGCAGTTCGTTCTCGACGGGGAGCTCGTCCTTCCGGTGGGCGAGGTCTTGTCGTTCGCGGCGCTGCAACTGCGGCTGCATCCCGCCGCCTCGCGCATCGCCAGACTGGCCCGCGAGACACCGGCCCAACTGATGCTGTTCGACTGCTTGCAGATCGGCGACGAGGCGCTGATCGAGCGGCCCTTGCACGAACGGCGCGAGCGGCTCGAGCGCTTCATGCGCCAGGCGGCCGGGCCGCGGCTTTGTCTGTCTCCTGCGACGGCCGACGGCGGCATCGCCGCCGAATGGTTCGAGCGCAGCGGCAGGGCGCTCGACGGCGTCGTCGTCAAGCGGCTGAATGCCCCTTATCAGCCGGGCGAGCGGGCGATGGTCAAAGTCAAGCAGCAACGCACCGCCGATTGCGTCGTCGGCGGCTATCGCAAGGGCAAGAACGGCGTCGGCTCACTCCTGCTCGGGCTTCACGACAGTGCCGGCAAGCTCGATTACGTGGGCTTCACGAGCTCCTTTTCGGACGCCGATCGCGCAGCGCTGTCCAAGAAGCTGGCGGGAGACGTGGGCCCTTCGCCGTTCACCGGAGGCTCGCCCGGAGGCGCCAGCAGGTGGAGCAATGGTCGCAGCACCGAGTGGGTGCCGCTCAGGGGCGATCTCGTCGCCGAAGTGATCTACGACCAGGTCACCGGCGGCCGCTTCCGCCACGGCACGACCTTTCTGCGCTGGCGCGACGACAAACGGCCCGACCAATGCACCCGAGACCAGTTGGAGCATGAACTTAGCCCCACGGCGCTTGAACGGGTGTTCGAGGAAGCCGGGCGGTGAAGATCGCCACCTACAACGTCAACGGCGTCAATGGCCGGCTGCCGGTTTTGCTGCGCTGGCTGGAGGAATACCAGCCCGACATCGCCTGCCTGCAGGAGCTCAAAGCCCCGGACGAGAAGTTTCCCGCGCAGCCGATCCGCGATCTCGGCTACGACGTGTTGTGGCACGGCCAGAAGAGCTGGAACGGAGTCGCCATCCTCAGCCGCGTCGGCGAAGTGCATGAATCGCGCCGCGGCTTGCCGGGCGATCCCGCCGACAGCCACAGCCGCTATCTCGAAGCGGCGGTCAACGGGCTGGTGATCGCGTCGATCTACTTGCCGAACGGCAATCCGCGGCCCGGGCCGAAGTTCGATTACAAGCTCAAATGGTTCGAGCGGCTGAGCGCGCGGGTCGCCGACCTGCTGGCCTGCGGCGCGCCGGTGATCCTCGCCGGGGACTTCAATGTGATGCCCACCGAACAGGACGTCTATGCGCCCGAGCGCTGGCTTGATGATGCGCTGTTCGCCCCCGAAGTGCGCGCCGCATGGTTCCGGCTGGTGGGCCAGGGCTGGACCGACGCCGTGCGCGCGCTTCATCCCGGCGAGACTGTTTACACATTCTGGAAGTATTTCCGGAACGCCTTTGCCCGAAACTCGGGCTTGAGGATCGACCATTTCCTGCTGACGCCCGACCTGGCGAAACGATTGAAGCGCGCGGAGGTTGACCGGGCCGTACGCGGTTGGGACAAGACCAGCGACCATGCGCCGGTGTGGATCGAGCTTTCCTGATTCCGGCGCCGAGCGCCAGGGTCTTCTTCCTGAAAATCCCCCGCGCCTGGCCCTCGAACAGAGTTGCTCCTCGGGCCCGCGCGCGTCCGTCACTCGGAATGCCGTCGCCGCCCAGTCTGCGCATTATTATTCACTAGCACGATAATTAATGTTGAAACGCCCGGGAGTCTGTTGCATCTTGATGCGAGGCGCGGGGAACGCGCGAATAGGGAGCCGGCGGGAGAGGACTATGAAGGCTAGGGCTTTTTGGCTGAGCGCGTCGGCACTCGCTTGTGCCTGGAGCGGTGCGGCAGCAGCGCAGGACACCACGCCGGCCGGGACGCAGGATGCCAGGAAAGCTGGCGATCAGGCCTCTGCGGAAAACGGCGAGATCATCGTCACAGCCCAGCGCCGCAACGAGAACCTGATGACCACGGCGACATCGGCCTCGGTCATCAGTGGCGAAACGCTGGCCAACAAGGGCGTCAATACCGTCGATGCCTTGCAGTTCGCGACCCCCAGCGTGGTCGTCAACAACTTCGGCCAGGGCAATGATTTCAATGTCCGCGGGATCGGCAAGGCCGAGCATAACACCCAGACGACGACCGGCGTGATCACCTACCGCGACGGCGTGCCGACATTTCCGGGCTACGTTCAGGGCGAGCCCTATTACGACATCAACAACATTCAGGTCCTGCGCGGCCCGCAGGGCACGATTGTCGGACAGAATGCGACCGGCGGGGCGGTCTTCGTCAACACCAACGATCCCGTCATAGGCGGCGGTGTCCACGGTTATGTTCAGGGCAACTACGGCAACTACAACGATGCCGGAGCGCAGGGCGCGATCAACCTCCCCGTGGGCGATACCTTTGCCATCCGCGCGGCACTGTTTGGAGAGCGGCGCGACGGCTTTTATCACATCACGGGGCCAGGCGGGGCGGCCTACACCGGCAACAACGGCGCCCTCAGGGAAGCGGCGGGCCGTCTCAGCCTGTTGTGGAAGCCGAGCGACAACTTCTCGGTCCTGTCGAAGACCGATATCGCCTACATGGATTTCGGCGCCTATGCGGCAAGCCCATATTGGCAGAGCTTCAAGACCCTGCCCAACGGTTCCGCCAATCCGCGCTACGCGGACCTGTTCGACATCTCGGCCAACGCGCCGATGGCCGCGCGCGACAAGTTCGTTCGCTCGATCCTGAAGCTGGAATACGACACCGACGGGGGCACCAAGTTCCGTTCGATCTCGAGCATTCAGGCCGCCAACATCGTTTACCGCACGGACCTCGACGGCACATCGTCGGACTTCGCAAACCCAATCACCGGCCTGCCGATGGCCAACACCACGTTCAACGACAATGTGAGCGAGCGGCAGATCTCGCAGGAATTCGACATCATCTCCCCCGACCACCAGCGGTTCACCTGGCTGGTCGGCGCGTTCGGGCTGTGGAACACGTATCTGTTCCTCAAGCCCTACGACAACTTCG
>Ga0207705_10003703_pt1 | contig 11635 bp, 12 predicted proteins | sample KBSC13metaG_FD_184314 | JGI IMG/M metagenome (GOLD analysis project Ga0207705, IMG submission 184314) | Corn rhizosphere microbial communities from Kellogg Biological Station, Michigan, USA - KBS C1-3 metaG (SPAdes) (version 2) | ecosystem: Host-associated > Plants > Roots > Rhizosphere > Soil ...
GCGGGCGGCTCAGAGCTTCAGGAGGCGCCGCGCATTTTCTCCGAGGATCTTCGCCTTGTCCCCGGCGCAGAGCGACAGACGCTCCATCCACTCCACGCCCGGCCTGCTCTGCGCCACGAACGGCCAGTCGACCGCGAAGAGGATTCGCTCCACGCCCATCTCGAGGATGCAGCAGAGAAGCGCGGGCGTGGAGAAGAAGCCGCTCGTCGTGATCCAGAAATTGCGCGTGAAGATCTCGCGGAAGGCGATGCTCTTTCCCTGCCCGGGGCGGTTGAAGGCGGCGTCCAGGCGCCAGAGCTGGAAGGGAATGGATTCGCCCAGGTGTCCCAGGATCACCTTGAGATCGGGGTGACGCTCGAACACGCCGGAGAGCACGAGCCGCACGCCCTGCGTGCCGGCATCGACGGTATAGCCCCACGCGGGGCGCGCCAGCATCGGGTAGTCCCGGAGGTAATCCTTGTAGTACGCGTCGACGACCGCGGGATGCGGATACGCGGGATGGAAATAGATCGGCACGTCGAGCTTCTCGGCGCGCGCGTAGATGGGCCAGTACTTCGGCAGGTCGAGGAATTCGCCGTCGGTCATGCCGTGCAGCATCGCGCCCTTGAAGCCCATCTCCACGCAACGCTCGAGCTCGTCGGCCGCGGCCTCGGGCGCCGCGGTGGGTAATGCCGCGAATGCCGCGAAGCGCGTGGGATGCTCCCGCATGGCGGCGGCGAGGCGATCGTTCACGCGCCGCACCAGCGGGACCGCGATGTCCGCGGGCAGCTTCTGGCCGGAAGGCGCTCCATGCGAAAGCACGCACAGGTCCACGCCCGCCGCGTCCATGTCCGCGATGCGATCGCCTCCGAGGCTTCGCAGGCGGGACTCGATGAGGCCGGTCTTGCCGGCTTCCGGGCCGGTGAAATTCGCCGCGAGCTCGTCGTCCCAGTAATGCTCTTCGATCGCGATGATCTTCTGCTCTCGCATGGCTTATTTTAGCTGCGCCGTCAATGCGGGTAACGCCGATGGCCGCCGATGACCGCCGATAGCCGCCGATGAAAAGCTCAAGGGTTGGTGCTCAATTCGCACGCGGCAGAACTCCGGCACGAATACATCGATGGTTTTATCGGCGGTCATCGGCGGTCATCGGCGATCCGGATTTAGTCTTTAGGTACGATAGCGAGATGTCCGATCGTCCCGAGCTCGGCGCCGCCCTCGACCACCTCTGCCTGCAGTCGTCGCAGCCGCAAGCGCTCGCGGAATTCCTCGAGCTCGCCTACGGCATGAAGCGAACGCCGAGCGAATCGGGCTGGCAATGCACCGCGCCGGACCGCTCGCTCCTCGTGCGCGAAGGCCCGCCCAACAGCCTCGCCTTTTTCGCCTACGCATTCGATTCGCGCGAGCGGCTCAAATCCCATCGCCGTGCGCTGGAAGAAAAGGGCCTTTCCCCGCGAGCCAATCCATCGCCGCTCTTCGACGGCGACGCGCACTCACTGCAGGACCCGGACGGCAACGTCGTCGCGTTCGGCCTGCGCACGCGTTCCTCCAACGATTCGAACGAGCCGTTGCCCGCGCGGCTGCAGCACGTAGGGATTCGCACGCCACGCATCGACGAGATGGTCACGTTCTACGAGTCGTTGGGCTTCGTCGTGTCCGATCGCGTGAAATGCGACGAGGGAATGTTGCGCGCCTGCTTCCTGCGCACCGACCATGAGCATCACGCGCTCGCGCTCTTTCGCGCGCCCCAGGCCCGCTTCGACCATATTTCCTGCGAGACGCGCGACATCGCCTCCGTGGTCGCGTGGGCCGATCGCATGGCGAGCGACGGCATCCCGATCCACTGGGGCATCGGCCGCCATGGGCCGGGCAACGACGTGTTCTTCATGGTGAAGGATCCCGACGGCAACCTGGCCGAGATCTCCGCCGACATCGAGGTTTGCGAGGCGGCGCGCCCCGCGGGCACGTGGAAGCACGAGCAGCGCACGCTGAACCTCTGGGGCACCGCGATCATGCGCAGCTAGGTGGCGGCGCTCCACACGCAGGTGCTCGTGGTGGGCGCGGGGCCGGTGGGCCTCACGCTCGCGAACATCCTCGGGATGCATGGCGTGCGCACGGTGCTGGTCGAGCGCAACGCCTCGACGGTCGGCGAGCCCCGCGCGGTCTCGATCGACGACGAGTCGCTGCGCACGATGCAATACATCGGCCTCGACGAGGAGGTGCGGCGCCGCATCGTGCCGGGGTACGGCTCGTACTATTTCTCCGCGCGCGGCCGTTGCTTTGCGAAGGTGGTCCCCGACACGCTCGAATACGGCTTTCCGCGCCGCTCGGCATTCCGGCAGCCCATCCTCGAAGCGCAGCTGCGCGAAGGCCTCGAGCGCTTCGATTGCGTGGACGTCCGGTTCGAGACGAACGTCGAGGGCGTCCGGGATGCGGGAACGCACGTGATTGGCCAGTTGGACTCCGGCGAGATCACCGCGGAATACGCGGTGGCTTGCGATGGCGCGCGCAGCCCGGTTCGCGAGGCGCTCGGCATCGCGATGAGCGGCAGCACCTACGACTGCAAGTGGCTGATCGTGGACCTCGCCGGTTCCACGGATCGTTTTCGCCATACGCGCGTCTTCTGCGATCCGGCGCGGCCCGGGCTCGCGCTGCCCGGACCCGAGGGCACGCGGCGCTACGAGTTCATGCTGCTTCCGGGCGAGGATGCCGATGCCGTCCTCGACGAAGCCAACGTGCGCCGGCTGCTCGGGCGCCACAGCGAGGAGGATGCGCGCCTCGAGATCGTGCGCAAGGTGATCTATCACTTCCACGCGCGTCTGGCGCAGCGCTGGCGCGCCGGCCGCATCTTCCTCGCGGGAGATGCGGCGCACCTCTCGCCGCCCTTCGCGGGCCAGGGCATGAACAGCGGGCTGCGCGACGCGCAGAACCTGGGCTGGAAGCTCGCGTGGCGGCTGCGCGGCGAGCTGGGCGATGCGTTGCTCGACACCTACGAGACCGAGCGCAAGCCCCACGCCGCGGCGCTCATCCAGATGGCCGTGCGCATGGGCCAGGTGATGATGCCGCGCTCGGCTTTGCGCGCGTTCGCCACGCAAACCGCGTTTCGCGCGCTCTCGCTTTACCGTCCCGCCCGCGACTACGTGATGCAGATGAAGTACAAGCCGCCGCCGCGATTCGCCGAGGGCCTCGTGTGCGGCGACGCGGGTGCCGCGCTTCGCGGTCGCATGTTCGTGCAGCCGCGCGTGGAGACCCATGACGGCTCGACAGTGCTGCTCGATGAACGGCTGGGGAAAGGCTTCGCGGTCGTGGAATGGCACGATGGCGTGCTGGCGAACGCGCGCTGCGGCGACCGTCCGCTCGGCGCGCGCCTCATTCGCGTGATCCCGCGGGATCATCGCTTCGTCGGCGGCGCGGGCGACTTCGACGAGGTTCGCGATGCGAGCGGCGCCATCGGCTCGCTCTTCGAGAGCGCCGGCATTCGCGGCGTCGTGGTGAGGCCGGACCGATATGTGGCAGCATGCCTTGCGCGCGACTCCGACGCGGGCGAATGCGACCGCATGCTCGCTTCGCTCTCGGGCGAGCGATCGCCGTGGATCGCAAGACACATCACCGGGGAGCCCTGACCATGCGCCGAATCTTCCTTGCCCTTTTCGCGGCGGCCTGCTGCACCGGTGCCGTCGCACAACAGCCCGCGGTGCAGGCGAGCGGCGCGGTCATCGTGATTCCCGCGGAAGGCGAGGTCACGCGCGCCAACGACGAGGCGCATGCGACCTTCTCGATCGAGGAGCAGGACCGCGACAAGGCGGCAGCCGCCTCGCGCGTGAACGCGAAGGCGAAGCAGGGCGTGGAGATCCTGAAGCGCGAGGACCCCGGCGCGAAGCTGCAGACGCGCGGCTACTACACCTACCCCGTGTACGAAGAGACGCCGCCCAACCTGCCCCAGCCGAAGCAGCGCCGCATCGTGGGATGGCGCGTCGGCCAATACGTGGAGCTCACGACCACGAACCTCGCGAAGCTGCCTGCGACGGTCGCTGCCGCGCAGCGCGTGCTGTCGTTGAACGGGCTGTACTTCGGCTTGAGCCGTGCGGCGCGGCGCGAGCTCGACCGCGAGCGCATCGAGGCCGCCTATCGCAACCTGAACGAGCGCGTGTCGTTCGTGCTGCAGGCGATGGGACGCAGCCCCGCGGATGCCGCCATCGACACGATCGACTTCGAGGCGACGGGAAATTACGCGCCGGCGGCCGCGCCAGCTGCCATGCGGGCACTTGCCAAGGCGCCCGAGGCCGATGTCACCGAGCCCAGCTTCGAGCCCGGCGAGACCACGCTCTCGATGCGCGTAGTCGGACGGGTGAAGATCCGGTGACGAGACCGGGATTCGACGCAAGCCGCGTTCGCTGCCCGTGGGCGGGCACCGACCCACTCTACGTCGAGTATCACGATCGCGAATGGGGCGTGCCGCAGCGTGACGATCGCGCGCTCTTCGAGATGCTCGTGCTCGAAGGTTTCCAGGCGGGCTTGTCGTGGATCACCATCCTGCGCAAGCGCGAGAATTTCCGGCGCGCGTTCGACGGCTTCGATCCGGCGAAGATGGCGCGCTACACCGAGCGCAAGGTGGAACGGTTGCTGGCCGACGAGGGCATCATCCGCCACCGTGGAAAGATCGAGTCCTCGATCCTTTCGGCGCGTGCGTGGCTCGAGCTTCGCGACCAGGGCCCGGGGCTCTCGAAGCTCGTGTGGTCCTTCGTCGATGGAAAGCCCATCGTGAATCGGCGGCGCGCATCGAAGGACGTGCCCGCGCAGACCGACCTGTCGCGCGCGCTCTCGAAGGAGCTCTCGCAGCGCGGCTTTCGCTTCTGCGGACCGACCACCACGTATGCCTTCATGCAGGCGACGGGGTTGGTGAACGACCACCTCGTCGGGTGCCACCGCTATCGCGTGCTCGCCTGAGCCTCGCTAGGCGCGCCGGATCGCGTAGAGGATGAGCGCCGCGGCGATCGTGGCGAGCGCCACCAGCAGCCAGAACCTCAATCCCTCGCGCGAGACGAAGGACGACGGCCGCTCGGTGGCGAAGATGAGGCCGCGCACATCGTCGGGGAGCAGCCCGATCTTGCTTACGAACCCGATGCGCGCATCGACGCTCACCAGCGCGGCCTTCGAGGGCGACCCTCCGTCCGAATTCACGGCATACAGCTCGCCCGAGGGGGAGTAGGTGAGGTTTTCGATCGAGGCGTCGTACGGCGCGTTGGAAAGCTCCGGCCCCGGCGTCACGTATCCGGAGCGCACGTCGATGCGATAGAGGCGCCCCGTGGCGCCGTTGACCGCGACGATGGCCTCGGTGCCGTCCGGCGTGATGGCGATGGCGCCGCCGGCGGCGTTTTCGATGGTCTCGCCGATGGCGCTGGTGTCGCCGGTCTCGAGGTTCACGCGCACCAGCCGGCGCAGGTCCGCGGCCCACATGTAGAGCGTCCCGTCGGGCGCGAAGCCGATGTCGCTTCCACGCGCCGCCAGCCGGGCGACGACGCGCGCCGTCGCATTGTCGAGGTCGATCTCCAGCAAAGAACGCGAAACCGTGGATGAAAGCCCGGCGTTGATCCCGTAGACGACGCCGGTTTTCGGATGGGTCGCGAGGGCGAGGATGCCCACCGGTTGGTCGCCCACCTTGATGGCGCCGACGAGCGTCGAGGAGGCCGTCGACGGATCCACCATGTACAGGTTGCCGGCGATGATCGACTCACCGCCGATCTGCGACCGCAGGCTGGTCGCGTAAAGCGTCTCCTTGCACGGAGCGGCGGTGCTGAAGGCGATGGCAGCCACAGCCGCCAGGCGGGTCCATATGCGCACCATGGCCGCGAGGTTACGCGATTCGCGGCCCAAAGCGAAATCCTAGGGATAGCCGAGCCGGTCGCGGCGGATGTAACCCTCGAACGGATTCCTGGCGGCCGGGCGCGACCTGGCATGCCACCAGTCCGCGTCGCTCTTCTGCACCAGCACGATGTCGCCCGGGTCGAGCCGGATCACGAGCGCGGACTTGATGTCGGCTTTCGCGCGCACATTCGTGTGCCCTTCAGGGATCGTGCGTGCCGTGGACCATGGCAACGCCTCGGTGCTTTTAGCGCCGGACCTCGGCGTGACCGGATTGCGCGCGACGGCATTGGGGGCGGGCGCGGCGGCCTTCGGGGCGATCGGTGCCGGCGCGACGGAGCCCGCGGCGAGGGGGGAATACACGGCGGGCTCGCCACAGCGCGCGAAGACCGAATCGAGCTCGCGGGAGTACGGCGCGATCTCGATGTCGATGCGCGCGCTATCCCGTCCCCATTCCGGCGGCAGCGACAGGTTCTCGGCGATGCCGATGGAGGCGCATGCGCGCAGCGACGAGGGCCAAAGCCCGCGCGCCATCACATCCCCCAGCTCGTTCACGTTCCAGTTGGCGCTGAGCGGCTCGGAGATCGCGGCGCCGTTCGAATCGAGCGTGTTGCAGGTGAGCCTGGGCAGCGTCTTCGGCTTGAGGCCCAGCGGGTCGTCCGCGCGGCGGCCGTTCACGAGCTCGATGGCGATCTTGCCGGTCGTGCGCTCGCACGAGACATATACGTTCGAGGAGATCGAGTGCGCGCCCACGGGCGTGGAGACCGGCCGGGCGAGGATCGCGAAGACGATCGGCCCGAGCGTGGGATGTCCCGCCTCGCGCAGCTCCCATTGCTGGCTCGAGGCGGCCGCGCGCTGCTTGCCGAGCTCCGCGACCGGCGTCTGCGCCGAAGCGCCGAAGACGCAGGCCGCGCCGATCGCGATCGCGAGAGCCCGGGGGAGGGGTGCCATGGCGCCATTTTGCGCGAAACCACCGGGACGCGATCAAGCGTTTTTTGCGGTTACTTCACGCGCGGACGCTTCAGCTGGGCATCGGGTTGGGAAAGCTTGCCCGCACGCAAATCCGCGACCGCGATGCCCACCGCACGCGCCACGTTGCGCACCTCTTCCTGCACGTCGGTATCGCGTCGAGCTCCTCGTGGCTCGTGGCGTACGGGCGGTAATAGCCGATGAAGCGATCCAGCCGCGACATGGATCCCGCGTCGATGAGGCCCATCCAGTCGAGCCAGTCGGTGAGGGCATAGCGCGTCTCCTCGATGCCCGCCACGTCCCCGTGCGTCACCACGCCATACACGCGGCCCGCCAGGTGTTTCGGATAGGGCCATCCGGCGAGCTCCACCTCTTTCGCGAGCTCGGCATCCTTGCCCTGCGTGAGCGTCGGGTCGGCGTTTCCTCCATCGGCGCACACGAGCCGGTCGATCATGAGCTTCATGCTGCTGCTGGTGTGGTACCAGTTCACCGGCGTGAGGAGGATGACGCCGTGCGCGCTGACCCACTTCTCGTAGATCTCGGCCATCCAGTCGTTCACCTGGTTGAACGCGTGGTTCGGGTAGCAGGAGCACGGCCAATGGCAGAGCGGTTGCGCCGTCGACACGCAGCTCTTGCACGGATAGATGCGCAGCGCGTAATCCGAGGTGAGCCGGCTGAGGTCGAGCAGCTCCACCTCGATGCCGGCGCCTTCGAGGGTCTCGCGTGCGATCCTGGAGAGCCGGTAGGTCTTCGACATCTCGCCGGGGCAGGAGCCGTCGTTGCGCGACGAGCCGCAGATCACCAGCACGCGCGACTTCGTCGCGGGATCCTTCTGCCGCTTTTCGGCCTCGAGCAGCCGGTCGCGCGTCTCGCGCCACTCGACGGACAGGTCGTAATCCGGGTCGTGGAAACCCGCACCGGCTTTCGCCGTCCGGGGCGCCTTGTGATCGTCCTTGTAGTTGTTCCACGCGATCTCCTCCAGCCGCGCGATGGCCTCGCCCTCCTTCTCGAAGGCGGGGTCGTAGAAATTGCGGCGGAAGCGGCGAGCGAACTCTTCGCGCGGCATCGGCCAGGCCGGGGCCTGCCCTTTCCGAGGCGAGGTCACGAGCGCGTGAGGTCGGTCAGCCGCGGCTGCAGCGTGCGGGCCACGACGGTGGCCAGGATCGGCGCGGTCGTGAGCAGGCCGATGCCGAGCAGCGTCCACCCGACGTGCCGCCGCGTCTCGGGCGCCATGTAATTGCTGGCGAGCAGGCCGATGCCGGCGCCGGCCATGCCGCGCGTGGCGCCGATGAAGAACAATTCGGGGACCGAGACGTCGAGCTCTTTCATGGGCGTTCTCCTGAAGGCTGGAGCGCTTAGGACCATGCCGGCGCGTTTCCGTTGCGCGCGCTAGGGGGCATTGGCCTGAGCCGCGCGCCGGCGCAACGTTGTCCGCCGCGGCGCGTCCAATCGCTTTCCCCGCACGGATTCGCCATGGCAACGGAAATCGACAAGCTGCACGACCTCATCGAAGACATCGAGATCGCGATGATGACCACGCGCCGTCCCGACGGCCACCTGGTCTCGCGCGCGATGGCCACGCAGAAGCGCGCGCCCGGCGCGGACATCTGGTTCGTGACCTCGCGCGAGACGATGAAGCTGGACGAGCTGGAGAACGACCCCCACGTGAACCTCGCGTACTACAAGGACCGCACGCGCGAGTGGATTTCGGTGAGCGGGATCGCTACCCCGACCACCGACAAGGCCACCATCGAGCAGCTCTATGCCAGGGATTGGAAGGCGTGGTTTCCCGAGGAAGGCGATCCGCGCCACGGCACGCCGGACGATCCCCGGCTGGTCCTGATCGGCGTCGAGGTGCATTCCGCCGTCTTCCTGGAGGTGAACAAGCCGCAGCCGGTGGTGCTCTTCGAAGTGGTGAAGGGCATGATCACCGGGAAGATGCCGGACGTGGGCCGCATGCATCGCGTGCAGGGCGGCCGAAGCGCGTAGCCCGCGATTTGCCGATAATGGCGCCTTTCCGCCAGCGGGGAGGCCCATGACATCGCGCGCGCTCGCACTGCTGTCCCTGTTCCTGCTGGCCGCGTGCGCGAGCCTGCCGCCCGCGAGCCGCGATCTCTTCACGCACGGTGTCGCGAGCGGGGACATGCGTCCGGATTCCACCGTGCTCTGGACGCGAACGCGCGAGCCCGCGCGCCTCACCCCGGAGCTGTCGCGCACGCCGGGGTTCGAGACGGTGGTCGCCTTACCCGCGGTGCAGACGCGCGCCGCCGACGACTTCAGCGTGCGTCCCGTGGCCAGGGGCCTGCAGCCGGGTGCACGCTACTACTACCGGTTCCGGGCCGGGGATGCGACGAGCCCGGTGGGAACGTTCCGCACGCCGTACGCGAAGAACGATCACGCTGCCGTGCGCATGGCCTTCACGGGAGACGCGGACTGGAAGTGGAAGCCGTACCCGCTCGCCGCTTCGCTCGCGCAGGAGAACCTGGATTTCTTCTTCTTCCTGGGTGACGTGATCTACGAGACCCTGGACCTGCAGGGCAACCGCGTGGCGCGCAACCTCGACGAATACCGCTTCAAGTATCGAGAGAACCGCGAGCCGCGCGCCAACTCGCCGAGCGGCATGGCGCCGCTGCGGGACCTGTATGCCGCCTTCGGGCAGTACTCCGTGTTCGACAACCACGAGATCGGCAACGACGACGAGCCGTACACCACGGGCGGCGCCGTATCGGGCGCGGGCTTCGTGAATGCCACGCCGGGATTCGACGCCCGGATCCAGGCCTATACCGAGTACCAGCCGGTGCGCGACGAGACCGTCAAAGGCACGGGGGACGCTCGCATGGACGGCACGCGTCGCTTCTTCGAAGCCATCCCCTGGAGCGCGGACGTGGAGCTCATCGTGCTCGACGATCGCAGCTATCGCGACGCGCGCGTGGCCGACCTCGAATCGCCGGAAGCGATGTCTTGCAAACGCAGGATGCTCGGCGAGCCGCAGCGGGCGTGGTTCGAGCAGGCGCTGCTGGCCGCGCAGGCGCGTGGCGCGGTGTGGAAAGTGGTGGTGATCTCCTCGCCCATCCAGCAGTTCGGCACGAAGTCGCAAGTGGGCCTCGACCTCGACAGCTTCAAGGGATGGGCGGGCAATTTCCGCTGCGAGCGCGCGCAGGTGCTCAAGTTCATCGACGACCATGCGATCGACAACGTCGTGTTCCTCACGACCGATTACCACTTCACGTCCATCAACAACCTGATCTACGACAGCGAGCCGGGCAATCCGAAGTCGCCGCAGAAGCGCGCGCGCAATGCCTTCGAGATCATCACGGGCCCGATCGGCGCCATCAGCGGCTCGCCGCTGCGCGCGCGCCTCGCGATGCGCAATCCCGGCACGCGGCAGGAGGACGCGACCATCGTGGCGGCGATGAACGATGCGATGCGCAAGGGTGGCCTCGATCCGATCGGGCTCGAAGCCGACTTTCCCGGCCTGGACGCCGCGAGCGTCCGCGTGCCCGGGAGGCCGCCGGGTGTCGTGGATCCGCTCGCCTTCGTGAGCTATGCCGCGTACAGCTACGTGATACTCACGTTCGACCAGTCGAGCGTGCACGTGCAGCTGAAGGCAATGCCGTACGTGGCCGACCCCGGGGTGCTCGATACCGAGGCCGCGGAGGCGGAATACGAAGCCCGGCGCCCCGTGGAGGCGTCGAGCTTCGTGGTGCGCGCGCTGACGTCCGCGCGCTGAGCCTCGCTACGCGGCCTTGCGCTGAGCCGAGCGCGACTGGAGCGCCTTCCACAGCGCATCGTTGAACGCCGGAATGTCGTCGGGCTTGCGGCTCGTGATGAGCTGCCCGTCCTCCACGCATTGCTCGTCGCTCCACTGGGCGCCCGCGTTGCGCAGGTCGGTCTGCAGCGTGGGCCAGCTCGTCACGCGCTTGCCCTTCGCGATGCCCGCGTCGATCAGCGTCCAGGGACCGTGGCAGATGGCGGCGATGGGCTTGCCCTGCGCGGCGAAGTCGCGGATGAAGCCGATGGCCTCCTTGCTCATCCTCAGCATGTCCGGGTTGGCGACGCCGCCGGGCAGCACCAGCGCGTCGTATTCGGCGGGGCTCGCGTCCTGCACCGCGAGCTCGACCGTGAACTGATCCGCGGGCGTGAGGTGGTTGAAGCCCTGGATCTTCTCGCCCTTCTTCTTGGGCGAGACCAGCGTCACCTTCGCGCCGTGCTGCTCGAGAAATTCGCGCGGCTTGGTGTATTCGACCTGCTCCACGCCGTCGGTCATGAGCACGGCGATGCGCGGTCCGGATTGTGATGGGTTGGCCATGGGGTCCTCCTGTGGGAAACAAGAGGTGTGGCCGCCCCCCGTGCGCGAGGTTCAAGCGGCGGCATGCTCCAATCAGGCGCTGCCGGATGCCACTCGCGAAGGTGGGGCGCCATTCGTCGCACGAGAGCCACGACGCCGGAGGCTGCAGCGTAGGATGCACGCCGTACACGACAGGAGGTGGCGTGCTCATCGCAACGGATCTCTGGAAATCCTACGGCAACGTGGCCGCGGTACGCGGCATCTCGCTCGAGGCGCGCGCCGGCGAGATCGTCGGGCTGCTGGGGCCGAACGGCGCGGGCAAGTCCACGACGGTCGCCATGCTTTGCGGCCTCACGCGGCCCGATCGCGGCAGCGTCACCATCGCCGGCGAGGCCATCGGCGACGACGCGAGCGCGGCCAAGCGGCGCGTGGGCCTCGTGCCCCAGGACGTCTCGCTCTTCGAGGACTACGGCGCCGCGGCAAACCTGGAGCTCTTCGGCGCGCTCTACGGCATCGCGGGCGACACGTTGCGCTCGC